>ERZ780178.1670-NODE-1670-length-13772-cov-2.576292_pt1 | contig 13772 bp, 7 predicted proteins | sample MGYA00511018_ERZ780178 | MGnify/ENA primary metagenome ERZ780178 (study PRJEB29588, sample SAMEA2151439) | human gut metagenome | biome: human gut; feature: human-associated habitat; material: faeces | place: Denmark | collected 2008/2010 ...
AATATAAAATCATGGAGAAGCCTTATGTAGTAGGTATCGATATAGGTGGTACCAATACTGTTTTTGGCGTAGTAGATGCAAGAGGAACGATCTTGTACAGTAGTTCAATTAAAACCGGAAAGTATACTGATGTCGACGATTATGTCAGCGAACTTGCAAATGGCCTGAAATTAGTGATCGACCAGGCAGGCGGTGTAGATAAAATAAAAGGTATAGGTGTAGGAGCTCCGAACGGTAACTTCTTTAACGGTTGTATCGAATTTGCACCAAACCTTCCTTGGAAAGGTAAAATTCCTTTGGCTCAGTTAATCAGCGAAAAGGTGGGTGGTGTGCCCGTGGCATTGACAAATGATGCGAATGCAGCTGCTATCGGTGAAATGACGTATGGTGCTGCCCGCGGTATGAAAGACTTTATCGTGATCACATTAGGTACAGGTGTCGGGAGCGGCATCGTAATCGGCGGTAACCTGGTTTACGGGCATGACGGATTTGCAGGCGAGCTAGGTCACGTGATCATGCGTCGTAATAACGGACGTCCTTGTGGTTGTGGTCGTCAAGGTTGTTTGGAAGCATATGCTTCTGCTACAGGAGTTGCCCGTACGGCACGCGAATTTCTGGAAATCCGTAAGGATGACAGCTTGCTTCGCGAATTGGATCCGGACGAAATCACATCCAAAGACGTGTATGACGCAGCAATGAAGAATGACAAGCTGGCTTTGGAAATCTTCGAATTCACAGGTAACATCCTGGGTGAAGCATTCGCTGATTTCGTTGCATTCTCCAGCCCAGAAGCGATCATCCTGTTCGGAGGCCTAACTAAAGCCGGAGATCTGATTATGAATCCGATCAAACGTTCAATGGAAAAGAACATGTTGAAAGTGTTCGAAGGCAAGACAAAATTATTATTCTCCCAATTGAAAGAAAGCGATGCAGCCGTATTGGGCGCAAGCGCACTGGGTTGGGAAGTGAAGTAATAAAAACACAAAGCTATTTCAGGCACGGATTTCGCAGATTGCACAGTTTGTTAGAACAGTGAAATCCGTGTAATCCGTGCCTGACTATTAAAAATAAAATATCATGTCCCATCCTTTACATCAATTTACGTATTGTCCGAAATGCGGAGCCAGGACATTTGTGGAACGCAACGAGAAAGCCAAACAATGCACAACTTGTGGGTTCGTCTATTATTTCAATCCTTCCTCGGCTGTCGCCTGCTTCATCCGCAATTCAAAAGGAGAGCTGCTGTTGGTACGTCGTGCCAAAGAACCCGCCAAAGGGACACTCGACTTGCCGGGAGGCTTTGTCGATATGTATGAATCAGCCGAAGATGCAGCCCACCGGGAAGTGAAAGAGGAAACGGGACTTGACATCGTCGGCTGCCGTTATCTCTTTTCCATTCCCAATCTTTATCCCTATTCCGGCTTCGAGGTACATACGGTCGATATGTTCTTCGAATGTCTGACCGAATCCTTCGACGGAGCAAAAGCTGAAGACGATGCAGCCGAGATCATTATTCTGCCAGCCAACCAGTTGAATCCGGACGATTTCGGATTGCAATCTATCAAAAAAGCAGTAGACCGCTATATAAAGTAATATATTTCTTATATTTGCAACTTAGAACCAACATATACCGTTATATTTATATATATCTGTATTATAAAAGCTAAGGAGTGATGAAAAGAATACTTATTCCACTGTGCATAGTGGTGGGGAGTCATGTCGCATACGGGCAGCGGTCGTACCAGTTTGATGCACCGGATCGCCTATTTGTAGAAGGGAAAGAGTTGTTTAGTTTAAAAAATTATGCCGGTTGCATTGACAAGTTGGAGGCTTACAAACAGCATTCCACGAATGCCGACCTGATCCAAGAGGCAGACTATATGCTGGTCTATGCCGCTTATGAACAGGGACGCCCTAATGCAGACGAGTTGCTAAAAGACTATCTGGAAGAATATCCAGCTTCCCGCCATAGCGACGAGATCGGTTACATGATCGGTTCCGTACATTTCGAACGCGGTGAATATGAAAAAGCTATTTTCTGGTTCAACGAAGCCGATATCGACATGTTAAGTCCCGAACAGCAGGAGGCTTATTCTTTCCGTCTGGCTTATTCGCTGTTGCAGACCGGTGAGATGGAAAAAGCCCGCGGCTACTTCGCACGGATCGAGCAGGTCGGAGACAAATATAAGGAAGCCTCGACCTATTATGTCGCCTACATCGACTACGCGATGGGGAATTACAACAATGCTCTGATCGAGTTTTCCCGTCTGAAAGAGAGCCCGAAATACCGCGAGCAGTCGCAATACTACATCGCACAGATTTATTTTATCCAGAGCAAATACGAAAAGGTGGTGAAAGAAGGTGAAGAGCTTCTCTCTCTATATCCCGATAGCAAGAACAACAGCGAGATGTACCGGATCGTTGGTGATTCATATTATCATTTAGGCGACCAGGAAAAAGCGATCCGGATGTTGAGCAAATATGTTTCATCTACGGAAAACCCGCTCCGCAGCGATCTGTACATTTTAGGTGTATGCTACTTCAATAAAGGGAATTACAGCAATGCGGTCAACGCCCTGAGCCGGACCGTACGCCAGAACGACGAGCTGACACAGAACGCCTATCTCTATCTCGGACAGTCTTACCTGAAGTTAGGCGACAAAAACAATGCCCGCATGGCATTCGAGGCTGCTGCCACCTCTTCATTCGACAAACAGATAAAGGAAGTCGCCATGTACAACTACGCATTGCTCATCCACGAAACGGCATTTACAGGGTTCGGCGAGTCGGTGACGATCTTCGAAGACTTCCTGAACGATTTCCCTAACTCGCAATACGCAGACAAGGTGAACGACTATCTGGTCGAAGTCTACCTGGCTACCAAAAACTACGAAGCCGCTTTGAAATCAATCAACAAGATCAAACATCCGAGCACCAAGATACTGGATGCCAAACAGGACATCCTTTTCCAACTCGGAACACAGGCTTTTGCCAATGTCAAGCTGGATGACGCCGTTAGTTTGTTCAGCCAGGCAATCCAGCTCGGTTCTTATAATATGGAAGCCCGCAACGACGCCTATTTCTGGCGTGGCGAATCCTACTACCGCATGGGAGAATATGAAAACGCGATATCGGACTATCGCACGTATCTGAACAATACGCGCCAGCGCAATACGGACATGTATGCTCTGGCTTATTATAACTTAGGTTACAGCTATTTCAAACTGAGGGATTACAGTGCGGCCCTGAACCGTTTCCGCCAATATGTCGACCTGGAAAGTAACCGGCAGGCCGCTTCTTTGGCTGACGCTTACAACCGTATCGGCGATTGCCTGTATCAGAACCGCCAGTTCAGTCTGGCAGAAGAAAACTATTCACGTGCAGTCCAGTTGTCTCCTTCCGCTGGCGATTACTCGATCTACCAGAAAGGATTCCTGTTAGGGTTGCAGAAAGACTATAAAGGCAAGATCAGCGCAATGGACCGCCTGATCAGCGAATATCCGGAATCGCAATATGTAGACGATGCGTTGTTCGAGAAAGGACGCTCTTATGTCTTGCTCGAAAACAGCTCTTCCGCCGCACAGGCGTTCGAAAAGCTGATCCGCGAATTTCCTCAGAGCAGCCTGGCACGTAAAGCAGGCATCCAGCTCGGTTTACTATACTACAACGACAACCAGCCGGAAAAGGCGCTCGCCGCCTACAAGCAGGTGATCAGCAATTATCCGGGCAGCGAAGAAGCTAAAATCGCATTGCAGGATTTGAAGTCTGTTTATATCGATCTCAACGATATCAATGCTTATGCCAGCTATGTGAACTCCATAGGCGGCAACATCCGCTTGGAAGTAGGCGAACAGGATTCGCTGACCTATATCGCCGCCGAAAAACTCTTCATGCGCGGTGACAACGACGGTGCTCGCCGTAGCCTGATCAACTACCTGCAAACATTCCCCGAAGGGGCGTTCAGTTCGAATGCCAACTTCTACTTAGGTAGCATCGCTTTTGCCAAGAAAGAGTTCGACGAAGCCATCCAACGGTTCAAATCGGTCATTGCCAGCGGCGACACCAAGTTCCTCGAAGAATCGGTTGCCCGCACGGCCGAAATCGAATACCTGAGCAAAGATTATCCGGCCGCATTGGAAAGCTTCAAACGCTTGCTGATCGTAGCCGAGAATCCGGAGAACAGACAGGCCGCCCGTTTAGGCATCATGCGCTGCGCCTTGCAGACGGGACAGCAAAAGGATGCCCTTCTGGCGGCAGACGAATTGCTGAAAGAACCGAAGCTCTCTCCCGAACTGGAAGCCGAAGCCCGTTACGTACGTGCTAAAGCCTATATCGCCCAAAAAAAGGCGAACAAGGCACTTGCCGACCTGAAAGAATTGAGCAAAGATACCCGTACGGTACACGGTGCGGAGGCCAAATATCTGTTGGCCCAACTATATTACGATACCAACGATGACAAGAATGCCGAAAAGGTGCTCATGAACTTCATTGAGAACGGTACGCCTCACCAATACTGGCTGGCTCGCGGATTTATCCTGCTGGCCGACATCTATATCCGCCAGGGTGATGACTTCCAGGCTCGTCAATACCTCACCAGCCTGCAGAACAATTATAAAGGTGACGACGATATCGCCGGTATGATAGAAAATAGATTGGGTAAACTTAAGAACTAAGAAAAAGTGATGAAGACAATATACAACATCAAAGCACTGTGTGTGATGGCCCTGTTAGGGAGTGTCGCAACCGTCAGCGCACAGGAAGACAAAACGAAGGAAAAAAACCTGAACCGGGAAATGACGCTTGAACGCGAATACGACCCGACCGTACAGGATGCCAGCAAAGTGAACACATTGCCGGTCATCAAAGAACCGGTTGTCAAGAAGATGGCGATCGACTACGCGACTTTCACCGTCCCCGCCGATCCGGAGAAGGAGATCAGCCTCCTGCCTTCAGGCAATATCATGACGGATATCCAGTACAACAAACGCCGCGGTTATTTCAACTTCGGCGGCGGTACGTATCTGAACCTGAACGGCGACTTAGGCTACCACATCCTGAGCACGGACAAGGATAAGCTGAATATCTGGTTCTCCCATCGTTCGACGAACGGGAAGGTGAAATATATCGATACGGACTTCGACAAGGTTAAGGCCAAATTGAATGATAACTTAGGTGGACTCAACTTCAAACACGCATTTGAAAAACTATCGTTGAACATGGGGATCAAATACGGATACTCCGCATTCAATTACTATGGGCTACCGGTTTACAGTCCCGAATCATCAGTAACATTAGTTCCGGAAAATTTCGACCGTGAGACCAATCAGGTAAACCAGACTATCCAGGCAAAGATCGGAGTCGAATCGAAAGAAGACGCTCCTGTCGGCTATCTGTTAGATCTCGGATATACCAACTTCTCCCATAAATATGCGTTAAGCAAGGAGCAGGACGGACCTACGGAACATACGTTCGACGTAAAGTTTGATTTGAACGCCCGTTTCGGCGGTGAACAGCGCATCGGATTAGGAGGAAACGTAGAATACTTCAATTACAGCCTGCCGACAATGGGCGGACAGGAATATCTGGAATTTGAAAACCATGCCGAAGCAACTCTTTCGCCTTATTACAAAGTGTCGGGAGACAATTGGAATTTGAAGTTAGGTGCGAACATCATGTTCGTGACCGGTGACAACAGCAAATTCATGGCCTCCCCGAATATTACGGCTGACGTGGAAGTTGCCGATAAAACCGAGCTTTACCTGGTTGCCGGTGGCAAACTCTACTCAAACAGCATGTACGAAATTTCGCAGGTCAACCGCTATATCAACCCGACGATGGAGCTGCTTCCTTCCCGTAACTATCTGGATGGGACGGTCGGTATCAGAAGCGGTATCGCTCCCGGTTTCTGGTTCGATGTATTCGGGGGATATAAGATCACGAGTGATGAAGTTTTCTTTGCTCCGACGCTCCTTGCTCCAAGTGTGCAAGGCGATATTTTTGCCAATACCAGTAGAGCTTTGCAAGCAAATGCAAAACATGCGTTCGGCGGTGTCAATCTGAAATATAGCTATCAGCAATTATTCGACATCAACCTGAAAGGTGTCTACAATAGTTGGAACGTCGACGATATCGAAGATGCTTACGGCAAACCCGAAATGGAATTGACAGCCGGCATCACCGTCCGTCCGATCAGCCAAGTAACTGCTTCTTTGGATTATTATTTAGCAACCGGCCGCAAGACGTTCTTAGGAAGATCGGAAGGTGAAAAGATGAAAAACATCAACGAACTCAACCTGACCGGAACTTACACCCTAAATGACACCTTCGGGCTGTATCTGAAACTGAACAACGTCCTGTTCCAGAAATACGAACTCTATTACGGCTATCCGATGCAGAGTTTCAGCGCGATGATCGGGGTAAACATCAATTTCTGATACTAATTTTTATCCGTACAGCCTGCCGCCACTCGCGACAGGCTGTTTTTGTTTATAGAGAAGCTGGCATGAAACATGCGAGGCTGTTTTCCAACAAAAACATCCCGGCATGAGGCATGTAGAGGCTGTTTTCAGGCAAAAGCTCCCCGGCATGCTGCATGCCGACATCTTTTCAGCGGAAAACATCGTATCTTTGTCCCCGAATTAAATAAACAAACATGCAAGGAACAAAAAATCTGACAGAAGGGCCTATTAAAAAGCAACTGTTCAACCTGGCGCTTCCCATCATGGGAACCTCGTTTATACAAATGGCCTACAGTATCACCGATATGGCCTGGGTAGGGCGTCTGGGTAGCGAAGCGGTAGCCGCTATCGGAGCTGTCGGTATCCTGACGTGGATGACGACTTCGATCTCCTATCTGAATAAAGTGGGTTCGGAAGTCAGCGTGGCACAAAGCATCGGAGCCCGTGAGGAAGATGATGCCCGCGCCTTTGCCTCCCACAACCTGACGATCGCCCTTATGATTTCCGTCTGTTGGGGATTCCTGTTGTTCGTCCTGGCAAATCCGATCATCAGTTTCTTCAAGCTCGACACAGAAATTTCCGGCACAGCAGTATCTTATCTCAAGATCGTGGCAACCGGGTTTCCGTTCATTTTCTTGGCAGCCGCCTGTACCGGAATTTATAATGCGGCTGGACTAAGTAAAATCCCGTTCTACGTCAGCGGTAGCGGATTGATCATGAATATGGTACTCGATCCGTTGTTTATATTCGGGTTTGGAATGGGAACAAACGGAGCGGCTTGTGCGACTTGGTTGTCGGAAGCGACCGTACTGGCCATCTTTATCTATTACCTGAAAAAGAAAAACCGGCTGTTCGGAGGATTCCCGTTCTTCATCCGGTTGAAAAGCCGCTACAGCAGACGAATCTTTCAGTTGGGGCTTCCCGTAGCACTGCTAAACAGTCTGTTTGCCGTTATCAACCTGATGATGGCACGCACGGCCTCCACCTATGGCGGACATATCGGACTGATGACGATGACAGCCGGCGGACAGATCGAAGCGATCGCCTGGAATACCTCGCAAGGATTCAGCACGGCTCTAAGCACGTTCGTGGCGCAAAACTTTGCCGCCCGGAAAAAAGAACGTGTCCTGGGTGCTTACCATACGACACTGAAAATGACTGCCCTGTTCGGAATCTTCTGTACGTTGCTTTTCGTGTTCTTCGGCAGCGAAGTATTCTCACTGATCATACCCGAAAAGGCCGCTTATGAGGCAGGAGGCGTTTTCCTTCGCATCGACGGCTACTCTATGTTGTTCATGATGCTGGAAATAACAATGCAGGGATTATTTTACGGTACGGGCCGCACGCTCCCACCCGCCATCATCAGCATCACGTTCAACAGCCTTCGTATCCCAATGGCGATCGGGTTAACAGCAATGGGGCTGGGCATTACCGGTGTCTGGTGGGCAATCAGCATTTCCAGTATGCTGAAAGGGATCGTCGCATTCATTTGGTTCCGTATTTTACAGAAGAAGATATTGTGATACAAACAAACTATTCCTTATTTTTGCCGGATAATAACAAATACATAGTAAAACATTATCATAATGAACAATTCATTAAAGCTGGAAACCCTCTGCGTGCAGGGAGGCTGGCAACCGAAAAAGGGAGAACCGCGCGTCCTGCCCATCTATCAGAGCACGACATTCAAGTATGACACCAGCGAACAGATGGCCAAACTGTTCGACCTGGAAGAGAGCGGATATTTCTATACCCGCCTGCAAAACCCGACAAACGATGCTGTCGCAGCCAAGATCGCCGTTTTGGAAGGTGGCGTAGGCGCCATGCTGACATCTTCCGGACAGGCAGCCAATTTCTATGCCGTATTCAACATCTGCCAGGCCGGCGATCATATGGTCTGCTCGTCCACGATCTACGGTGGAACGTTCAACCTGTTCGGCGTGACAATGAAGAAATTGGGCATCGAAGTGACATTCGTCGACCCTGATGCTTCGGAAGAAGAAATATCGGCTGCTTTCCGTCCGAACACAAAGGCTTTGTTTGGCGAAACCTTGTCCAATCCGGGCATGAGTGTGCTCGATATCGAAAAGTTTGCCCGTATCGCCCACAGTCATGGTGTGCCTCTGATCGTGGATAACACATTCGCTACGCCGATCAACTGCCGCCCGTTCGAATGGGGAGCCGATATCGTGACGCATTCTACAACCAAGTATATGGACGGCCATGCGACAAGCGTAGGCGGTGCGGTTGTGGACAGCGGCAATTTCGACTGGGATGCACATGCCGACAAATTCCCCGGCCTGACAACCCCGGACGAATCCTATCACGGCCTGACCTACACAAAAGCTTTCGGCAAGATGGCTTATATGACAAAGGCAACGGCACAGTTGATGCGTGACTTAGGTTCCATCCAGGCTCCGATGAACGCCTTCCTCTTGAATTTAGGACTCGAAACCTTGCACCTGCGTATGCCTCAACATTGCAAGAACGCCCAGCAGGTTGCCGAATGGCTCGAAGCAAACGAGCAGGTCGCTTGGGTGAACTTCCCCGGATTAAAGAGCAACAAATATTACGATCTGGCACAAAAATACATGCCGAACGGGACTTGTGGCGTGATCGCTTTCGGCCTGAAAGGTTCCCGCGAAGATGCGATCCGCTTTATGGATAACCTGAAGATGATCTGCATCGTGACCCACGTAGCGGACGCCCGTACCTGCGTCCTCCACCCCGCCAGCCATACGCACCGCCAGTTGACGGACGAACAGCTGATCGAAGCAGGCGTAGCTCCCGACCTGATCCGCCTGTCTGTCGGCATCGAAAATGCAAACGACATCATTGCGGATATCGAGCAGGCGTTGAAATAGTATATAAGAATATTTGAACCTTAAAATGATGATCTATCGGTGAATTAACAGACAAGGCTGCGCATTGTCTGTTAATTCACCGATAGATCTTTTTTCATGTTTCAAATCTGTCAAATCATGAATCAATAAACCGCCATCAAATCGATAACAATTTTCCAAACCGGTATATCCAACGAGTAGACAAGCGATGCCATAGGGAAGCAGGTGTTTCCTCCATCAATAAGTCCGGGCGGAACTCACGCAGGATTAACCAATCCGCCTGCTTCACCCAATGAGAAAAAGCAAGATCCGGCTGATGCGTTTGCGACAGTTGCAACAAAGCATCCAGATCGAACCGATCCGCAATAACGCCGGCCCCGGCATGAACGGCATCAAAAGCATTACAAGCTTGTTCGATATGCGTCGGAACCATCAAAACAGGCTTACCAAAATACATCGCTTCACAAACAGACTCGAACCCAGCAGTCGTGGCATACGCCCTCGCTCCTGCCATATAACGGACAAACAGTGTATCATTCAATTGATGGAAAGAAAGACGGGAATCAACTTTAACTTCAGGAAGCACCTCTTTTTTATCCCAAAAGATATGCAGTTCGACACTCGGATGTACCTTATGCCAGGAACATATCTCTTCACCGAATCCACTATTCAATAAATAGCCATGCAGATAATCCCCTTTTGTCGGTGTCATTTCTAAAACCTCCTTACGCAAAAGAGGAGGAACCACCACGATCCCGTCGGCCGGAACCTCCCGCATCTTACGGAAAGATAACGCCAACTTCTTAGCAGCTCCGATAGCCGTAATGCGGGTAAAGAACTTCAAGGAAGCAAGCGACAGACGATTTTCTTTCGGAAAAGTAAAGTCCGGATGCAGGAATAAGTACTGGTGCGCAATGCAGACCATGACAGCTTTCGGCCGGCAAAACAGGTAAGTAAGTCCGGTCAACAACTCATAAAAGTTTATGACCACATCTGCTCCTGTCTCCTTTATCATCCGGTTGATATACCGGATACTCGACATATATTTGTGCAACCGGAAAACATTATAAGCTACGCTTTTGACCAGGTTGACCTGTTTATTTTGGGCGGAAGGCAGGAAGTTGGGACTTTCAAACGGATAGACAGGCGCTTCGATCTTCTTGCTAAAGAAATCTGGAAGACGGCGGGCAGGACTTTTGCCGACCAGGACACCAACCACCTGATGGCCTTCGTCCGTCAGCTTCTGACGGAGAGAAAGTGCCTGAGTCAGATGTCCCCGGCCTTCACCCTGTATGATAAACAATATTTTCATATCACTTCGGCATAGTGTAAACAGGAAGGTAGCATTTCATCCGCTGTGTATCCCTCCTTATTATAAAAAACAATATTCCATTCACCTTGTTCATTTTCGACAAAAGCCGTAAGGCTTTCCACCCAATCACCGGAATTCAGATAATGGATATCCCCGTACCAAACAGGTAAATGTCCGACAGGACAATGGTTGGATAATACTTTCTTAGTTTCATGTTGTTTCTATTAACACGATACAAAAAAACGTACTTCATATTACGGCATTGCAACAGCCATATGAAAAAACAATGAAGGCCACTCCTTCACAGGGGCAGCCTTCATACAATTTATAGAAAATCCAAATCAATCTTCTGCCTGAGTTGCCTCGTAAGCTTTTAACAGCTTGTCCTGGACATCCGACGGAACCAGTTCATAGCTGGAGAACTTCATGGTAAATGAAGCACGTCCACCTGTGATGGAACTCAAAGATGTCGAGTACGAAGACATCTCTTTCAAAGGCACTTTTGCCAATAGCTTTTCGTAGCCTTTTTCACTATTCATACCCATAATGATGGCGCGACGTCCCTGCAGGTCACTCATCACGTCGCCCAGATAATCAGCCGGAACCGATACTTCTACATCATAAACAGGTTCCAGGATCTTAGGACCGGCTTCTTTAAATGCGGTACTGAAAGCATTACGGCCTGCCAGCATGAAAGAAATTTCATTACTGTCTACCGGGTGCATCTTTCCGTCATAGACGATGATGCGCACGTCACGGGCATACGACCCGGTCAACGGTCCCTGCTCCATACGAGCCATAATACCTTTCAAGATAGCCGGCAGGAAACGGGCATCGATGGCTCCACCAACGATACTGTTAACAAACACCAGCTTTCCACCCCAGTCCAAATCTATAGTCTGCGTATCACGTACGCTGATTTTATACTCTTGTCCGCCAAAACGATATGTATCCGGTGCCGGCATACCTTCGTAGTACGGTTCGACGATCAGATGAACTTCACCGAACTGCCCCGCACCACCTGACTGTTTTTTATGGCGGTAGTCCGCACGGGCTGCTTTCGTGATCGTTTCACGATACGGGATCTTCGGTTCGTAGAATTCGATCGGCAATTTATCATTGTTCTCGATTCTCCATTTCAACGTACGAAGATGGAATTCTCCCTGGCCGGAAACGATCGTCTGCTTCAATTCCTTGGACTGTTCGATTATCCACGTCGGATCCTCTTCACGCATACGCATCAAGATTTCCATCATTTTTTCAGCATCTGCTTCATTAACCGGCTTCACGGCACGACGATATTTCGGGTCCGGATATTTGATAAAGTCGAAACGATAATCGCATCCCTTACCATTCAATGTGTTACCACGACGAACATCCTTCAGCTTAACGGTAGCACCGATATCTCCGGCAACCATTTCGGTCACGGCGTTACGGGTTTGTCCGGCAACAGAGAACAACTGCGCGATACGCTCCTTCGAACCACGATCGGCATTCAACAAATCGTCACCTTCTTTTACCTTACCTGATATCACCTTAAAATAAGAAACCTGACCGATATGCGGCTCTACAGTCGTCTTGAAGAAGAACAAACTGGTCGGTCCGTTGGAGTCGGGAGTCACTTCCACACCCTCTGTCGTAACCGGGCGAGGCATCTTATCCGTACAAGGAACGACATTACCTAAGAATTCAAGTGTACGACGAACGCACATGTCACGGCCCGCGCATACGCAGAATACGGGGAACATCCCCCGGATAACGAGACCGGCGCGAATACCGGCACGCATATCGTCTTCACTCAATGTACCTTCTTCAAAGAATTTTTCCATCAACATGTCGTCATGTTCGGCAGCCGATTCGACCAACGCCTTGTGAAGTTCCATCGCCTTATCCATTTCTTCTGCCGGAATTTCCAACACTTCGGGAACACCACCTTCAGGTTTCCAACGATACATCTTCATTTTCAACACATCGACAACCGCATTGAAAGACGAACCCGTAGAAACCGGATACTGGATAGGAACAACCTTACCTCCCCATTGTTCACGCAGCTGGGCGATTGTCCCATCATAATCAGCTTTATCGTTATCCAGTTGGTTCACAACAAAGATAACCGGCTTATGAAATTGTTCTGTATACCGGAACTGGTTGATTGTGCCGACTTCCACGCCGTACTGGGCATTCAGTACCATCAGTGCCGTGTCTGTCACGTTCAGAGCGGAAACTGCACCGCCGATAAAATCGTCTGAACCCGGACAATCAATGAAATTCAACTTTCTGTCCTGCCATTCTACACTGAAAACGGTCGAGAATACCGAGTAACCATACTCCTTCTCAACCGGGAAATAATCGCTCACAGTGTTTCCAGACTCCACACTTCCGCGACGTTTTATAACTCCACCCTCGTAAAGCATCGCTTCAGCGAGAGTGGTTTTCCCAGAGCCCGAACTTCCCAAGATAGAGATGTTCTTAATTTCGTTTGTTTGGTATACTTTCATGATATCAAGGTATTAATTTGTGTTTAACAATAAAGATTGCCCCGAAAACCCTTTTCATTCACGGGACCGCAAATTAGAGATTGTAAAGGAGAAAAACAATTTCAAACCCAGTGTTTGAGAACTATGTTGTTTAACAGTTCAAAGATAAAGATCGGAAAGAAAGACAGATAGAGATAAAATGTTGCTATCTTTGTATCGTTAAAAAGCAGAACTAAGTGGCAGGTTTATATATCCATATTCCTTTTTGCGCCAAACGGTGCCTGTATTGCGACTTCTTTTCCAATACGGATATGAAGTTCAAAGAGCCGTATATCGATGCAGCTATCCGGGAGATGGAATTACGTCAGGAATATATAGGAGGGGAACCTCTTGACACCATTTATTTCGGAGGCGGTACGCCCTCCCAACTTCAACAGGCCGACTTCGAACGGATATTCGAGGCTGCGGACCGCTTGTTCGGCACAAACTCATGCACAGAAATTACGCTGGAAGCCAATCCTGACGATATGACACCGGAATACGTCGCCTCCCTCCGCAACCTGCCCTTCAACCGGATCAGTATGGGAGTACAAAGTTTCAAAGAAAAAGACCTCCGTTTCCTGAACCGGCGCCATGACCGCGAACAGGCTTTGCGCGCAGTCGGGCTTTGCACAGAAAACGG
>ERZ780178.1688-NODE-1688-length-13667-cov-6.168528_pt1 | contig 13667 bp, 14 predicted proteins | sample MGYA00511018_ERZ780178 | MGnify/ENA primary metagenome ERZ780178 (study PRJEB29588, sample SAMEA2151439) | human gut metagenome | biome: human gut; feature: human-associated habitat; material: faeces | place: Denmark | collected 2008/2010 ...
CGTCGCTTGATAGTTAAATTTTAGAAAATCAAAACTTTATTCAAAAATACTGGTATGGCTAACCCGCTGATAAATAGTGGGGACGCTGTATTGGTGGTTTACATTGCAAAACCAATATCACAAAATGCAATAAAATCTTGGATAAGGTTGGGTTGGCTGCGATGCCAACATGGACAGCTAAGAAAGCAGCTTTTGAGGATAACTTGACCATTTGGAATACTTTAGGGCATATACAATTGGCAAGCATTGAGATGAAGCAATGCACAAAGCGGCTTTCGGCAGACAATGATAAATGGGAAAAGCAAGATGCTATAAAGGCTGCATACATTGCCATTTATGAGACTTCAGAGAAGTTGATTAAGAATACAGGAAAGATAATGAAGTTTATCAACACCAATTTTCCAAGCAATGATTACTCTGCTTTAAAGGATGTCAAGAAGAATCTTGCTAAATTCAGGGAAGACAATGCTGACGAATTAAAAAATGTAAGAAACACCGTGGCCGCTCATCGTGATAATGATATTTGCAACCAACTTGATACTTTAGAAGGATTACACCTGTCTGATGCTGTAAAGTTAGTCATTGAATATGGAAATATCATCAACGACTTAGGGGCTGTCGTAAGTCCGATAAAAGAATTAGGAATAAAGGAACTTAGTATGGTATGTGGTTGATGGGAAATCAAGCTATATGAAACCAAACAACACCAGACAAGAAACTTCCTCTGGCACATCGACATCGAGCCATGCACATGGCACACCTTCTACAGAAAATAATGTCCATCATTCGTTACCGAAGAAAATAAGGAGGCATGGAAACGCTATCTGACAAAAACGTCAAGAAGTACTTGGTAGGCACTCAATTGCTTCTGTAGATATAAGTATGAAATTGAATACTTTTGCACTGCATAACATTAAAAAGAATAAGGTAAGCAGAGAAGATTTTAAAAGAATCCTAATATAGGTGGAAGTAAATATCCGATATGAGAACGTTAGAATTAAGTGACATATGTACAGCTTATCTTGAAGGCTATATCTATGCCAAGATAACAGAGTCTCTTATTACTGATCAGATTAAGAGTTCATATCTTGATGCTCTCAAGAAGATTGCTGTTGAAAGTGTGAAAAACTACATCGAACATTCAGCTTTTTCTAATGAAGAGAAAGAGGAGATGAAGAACAACTATGAATATTGGACCGACATAACGTTGGATGGAATTAAGCAACGATTTCGTGAAAGTGAAAAAATATATGAATAAACAAAAGAAACAACATAAACGAAATAAATTATGGAAGATAAAGTAATAGAATTGATTGCTCGTGTACTCAATGTACCAACGAGCGAAGTAGAGTTGGATACAGAAATTGGTGAACTTGACGAGTGGGATTCTCTACACAATGTAGAAGTTATAGCTCAGCTCGAAAAAGAGTTCAATGTAAAGATTACTCCCGATATGATAATGGATCTTGAGGATGTTTCAGATATTGTGAATCTTATCGAGGACTTGACAGATTAATATATGTTGGAGAGTATAGAAAAACAAATTTGGCAATGGGCTTCAACAACTCCTGACAAGGTAGCTGTTAAAAGCGGGAAGAAATCAGCTACTTATCTTCAGCTTTGTCAACGCATATTGGGAGCAAGAGATTATTTTATGTCTCAATTACCCCAAAAGAACGGAGATGCAATTATTCTTGCAGCAGGAAAACAAATTGAGTTCGTGTATGCTTACTTTGGTGCACACTTGGCAGGACTTAAAGTAGTACCAATAGATGCTGCCACCAATCCAACACGTTTGGATTATATAGTTAATAAAACTAAAGCGACTCTTCTTGTTGGATTTGACAATAGCGAACAGTCTCTGCCAAAAGCATCGTTAAAAGACTTTGCAGATATTGAAGCAGAGATTGTTGAGCCTGTTTTTCCTAAAGAAGAGGCCATAGCCGACATCCTTTTTACTACAGGTACAACTGGTAAGCCCAAAGGTGTGCCTCTGACTTATGCTAATGAGGCTGCTGCTGCAAGAAACATAAATGAGTTTATAGGTAACACACAAGACGATATAGAACTTCTTGCCCTCCCCGTCAGTCATTCTTTCGGTTTAGGAAGAGTAAGATGTTGTCTGTCTAAAGGCGCCACCTTAATTCTTCTTGGCAGCTTTGCCAATGTGAAGAAGATATATCGCACTATGGAAGAAGACCATGTGACAGGTTTCACAATGGTTCCAGCAAGTTGGCGATATCTCAAAAAACTCACTGGTAATAAACTTGGTGAATTCAAGGACCAGCTTCGATACATAGAAATGGGCAGTGCCTTTTTCTCCAAGGATGAAAAAGAAGAATTGGCAAACATTCTTCCATATACACGAGTGTGTATGCACTATGGTTTGACAGAAGCTTCTCGCTCTGCTTTTATGGAGTTTCATGCAGACAAGGACCATTTGGCTTCTGTAGGTAAAGCCTCGCCTAATACCGATATTAAAGTGTTGGACGAGACCGGAAATGAGTGTACCGTGAATAAAGAAGGTGAAATCTGTGTAAAGGGTGATCATGTCACACATGGATATCTTGACTTGCCAATAGACAACTCTTTCTTTGGAGACTATTTCCGAACCGGCGACTGGGGATACAAAACAGAAGACGGTTACATCTACTTGATTAGCAGGAAAAAAGAACTGATTAATGTCGGTGGAAAGAAAGTAAGTCCTATCGAAGTTGAGGAACAACTTTTTAAGATAAAAGGAATTGAAGATTGTGCTTGCATAGGAGTGCCTGATGAAGATGGAGTGCTTGGTGAAGTTGTCAAGGCTTTCATCGTAAAGGCTAAAGATAGCGACATAACTTTTGATGACATTAAAGAACAACTGAATGGAGAATTAGAGCCTTATAAGCTCCCTGTCTACTACGAGTGGACAGATGAGATACCTAAGACTCAAAACGGAAAAATCCAACGAGGTTTATTGAAATGATTGATATTAAAAATAAGAAAGATTGTTGCGGTTGCCATGCCTGTGGTGACGTTTGTCATGCGCAGGCAATATCTTTTCATAATGATCATGAAGGATTCTGGTATCCTGTAGTAGATAAAGACAAGTGTACAGATTGCCATCTTTGTGAGAAGATATGTCCTGTTATTAATATAGACAAACTCAAGCAAAACGACTTTGAAGAGCCAAAAGTATTTGGTGGCTATAACAAGGATATAGTTATTAGATTTGATAGCACGTCAGGAGGCATTTTTACCCTTTTGGCTCAAGCCATGTATAAGCAGAAAGGTTATGTGAGCGGTGCCATTTACACAGACGACTTGAAAGTTTATAATTTTATATCTAATGACAAGAAAGACCTAAAGCGTCTTCGCAGCTCAAAGTATGTACAGAGCAATGCTGAAGGGCTTTACAAACAGATAAAACAATTATTGATTGCTGGAGAAAAGGTTCTTGCATGTGGCTCTCCTTGTCAGATGGCAGCCTTGCGTAGTTTCCTTCGCAAAGACTATGATAACCTGATAATTGTAGACTTCCTTTGTCGTGCAACAAACTCACCTAAGGTTTTTGAGAAATACAAGGAATCTTTAGAGGCACGCTATGGCTCCAAGATTGTTTCCATCAAAGACAAGAACAAGGATCATGGATGGCACAGCCTTGCCAGAAAGATAACCTTTGAGAACGGTGAGGTTTATTATGGTGAAGGCCATGAGGATGACTACCGTCGTGGATATCATGACAATGTTTTTGAACGTCCATCGTGCTATGAATGCAAGTTTAAGGGTATACCCCGTATCAGCGATATCACACTTGGCGATTTCTGGGGCATAGGTAGTGTTGATCCTTCTTTGGAGCAGAACCTTGGAACGTCACTTATAATGATCAATTCCAAGAAAGGTTTGGACTACTTTAATAAGGTTAAGGAAAAATTAGTAGTCAAGGAGTTCTCTTTAAAGGATATAGTTCCTGGCAACAGCACCGCTATTATGGGAGGACCATTACCTTACCCTGCTAATATCAATCGCGATGAGTTCTTTAAAGCTCTTGACGAAATGCCGTTTGACGAATGTGCAGCCAAATATTTTCCTTATATATCACAGGCACCAATTTCTACGAAGGGAAAAATTAAAAATTTCCTTAGAGTATTATATTACAATAAGAAAAAACCTGCACAGCTTTGGCGAATCCTATATTGGAACATTTTTAATAGTTCAGTTAGTTCCAATATTTTTGAAGGTAAAATATTAAAGGTCTTGTCTCATTGTGCGATCGACATTGCTAAAACAGCCCAAGTGAAAGTGAATGGGGATGTGACTTTCAACGTCAAACGTACAAGAGGCAGTAAAGGCGAATTCCGATTGCTGGTGGAAGATGGTGCTGAATTAAGTTTTGGCAGTGGCAATTCTTATTTTAAGTATGATAGCGACATCCAGATATTTAAAGGTGCGCAGATGCTGATAGGAAGTTGTGCAACTAACATCGGTCTGAAAATCGTATGTTCAGACAAAATAGTAATTGGCAATGATGTCCACATCGGCCGTGATGTTTGGATTCGTGACAACAATGGTGGGCATCATGTTATCATCAAGGGCTATAAAGACAAAGCTCCGGTAATAATCGGCGATCATGTTTGGATATGTTCCAATGTGAGCATCACTAAGGGTGTTACGATTGGCGAAGGAGCAATCATCTCTGCTAATAGTGTTGTGACAACAAATATACCTGCCCATTGCATCGCTTCAGGCAACCCTGCCAAGGTAATAGCAGAGAATATTTATTGGAGACCGTAACAACTAGGAATATGGAATCGGATAATAAAAGAATAGCAAAAAACACGATATTTCTATATCTACGGTCATTCTTAATGATGGCAATAGGACTCTTTTCTTCAAGAGTCATATTGCAAGCATTGGGAGTTGACGATTATGGCCTGTATGGCGCAATAGGAAGTATTGTCGCAATGTTTACGATGATCAATGGAACATTGGCCGTAGGAACAAGCCGTTTCTTGACGTTTGAATTGGGAAAGGGAGATTCTGTAAAATTAAAACAAACCTTTAATGCGTCTTTGGCAATGCATGCTGCTGTAGCAGTGGTGCTTTTTGTCCTCATGGAGACAATTGGCTTATGGTTCGTAAATTATAAGATGAGCATTCCGCAAGGAAGAGAGTTTGCAGCTAACGTTGTTTATCAATTGTCCATTCTCTCATGTATGTTCTCACTCACGCAAGTGCCGTATGGCGCGACAATAATTGCCCATGAGAAGATGAATGTTTATGCTTATGTGGGTTTAAGCGAGGTTTGCTTCAAGTTGGCATTGATATTTGTTTTACTATATGTTCCTTTTGGCGACAATTTAATTGCTTATGCTATTATAATGGCAAGCTGGAGCATTGGCCTGCAGATATTCTATAGATTTTACTGCTACAAGCGATTTCAAGAAACACACCTCTCTTTTTGTCGGGACAAGAGTGTTTATAAAGGGATGCTTTCCTATTCACTATGGGATGCAGTAGGACAATTTTGTGCAACAGGAAACAGCCAGGGCATTAACATTCTTATAAACGTATTCTTCGGCGTGACAGTCAATGCTGCTCGTTCTGTTGCATATCAAGTGGAAAATGCAGTGAATCAATTGGCCACTAATTTTACGACTTCGGTAAATCCACAGATTGTAAAAAGCTATGCAAAAGGAGATATGAAAAGATTTTTTCAGCTCATATATGAAGCTGGAAAATATTCATACTTTCTTATGTTTCTGATAGCTTTTCCGTTATTGTTGGAAGCAGAATACGTTTTACAACTATGGCTCGTAAAAGTACCTGAATATACGGTCTTGTTCTTACGTTTTGTCATTTGCATCTCTTTATTCAGGATGTTTTCCAGAAGTGTCATAAATGGAGTTCATGCTACAGGCAATGTAAAGGTTTTGAATCTTACAAGTGGTGTCTACTCTGCTGGAACGTTTATCCCGATGGTTTATATAGCCTTCAAGTTGGGGTTGCCCGTTTGGAGTTGCTTCGTTATACAGGCTTTTAATAGTTCTATATGTACATTGTTAGAAGTCAGAGCTTTGTATAAACAGGTTAAGTTTAATGTGTTTGAATATTTCACGAAGGTTTATGCACATTCAATAGCTGTCACTTTTGTCGCTGCAATTATACCGACAATGGTCGTTTACTTAATGCCAATGGGTTTCTTACGCTTGGTGTTAACAACAGCAATAAGTATTGTCTCAACGTTGGTTTGTGTCTATACAATAGGAATAAACCGATCAATGCGACAGAAAGTCAATCAATTTGTAATTAATAAAATTCATAGATAGAATGGATTATAAAAAAGTAATCGGGGGGGTAAATTTTTAAATAATTTGTTTGTAAGACCCTTCTTTAATAGAGTTAGCTACAAGCTGTTCAGGATGTTTGCTGTCCCTTATATGATTCAGCAGGAAAAAGAACATGAGGAAAATCTCATATTACAACACATAGAAGACAATAGTTTGTATACCCCATTGACAGATACCGAAAAACAAGAGGTAATAGATTATTGGGGCATTGAACCGGCATCGTTTAAAGAATATGAGGTTTACAAACATTTTAGAGGATTTGATGTCAGGTTTATGCCGATGTCAATATACCTTCCGTTGATTACAAGACGTTTGAACGATTATCAATATACAGAGATTCTTGAACATAAAAGTCTGTTTGGCTATTTGACAAAAGGTGTAGTTCGTTTTCCGCATTGCTTTATTCGGGTCGTTAATGGAGAATTTTACTCTGACGACATGCGCCAGATAACAAAAGCAGAAGCTGTTGAGAACTGTTTGCATGATGACAGAATGGTAATAAAAGACTCTTTGGGAGGCTCTGGTGGAAAAGGTGTGGAAATTCTAAAATTGGAAGGTCTCACATCAGATGAGCGTCGTAAAATCATAGATAACGCAATCGCTAATAGAAAAACAGACTTTGTCATTCAAGAGTTTTTGTATGAATCAGATGAACTAAAGAAATTCAATTCATCTTCAGTTAATACGATTCGTGTTCAGTCACTATATTTAAACGGCAAGTGGTCTCCAGTAACAATAATACTCCGTTTTGGTGGAGAAGGGTCAGAGGTTGACAATGCTTGCTCTGGAGGCTATGCTGTAGGTGTACATCCAGATGGATCCTTATACGATTTTGGTTACAATTACAAAATGGAAAGGACTGACCATATAGGTGATATAGTGTTCAAAAATACGAAGTTATCTTTCATCCCTTCTCTTCTGAAACATGTAGAGGAAGCTCATGTTAAGCAGTTCCCCATTTGCAAGTACATAGGATGGGATATGATAATAGACAAAGATGGAAATCCCGTTTGTATTGAAATAAACAGTTGCCAGAATGGACATCTGACATTCCAATTAACAGCAGGACCGACTTTCGGTGATAGAACTCGTGAGGTAATTGAATATTGTAATTCAAAGAAATTGTATTTTAATAAATGCGTATTAAAGTATTAAAGCAACATGAAAGATAAGATTAAGAAAATATTAAAAATCCTTTTTAAGCAGAAGCAGATTGTACGTTTAAATATCACATACAATACTCCTAATGCAAGATTCAAAGGAAAAAAGGTAATGGTAACAGGTGGTACCAGTGGCATTGGATTGGCTATAGCAAAAGCATTTTTAGCTGAAGGTGCTGATGTTATAATCTGTGCAAGAAAGAAATATGGTTTGGATAAGACTCTCGCATCTATAAATAATAGTCGTTTAAAGTCTTTACAATTGGACATTGCTGATGTAGATGCTATAGAAGAGAAAATTGAGCATGCAGCAAACCTGTTGGGACATATAGACATATTTATAAATGCAGCAGGTGTTTCTGCGTTCGCTGAAGATAGTATGACAGAAAAGATGTATGATTATATATGTGATATTAACCAAAAAGGATTGTTCTTTATTAATAAATATGAAGGAGACTATCTCATAAACAATCAAATAGAAGGCAAAATTATAAACCTGACATCAAAAGCAGGTGAAAGAATTGGTTTTGATCCTTATACACTTTCAAAATGGGGAGCAAATTCTATTACAAAGGGAAATGCAAGACGTCTAGCTCCTTATCATATAAATGTAAATGGTATAGCGCCAGGACGAGTTCCAACAAACATTACAGCAGAGCTACAACAGTATGTCGGTTCTGACAATGTATATACGCCTAATCATTCAACAAAACGTTTCACAATGCCTGAAGAAGTCGCTGAAACCGCTATGTTCTTGGCAAGTGGAGCTGCTAATAATATTGTAGGTCAAATCATTGTAATGGATGGCGGTAGCTATAATTAATATTGTTTGGACTTAAATATGGCTGATAGAATTTATTTATGGGATAATTTGAAGGTCCTTTTGATGATGCTTGTTGTAATGACTCATAGCGTCAATATCTACCAACTTGAAGGATATGAGTGGATACAGTATTTATGGGTGTTCATTATGACCTTTACAATGCCTTTGTTTATGATAATTTCCGGCTTTTGGTATAAGCCAAGAAGTGTATCATACAGTTTTCAGCATTTTTTATTTCCATGTTTGCTCTTTTCTGCAATAAATCTTTCGGGGGGGGTAATTTGTGGAGCCTATCCTAATGGTGTTGTTTTGACAAAAAGCGGTTGGGCTATGTGGTATATATGGGCGTTATTTCTATACAATGTTATTACGCCTTTGTTGCTAAATAAACTCGGAAATACAAAGACTTTGGCGCTTTCTATACTGTTAGCAGTAATTTGTGGATTTCGCTTTTTAGATAATAATATCTTAGATGCTCAAAGAGTTGTAAACTTCTATCCATATTTTCTTATAGGAATATGTCTTAGAAAACAAGAATTGCGAATCTATTCATTGAATAAAAAGAATAATTTTATATGGAGTTCATCTTTCTTTATATTAATCATAGTTTATTTGATTCTTTGTTATTATAGGAATGGATTTTGTTACGGAACAGGATTCATGCAAATTCACGGATTCTCTATAGTAGGATTTATAAGCAAATGGTTGAATTTTATTCTGTGCCTTCTTCTTTCTGCATCTGTAATGATGATAATTCCTAATAGAAAGCTATGGTTCTCAAGATATGGGTCTCGAACAATGAATGTTTACATGCTGCATATGAGTATAATATTCCCTTTGTGTTGGTGGCTAATGAGACCAATCATGGATGAATGGTATGGATATCTATTGTACATTTTTGTTGTTCCTTTTGTATGTTCATTTTTATTTAGCGAAAAGGTGGATATGTTTATGAAACCTGTTTTGGCATTACCGAATAAAATTATCACAAAGAGAAATGGTCAAATATAAATTTAAAGATAGATTATTACGGTTTTGTACTGGCTGTAATCTTATAGAGAAGACAAACTGGTACAAATCAAAGTTCATTGATATCAATCACGAGACATATCCTGATAATATATGGTATCGCAAGCATGATGAGCGTAACTTTGATGTTGTTAACTTAGGTAGTAGTGGCGGTAAATGGGCTTTCGATTATTCTGGCTTGAATGTAAAGGCTATGAACTGGGCGCAACAACCACAAACACTGCTTGAAGACTACAATCTTCTTCGACATTTTCATAGTATTTTAAAGAAAGACGGTTATGTACTCATTACGATAATGCCTTTCACGGGCCTTAACAAGAAAACCGGTCTGATGGATGCAATGAAATATGTTAAGTTTGACATTCAAGGAGAACCCATTCAGCCATATATGTTTAAGGAGGCGCAACGTTATGCAACATATCCTATATTGTTTAAAAAGCCAGCCGTCAAAGCCCTTATTAAATATTTACTAGGTAAAGACAAAAAAGTTGGAGTTCCTACAGAAACTCAGTTGGATTACAACCCTATGACCCATGCAGAACTGGAAGCAGATGCAAAGCGATGGATAGACGGATGGAAACGTCAGTTCGGCATATCAGATTTCGAGGCTCCTCTTACTAAAGAAAATGAAGAAGGCAGAGCGTATAGAATCAAGCTGATGCAGACGCTTATAGATTTCTGTACGGAGAGAGGATATAAACCTGTTTATGTGATTCCTCCTGTAACAGAGCATCTTGCAAAATACTATACACCAAAGTTTGAAGAGACATACATATACGGTTATTTGAAGAAAGTAGAGAGGAATGTACATATGCTTGACTATAGTAAAGATACAACGTTTAAGTCTGACGATCTTTATTTCAACAGCTTTTTCCTGAATAAGAAAGGAAGAAAGCTCTTTACGGAAAGAGTACTTTCAGATTTAAATATAGGTCATAATTTTATTAACGAACTATTGAATTAGAATGAAGAAGATAATATTTTCTTTTGTAATAGGTTTAATGATAGGTGCTATATTGTGTTGTTGTTATTATAATTATATGGCGTTTATCAACAATGTAGATGAGAAAAAAAACTTATGGTATTCCAGAATTAATATATTATTTTTCTCAACCTATTGGAATTTTAGGAACATTTATTGCTATAGTAGTTGCTATATTTGGAACTGAAATAAAGAACTTGTTCTTTTCACCTAAGTGTATAGTAGATTTGGTAGGAGATGGTTTTGATGAGGATTTAGGTCATACAATATCAACGGCCAATCCTTCTGCCCAGTTTTATAAATGTACAATGCGACTCAAGAATACGGGTAGTAAGGAGCTTATTGATCTACAGCTCGTTTTGAAAGAAGTTCTTTTTGTTTCTAATGGTAAAAATAAAAAGATAAATCGCTCCGAAAATACTATTTTTTGGATAAATCCAGAAATAAAGAAAATTAATCTTCGAGAAACTGAACAAAAAGAAATAATTATTGCCCGAATTTTACCAGAAGCATCGGAAGGTACACCTGATAATTCAAGTAAGTCTCCTTTGAGATTTTCAATTACTGGTATAAATTTAGACAAAAAATACAATCAAAAAGGGGATTGGATAGTGAGATATAGCATTCAGACTCCTCATAAAATAATTAAAACCATTCAAGTTGAATTGCATTGGTCTGGCATTTGGTGTAGTCGAATCAATGAGATGTCAAATGAAGTTTCATCAAAGATAAAAGAGATAAAAATATGACAAAAATAAAAATGGTCTATTTTGATTCTATAGGAATTGATTCAGTAACTTTTGAAAATAGACTTCGTAATGTATGCCAATCTATTTACGTCATAAAAGAGGGGTTGGCTATAGTGAATTATGATGGAAGTGCTCATCAATTATTTGATTTGTTGGTTCCTGCAGATAATCGAAATAATGTATTAATAACCGATTTGGATGTTTCTGACGGTTCATATTGGGGATTTATGAATAAAGATTTATGGACTTGGTTAAGTGAAAATATACATTAAGCTAATATGAGAATAGGAATTCTAACACTTCCTCTCCATACTAACTATGGAGGTATATTACAGGCTTATGCCTTGCAGACTGTTTTAGAAAGGAAGGGGCATAAAGTCGTGGTATTTGATACCCCCAATGAATATTCATTGCCTCCTTTATGGAAATTGCCTTTGTGTTTTGCTAAGAGAATCGTAATGAAATGTTTGGGCAAATCGCAGAAAATTTTTCTAGAACGACATTTGAACCATGAGCGACGTGTCATCTCACAATATATACAACCATTTGTAGATACTAATATACATCGTAAGGTTATTCGTAGCTTTAAAGAATTGAAAGCTACTGATTATGATGCCATTGTGGTAGGTAGCGACCAAGTATGGAGAGCCATTTATTTTACGCCAATGTGGTTTCATCAACCTATAGACAACGCCTTCCTTGCTTTTGCTGAAAATTGGAATGTAAAGAAGTTGGTCTATGCGGCGTCGTTTGGTACAGATGAGTGGGAATATACTGATGAAGAAACTTTAAGGTGCAAGGAACTTATAGGAAAGTTTAATGCCATCTCGTTAAGAGAAGAAGGTGGTGTTGAGTTGTGCCGTAAGTATTTTAATGTAATGGTCCAACATGCTTTAGATCCTACCATGTTGTTGTCCGTAGATGATTATATGGCTTTATTTAGAAAATGCAACACTTCTAAAAGTCAGGGGAATCTACTTGTTTATGTTTTAGACGAAACCTCAGAGTTAAGTGAACTAGTTAATGATATAGTAACCGAAAAACATTTAGTGCCATTTTCAGTTAATAATCCGTATGAAGCAGATGAGAACAAGCCTTTGGAAGATAGAATAAAACCATCTGTTGAAACTTGGTTGAGAGGATTTTTTGATGCAGAACTTATTGTTACTGATTCTTTCCATGCTTGTGTCTTCTCTATTATTTTCAAGAAACAATTTATTGTAGTAGGCAATAAAAGTCGTGGAATGTCGCGTTTTGAGTCTCTACTTAAAATGTTTGGATTAGAGGACAGGCTTGTGAATGGTTGTGATGATTTCCTGAAATTAAGTGCAATAAATTATGATCTCGTTTATGAGAAGTATAGAGTATTGAAAGATATGTCATATAGCTTCTTAAAAGACAATTTATAGTATATTTTACATTATCTTTACGATTAAGAATTATGAAAACTCCAAAAATAAGTATAATCGTCCCTGTTTATAATGCCGAGAGGTGCCTTCATCGCTGCATAGACAGCATCCTTGCCCAAACATTCAGGGATTTTGAACTGCTTCTGATAGACGATGGCAGCAAAGACAACTCGGGATATATATGCGATGAATATGCGGAGAAAGACGAAAGGGTGAAGGTGTGGCATAAGGAGAACGGTGGAGTCAGCTCGGCAAGAAATGTGGGGTTGGATAATGCAAGAGGTGAATGGGTGACGTTCGCAGATAGTGATGACTGGCTTGAGCCAAATGCATTTGCTTATTATGACGAGTTGACTAATAAGCATACATTTGATTATCTTTATTGTGGATATTATCTGAATGATACACCTGAAATATCAGATATTGAGGGAAACTTTGATATACTTAATTTCTTGAATAAAAGTGAATTTGACAAGTTGTGGTATGGACTTTATTCAAGATTAGTTATAAAGGATAATAATATTCGTTTCAACGAAACTATTACTTTGTCTGAAGACAAGTTGTTTAATTATCAGTTCTTAAAATACTGTTGTCAGGTATATTGCGCAAAAGTTGCATTTTATCATTATTCCTTTGGTAATACAGAAAGCTTGAGTTTCAAGGGATTTAATGTAGACAATTATTTGAAATGTGAGTTGCTGACAGCTAATGAATTAAGAGAGATTGATGTCATAAAAGCAGATTTATATTTGAAAAAGTCTTTAAAAGCAATTGTATGGCAAAATATTTGTACTGGTGTTTCTTTTAAACAACTAAGAAAAATATATGATACATTCAAATTACAACCAAGCGTATCATCTGGAATATTTAAATCTAAATTGACATTTTCTATTTACTGTATCTTGCAACAAATAAAGTATAAATTTAGGAAATAAAAACGAGTAAAATGTTTAGGCATAGGGAACTCTTAATGTGTGTTGCCATCATTGGTGTTGTTTTTATCATTTCTGCCATTTAAATATTATCTCTATGGTGAAAAAATACATTAGATATATAAAAGATACGTTGTCTTGTCGGTTCAGCAAACATTTTTGTTTGCATGGATCTATAATTAATTGGATTACTTATAATAAAGAAACCTCCATTTGAGACACTATACAATTTGGCCCTTGCTTTGCCGTTT
>ERZ780178.1694-NODE-1694-length-13653-cov-5.157303_pt1 | contig 13653 bp, 11 predicted proteins | sample MGYA00511018_ERZ780178 | MGnify/ENA primary metagenome ERZ780178 (study PRJEB29588, sample SAMEA2151439) | human gut metagenome | biome: human gut; feature: human-associated habitat; material: faeces | place: Denmark | collected 2008/2010 ...
GGGCGGAGGAAGCGCCCTCCTGGGCGAATGCCGCCGGCCTCATCAACGGCACCGTGCGCGACGGACAGACGATCCTCGACCCGCAGGGCAGTGCCTCGCGCGCGCAGGTCGCCATGATCCTCATGAACTACGTCGAGCACGTGGTCAACGCGTAAATCCTCTTTTCAAAGCAATCTCCTCTGCGCGGGCGGCGGCAGCCGCCCGCGCTTTTTCATCGTCTTTGCATATCTGATGAAGGATGCGATGCAAAAAAAGTGCGGATTTGTATAAATTTGCAGTTGACATTTTGCCGCGAAGTTTTTATACTCAAACCATCGAGATCATTTTTACAAGATCGGAGCTATGAATATGAACCGCAGCTTCTATTTTGCATACGCTTATTACTTTACTATGCTGCAATAGTAAGGCTGATTTGTGATGCAAAAAAGAGCTCGGATATCGGGTTTGTTTCATGCGGCACAGGTTGAGCCTGTGCCGCATTTTCTTTTTGATATCCAAGAAATCTGCAACATTGTATCGGAGGTAATCATCATGATCGTCGTACTCAAACATGGCGTGGAAGCAGCAAAGCGCACGCAGCTCATCGACTGGCTCAAGGCTCAGGGGCTGGTCATCCACATTTCCGAGGGCGAATATCAGACCGTGCTCGGTCTCGTCGGCGACACGACCAACGTGGACATGGATCTGATCGCGAGTCTCGGCATCGTCGACAGCGTCAAGCGCGTGAGCGAGCCCTTCAAGTGCTGCAACCGCAAGTTCCACCCGGAGGACACCGTCGTTGAGGTCGGCGACGTGAAGATCGGCGGCGGCAACTTTGTCATGATCGCGGGGCCGTGCTCCGTGGAGTCTGAGGAGCAGATCGTCGCGGTCGCGCAGGCGGTCAAGGCCTCCGGCGCGAACATCCTGCGCGGCGGCGCGTTCAAGCCCCGCACCTCGCCCTATGATTTTCAGGGGCTCAAGGCCACCGGCATCGAGCTGCTCAAAACGGCCCGCGCGGCGACCGGACTGCCGATCGTGACCGAGATCATGGGTGTGGAGCATCTGCCGCTGTTCGAGGATGTGGACATCATTCAGGTCGGCGCGCGCAATATGCAGAACTTCGACCTCCTGCGGGAGCTCGGCAAGCTGCGCAAGCCCATCCTGCTCAAGCGCGGCCTGGCCAGCACGCTCAAGGAGCTGCTCATGAGCGCCGAGTACATCATGGCCGGCGGCAACGAGCAGGTCATCCTCTGCGAGCGCGGCATCCGCACGTTTGACGACTACACGCGCAATACGCTCGACCTCGCGGCGGTGCCCATGCTCAAGGAGCTGACGCACCTGCCGGTCATCGTCGACCCCAGCCACGCGACCGGCATTGCGCGCCTCGTGCGCCCGATGGCACTGGCTGCTGCCGCCTGCGGCTCTGACGGCCTCATCATCGAGGTGCACAACGACCCCATTCATGCGCTGTGCGACGGCGCGCAATCCCTGCGCCCCGAGCAGTACGATGACCTCGCCAAGGCTGTGCGCCGCGTGAGAGAGGCGGTGGCAGAATGACCGCCGGCATCGTCGGCCTCGGCCTGATCGGCGGCTCGCTCGCCAAGGCATACCACGAGGCGGGCGAGCGTGTGCTCGCCCACGACATCGACCGCGATGTCTTGTCGTTCGCCGTCATCAGCGGCGCGGTGGACGAGGCGCTGACGGACGAGACGATGGCAGAGTGCGATGTCATCCTGCTGGCCGTCCGACCCGCGGCGGCGGTCGAATGGCTCAAAAATCACGCGGCAAAGATCGACAAGCACACGGTCGTCATCGACTGCTGCGGCACCAAGCGCAAGGTATGCGCGGCGTGCTTCCCAATCGCCGAGCAGTACGGCATTACGTACCTTGGCGGTCACCCGATGGCGGGCACGCAGTTCTCGGGCTTCAAGTACGCCAAGGCGAATCTCTTCGTGGGCGCGCCGATGGTGCTCGTGCCGCCGCGCTTTGACGACATTGAATTACTCAGCCATGTGAAAGACCTGCTCTCGCCCGCGGGCTTTGGGAGCTACTCCGTCACAACCGCCGAGCAGCACGACGAGATGATCGCCTTCACCTCGCAGCTGGCGCATGTGGCGTCCAACGCCTACATCAAGAGCCCCACGGCGAAAAAGCACAAGGGCTTTTCCGCCGGCAGCTACAAGGATATGACGCGCGTTGCCTGGCTCGCGCCGCACATGTGGGCGGAGCTCTTCATGGAAAACAAGGAATTCCTGCTCAAGGAGATCGACTGCTACATCGAGCACCTGAGCGAATACAAGACCGCCATGGAACATGACGACGAAGAGACCCTTATCCGACTTCTGGACGAGGGCAAGAAGAGAAAGGAAGAGGTGGACGGCTGATGCGAAGCATCCATATCAAGGCCTCGCGCGAATACGACGTGCTGGTCGAGCGCGGCTTACTCGACCGCGCGGGCGAGCTTCTCCGGGAGGTCAGCGCCCCCGGCATGGCCGCCATCGTGTCGGACGACACGGTCTACGCGCTCTACGGCGAGCGCACGGTCAAGGCCCTTGAAAAGGCGGGCTACCGTGTGCACTCTTTCACATTCCCCGCGGGCGAGGGGAGCAAGAACCTCTCGACCTACGCCGATGTGCTGCACTTCCTCGGTGAGCACCGCTTCAGCCGCAGCGACGTGGTCGTTGCGCTCGGCGGCGGCGTGGTGGGCGACCTCGCGGGCTTTTCCGCGGCGACGTATCAGCGCGGCATGGGCTTTGTCCAGATCCCGACGACGCTGCTGGCCGCGGTCGATTCGTCCGTCGGCGGTAAGACCGCCGTCGACCTGCCCACGGGCAAGAATCAGGCGGGCAGCTTCTATCAGCCCTGCATCGTGATCTGCGATCCCAACACGCTCGAAACGCTGCCCGAGGAGCAGTACCGCTGCGGCTGCGCCGAGATCATCAAGTATTCGATGCTCGGCAATGCGGCGTTCTTTGAAGAACTCTACAAAACGCCCGTGCGTGAGCAGTACGAGCACGTCATCGAGGTCTGCGTGCAGATGAAGCGCGACATCGTCGGCGCGGACGAGTACGACCTCGGCCGCCGCCGCACGCTGAACTTGGGCCACACGTTTGGTCACGCGGTGGAGCAGTGCAGCGATTTTTCTCTTCTGCACGGCGAGGCGGTCGCCATCGGCATGGCGACGGTCACGCGCGCGGCAGTCAAGCGCGGCATTTGCGGCGAAGAGACGCTGGCGCGCCTGCTCGACATTCTGCACCGCTATGGTCTGCCGACCGAGACGGGCTATGAACTCGACAAGCTCTATGAGGCCGAGCTTGTTGACAAGAAGATTTCCGGCGGCAAGATGCACCTCATCGTGCCGGAAAAGATCGGTCAGGTGCGCATGGAGACGATCCCCGTCGAAGCCCTGCGCGACTGGATGCAGGACGGTGGCATCCGATGAAGAGAACTATCACGCCCGGCGCGCGCACGGGCCGCGTGCGCATTCCAGCGTCGAAATCGCAGGCGCACCGGCTGCTGATCTGCGCGGCGCTCGGCGAGGAGAAGACCGAGGTCGTCTGCGACGGCATTTCCGCCGATATCGCGGCCACGGCGAAGTGCCTGAGCGCGCTCGGCGCGAAAATTGAAGAAATGGAGACGGGCTTTCTCGTCTCTCCGATCAAAAAAGTGCCCGAGGGGCGCTGCGACCTCTACTGCGGCGAGAGCGGGTCGACGCTGCGCTTCCTGCTGCCCATCGTCGGCGCGCTCGGCGCGCAGGCGGTATTCCACCGCGAGGGGCGGCTGCCCCAGCGCCCGCTCGCCCCGCTGGATAGCGTTTTAAAAGAGCATGGCATGACGCTCCGCGAGGACGGCGACCTGCTGTATTGCAGTGGACAGCTGATCGGGGGAAACTATACGATCGCAGGCAATGTGTCCTCTCAATATATTTCGGGCCTTCTCATGGCGCTGCCGCTGCTGATCAGAGACAGTCTTCTTATGGTGTCCGGCCCGCTGGAATCCGCGGCTTACGTCGCCATGACGGAGGATGCACTTCAGCTTTCCAAGCTGACCATCCCCAAAATGGGGGCGATGTGGGCGATTCCCGGTCAGCAGAGATGTCATCTGCCGAAGCGCACGGTCGTCGAGGGCGACTGGTCGAACACGGCGTTCTTCCTCTGCATGGGTGCGCTGTCGAAAGAGGGCGTGACCGTCGAGGGGCTGAATTTGCAGTCCTCGCAGGGCGACCGCGGCGTGCTGGACGTTTTGCGCCGGTTCGGCGCGGAAGTCACGGAGCACGGCGACGCCGTGACGGTCAGGCGCGGCGCACTGCATGGCGTGATGATCGACGCCGCACCCATCCCCGACCTCATCCCCGTGCTGAGTGTCGTTGCGTCGGTCGCAGAGGGGAAGACGCGAGTCGAAAACGCCTACCGGCTGCGGCTCAAGGAGTCTGACCGACTCAAGAGCACGGCGAATCTCCTGCGCGCGCTCGGCGGACAAGTCGAAGAGAAAGAAGACGGCCTTGTCATCACGGGCGTTCCCGCGCTGCACGGCGGCGCGGTCGAAACGCAGAACGACCATCGCCTCGCGATGTCTGCCGCCACGGCGGCCTGCGCCGCGACGGGCGAGATCACGGTCGACAACGACGGCTGCGTGGCAAAGTCCTACCCCCGCTTCTGGGAGGATTTTAGCAGCTTGAAAGGAGAGGGCTTATGAGCAGCACCTACGGCGAAAATCTGCATCTGACCATCTTCGGCCAGTCGCATTCCCCTGCCATCGGCGTGATGGTCGAGGGCATCCCCGCGGGCGAGAAAGTTGATCTGGACGAGCTCCAGCGCTTTCTGAATCGCCGCGCGCCGGGCAAAAACGTCTGGTCGACGCCGCGCAAGGAGGCCGACGCGCCGGAGATCCTCTCCGGCCTTGTGAACGGCTATACCTGCGGCGCGCCGCTCACGGCCATCATCCGCAATACGAACACCCGCTCGCAGGATTACGCGAATCTTGCCGTCACGCCGCGCCCCGGTCACGCGGACTACACCGCCGAGGTCAAATACGGCGGCTATCAGGACCGCGCGGGCGGTGGGCACTTTTCCGGCCGCTTGACCGCGCCGTTGTGCATCGCGGGCGGCATCTGCCTGCAAATTCTCGCGCGCGAGGGCATCACGCTTGTGAGCCGCATCGCTTCCATCGCGGGCATTACTGACGAAGGTGAGCTGACAGGCTCGCTTGCAGGCAAGGAGTTCCCCGTCGTCAGCGATGCGCGCGGCGAGGAGATGCGCGCAGCCATCGCGGCGGCGCGCGAAGAAGGCGACAGCGTCGGCGGCGTCATCGAATGCGAGGTTTTCGGCGCGCCCGCGGGCCTTGGCGATCCGATGTTCGGCGGCATGGAAAATCGCATCGCCGCGGCTGTTTTCGGCATTCCGGCGGTCAAGGGCATCGAGTTCGGCGCGGGCTTTGGCGTGGCGAGCCTTCGCGGCAGCGAGGATAACGACGCCTTTACGGTCGAAAACGGCAAGATCATCACTGAGACGAACCACTGCGGCGGTATTCTCGGCGGCATCACGAACGGTATGCCCATCGTGTTCCGCGCGGCGTTCAAGCCGACGCCGTCCATCGCGCGCGAGCAGCAGAGCGTCAATTTGCAGACGATGACGCCGGAGAAGATGGCCATCACGGGCCGCCACGACCCGTGCATCGTGCCGCGCGCCGTGCCCTGCGTGGAGGCGGCAGCCGCCATCGCAGTCTATGACGCGTATCTATCGCGCAAAAAGGAAATGAGGTAAGGGAACATGGACTTAAACGACTATCGAAAAGAGATCGACAGCATCGACGATCAGCTCATCGCGCTCTTTGCCCAGCGCATGGAGACCGCTGAAAAGATTGCGGAATATAAAAAGGCCAACGGCCTGCGCGTGCTCGATGCGCGCCGCGAGAAGGAGAAAATGCGCGAGATTCTGGACAAAACGCCGGACGACCTGCGCGAATACGTCTCCTCGCTCTACTCCCTCATTTTCGAGCTGAGCCGCAGCCGCCAGAGCTGTCTTCTCGGCACGAAGGGTGATCTGCCCGCGAAAATTGCCGAGGCCATCGAAAAGACGCCGCAGCTCTTTCCCGAGGACGCCGCCGTCGCCTGTCAGGGCGTGGAGGGCGCGTATTCTGAGCAGGCGTGCGAGCGGCTCTTCAAGCGCCCGAGCACGTTCTTTTTCAGTTCCTTCGAAGCGGTGTTCTCCGCCATTGAAAAGGGCCTCTGCCGCTACGGCGTGCTGCCGCTGGAAAACAGCACGGCGGGCAGCGTGAACGCGGTCTACGACTTGATGACGCAGCACAACTTCCGCATCGTGCGCTCGGTTCGCATCAAGGTTGACCATAATCTTCTCGCCAATCCCGGCGCGAAGCTTGAAAACATCCGTGAGATCTACTCACATGAACAGGCCATCAGCCAGTGCGCACACTTTTTACAGGGGCTTCCCAATGTGAAGGTCATCCGCTGCGAAAATACCGCGGTGGCGGCGCGCATGGTGGCCGAGTCCGGCCGCGACGATGTGGCGGCGCTGTCGTCCCGCGCATGCAGAGAGCTCTACGGCCTTGACTGCCTCGCCGCCTCTGTGCAGGATCAGGGCAATAACTTCACGCGCTTCATCTGCATTGCGAAAAACCTCGAAATTTACCCCGGCGCAGACCGCACGAGCCTGATGATGGTGCTGCCGCACCACCCCGGTTCGCTCTACAAGGTGCTCTCGCGCTTCAACGCGCTCGGCGTCAACATGAACAAGCTCGAGAGCCGCCCGATGCCGGACCGCAACTTCGAGTTCATGTTTTACTTCGACCTTGAAACCTCGGTCTATGCCCCGCAGTTCACCCAGCTCATGGGCGAGCTGCCCGAGCTGTGCGAGGAGTTCACGTATCTTGGCTCTTACAGTGAGGTGGTTTGAATGAAGCGCTGCGGATTACTCGGTGAAAAGCTCGGCCACAGCTATTCGCCCGCTATCCACGCGGAGCTGGCGGACTATGAATACCGGCTTTACGAGGTCGCGCCCGAAAAGCTCGGCGAATTTCTGACGGGCGGCGGCTTTGACGGCATGAACGTCACCATTCCCTATAAAAAGGCCGTCATCCCGTACTGCGCAGAGCTTTCACCCATTGCGCAAAAGCTCCAGAGTGTGAATGTGCTCGTGCGCCGCGAGGACGGCACGTTGTACGGCGACAACGCCGATGCCTACGGCTTTGCCGGTATGGTCAGGGCGAGCGGCGTTCAGATCGATGGCAAAAAGACGCTCGTGCTCGGCTCCGGCGGCGCCTCCTCGACGGTCTGTGCCGTGCTCGAGGAGATGGGCGCGCGCAGCGTGACCATCATCTCCCGCAAGGGGGAGGACAACTACAACAATCTGGATCGTCACGCGGACGCGGAGGTCATCGTGAACACCACGCCCGTCGGCATGTACCCGAACTGCGGCGTGTCGCCCGTCGACCTGTCGCTCTTCCCGAAGCTCGAGGGCGTACTCGATATCGTCTACAACCCTGCGCGCACGGCGTTTGTCCTGCAAGCGGAAAAGCTCGGCATTCCTTATATGAGCGGGCTCTACATGCTCGTCGCGCAGGCTAAGCGCACGGCGGAGGTCTTTGAAAACCGCGACATCCCCGACAGCGAGACCGAGCGCATCTGGAAAAAGCTGAGCCTTGAGATGCAGAACATCGTGCTCGTCGGCATGCCCGGCAGCGGCAAGAGCACCGTTGCCGCGCGCCTTGCTGAGAAGCTTGACCGCATCGCGCTTGACAGCGACGCCGAGATCGAAGAGAAAAACGGCGCGACCTGCGCCCAGCTCATCGAAAAGCACGGCGAGGCGGAATTCCGAGAGCTCGAGAGCGAGGCCATTGCCGAACTCGGCAAGCGCTCCGGCGCGGTCATTGCCACGGGCGGCGGCTGCGTGACGAGAGAGGAAAACTACGATCTTCTGCACCAGAACGGCATCATTTTCTGGCTGAAGCGTGATATCGACCAGCTGCCGCGTGAGGGTCGTCCTCTTTCCGCGGGCGATCTTGCGGCGATGTACGACAGGCGCAAGGCCTGCTACGAAAGATTTGCCGACCACATCGTCGACAACAACGGCACAGTGGAGGATACCGTGCAGGCAATTTTGGATTGCCTGAAATAAAGGACAAAACTGCCCGCCGCAAAATTGCGGCGGGCAGTTTTTGCGCGATGGCGGCAGCTACGGCAGGGGATGGCGAGATCGCTGCGCGAGCGCTTCGTCATAGCATCTCGCGCAGCTCCGCCAGTCGATCACGCGGACACGCAGGGCGAGGGACTCCTCGCTGCACGGCACCACCGGCGCGGTCAGGTCGAGCAGCACCGCGCCGAACGCGATGTCGGGGTCCTTCGTGCCGGTGAGCCGGAGTGAGCCGTCCGCCATCAGCGAGAGCAGGACGCGACCGCCGCAGCCGCGGCGCAGCGCATGTGTGAGCACGCGCTCAAAGTCCTCCCGCTCGCCGAAATCGCGCAAAATCGCGGCCTCAAATGTATTCAAAACAGACCACCTCGCCACAAGGTATGCAAAAAGTCCATCAGACAGCACAAAAAAGCGGAAAGTCCTGTGACTTTCCGCTTTTCATTTCAATTTGGACTAACTTAGATGTGGACGACCTTCAGCTCGCTCGCCTCGAAGAGACCGAGGCGCTTGCCGACGTTGACATATACCTGCGGGTCGCCGCTCGTGCAGATGACGAATTTGCCCTTTTTCTGCGGGTTGAGCGCGTTCTGCTCGGTGAGGTATGCCTTGACGGCGTTTGCCTGCTCGAGCGCGGGGTTGATGAGGTGCATTTTGGGATAGCACTCGTGGAAGTTCTCTTCCACGATGGGATAGTGCGTGCAGCCGAGGATCAGGTTTTCGACCTTTTCGCGCGCGAGAATGTTGTCGACCTGCGTACGGATCTCGGTGTTAATGTCGTGCTGGTTGAAGTCGCCGCGGTCAACGAGTGCCGCGAGCAGGGGAGAGCCCTTGCCGACGACCTTGCACTCGGGATCACCCTCATGGATGAGCTCGGCGTACTTGCCGGAGGCAACAGTGAACTCCGTCGCGATGAGGCCGACGCTCTTGAGATGCTCGCGCAGGACGTATTTGGCGGCTTCCTCCACGATGCTGACGATCTTGTAGTCGAAGCAGGGGCGCAGGCGGTCGGCCATGGTGGAGATGGTGTTGCAGGCGATGGCAGTGCACTTGACACCGTTGTCGCCGAGGAACTGGAGCATGTGGCTGCTCAGCTCGAAGATCTGGTCAGAGGTCTTGTTGCCGTAGGGGCAGTTGGCACTGTCGCCAAAATAGATGATATCTTCGCCGGGGAGAATGCGCTGTAATTCGCGCACGACGGTGAGACCGCCGATGCCGCTGTCCATCACGCCGATGGGGTTGCCTGCGTTCAACATGGTTGAAAGCCTCCTTTTTTTGTCTATAAATATTGTACCACGCGCACACAAAAATGCAAGGGATAAATCATTTTTGCTGTTTGTAACAAATCTTGGGAAAAGGATTGCAATTTTGCCCTCACCTGATAAAATAGTATCTGGTGAGAGTTGGGTATTTTACAGCCCGAAACCTGCGCCGCGCGGCGGCATAATACAGAAGAAGAGGTTTGAAACGCTTATGACGATTTTCAACTTGATCACCCTCTTTGGCGGTCTGGCGCTGTTCCTGTACGGCATGCGCCTGATGGGCGACGGACTGAAAAAAGGTTCGTCCGATGCCTTCAAGCGCGCGATGGAAAAGGTGACGAACAATCCGTTCGTCGGCTTTCTGCTGGGCCTTGTGGTCACGGCGGTCATCCAGAGCTCTACGGCGACGATCGTGCTGACGTCGGGCCTTGTCGGCGCGGGCGTGATGTCGCTGCACCAGTCGATCGGCGTCATTCTGGGCGCGAATGTCGGTACGACGATCACGGGCCAGATCATTCGCCTTCTCGACGTGAACGCATCGGAGACATCGCTGCTCAATTTCTTCAAGCCATCGACGCTCGCGCCCCTTGCGGCGATCATCGGCATCCTCTTTCTAATGGCGGTCAAGACCCGCCAGTCCGATACCATCGGCTCGATCGCGATGGGCTTCGGCATCCTCTTCACCGGCCTTCTCAGCATGACCGCGGCGGTGAGCCCGCTGTCGGAATCTGAGACGTTTGCCAACATGTTCTACCAGCTCTCGGGAAAGCCGGTGCTCGGATTCCTGCTCGGCGCGGGCGTTGCGTTCCTGCTGCAGAGTTCGTCGGCGACCATCGGTATTTTGCAGGCCATTGCCACGACCGGCGCGCTGACGTTCTCGTCCGTTTACGCCATCATCATCGGCGTCAACATCGGCGACTGTGTGACGACGGCCATCGTCTGCTCCATCGGCTCGAAGGCCGATGCCAAGCGCACGGGCGTGATCCATATCCTCTTCAACATCGCCGGTTCGATCCTCGTGATCGTGGGGCTGATGCTGCTGCACTCGTTCGGTGTGCTCGATGCCCTGTGGGACGAGGCGCTTTCCTCCGGCGGCATCGCGAATGTGCACACGGTGTTCCGTCTTGTTTCGGCCATCGTGCTGCTGCCGGTGTGCGGCCAGTTTGAAAAGCTCTCGCGCAAGCTCGTCAAGGACGATGTGCGCCTTGGTGAAAATGTCGACCACGAGCTTTCGCTGCTCGATGAAAAGTTCTTCACCTCTCCCGCCATCGCGCTCTCGGGCGCGGGTGAGGCCATCACCACCATGGCGCGCCTTGCGCGCACAGGCGTGATGAGCGCGATGGGCGTGCTCGAGCAGTACGACGCCCACACGATCGAGGTCATCAACGAGAACGAGGAGCACATCGACAAGCTCGCCGACCATGTGGACAACTACCTCATCCGCCTGTCGCCGCACATGCCGAGCGGACACGGAAGCGACATGCTCAACTACTATATCCAGTGCTTCGGCGAGTTTGAGCGTATCGGCGACCACGCCGTGAACCTGACGGAAAATGCGCAGGAGTTCCTTGACCGCAGCGCGAGCCTGTCGCCCACGGCACATCAGGAGCTCATGGTGCTGCGCGAGGTGCTCGGCGAGATTTTAGATTACACCTACAAGGCCTTTGCCGCCACGGACTACGAGGCCGCGCGCCACATCGAGCCGGTCGAGGAGGTCGTGGACGACCTTGTCGCCACGCTGCGCGCCAATCACATCCGCCGCGTGCGCGACGGGCAGTGCACGGTGTACGCGGGCCTCACGTTTCTCGATATCCTCGTCAATGTGGAGCGCATCGCCGACCAGTGCTCGAATGTCGGCGTTTTCACGCTCTCGATGTTCGATGAGCACATCATGAACAACCACCACGACTATATTCAGGCGCTGCACCAGGGCAAAGACCCGGTCTTCAACCGCGCCTATCAGGAGGCGCACGACAAGTATTTCGGCGAGCTCAAACGCATCGAACGCAGCAAGTGAGCCGCGCCAGATATGCGCGCCCCTGATTTAATGGAAAATAACGATCAATGCGACTTTTGTGCGCCGCGGCTTGCGTTTGCCGCGGCGCTTTGCTATAATGCAGTGCATAATAGCAGCGTGATTCTCTGCAAAGGAGCATGAAAATATGAAAGCGATTCTTGATGAAATGCTCGCGGCCCTTTCGCGCGGCGAGCGTGTGGTGCTGAGCAGCATTCTGGCGTCTTCGGGCTCTGTGCCGCGCGGCGCGGGCGCGAAGATGGCTGTCTTTGAAGATGACCGCGTGCTCGGCACGATTGGCGGCGGCGCAGTGGAGCGGCTGAGCATCCAGCGCGCGCAGGACGCGCTCAAAAACGGTGGCAGCAACGAGCTCAAGTCCTACAACCTGCACCCGAGTGAAGTGGCCAGCACGGGCATGATCTGCGGCGGCGCGGTGACGGTCTACTTCCAGTTTTTCGCGCCCGAGCAGACTGCGGACGTCGCGGTGCTCAAGCTCTGGCGCGAAATGCTCGATAAAGACGTCGACCTCTGGCTGCTGCTGTCTCTTGACGGCGACGGCGTGAACGAGTTCCATGTTGTCACGCGCGAGGAGATCCCGCAGGACAAGGTAGACTATTTCTCCGCCAAGGCTGTGTGGAAAGACGGCATTTATGTCGAGCCGCTGTGCCACGCGGGCAGCGTGTATATCTTCGGCGGCGGCCATGTGGGCCGCGCGCTCGTGCCGGTGCTGGCGACGGTGGGCTTCCGCGTGGTGATGTACGACAACCGCGAGGAGCTTGCGAAGAAAGAGCACTATCCCATGGCGAGCGAGGTCATCTGCGGCAGCTTTTCCGACATTTCCGGCAAGGTGGCGCTCACGGCGAACGACTATGCCGTCGTGATGACGCCGGGCCATCAGGCAGACTATGAGATCCTCTCCCAGGTGCTTAAGAGCAGCGCGACCTATATCGGCTGCATCGGCAGCCGCACAAAGGTCGCCAAGACGCGTGAGCGCCTCAAGTGTGACGGCTATACCGAAGAGGACATCGCGCGCGTCCACGCGCCCATCGGCCTTCCGATTCTGGCTGAGACGCCGGAGGAGATCGCCATCAGCATCGCGGCGGAGATGATCGAGCACCGCGCGCGCCTCGCCGGACAGCGGCACTGAGGGCGCTCACATGCAGATCGCACCGCTTTTGCACATCGGCCGCGGCGTGACGGCCATCATCGGCGGCGGCGGAAAGACGACGCTGATAGAAACGCTCGCCGGGGAGCTTTCGAAAAAGGGAAAGGTCATTATCACGACCACGACGCACATCTGCCGTCCGGAGCAGTATGAAACGCTGCTGGATGCGGACGAGGCCGCCGTTTCGGCGGCATTGGAGCGGTCGGGCATCGTCTGTGTTGCCTCGCAGGCGGAGAGCGGCAAGCTCTGCGCGCCGTGGCTCTCAATGGGCACGCTGGCGCAGCTTGCGGATTTTGTGCTTGTCGAGGCGGACGGTGCCAAGCGCCTGCCGCTCAAGGCGCACGCTTCCCATGAGCCGGTGATCCCGGAGGAGGCGCAGCGTGTCATCATGGTCATCGGCATCGACGGCGTCGGCAAAACCATCCGCGAGACCTGCCACCGCAGCGCGCTCTACGCGCAGTTCGCGGGCGTGGATGAGGAGACGGTCGTCACGCCGCAGCTCGCCGCGCGCGTCGTCAACGCCGAGGGTTACGGCGACCGCGTTTATATCAACAAGGTGGAGTCTGCCGCCGATTATGAAGCGGCGCAGGCCATGGCAAATGAATTTTCCTGCCCGGTCATCGCGGGCAGTCTGCATCAGGGGGTATATGTATGCTTGCATTGATTCGCGGCGCGGGAGACATCGCGAGCGGCGCGGCCATGAGATTGTGGCGCTGCGGGATCGACGTGGTGATGACCGACCTCGCCCGCCCGACGGCCATCCGCCGCACGGTGGCGTTTTCCGATGCCATCGTCCACGGGGAAACGACGGTCGAGGGTCTGCGCGCTGTGCGCGCGGAGAACGCCGCGGAGGCGAAGAAGCTGCTGCGCGAGGGTTCGCTGCCTGTTTTGGCCGACCCTGAGTGCGCCTGCCGCGAGGAGCTCGCGCCGGACGCGCTCGTGGACGCGATTCTTGCCAAGCGCAATCTCGGCACGAAGATCGACGACGCGCCGATCGTCGTGGGCGTCGGCCCCGGCTTCACGGCGGGGGAGGACTGCCACGCGGTCATCGAGACCATGCGCGGCCACACGCTCGGCCGCGTCATCTAC
>ERZ780178.1696-NODE-1696-length-13639-cov-8.284379_pt1 | contig 13639 bp, 13 predicted proteins | sample MGYA00511018_ERZ780178 | MGnify/ENA primary metagenome ERZ780178 (study PRJEB29588, sample SAMEA2151439) | human gut metagenome | biome: human gut; feature: human-associated habitat; material: faeces | place: Denmark | collected 2008/2010 ...
CCTGACGGTCAATGTCGGCGGCTGCCTCCTGCGTCACACTGCTGCCGCAGCGCAAGGCAATCGCAATCTGCTTCTGCAGCAGGTACGCCGTGTCCTCGATGAGGGCGGACAGCGAGTGCGCCGCGCTGTATACATGGTAGGCAGGGTCGCGGAAATAGCCCGGAAAGACGATGCGCCGCAGCTTGCCAATCAGGGCGATAATCACGTCGCGGTCGGGCTGGTTGAACGGTTCAATGCGGTCAATGGGGCGGCCGGCGGTATAATCCGCGAGAATATTCTGCGTCAGGCGGTGGATACTGCCTTCCAGCGTGTCCGGCAACATCAAAATCCCTCCTTTACCTTATCTGATATTCAAGTTTTGCACCTGTCTATTCTACACCGAAAACGTTCTCCCTGTCAATTCCCTTGCGAAAATCGTCCATTCGTGCTATAATTTCGCTGGATACAGTCGATTCCACTCGTGAACGGGCGGAATCAGGAAAGGAAGAGGACTTTTATGCGACAGCAGTTATTGAAGCTTCGCCGCGCCATGCAGGCGCACCCCGAGAGCATGCTGACCGAGCAGACCGGCGGCGACCCCGGCAAGATCACCCCGAAGCTCGTCACCGACTGCGCAAAGGCGGGCGACGCGGCGGCGAAGGCCGTGTTCGACACGTATATCGAGCATTTGAGCTCCGCGTGCGCGTCGGTCTACAACATTCTGGACCCTGAGGTCCTCGCCATCGGCGGCGGACTGAGCGCGGCGGGCCCGTTCCTGTTTGACCCGCTGCAGGAGAAGGTCAGCAAAAAATGTTTCTACGCGACCCGCGGCAAGCTGGTCCCGGCGGTGCTCGGCAACGAGGCCGGCATGGTCGGCGCAGCCCTGCTCGCGCGCGACGCAAAGGTGTAAAAGATTCCGCCGCGGCGGTCCAAAGGCTTCCCCTATGAGGGGGAAGCTGTCGCCGAAGGCGACGGATGAGGTGGACAGTGTCACATAGACACAAGTGCCTCCACCTCATCCGTCACGGCTTCGCCGTGCCACCTTCCCCTCATAGGGGAAGGCTTTTTCCCAGCAAAAAGCCCCTCCCGTGCGGGAGGGGCTTGGGGCTACTTATGCGAACGGATTCTCCGTGGGGTACGGGAGGGACTTCGGCTGGTTGTAGGCAATATCGCCCACGCCGAGGAACTTGAAGACCTCGAACAGGAGCTTGCCGTAATGGCCGAAGGCGACCGCGCCGTGGTGCGGGTAGCGCTTCTGGACGAGGACGTGGCGGTAGAAGCGGCCCATCTCCGGGATGGCGAAGATGCCGATGCCGCCGAAGCTGCCCGTATGTACCGGCAGAATTTCACCCTCTGCAATGTAGCTGCGAAGCACACCGTCGGAATCGCACTGGAGGCGATAGAACGTAATATCGCTTGCCGCAATATCTGCCTCGAGTGTGCCGCGCGTGAAGTCGGGCTCGGAGCCTGCCGGTTCGAGCAGACGGTGCTGGATGAGCTGATACTTGACCGCGCGGTCAGCGCAGAGCTTGCAGGACGGCGTATTGCCGCAGTGGAAGCCCATGAAGGTATCAGTCAGCGTATAGTCAAACTTGCCCTTGATTTCAGCTTCAAACAGGCTGGCCGGGACAGAGTTGTTGATATCGAGAAGCGTGACTGCATCGTGTGAGATGCACGCGCCGATGTACTCCGACAGTGCGCCGTAGATATCGACCTCACAGGCGACGGGAATGCCGCGGGAGGCCAGGCGGGAATTGACATAGCACGGCTCGAAGCCGAACTGCTCCGGGAACGCGGGCCAGCACTTGTCGGCGAAGGCGACGTATTTGCGCGCGCCCTTGTGGTTTTCTGCCCAGTCGAGAAGCGTCAGCTCGAACTGCGCCATGCGCTCGAGCATGTCGGCGTAGTACTTGCCCTCGCCCATTTCCTGCTTCATATCCTCGCAGACGGCGGGGATGCGCGCGTCGCCCGCGTGGGCTTTGTAGGAGACGAGCAGGTCGAGTTCGGAGTTTTCCTCGATCTCCACGCCGAGCTCATACAGGCCCTTGATGGGCGCGTTGCAGGCGAAGAAGTCCTGCGGGCGCGGGCCGAAGGTGATGATCTTGAGGTTTTTGACGCCGATGACGGCGCGGGCAATGGGGATAAAGTCCGCGATCATCTTTGCGATATCGGCAGCCGTGCCGACCGGGTATTCGGGGATGTAGCCCTTGAGGTGGCGCATGCCGAGGTTATACGAACAGTTCAGCATGCCGCAGTAGGCGTCGCCGCGGCCGTTGATGAGGTCGCCGTCGCCCTCGGCGGCAGCCACGAACATGCACGGGCCGTCAAAATACCTGGCGATGAGGGTCTCCGGAGTCTCGGGGCCGAAGTTGCCGAGGAAGACGACGAGGGCATTGCAGTCCGCGGCCTTGACGTCGGCGACGGCCTTGAGCATGTCGGCTTCGTTCTCGACGGTGACGGGACATTCGTACACGCCGCCCTCGCAGGCTTTGGCGATGTTCGCGCGGCGCATCTCGGAGAGCGTGCGCGGGAAGCAGTCACGGGAGACGGCAATGAGGCCGAGCTTTACATTGGGGATGTTTTCAAACATGATACCTTTCCTCCTTAGTTTTCGGTAATATCGATATTTTTGCCGGTCAGGCCGATGTGCGCGCCGGACTTTGCCTCGCCGGAATCCGGATGGGCCAACAGCCACTTGTTGCGGGCGGTCATCCATGTATCTTCTTCGCTCTGCGGCTCGAATGCGGGCTTTTCCGTGTTCGTGCCCTTCGGCAGGACGACGGCGACGCGGAAGCCGGTCTTTGCGGTCTGGCAGGGTGCGTAGTGGAGCGTCGTGCCGTAGACCTCGACGGCCGTGCCCGCCGGGACGCGGAAGGCCTTGACCTTCGCGGTGTCGAGCTGGCCGTCTTCGATCTCGTCTTCTTTTGCAAGCAGGAGAATAAAATCCTGCTCGCCGACGTTGATCTCGCTGTCGCGGTGGTACTCAAGGCAGTTGAGCTTCGTGTTATAGCCCCAGCACATGCCGATCTGGATGGGCAGACCGCCATAGGCCCGATTCTGCATCGCGTCAAAGATGCCGCAGGTCTCGAGCGCTTCGATGGCCGGTTCGTAGGCCGTGCCGCGCTCGGGCATGGGGACGGTCTGCATGGCTGCGACGAGCGCAGATGTGTCATACCCAGTCAGGACCTTGCCGTAGGGCCGAAACTCCGGATCGGAAACGGAATAAATTTTCATAGTTCCTCCTTATACCGTCGCGGCGAAGAAATCCTTCAGCGCGGGATAGAGCTTTTTGAAATTCTGATAGCGCGCCTCGTACTTTGCCGTCAGCGCTGCATCCGGCTCGGTCGTGGATGCGACCTCGACGAGCTTGTCCGCCGCCTCCTGCACAGAGGCGAACTTGCCGCAGCCGACCATCGCCAGCATCGCCGCGCCGTAGCCGGGGCCCTGCTCGGTCTTGACCATGTCGAGGGGGATGCCGAGGACGTTGGCGAAAATTTTGCGCCACAGGGGGCTCTTCGCGCCGCCGCCGCAGACGTTCGAGCGCGGGATGGCAATGCCAAGGGACTTCGCGACCTCAAACGAGTTGCGGATGGCGAACGCCACACCCTCGAGGACAGCCTGCACGAGGTCTGCCCGGCTGGTGTCCATCGTCATGCCGGTGAAGGTGCCGCGGGCGTTCGTATCGTTGATGGGGCTGCGCTCGCCCATGAGGTACGGCAGGAAATAGACGTGATTTTCGCCGAGCTTTTCGTCGGTGATATCCGCCTGTTCGCCCGCAAAGTCGGATGTTTTCAGAATTTCTTCGCACAGCCACTTGTTGCAGCTCGCGGCAGAGAGCATGCAGCCCATCAGGTGATAGCCGCCGTCGGCGTGGGCAAAGGCGTGCAGGGCGTTGTTGGGGTCGACGCCGAATTTGTCGGACGAGATGAAGATCGTCCCGGACGTGCCGAGCGAGATATTGCAGCCGCCCGCGCCGACCGTGCCGGTGCCGACCGCCGCCGCGGCGTTGTCGCCCGCGCCGGCCACAACCTTGACGGTCTCCGGCAGGCCCAGCGTCTTTGCCGCTTCCTTCGTCAGTGTGCCGACGACCTCGAAGCTCTCAAACAGCTTCGGCATCTGCGATTCGGAAACGCCGCAGATCTCCAACATTTCCTTCGACCAGCGCTTGTGCTGCACGTCCAGCAGCAGCATCCCGGACGCGTCGGAGTAATCGCAGGCGTGGATGCCCGTGAGCTTGTAGGTCAGGTAGTCCTTCGGGAGCATGATCTTTGCGATTTTTCTGAAGTTTTCCGGCTCGTTTTCGCGCATCCAGAGGAGCTTCGGGGCAGTAAAGCCCGCGAAGGCGATGTTGGCCGTCAGCGAGGACAGCTTGTCTTTGCCGACGACGTTATTGAGATAGTCGACTTCTTTGGACGTGCGCCCATCGTTCCACAAAATCGCCGGACGGATGATGTTGTCGGCTTCATCCAGCGCGACAAGGCCGTGCATCTGCCCGCCGGAGCCGATGCCTGCAACTTCACTTGCGTCAAAGCCGCGCAGCAGCTCGGGAACACCGGTCACAACTGCGCTCCACCAGTCCTCGGGCTTCTGCTCCGACCAGCCGGGGTGTGGGAAGATGAGCGGATACTCGTGCGTGACCTCGTTCACGATCGCGCCGACTTCATCCACCAGCAGCAGCTTACACGCGGACGTGCCGAGATCGATACCGATAAAATACATGGCTGCCTCCTTTTCCGCCGCAGCCGCCGGGGGCAGACTGCGCCGCAACATTTATGAACTGATTTTATAATTCTTTTTTATAAAATTCAATCACCTGCGCGAATTTTTTTCAATTTTTGTTGGTACTGCTCAAAATCGCATGGAAATCTTCGTATATTCTACACGTCATCTTTTTCTTTTAAAAAATTCACGTATTGACTTTTGTAAAAGTTCTGATAAAATAGAGGTAAAATCGCAAGAATTTTGGAGGTGACCGGCATGGCGGAGGTCTCTGCCCTCGACCAGACCATCAGCGCCCGCCGCAGGCAGACGCGCAGCAGCATCTACCGGTATTTGTACGAGGCGGGCGTCCCCTGCTCCAAGCAGCAGATCGCCGCGGCCCTGGGCCTCAGCCTGCCGACGGTCTATCAGAACCTGACGGAGCTGGCCGCGGCCGGGCTCATCGGTGAGGCGGGCATGCAGCCGTCCTCCGGCGGGCGGCCGGCCACGCAGCTTTCGATCCTCGCGGACGCGCGGCTCTCCGCGGGCGTGTGCATCACGCGGCAGCGGCTGCGCTTCATCCTGACGGACCTGAGCCGCCGCGAGCTCGGCTATAAGGACGTCCGCCACCAGAAGGACGTCTCCGACCCGGACTACAGCGCGTTCCTCGCCGCGCAGCTCGAGCGGTTTCTGGATGAGAATGGGGTCGACCGGGGGAAGCTTCTGGGCGTCGGCGTTTCGCTCGCGGGCGTCATCTCCGCGGAGAGCCGCTCGATCCTCTTCGCGCCGACGCTGGCGCTGCGCGACGTGCCGTTTTCGCAGCTCCTGCAGGCCATCCCCTACCCCACGCGGCTGGAAAACGACGGGACCTGCGGCGGCTTTGCCGAGTGGTTCTCCTCACCCGGCACGCGAAATATCGCCTTTTTGTCCATTGAGGACGGCGTGGGCGGCTCTGTGCTGGTCAACGGCGCGCAGTTCACCGGCGACAACGGCCGCAGCGGCGAATTCGGCCACATGTGCGTTGAGCCCGGCGGGCTGCCGTGCAAATGCGGCCGCCGCGGCTGTCTGGAGGCCTATTGCTCCGCCACGCGGCTGACGGAGGTCTCCGGTGTGACGCTGCGGGAATTTTTCCTCGGCGTCGAGTGCGGCAACAGCGCCTACCGGACGCTGCTGGACGATTATCTGCGCCATCTTGCCATCGGCATCCACAACATCCGCCTCGCGCTCGACTGCGACGTCGTGCTCGGCGGCTTCATGGCGAAGTTCCTCGAGCCCTACCTGCCGCAGCTGCGCGACCAGCTCGCCCAGCTCGACCCCTTCGACGCCGCCGGCGCCTACCTCCACCTCAGCCGCTACCCCAAGCACGCCGCCCTGATCGGTGCCGCCCTCTACTTCGTCAAACAGTTCCTCGATCAGGTGTGAGACGCAGCTTATGCCTTCCCCTATGATGCGAATCAATAGTAGAAACCGAAAAAAAGATGACAAAAGGCGCAAGAAGAGAGATAGTAAGGTGTGAACAAACTGATCGAACTCTATTGCGCGATTTGCCATCACAGTGAGGATAGCAGAATCGCGGAGAAAATGCAACACGGAAGCAACAATAAGTCCGCCCAATTTACAGACGTGGAGTTGATGACCGCATACTTATGGGGCGCGCAGCAGGGCTTATTGACGCGGAAGAGTATCTACAATTTCATCAGAACATACCATCTGGGCGAGTTCCAGAAGCTGCCCAGCTATCAGGCGTTCTGCCGCCGGCTGAACCGGCTGGCAGAAGCCTTTGCCGCGCTGGCCGAGGTTCTGTTTGAGCAAAAGCTTGCCAGCAGCGAGCCGACGCACGGGTATGTGCTGGATTCCTGCCCGGTCATGGTGTCTGTCGGTTCCCGGTCAAATACTGCGAAAACGGCACGGGATCTCTGCAATTTAACGAGAAATCCCACGAAAAACCTGTGGTACCACGGCGTCAAGCTGCACGTTTTTGCGCAGCTGCGGCCGCATCAGCTTCCCATCCCCTGCGCCGTACAGATCAGCAAAGCCAGTCTCTGCGACCTGTGGGCTGCAAAGCAGATCGATCTGGACTGCGCACCGGTCACAGACGGCCGGCTCTATGCAGATCGTGCCTATATCGACGCAGAATGGAGATCCCATCTGCAAACCGAGCGGAACGTCGCGCTCATCACGCCGCGAAAGCGGAAAAAGTACGATGTTCTTGTTTCTGAAGATGCCGTATCCACCCGCATCAGTGCCCTGCGGCAGCCGATTGAGGTCTTTTTCAACTGGCTGCAGGCCAAAACGCACATCCAGTCTGCTTCGCACGTCCGTTCCTGCGCCGGTCTGCTCTTCCACATCTTCTCCTCCCTCGCTTTCGCCGCCCTCCTCTTGCGGTTCAACTATTGATTCGCATCTGGGGGCATATGGTGTATCTTGTCGACGACAAGTACCTGTTCACCGGCGATACCATCTGGTTCGGCGCGGACGGCGGCTACAGCTTTATTTCCGCCCTGGCGGAGGACAACAAGCTGGCGGTCCGCTCGCTGGCAGAGCTGGAGGCAAAGCTGCAGGCGCGCGGCCTTCACCCGTATTTCATCACCGGCCATACCGGCTGGACAGACGATTTTGCTTTCGCCTTTGCCCACGAGGACCGGCTTTGCTCGCCGTTCAGCAAGCGCGTGCACGATCCCAGCGCGCCCTATGACGCGTACGATGAATCGGACGATACCGAGCAGCGCGCAAGGTCCGGATTCCTGAAGCCTGTCAGCCCGGTATAAGGAAAGCGGGCTGACGGAAAAACCGGAAACCCCGTCAAAGCCCGGGCGTTTTGCACCGGGAAGCGAGGAAAAAGGTCACGCTGGCCTCCGCGTCCGTCAGTGGAATATTGACCCGGCCGGGATACGCGGTCTGGAGGCGGCGCTGGCCGTAATCCGTGGTGAAGCAGGGGAGAGACGAGGCGTTTACCAGCTCGTCGAATACGGCAGTGTCGGTCTGTACAAGGAACTTGGAGGCGGGCATTTTCTCCCGGCAGAGCGTGTCCCAGAAGCCGAGCTCGGAGCGCAGGAGAAAATTGAAGCCGTTGATCTCCGCAAAGGTCAAAGACGCCTGCTTTGCCAGCGCGTGCTCCGGCGGGACGCAGACAAACAGCTGCTCCTGCAAAAAGGGCGTTGCCCCTGCGAACGGGAAGGGTAGGACGGCGACGTCGCACGAACCGTCTTCCCACGCGGCAAGGACATCTTTGTTCTGGCAGACGGCGGAGGCCAGCATCTTTTCCGGCTGCGCTGCGTTCAGCTTCCGCAGCAGCTCCCACAGGGGCGCGGGCGCGCAGGCGCGGATGACGATGGTCCGCTGCCGCTGGTCAAACGCGCGGACCTGCGCGACGGTCAGTTCCGCTTCCTGCAGCAGCTTGCGCGCCGCCGCCACGGCCAGCTTGCCGGTCTCGTTCAGCTCGATCCGGTTCTTGCCCCGGGTGAAGAGCGGCACGCCGAAATACTGCTCCAGATGCTGCATCGAGCGCGTAATGGACGGTGTGGAGAGATGAAATTCTTCTGCCGCGAGAGGAGTTTTTCCTGACCACCAAGGTCTGGATCACGAGTGCGGGCTATGAAAAAGCCAGGGCATCCATCGAGGAATCCATGCGCAAGCTGCGCACTGATTATCTCGACCTGCTGCTCATCCATCAGCCGTTCGGCGATTACTACGGCACCTACCGCGCAATGGAAGAACTGTACAAGGCCGACAGGCTCCGCGCGATCGGCGTTTCAAACTTCGGCCCGGACCGGTATCTCGACATCCAGCATTTCGCAGAGATCAAGCCTGCCGTCAACCAGATCGAGACGCATGTGTTCCAGCAGCAGAAAACGGCGAAGGAATACCTCAAAAAGTATGGCTGTCAGATCGAATCCTGGGGCCCGTTTGCCGAGGGCCGCAAGGATATGTTCACGAACCCTGTGCTGACCCAGATCGGCGAGAAGTACGGCAAAACCGCCGCGCAGACCGCCCTGCGCTTCCTGCTGCAGAGTGATGTCGTCGTGATCCCGAAGTCCACGCACAAGGACCGGATGCAGCAGAACTTCGACCTGTTCGATTTTACCCTCACGCCGGAGGATATGGCGGCCATCGAGGCGCTCGACGGCGGTGAGAGCCTGTTCTTCTCGCATTACGATCCCAAGACTGTGGAGTGGTTCATGTCCATTCTGTAATACAGAAAAAACCACCTGCCTGAGCCTTCAGGCAGGTGGTTTGCAGTTTTATTGTCCGTTCATCCGGGCCAGGACCTGATCCTTGCTGCGGATGGCAGTGTTGGCGCCGACGTGCTCGACAGCGACAGACCCGGCAGCGCAGGCGAATTTGGCGCTCGCCAGCGTATCCCAGCCCTGTGCGCCGAGCTTGATCACGCAGTTGGCCGCGCCCATCTTATGCAGCGCCTGCGCCATCTTCTCCGGGCTCCCGGTCTCACCGGTCAGCCAGACGGCCTCGCGTTCGCTCGGCAGGAAATAATCCGTCTTGCGGAAGCAGGCTTCGAGCAGCGCGTGATCATATTCGCGTTCACTCACGCGCATATCGAGCGCGGTCCGCGCGCCGGATGCATGGGCGAGCGTAAACAGCTTCAGAAGCCCCTCGCCGTCCAGCTCCGGCAGCGCCATGGCGCCGCCGACCGAGACAAAGGCGGAATCGCGGATCACGGCTTCGTCCAGATCCTCGTAGCGCAGCGCCAGATTCTGGCCGGGCTGGAAGAGAAAATGCCGCTCGTGTGCCTCGTCGATCAAAACGACACAAATTGCGGTCGGTACGTCGATGCGCCGGTCAAAGACCGAGAGGGGATAGCGCGAGAGCTGCTGCAGCAGCACGTCGCCCAGCCGGTCGACACCGGCCGCGCCCATCAGGGCTGTCCGTGCACCGAGCTGCGAGAGGACGATCGCCTGATTGAGCGCGTCGCCGCCGAGCGTCAGCTCCGCGTGGTCGAGCAGCGTCATCTCCCGGTCCAGAATGTGTCCGTCCATGCCCGGGATCATCAGGTCGATCACCTGCAGACCGATGGTCAGAACGTCAAACCGCTTCATGCCTTACCCCTTTCCGCAGCCGCCGAACAGCTCCAGCTTGCGCACGGTCGCCTCGACCATGGCGTCCTCCGCCAGCAGGTTCAAGTTGGTATAGCCGGCGTCCGGATGCTCGGCGATGGCGCGCTTGGCGGCGAGGATCACGTCGGTGAAGACGTTGATCTTGCTGATGCCGCCCGCGACGGTGTTGCGGAAATCGTCATCCGACAGACCGGAGCCGCCGTGCAGCACGAGGGGAACAGAGACGGTCTTGCGGATCTCGCGCAGACGCGGGATATCGAGCTTCGGCGTCGCCTTGTAGACGCCGTGGCACGTGCCGATGGAGACGGCGAGGAAGTCCGTGCCGGTCTGGTCGACAAAGGACTTGGCTTCCTCCGGCTCCGTGTAGACCATCTGGTCAACCTTGCCGTTGCTGTCGGTCAGACCGCCGACGCTGCCGAGCTCGCATTCCACGCCGACGCCCATGCCGTGCGCGATACGGACGATCTCGGCGGATTTGCGGATGTTCTCCTCGCTGGTCTTCTCACGGGAGCTGTCATACATGACGGAGCCGAAGCCGGCGCGCAGCGCCTGCATCAGAAGCTCAAAGCTGTAGGTGTGGTCCAGATGGACGGCGACGGGGACCTTGGCCCGGCGGGCCTGCTCGCCCTGCGGCACGGGCTGACGATCGTGACGAACTCGGCCCAGATCACGCCGCCGCTCGCAGACAGCGACAATACGGTCTACGCCCTCGGCGGGCAGGTCCGCGCGACGAGCCTGGCCTGCGTCGGCATGTGGACGCTCACTGCGCTGCGGACGCTGCGCGCGGATATTGCGCTGATCGGCACGAACGGCGTGCTGGGCCATACCGGCCCCCTGCACCTCGATCTACAGCGAGGCGGAGATCAAGACGGCTATGGTCCAGTGCGCGAAAAAAAGCATCGTGCTCTGCGACGGCAGCAAATTCCGGGAGGAAGCGGTCATCCAGTTTGCCGACTGGCAGCAGATCGACTGCCTGATCACCGACCAGACCGCGCCGGAAGCGGAGCTTGCCGTCATCCGCCAGAAAACGACCGTACTGGTCGCGGGCACATAAAAGCATCCCCGGCTGCAGGCGCAGCCGGGGATGTTCGTTTCAGGCAAAGATCACAGCAGGAGCGCAGAGAGCTCGTCAACGGTCTCGTCGAAGACGCGCAGCGCGCTGCGGACAGTGTCGGGCTTGGTGAGGTCGATGCCCGCGATCTTGAGCTCCTCGAGCGGATAATCGCTGCCGCCGGTCGTGAGGAACTTCAGATAACCGCTTGCATCGCCGGTCGTCAGGATGTGCTCGGCGATGGCCACGGCGGAGGAGAAGCCGGTCGCGTACTGATAGACATAGAACGCGCGGTAGAAGTGAGGGATATACGACCATTCCGGGTCGATATCCGCGTCGATGCCGATGCCGTCATAATACGTGGCTTCGAGATCGTGATAGACCTTGTTGAGCGCAGAGGCCGTCAGCGGCTGACCCGCGGCATAGAGATCGTGCGCTTTGCGCTCGAACTCTGCGAACAGCGTCTGCCGGTAGAGCGTCGTGCGGAAGCTCTCAAGGAAGTGATTGAGAATATATGCGCGGCGCTTTTCATCCGTCTCGGTCTTCAGCAGGTACTTGGTCAGCAGAACTTCGTTGACCGTCGAAGCGACCTCGGCGACCATGATGCGGTAATCGTGGTTGACATAATCCTGCGTCGTATCCGAGAACCAGGAATGCATGGAGTGGCCCAGCTCGTGTGCCAGCGTGAACGCGTCGCCCAGCGTCCCGGCATAGTTCATGAGCACATACGGATGCACGCCGAACACGCCGCAGGAGAACGCACCGGACTGCTTGCCGTCGTTCTCATACACGTCGACCCAGCGCTCGGCGAACGCGCGGTCCAGCAGCTTCTGGTACTCCTCGCCCAGCGGCAGCGTCGCCTTCTTGACCAGGTCCTTCGCGTCCTCAAACGCGATGGGATAGTCGACGTCCTCCACGATGGGGACGTACAGATCAAATACGTCGATCTTGTCGAGCTTCAGCGCGCGGCGGCGCAGTTCGAGATACTTGCGCATGGAGGGCAGGCTCTCGTGCACGGCCTCGATCAGGCTGTCATAGACGGACACGGGCACGTTGCCGCCGTCCAGCGCCGCTTCGCACGCGGAGGCGTAGCCGCGCTGATTGGAGAAATAGGTGTCGAATTTGACGGAGCCGCCGTAGAGCGCGGCGATGGCGTCGCCAAACTGCCGGTAGGTGCCGAACATGGCGCGGAACGCGCCCTCGCGCACGGCGCGGCTGCGGCTCTCACGGTAAACCGGGAACGTACCAGGGGTGAGGCGGACCTCCTCGCCCGCGTCGTTTTTGACCATCGGCAGCTGCAGATCGACGTCGGTCAGCATCTCAAACGCGGCCTTCGGCGTTCCGGCTGCGTCGCCCAGCAGCGCCAGCATCTGCTCGCGCGCAGCGTCAAGCGTATGTGCGCGCATGCGGACGATATCGTTCACCGTGTGCCGGTAGGTCGCCAGCGCCTCGTCCTGCATCCATGCATCCAGCTTTTCTGCCGGAATAGCAAGGATCTCGGGGTTCAGAAACGCCGTCGCGGCGCTGAACTTGACAAGCAGACTCTCGCTGCGGGCGGCCATTTCCTGATTTTCTGCCACGGAGCCGTCTTCGGTCTTTTTCAAAAACGCATAGATATAGGGCAGCTCGACCTTGAGCATGGAGGCGTAGACGGTATCGAGTCCGTGCTTGAACGCTTCCTTGGACGTGCCGAGCGTGCCGGGGAGGTCCTTCAGCGGCGCAAGCGCGGCCTCGGCCTCCTGCATGGCGGTCTCCCACGCGGCTGTGTCCGGGTAGATCTTCGTCAGGTCCCACTGGAAACGGATATCCTGTTCGCTTCGTTTCATAGCGTATAACCTCCTTTGGTGTTAAATTTATTATACTGGCAGGGAACAGCCCTGTCAATGTGCACCGCGCAGATACAGCCGGTTGCTTTTTGTCTGCCGAAAGGGTAGAATGGGAAAAAATGAGGTGATCATGTGAAGAAAAAAGCAACTGTCATCTGCTGGATCAGCACCGCCCTGGCGGCGCTGGCCCTCTGCCTGACCTGCGGCCTGCCGCTGCCTGCGGGGATCCCGCCGATGCTGCTCCAGTGGCTCATTCTGCCGCTGCTGGCGCTGCTCACCGCCGCCGTGCAGGCAGGGCGTCTGCTTGCCGGACTGCGCGCGGCGCTGGCAGGGAAGCCGGACGGCCGTCTGTTCTGCCTGCTGGCAGCCATAGGAGCGCTCGCGCTGGCTGCGCTCGGCAAAGGCGGCAGCAGCGCCGCGGTGGCCGCACTGCTGCTCTGCGCGGATGCGTGGCTGGAGCAGCTGCAGGCGCGTGTAGACGGAGAACTTCCCGGCACGCGTCTGTCGTCAGCCGGTGCGCGGCTCTGGATCTGGGGATTTTTGCTTGCGGCTGTCTGCGCGGCGGTCGTCTGGGGGATCCTCGGCGCAGCGGCAGATGAGATCGTCTGCCGTGCGGTCGGCATTCTGGCCGTCGGCGCGCTGTGCCCGTTTTCTCTGATCGCTGCGTGTGCCGTGCGGCGGGCCGTGCGAACCTGCAGGGTCCCGGTCCTGGATGCACAGGCCGTCCCGGCGCTTGGGGACACGGATATCGTCCTGCTTGAGCCGGAGGGACTTCTGACCGGTGCGCCGTCAGTGAGCGATATCCGTCCGGCCGGGATGGAGGAAGGGCAGTTCCTGGCCCTTGCCGCGTCGATTTTGCAGGGAAGCGGCGACGGACAGGCCGCCTGTATCCGGGCATTGGCCGAGGACCGGGGACTTGCGCTGCGCCCGGCAGCGCAGGCGGATGCAGCCGGAGCTGTGATCGACGGCAAACATTATCTGGCCGGGACGGCGGAGCAGCTGCGGCGGGCCGG
>ERZ780178.1705-NODE-1705-length-13609-cov-3.068246_pt1 | contig 13609 bp, 10 predicted proteins | sample MGYA00511018_ERZ780178 | MGnify/ENA primary metagenome ERZ780178 (study PRJEB29588, sample SAMEA2151439) | human gut metagenome | biome: human gut; feature: human-associated habitat; material: faeces | place: Denmark | collected 2008/2010 ...
AAACTGATAAAAAATCCGTACGTCTTAAATCTGTTGCTGGCTGTGGTCGTGGCATGTGCTCTGGTGTTCGGAACATTGAAGTGGCTCGACTCGTACACCCGGCATAATGAGGCTGTGGTAGTGCCGGATGTTAAAGGATTGGGAATGGAAGAGGCCGCCGAATTTTTCAAGAATAGTAATCTACGCTATAACGTGATCGATTCCGTCTTTTCAAAAGACGTGAAGCCCGGTGCGATTGTCGAGCTGGTCCCGATGGCCGGTTCGAAGGTGAAGGAAGGACGTATCGTGTTCGTCACCGTGAATGCGCTCACTTCGCAGATGGCGACAATCCCGGAAGTGGAAGACCTTTCGTTCCGGCAGGCTTACGCCATTCTTCGTGCCCGCGGGTTTGAAAAGATCGAGATCGAATATGTCCCCGGTGATTTTAAAGACTTAGCTCTTGGTGTCGAGCTGCACGGGCGTGTTTTGCAGAAAGGCGAGCATGTACCGCTTACCGCTCCGTTGGTGTTGAAGGTCAGTAGTGGGGATGCTGAGATGCCGGCCGACTCGCTCGGACTACCGGATGACAGCGTGCCGGTCGAATCGTTGGATAGTGAAGAAGAAAACTGGTTTTAACTATGGATGAGTTTTTAGACGAAATGGATGATGAACAGGTAGACGACCTGTTACAACCGGAAGAGGGTGAAGATAAGGCTCCTCAACTGTATGAACACTTCCGCTTCGTGGCCGATCGCGGGCAGTCGTTGTTGCGTGTGGATAAATTCCTGGTAGACCGGATGTTCGGTGCTACGCGTAACAGGATACAGTCGGCCTGCCGATGCCGGTTGTATCATGGCAAACGGCAAACCGGTGAAAAGCAATTACCGGGTGAAACCGGAGGATGTTGTGACAATTATGATGACACGACCTCCGCGGACTTTCGAGATTCTCCCTGAAAATATCCCTATAAAGATCGTGTACGAAGATGACGATCTGCTGGTGGTCGACAAACCGGCAGGGTTGGTCGTACATCCCGGACACGGAAACTATACCGGAACGCTGGTGAATGCCCTTGCTTGGTATTTGAAAGACGATCCTACCTACGATCCCAATGATCCTGCCCTGGGACTCGTCCATCGTATCGATAAAGATACATCCGGCCTGCTGGTTGTCGCCAAAAAGCCGGAAGCGAAAGCACACCTCAGTATGCAATTCTTCCATAAGACAACCAAGCGGGAATATCGGGCCTTGGTGTGGGGGATCGTGCGTGAAGACGAAGGACGGATAGAAGGCAATATAGGCCGTAACCCGCGTGACCGTATGCAGATGACGGTTTTCCCAGAAGGCGACCAGGGAAAGACGGCGGTCACCCACTATTCTGTTTTGGAACGTCTAGGCTACGTCACGCTGGTGAAATGCCGTCTCGAAACCGGACGTACGCATCAGATACGTGTCCACATGAAATATATCGGGCATACGCTATTCAACGACGAACGTTATGGCGGAAACGAGATCCTGAAAGGAACAACCTCTTCTAAATATAAACAGTTTGTCGATAACTGTTTCGCCATTTGCCCGCGGCAGGCACTCCATGCCAAGACGCTGGGTTTTGTTCATCCGACTACAGGCGAGGAAATGTTTTTTGATTCCGAAATACCTGCCGACATGACTGCGTTGATCGATAAATGGCGCGTATATGCAAATACTAAAGAATTATAGATGATGAAAAGGAACATTGCTATTGTAGCCGGAGGCGATTCCTCCGAAATCGTTATTTCATTAAAAAGTGCGGAAGGAATCTTCTCTTTTCTTGATAAAGACAAATATAATGTATATATTGCCATCGTAAAAAGAGACGAATGGGCGGTAAAACTTCCCGGCGGGGAACACACACCAATAGACAAGAATGATTTTAGTTTCCGTGAGAACGGCGAGATCAGACATTTTGATTTCGCCTATATTACGATCCATGGAACTCCGGGAGAAGACGGACGTCTGCAAGGATATTTCGATATGATCGGAATGCCGTATTCTTCTTGTGGTATGTTTGTAAGCGCACTTACATTCAACAAGTTTGCCTGCAATCATTATCTGAAGGGATTCGGTGTCGATATTGCCCGTTCTATACATTTGTTTAAAGGACAGACTGTGACAGACGAAGAAGTGGTCAGTCGTTTGGGGCTTCCGGTCTTTGTGAAGCCGAACGACGGCGGCAGTAGTTTCGGAGTGACGAAAGTGAAAGAAGCCTCGGCTATCCAGCCGGCGATTGACAAGGCTTTCAGTGAAGGCCGGGAAGTGGTCATCGAAAGTTTTATCGACGGGACCGAGGTTACATGCGGTTGCTATAAGACATCCGATAAGGAGGTGGTGTTCCCGCTCACCGAAGTCGTAACGGATAACGAGTTCTTCGATTTTGACGCCAAGTATAACGGACAGGTACAGGAAATAACGCCGGCCCGTATTTCTGCAGAACAAACAGAAAAAGTACAACGCGAGACATCGAGGATTTACGACATATTGGGGGCGAAAGGTCTGATCCGTGTGGATTATATCATTCCGGCGGACGGTGAACCAAAATTGCTCGAAGTCAATACGACTCCCGGTATGACGGCAACCAGTTTTATCCCACAGCAGGTACGGGCTGCCGGTCTGGAGATGAAAGATGTGATGACAGATATTATAGAAAACGAGTTTAACTAATTGACAATGAACAATTGCCAATTGCCAATTATATGAGAAACGAATTGTCGATTGTCAGTTGTCCATTGTCAATTGTCAATTATAAAAATATGGAAGTTCCTATTAATGATTTTGACGATATCCGTCCGCTGAATAACGACGAGGTGAAAGACGCGATCGAATCGCTGATAGCCAACGAAGATTTTGAGCGGGCCTTTCGGTATATAAATCCGGATGTGAATTGGAAAGAGTTTTCAGAAACCATGCGTTCCTTCAAGACAAAGGAGGATTTCAAAGCGAAGTTGGCATATGAAGCGGTAATGATGGTGGCAAATAAAACCACTTTCTCACTGACGATTTCCGGTCGTAGCCGTTTGCCGAAGGACAAAAAGCCTTGTACCTTTATTTCTAATCACCGCGATATTGTATTGGATGCCTCTTTTTTGAACGTCATGCTGTATGATGTAGGGTATGGAATGACACAGGTTGCTATTGGTAATAACTTGTTGATCCGTCCGTGGATCGAAACGCTGGTTCGTTTGAACAATAGCTTCATCGTGAAACGCAATGTCCCGGTGCGCCAGATGTTGGAAGTGAGCAAAGTCCTTTCCGCTTATATCCGTCGTACGATCACGGAGACGAAAGAATCCATCTGGATCGCGCAACGTGAAGGTCGTGCCAAGGATTCGGATGACCGTACCCAGGGCAGTATCTTGAAGATGCTGAACATGAGTGGTGACAAGGATATCCTGTCAAACCTGATGGAATTGAATATTTTTCCGGTTGCAATCTCGTACGAGTTCGATCCGTGCGATTTCCTGAAAGCAAAGGAGTTTCAGCAGAAACGCGATGATCCGGACTTTGTGAAGAGCCAGCGTGACGACCTGTTGAGCATGGAAACCGGTATCCTGAATAACAAGGGACGTGTTCATTTCACCTTGACGTCGCCGATTAACGATCAGTTGGCGCAATTGGATCCGAATATGGAAAAGAACGAGTTGATCGCCGCTATCGCCTCCATTATCGATAAGGAGATTTACAAGCACTATCGTTTTTATCCCTGCAACTATGTTGCCTATGATATGCTGACAGGCACACGCCGTTTCAGCGAACATTATGGACTGAAAGATAAAAAGCAGTTTGAAGATTATCTGCAAGGTCAGTTGGATAAGATCGTATTACCGAACAAGGATGAAGCTTTTTTGCGTACGAAAATCTTGGAAATGTATACGAATCCATTGAAGAATTTTTTTGCTAATCAGGAATAAGGTCAAACGTGTTTCATCACGATCTTTCAGGCCCGGATTTCACATCGTGTGATTCGGGCCTGAATTATTTCTGTTAGTAAGTTGGATTTTGTTTAGGCACACCTTTTTCTATTTATTCTCTTTCGCGTAATTCGACGGGCTCATACCGAATTGCTTGATAAAGGCGGACCAGAAATAAGACTGGGAGCTGAAGCCTGTAGCTTCCGAAATCTCATAGATCTTCATATTCCCCTGTATCAACAGCTCAGCGGCCTTTTTCAGACGGCTTATCTTGATCAACTCGTTAGGAGTCAGGTCGGAGATGGCACGGATTTTCCGGTACAAGGTCGGGCGGCTCAGGTGCATCAGGTCTGCGATCATATTTACATCTAAGGCTGGATTGCCGATATGCTCGTTGATGATCTCGTTCAGCTTTTCCAGAAAACTTTCGTCCGCTTTGGTATAGGCCATCGATTTCATATTCGCTATAGGAGAGTTGAAATAGAATTTGCGTATATTGTCGCGGTTGGAGATCAGATTGGAAATCTGCGCCATCAGTAGGTTGGTGGAGAAGGGTTTGTCCAGGTAAGCGTCGGCTCCTAATTCCAGACCTTCCAGGCGTGACTGTATGGTGTTTTTGGCTGTCAGCAGGATGACTGGGATATGGCTGAATTCGATCTCCGTCTTTACCTCTTTCAAAAGGGCGAAGCCATCCATGACAGGCATCATCACGTCACTGATGATCAGTTGAATGCTGTGTTTCTTTAATAACGTGATTGCTTCGGCTCCGTTTCCGGCTATCTCTACATTATATAACTGGTTGACTTCATCGGCGATGAAAACGGCCATTTCTTTATTGTCTTCGACGATCAGGATCGTCGGGCGCGATTCGTCGTGGACGAATTCTATTTTTTGAGGTACGGTTTGCGTTATAGCCTCTTCTTCTGTCTGCTTGATGGATTCGGGCAGCTTGACGGGCAAGGTCAGGCGGAACATCGTCATGGATGAACTGTCGGCAAAAGTCTCCAACTGCAAGCTACCGTGGTGCATCTCTGCCAGTGAACGTGCCAAGGGCAATCCAAGCCCTGTCCCCGGTTTATCCGTAGCGCCTTCTTTCACCCGGAAGAAAGGTTCGAATATTTTTTCCTTTAATTCTGCAGGGATAGGAGTGCCATCGTTGATAAAGTCTATCGTGAATGTCTCATAATCGGGAGAAAGTTGCAGGCGTATGATGATGCTGCCGGATGCATATTTGATTGCGTTCGTAAACAGGTTGCTGAATATCTTTGTGATCGCTTCTTTATCCACGAACACGTACAATTCCGGCAAAGACAAGTCGAGGTTCAGCAACAGGTTGTGTGCCGTTGCCGATTCTTGGAACCGCTTGGCTGTATCGTTTAGGAGCGAGACGATCTCCGTTCGGACGAAACTGAGGCGGTATCCTTCTATCTCTGTTTTGCGGAAGTCCAACAATTGGTTGACCAATGACAGGAGGCGGGATACATTTTTATCCATCAACGTAAGCGACTTATTCTCTTTTTCCCCGATCTTGTCGGATTTCAGGAGACGTTCGAGCGGGTTCTTGATCAGGGTGAGCGGCGTACGGATCTCATGAGCGATATTGATGAAGAAATCGATCTTGGCCTGATACAGTTCCTTCTCTTTCTGATCTTCGAACAACTGCATGTTGTAGGCCATTGCCCGTTTGGTTTTCCGGCGCCAAGACCAGAAGAAGCCGACGATGATGGCGAGAGTGACGACAATATAAGAAGCATATGCCGGAGTCGATGCCCACCAAGGGGGCAAAACGGTGATATTCAGTCGTGTCGGAGTGTCGCTCCAGTTGTTCGACAGGTTGGCAGCCCGTACCTCGAAGGTATAGTCGCCCGGATGTAATTCAGCGAAATAGACCGTGTTGCGTTCTCCGATCGGAATCCATTCCTTGTCCATATTTCCCATCCTGTATGCATACTGGATGGATTTAGGGGCGATGAAGTTGAGTGCGGAGAAGTTGATGCTGAATGTGGATTGCTTGTAGGTTAGCGTGATCTTCTTAGCCTCTGATTCGGCGGAAGAGTTAATGATGCGTTTCTCTCCGGCTTCATTCTGGATTTCGAGGCTTCCCAAGTGGACGTTCATCTTCTCGGCTGCCGGGATTACTTCGGATGGCTTGAAATGGATAAAGCCTTTGACCGAACCGAAATAGAAAGTCCCTTCGTTGTCTTTGAAGGCGGAGTTATCGTTGAATTGGCGAGTGATGAGTCCGTGGGATTCCGTGTAGGTCGTGATCTTACCGGTTCCTGTTTCCAGGCTGACCAGTCCGTTGGCCGTACTGATCCATAAGGTTTCGTTTTCGTCAGGTAGGATGCGGAAAGCAACATTGCTCGGCATACCGTTTTTGACGGTGTAATGTAGGGATTCGCCGGTTTGGAAGTCGTATTTGATAACCCCTTCTACGGTAGCAAACCACATATTGCCGTCTTTGTCCTCGCAGGCGTCGTTAACGAAATTGTGGCGCTGGGTGTTCAATTTGTCGTACGGCAGATACATGCCGGTATTGCTGATCGGATTATAATAGAAACTGCGGTTGAACATGCCGGTCCAGATTCTTCCTAAGCGATCTTCGTAAATGCAGTTTACTGCGAAAGGAGGAAATTGCGGGGCATACAGGAAACGGTCGTTCAGGAAGTCATATTTATAGATACCGTCATCGGTCCCGACATAGACTTGTCCCTCCTGCAATACTTTGATGCAGCGGACGGTGCTGTTCTTTACCGTCAGCGAGTCTTTCAGCAGGTTGTAATGCTTGATGACCTTTCTCGTCTTGATATCCATCAAGTCGATGCCGTGGATAACGTGTCCGATCCAGAGCCGGTCACCTGATGCAGCCAAGCCTCGGATATTGGTGTGCGACAAGCCGTTTCCCCCCGGAACCGGCTGGTAGTTGGTGAATGTCCCGGTTTTCTTTTCCAAGCAGTTGATGCCCGCATCTTCCGTCCCGACCCATATATTACCGTATATATCGGTACAGATATCGCGGATCACTTCTCCTTTCATCGAATACTGCCCGTCCCAGGGATAATGCACATGGAAAGGGCGGAAAGGGGAATAATAGTTGAGGCCGTTTTGGTGGAAACAAATCCAGATGCCGTTCTCCCTGTCTCGGCAGAATGCAGAGATAAAATGGCTCGATAAGGCGTATGGGTCCAACGGGTCCTGGCGGATACGGGTACACTCGCCGGGGTTGACCTTATAGATAAACAAGCCGGAGTCTGTCCCGATCCACAATTCGTCCTTGTCTTTTTCGAGGAAGCTGTTGATCAGGATCGTAAGCTGGTTGATCTTTTGAATGTTCAGATCCTGGTAGTCGCGTGTGGCCGGATCGAATATCTTCACGTCGTCATGCTCGAAAGCGATGTAAATGCGATCAGTCGTAGGAGAGGGATATAACATGGAAAGTTTCCGTGGCGTGTTCGGGGATGAGTGGGCGAATACATTATAGGACTCCATCGTCTCGTCTTCCGGATTCAGCAATGAAATCAACCCGTCCGAACTCCCGATCCAGATACTGTTTTCGCGGGTAATGCAAAAAGAGGTGTAGCTTTGGTTGTCTTCCGGAGCGAAGATACGGAACTGGCTGTCCTCCGTATTGAACCGGATCAGGTTACCGTCCATCAGTATCCATAGTTTATTGTCTTTGTCGAACTGGAAGATGTCGATCCCTTTGTCTGCTGTGAAAGGAATGTGCCGGAACGATTCCTTTTCATCGTCATACTGATATAATCCCGAAAGCGTCCCTACCCACAAGTCGCCGTTCATGTCGCACCCCAGGCATGTGATCCAGTTGCTTCCCAATGTCTCGGTTTCGTCGGGGTCGTTACGGAATACTTTGAACGTATATCCGTCGAAGCGGTTCAGACCGTCGCGTGTCCCGATCCAGATATATCCTTTCCTGTCCTGCACGCAACAAGTGGCCATATTGTCGCTGAGTCCGTTTTCGACCTGATAATGGCGGAAAAGATAGTTACTGTCGTCTGCATATGTCCGGGTGAGACAAAATATGAATAGGATGGATAAGATTAACTTCAGATGTTTCATATATGACTTTGCTATTATGGGCGAAAGATACTGAAAAATGTATTATGGATTTCCTTTTATTGTGTCACGGATTTCATAAATCATCTCAATAAGGGTGATAACGGCAGAGAATGAGATGAATACGGAAAAGATTGCAACAAGGTCAAACAAACCGGCCGTGGAGGAATCGATACATTTGTACCATGTGAAACACAGGTAATAAAAAACCTTTTATTCTAATAATATGAATACTCTTACTACAAAACAAGGAATCGGAACGAAGGTTCAACTCTGCACAATGATGTTTATGCAGTATATGCTGAGTGCAGTCTGGTGGGTTCCTTTAGCCGCTTATCTTTCCCATACGCTTAAATTGGAAGTGTATCAAGTCTCGTTGGTATTAAGTGCGATGGCTATCGGTGCGATGGCATCCTCTTTTATCGGCGCGATAGCCGACCGTTATTTTGCCGCAGAGAAGATCTTGGCTGTATTGAATATACTGACAGGTGCCTTTTTGCTTCTGGCTGCCCAGCAGACATCATTTGTTCCTCTTATGGCATGTGTCGTGCTGGCCATGCTTTGCCATATGCCGACACAGAGCCTGACCAGTACGATCGCCATGAGCCATACGCCTTCGGAACAGTTCCCGCGTATCCGTATGTTCGGTTCGGTAGGATGGGTAGCTTCCGGTATCTTCAGCGTGATCGCCCTTCATGTGATGCATTTATCCGCTTTCGATGATACGAACCTGCCGATGTATTGCGGCGCCGCTGTCTGTTTCGTGGCTGCGCTTCTGAACTTGCGACTGCCGCACACCCCGCCTTCGGTCGATAAGAGTGCCGGTATCTCGGTGATGGATATAACCGGCTTCAGCGCTTTCTCCCTGATGAAGGATAAGAATTACCGGGTTTTTATGATTCTGACGTTCTTGGCTATCATCCCGTTCAACTTGTACCATGTATATGGTTCGATGATTCTCGCCGACGAGCATGTGCAGAATATAACGGTGACGCTGAACCTCGGGCAGTTGGCCGAAATGTTTTTCCTGGTCATCACCACTTCTATACTGATAAAGTCGGGGATTAAGAATACCTTGATCTTCGGTATGATCGCTCTCGTGGTCCGGTATGCTTCGTTCTATATCGGTGCGGAGACCGGTCTGCAATGGTTCTATTATATCGGGATTATCGTACACGGGTTGATCTTCGGCCTCTTCTTTGTCGGTGGCCAGGTCTATACGGACAATGTGGCTCCAAAAGAAATGAAAGCACAGGCACAGGGTTTGCTCTTCTTCCTGGTGTGGGGCATCGGCTTCCTGATCGGGACGCTTTGGAATGGCTGGCTGATCGGCCTTTTCCGTGACGGGGATAAATGTGATTGGCCTGTCGTCTTTGCCATCTCGACCCTGTTCTCGTTCGTCTTGTTGATCCTTTTTGTCTTTTTATTCAAACCGGTAGCATTAAAGACTAGTAAATAGTAAAGAGTAGTAAAGTAATAATTTTATCAAACCCTTTTAATTCTCAAGATCAAATATATTATCACACGCCAGATGTAATGCGGGCTGTCCAACAACTTTGGATGGCCCGCTTTTATTGATGGGAATTAGCTCCGGGCACTTATTTTTCCTTTTTCATAGTTACTGTTTTTTTATTTGTTACGTGATCTACAAATATGTATATTGTATTATTAATTAATCAACAAATACACAGGTATTAACAGCATTACTACCACTCCTTTACTTTTCGCCCTTAGTCGAAAAGGTTTTTGACCTGTGTCGAAAGGGCTTTTGACCAAGGGCGAAAAGGTTTTCGACTAAAGGCAAAAGGTCTATGAGCAGGCTGTTTGACAATAGTAGCATGGCGATTGTCACTTAAATAGAGCCTTTCGGGGCTCGACTTTATCCCTGATGGAGGCAGACGTAAGCGGTGAAACTACTTTTACTACCGGCATTCATCTGTTCGATGCCGACAGAAAGGAATGACACTGGCGTATGTTTCTTAACATACTCTTTTGGGTGACATAATGTTAGCCTTATTTCTTATCTTTGGGACAAGGACGTAAGAAACGCTTACAGTCTGCTAATTTTAAATCTGAATGAAGATGAGACCGGAAGATTACATCACCCGTGAGGGGAAGTTTGGTGCGCACAACTATCATCCCCTGCCTGTCGTTCTCCAGAAGGGAGAAGGTGTTTATGTTTGGGACGTGGAAGGAAAACGATATTTTGATTTCCTGTCCGGCTATTCCGCCCTGAGCCAAGGGCATTGTCATCCGAAGATCATTAAGGCACTTACCGACCAGGCACAGCAGTTGACACTAGTGTCGCGTGCTTTCCATGCCGATATTTTAGGAGAGTACATGGAGTTTGCCTGCAAGTTCTTCGGGTATGACAAACTGTTGCCGATGAACACCGGAGCCGAGGCGGTCGAAACGGCTCTGAAGCTGGCGCGGCGCTGGGGATACCGGGTGAAGGGGATAACCCCTGAACATGCGAAGGTCGTCGTCTGCAGCGAGAACTTTCACGGACGGACGATCACGATCATTTCTATGAGTACCGATCCCAGTTCGTATGCGGACTTCGGGCCTTATACGCCTGGTTTTATCAAAGTGCAATATAATAATGTGGCCGAATTGGAAGAGGCATTGAACGATCCGGACGTAGTCGGTTTCTTGCTGGAACCTATACAAGGGGAGGCTGGCGTGGTCGTCCCCGACGAGGGGTATTTGCGTAAGTGTTATGACCTCTGCCGGCAACATAACGTCCTCTTTATCGCCGATGAGATCCAGACGGGTATCGGACGCACCGGTAAACTGCTTGCCTGTGATTATGAGAATGTCCATCCTGACATACTGATTTTAGGTAAGGCTTTATCCGGAGGTGTCACTCCTGTCTCGGCGGTCTTTGCCGACGATGAGATCATGTTGACGATCGCTCCGGGTGAACATGGTTCCACCTATGGCGGTAACCCGTTGGCTGCCCGTGTAGCGATAGCTGCCCTTGAGGTGGTGCGTGACGAGCATCTTTCGGAGAATGCTTTCGAAATGGGTATCCTTTTCCGCAGTGAAATGGAGAAGATCGACAATCCGATGATCCGCCAGGTGCGTGGAAAAGGACTTTTGAATGCTGTTGTCACTGAGCCGCGAGGTGGAAAAGCGGCCTGGGATATCTGTTTGGCACTGAAAGAAAAAGGATTGATAGCCAAGCCAACGCACGACCATATCATCCGTTTCACTCCCCCGTTGGTCATTGACCGGGATCAGATGATGGAGGCTATTGGCATTATTAAAGATACGTTCGCTCAATTTTGATTGCCTATGAAGATAAATGTGATAGGAGTACCTCTCAATTTAGGGTGTGACCGCGAAGGTGTGGAGCGCGCTCCGAACCATCTGCGTGAACGGGGCCTGATGAGGATTATCCGTAAAAACGGACATCGGGCCTTCGATCTGGGTAATCTGTATGTTCCTTTGGTTTCGGAGGCGGATAAGTTTGCCAGAGGGCGGAGCTTGAAATATCTGGATGCGATTGTCGAAGTCAATAATAACCTGGCAGAGCTGGTCTACGACACGTTGCGCGGAGGGGCTTTCCCTTTGGTGATAGGCGGAGATCATTCGTTAGGGTTGGGCAGTGCGTCAGGGGTGGGAAAGAGCTTTGATGATTTCGGTATCATCTGGTTGGATGCGCATGGCGACATCAATACGAGCGAGACTTCTCCCAGCGGCAATATTCATGGGATGCCACTTAGCGCCCTGATGGGGATGGGGAGCGAAGAATTAGTCAATATCTATGCGCCCGGCAATAAGGTGAACCCGCAGAATGTCTTCCTGGTCGGGACCCGGAGCCTGGATGAAGGGGAGCAGGCTTTGATCGAGCGTGAGCAGTTAAGCGTTTATACGATGGACATGATCCACCTGAAGGGTATCGGTTTTGTTGCCGAAGATATCAAACGGAAGCTAAAGGAACGGAAGATACGGAATGTCCATTTCAGCATAGACGTGGACAGTATCGATCCCCGCTTTGCACCCGGTACAGGGACACGCGTGTGCGAAGGGTTGATGCCGGACGAGTTCAAGGATTTCGTCGAACATATACTATCCACCAATCTGATCAAGTCGATGGATCTGGTCGAGCTGAATCCCGAACTGGATGTGAACGATCAGACAACCAATCTGTGCTTGGACATAATCGATTATATAACAGCCCGTTTGTAAGCGGATTCTATTGTTGAGAATGGGACTTGGGGTTCCTCGTAGAAGAAACTGTCTTGAAACTCCAAGAGCCGTTCTTGAAGCGTAAGCATATTCGAAACCGTTTTTTAGAACGGATAACCGATTGCCAGATGGACGCCCATGCCGTCTTTGAAGTCCGGAATATTGTAATAGCCTTTCTTTCCCGTATCGTACGGTACGTGCAAGCCGATTCCCCAATCCAGGCGGATAACGAGGAAGGTCAGGTCGTAGCGTAGTCCGATACCGGTTCCTAAAGCCAGGTCTTTCAGGAAACGGCCCCATTTCAACTGTCCGCCGGGGCGGCTTTTGTCGTAGCGTAGCAGCCAAACGTTGCCGGCATCGAGGAAAGTCGCTCCGTGCAGATCGCCCAAAATCGGGAAACGGTATTCCAGATTGGCTTCAAATTTGATGTCACCGGTCTGATCCAAATAGCCGTATTTTGAGTCGGTCGGGCGATAACTGCCCGGTCCGATGCTTCGGATCGTGAAAGCCCGGATACTGTTGGCACCGCCTATATAAAATTGTTCGCTGTAAGGTGTCGTGATCGAATTGCCGTAGCTATATGCGACTCCGGCCATCAGGCGTCCGACCAGGTGTTGCTTCTTTCCGAGATAATAGTTGTATCGTATTTCGCTCGTCAGTTTGGCAAACTGGGCGAAGCGGTTCCCTAACAGTTTCTTATCCCGTTTGTTAAAGCTCTTACCGGCGATGGCATAGGCACCGTCGAGAATAAGGCCCGCCTGTGTGATGGAAGACTGCCACCAGAGATGGTTCTTTTTGGTAGTGATGGGAGAATCGTCATACGTGTATGTATAGCCCATCGACGGGATGAACTGGTTCTCGAGGCTTCGCCCCAACGCCTTGTTGACATCTACGATGGAGTCGAATTCATGCGTCGTATGCTGCAACAGCGAGTAGGTCAGCTTGAACGGCGTCACCGAATGGTGGCTGGAACTCGTACGAGGCGCTTCCGCCGAATGCCAGCATCTTGAAGAATTTGGCACGGTTCAACTGATCCGCATAGATACGGAAAGAGGTACTGGAAGGGTATTTCGTATCATGCTTTATCAAACTGGGGAAAAGTACCCGCGGGAAAGTCAGCGTACCGCTGATACCGAACTCCCAGCTGTTGATCGCCGAGCTGTTGCCCGAAACCCGTTTGCCGGTCTGCCATTCGTAAGAACCGCGCATACTGACGCCGAATGTCTCCCCTCCTCCGAATATATTCCGTTTGGTAACGCTGAAAATGGCGCCCGGTCCTGTCTGGTCATTGCTCTTGGTAGTCACGTTCAGTTCCAGTTCTCCATCCAGAGGAAGGTCGTAAACGGTGTTGATCTGCAAGTTCAACGTATCGCAACGGCGGGCGGTATCTTTGGGGATATATTGCATTTCCGAAT
>ERZ780178.1711-NODE-1711-length-13580-cov-112.675268_pt1 | contig 13580 bp, 8 predicted proteins | sample MGYA00511018_ERZ780178 | MGnify/ENA primary metagenome ERZ780178 (study PRJEB29588, sample SAMEA2151439) | human gut metagenome | biome: human gut; feature: human-associated habitat; material: faeces | place: Denmark | collected 2008/2010 ...
TGAGTGTCAAGTTCTCGCTGACGAGATAAGGATGTTTCGGGAAGATAGTGAAGTGAAAGAATAGGGGCGAGATTGCATCTTTGCAGTCTCGCCCCTATAATATAATAAGCGTTTCGTTTGTTCTTAAACTTCCGTGGAAACTTACCATCCAGGATTCTGCTGTTCTTGTTTCTCCTCAGCAGTAAGGGCATGTCCGTTCTTCTGTATTCCATCGAGATAAGTCTGAGGAATAGGACGGAGCACCATGTAGTCCTTGATGTTGGCTGCGGCGATAGAGTTGAAAGCACGTGCGCGGGCAACGAGTGTCTTGGTGCGTGCCAGGTCTTGCCAACGCTGGAATTCACCGCAAAGTTCGCGTGTACGCTCGTTGAGAACTAAGCAGAGCATGCGGTCGTAGGCAGATGTATAGCCGAGCTTGCGGATGACAGCTTCGTCTTCGGCAGGCAGATTGTTGATGTCTGTTATCTTGAGACTTGTAGGAGCTGTGGTTTCGGCTATTCCGTTTGACTCGTAGTATGAACATTCTGCCATATAAGTGTTCTCGCCGTTGTCCTTGTAGCCTGGAGCTCCAGACTTGTAGGCTGCGCCACCATCAACATGATGCTCACGGTCTTCGCCCTGTTTGTATGCGGCACGGTCGCGCAGCGTGTTGATGTAGCCCAAGGCTTCTTGATATTTGCCCTGGCGAACTAAAGCTTCGGCAGCGATGAGATAAGTTTCGCCCACTCTTGCCAAGATGCCGTCGCGTGTTCCTACACGGTCGGTCACGCTCTCACGATAGCCATCTATAAACTTGCTCAGTGAGGGATAGAACTGTGTGAAGTCAAGCATCGCATTGTCGCCAGCCTGATTCTTGTTGGCAGGATAAGCCACAAAGACTGTAGGAATGGTCTTGCCTGTCTTGGAATAGACAACCTCGTCGTTCATTCTTACGTTGGAATATCGTGTGTCGCCAGGCTTGTTGATGACGTACATCACTCCGAGGTCGCCCTTCTTGTAATAAGTGCTGTTCTTTGGGTTGTTGACAGCAGCCTTGGTCTTGAAGCTCTTCCAGAAACGGGAGTCGTTGACTTTGTCGTACACATCGTAAGTGTAGTAGGAAGTGCGCAGACGCTGATACTCACGTTCTCCAGGAATGTCACGCTTCATGTAAGGCAGATCCTTGTAGATGGAGATGTAGTAAAGGTGAGTCTGGTTGTAGCTGTTGCCTGTATTGCCCGACTTGTCTGCGTTGAACTGGGCTGCGAGGATGATCTCATCAAGCTTCTCGTTGGCTCCGTCAGGACCGGTGTAGTTCCAAAGGTCAGAATAGTTGGGCGCAAGGGCATGGTGGCTGATTACTTCCTGAGCATAGGTGAGACAGTCTTTCAGGTCTTGTTCCTTGTAACTTGCGTTCCAGTCGTCGTTGCGCTCGCTAACTCTTGAAAGCAGTGTCTTGGCAAGGAAGTGGGCAGCGGCATCTTTGGTCATCTGGCCAGTTTTGGTTGCTGTGGCGGGCAACAGTGTGTAAGCCTGTTTCAGGTCTTCCACTATCTGTTTGTAGCAGTCTTCTACCGAAGCACGTGTAAACTCGCGCTGCGGTGTGGTGCTTGGTGTGAGCTTGAGCGGCACACCGCCAAACTGTGCCACAAGTGTATAGTAGTTGAAGCCACGCAAGAAGTATGCCTCACCTAAATGTTCCATGGTGGCCTCGCTGGTGAAGCCACCTTCCTTCACGTTCTGTATGAGGGTATTGGCATTGCTGATACCTACATACATCTCGTCCCAAAGTTCTTCTGGTTTGGTTGAGTTGCTCGTTACGGTAGGACCGTAGTTTCCGTCGTAGCTGTTCCAGGAAGCGTTGGAGCCGTCTCCTCCTACAGTGAACTCGTCAACTCCATTCTGTGTGAATGCTACAGAGTTTTCACGGGCAAAGTGATAGCGTAAATTCTCGTAGAGAGCTACCGACAGGTCGGCAACGCCTTCTTCTGTCTTCAGATATTCTGTGTTACGCTTGGTCGTAAGTTCCTCATTGAGGAAGTCGCTGCACGAAATAGTACTCATAGAGAGAGTTCCTAATATCAGTGCGCTCAGTATATATTTATTTTTCATTGTTAGTTTCCTTTCTTTTTTAGATTTTTAGAAGTCAAGATTCAAGCCGATGGTCCAGCCACGGTTCCAGTTGGAAGTATAGGCCTGTGTGGCATCGAGTTCGAGGAACTTCACTGCCGAGTAGATTCTAAATGGATTCTTGGCCTGCACATAAACACGAAGGTTGCTCACACCGAGATGGCTGATGAGTTCCTTGGGGAAAGTGTAGCCGAGTGAGATGTTGCGTACCTTGATGAAACCGCCATCCTTATAGCCTGCAATTTTGTAGTAGCTGTCGCCGCCACCGATGTTGTAGATAGGCTTTTGGTATTCTGAATGGTGGTTGTTCTCATTGTAGTAGTTGATGGCACGCTGCATGTAGCGTCCGCCCTGCCATTCGCCGCCTGTGCTCACCTTGTAGCCGAATCGGCCGTAGAGCATGAAGCTGAGGTCGAAGCCTTTGTAGGTAAAGGTGTTGGTCATACCCAATATCCAGTGTGGATTGGTGTTTCCTATCACTACGCGGTCGTTGTTAGGATCGATGCGGTTGTCACCGTTCTGGTCGACGGGGCGAATCATACCTGCCGAGAACTTGTTGCCGTTTTCATTGAACTTGGCCATAAGCTCTGCGTCTTCAGGTTGCCAAATACCACCAAACTGGTAATCGTACAGCGAATTGATGGCTTCGCCGATGAAGAGATTGTTGTTGATATCATCTTCCTTACCATTGGCGAGTTTGTCGATCTTGTCTTTCTGATAAGAAACATTGAGCGATGTGGTCCAGTTGAAGTCCTTGTTGGTGATGTTGACCGTGTTGAGAGTAATGTCGATACCCTTATTGGAAGTCTCACCGATGTTTGCCCATGTGTTTTTGTAACCATTGATGGATGGAATGCTCATCTGCATGAGCAAGTCTTTGGTCTTTGAGGTGTAAATGTCGATGACACCACCGATGCGTCCTTTAAGGAAGCTGAAGTCAATACCGAGGTTCCATTGTGTGGTCTTCTCCCATCCCAAGGCGGTGTTGGCCATTGGCAGGTTGCCGTCAGCAACGATAGGCTCAGAAGGTGCATAACCTGGCTGCAGGCTGCTGCCGAAGGGGTAGAAGAGTGAAGCCACGCCACCCTTGGTCTGGTAGGGATCAATGGCAGCGTTGCCTGTCACACCGACGCCGAGACGAAGTTTCAACTGGCTGATCCAGCTTACGTCCTTGAGGAAATCTTCTTGTTGCATATTCCAGCCTAAGGCTGCACTGGGGAAGAAAGCCCATTTATGGCCGTCAGCAAGCTGTGAGGCGCCATCCCATCGTCCGCTCAATGTAAGCAGATATTTGTCGGCAAAGCTATAGTTTGCACGTATCATGTAAGAGAGCAACTGGCGTTCTACGAGATCGGTGCTCCAGTCGGACAGCTGTGAAATCTGCGATTTGTCCAAAGCGTTCCACATAGAAGGCTCGTAAGGAATGCCGTTGGCTGCTAAGCTGGAACCTTCCTTGCGGTACTTGGTGGCACTTTCGAGCAGGGTGAGTCCGAGTGAATGCTGTCCGAAGTCGCGGTTGTAGTAGATCAGGTTGTCCATGGTCCACGACACGTTGGAGTTGTTGGCGTTGGAGGCATGGTTCTGTCCCTGGCTGCTGGTTGACTCCTTGTCGCGGAATGTTCCTGTGCGGCGATAACGGAAGTCAGGACCGAAGTTGAGGCGATAGCGAAGACCATTGAGAGGTTCCCATATCTCGCCCAAGTCTACCTGTGCGTAGAGGCTGGCGATGACGCGGAACATACGGCGCTCGTTGGTACTGTGTTTCCACTCGTCGGCGATATTTCTTACCATATCGTCGCCACCAGGGTTGGTGATACGGTTTCCGTCTTCATCGTAGGGTTGTGCATAGGGGAATTCGCTTGTGGCAGCATAGTAAAGGTTGGATGGCAAGCCCTTGAGCAGCGAACCTTGTGAGCTGGCTGTAGAACCATATTGCTGCAGACCGTAAGAACCATTGATGTTGGCTCCCAGGTTAAACCATTTGGCAGGCTTGGCGTCAACGCTTATCTTGGAAGAGTATCGGCGATAGCTCTGGCCGCGGATAGTTCCCTTGTTGTCGAGGATTCCGAAAGAAAGATAGCTTTTGATTTTGTCGTTTCCTCCGCTCACGCTGAGTGTGTGTTCGTGGGTAATACCGGTTTGTGTTACCATGTCCTGCCAGTCGAAGGTAGGCACTTTAGAGCCGTCCCATGTTCCACCTTCCCATCCTTTCATGATATTGTTCCATGCTGTAGGATCTGCTTCAGCCTTGAATATCTCTCGGTCGTTCTCTATCGTAGGTTGGTCGGCACGTGGATATCTGTCAGGGTTCAGATAGTAGTACGACCATCTGCGCCATTCTATGTATTCTGCCGAGTTCATCTGTCGTGAGTAGTCTTCGAGAGTTTCGAAAGTCATGGTGCCGTTGTAGCTCACTTTGGCTTTGCCCGATTCGCCCTGCTTGGTAGTAACGAGCACAACACCGTTGGCTCCACGGCTACCATAGATGGCTGTGGCTGAAGCATCTTTCAGGATATCGATGCTCTGGATGTCGCGAGGGTTGATGGTCTCAATGCCGCTTTCCGACATCAGTGGAATTCCGTCCACCACATACAATGGTGAGTTCTGGGCATTGATGGAGCGCACACCACGCACGGTGATGTTGCCGATTTCTCCTGGTCGCTCGTTGCTTGTGATGTCCACACCGGCAGCCTTGCCCTGCATGGCTTCAAGGGCGTTGCCAACAGGTCGCTCGTTCATCTCTTTCTCTCCCACGCGGATGAGGGCACCTGTTACGTCGCTCTTGCGCTGAACTCCATAACCTACCACAACCACCTCGTTGAGGTTCAGTTCGTCTGGCTGCATCTGAGCCGTGCCTCCTGCTCGTATAATCTGGTCTTTGTAACCAGTGTAAGTGATTTTGAGTTGTGTGCCTTTAGCCACACGTAAAGAGTAATTTCCGTCAATGTCGGTCACGGTTCCGGTGTTTCCTTTCAGCACGCGCACGGTTACGCCAATAAGAGGCTCACCATTTTCATCGATGATGCGGCCTGTGGTGACATTGTCTTGTTGTACACTAATGTTGGCATTCTGCATTCCGCTTGCTTGTATGGCAATCGGTGCAGGGAAAAGAAGTCCTGTGGCAAGAGCCAGTGTCGATGTAACACGCATCATGTTGCTGTTGCATCTGTTTCTCTGTTTACACTTCATTTGCTTGTTGTTAGGTTTAGGTGAAATAATTATGTTGAATGCTTCTTTCAGAAAGAAGTATTGTTTTAGTTATTGTTTCTAATTGCTTACAAAATTAGCTTGAAAGAACTTGCTTTAGCTTGAATTTCTGACATATCACCCTTGTTTTTTGATAATGTTACTCAACTTTCGCAAATGGGGAAGTTATAGAACATGCGAAATTTGAGTAAAAACAAGTTAGGGGCGAGATTGCATCTTTGCAATCTCGCCCCTATAATATAATAAGGTGTACAAAAATCAAAAATAGTGTAGGTTGTAGATTTTTAGGACAGTCAAGATTTAAATTCTCTTCCGGTTAAAACATGTTATACATAGCGAGATTGCAGCCAGGATAGCTCCCACAGCGCACACTCCCGTCCATGCATGGTGTGTCCATGCCAATCCGGCACAATAGGTGCCAAAGGAACCGCCTATAAAATAGGTAGTCATAAATATGGTGTTGGCTCTGTTGGAGGCTTGAGGCATCTCCTGAATGCAGCCACTCTGATTGCTTAGTTGCAGACATTGCAAGCCTATATCTACCAAGATGATGGCTACAACAAGTCCCATGAAAGTGTCGCCAAACAGACAGGCCGCAGCCCACGCCACAAGTTGCAGGCACGCTCCATAAAAACTTATCTTTCTTATGCCCCAGCGATTGACGAGTTTGCCCAAACCGCTTGCCGCAATGGCCCCGGCTATGCCGCACAGTCCCAACGTTCCTACCATCTCGCTGCCAGAAAAGAACGGAGCTTGAGCCAATCGAAAGGCAAGACACGCCCAAATGGCCATCATGCTGCCAAAACTAAAGGCGGCACGCATGGCATAAAGGCGTATGCGTCCATTGCTCCTCACAATATTGAATACGCTGGCCATCAAGCCCCTATATGTGCCCACATAGTTGCTCTTTATCTGTGGCATAATCTTGAGCGTAAGAGCCATGCACAGCACCATCACAAAAGCTGCGATGAAGAACATTTCGCGCCAACCCAACCATTCGCCAACATAACCGCTAACCACTCTCGATGCGAGAATGCCGGTTAGCAATCCCGACAGAACGACACCCATATTCCTGCTTTTGTTTTTCTTCTCGGAATATTGTCCTGCAATCGGTATGAAAAATTGTGGAATAACGGAACAGGCTCCCAACAATAGGGAGGCTCCCCAAATAAGCCACACCTTGTGGGCAACAGCAATGACTATGGCCATCATGGCTGCTACGGTCATGTTCACAACAATTATGCGACGGCGTGAGTAGAGGTCGCCCATAGGGATAAGGAAGCACAACCCAAGTGCATAGCCTGTTTGTGTGACAACGGTTATGAGGTTCGCCTCATGCTGGCTCACTCCTATGTCGTGACGTATCATTTCCAAAAGCGGCTGGTTGTAATAGCAATTAGCCACGGTCAATCCCGCTATAACAGCCATTGCAAGCAACAAACTGCGCTCTATGCCTTCATTTTCTTTAAGTTGTTTCACCCTGATTTACGCAACACTATATTTTTATCTATTTTATAAGCACCCTGAGCAACCATATGTTGCTCGGATTGTGCCATGTCAGAAATTTCGCTTGTCTTCGTGTTGCAATAAAAAGACCAATAAAACTCTGAATGGTATGGCAAAAGTACAAATAAAATCCGAGAAACTCACTCCTTTAGGAAGCTTTTTTGATGATGGAACAATTAAGTGACGGTCAAGAGTATGATTTTGGCCATCAGCTCATTGAGGCGTATAATAATCCAAAGTTGTCAAACAGGCTGCACGGGCCGTAGGCAGGTTTGAGAAAGGTAAGAAAATAAAAATAGGAGGAAAACAGATCTGTTTTCCTCCTATTGGATAGATTTATCTCAGACTGAGAGATTACAATGTAGACTTGATGGTCTGTGTGTTGCTTCCCTGTGTCAGCTTGAATACATACACGCCGTGGGGCAGGCTTGACAGACTGATGGTCTCGCCGTTGCTGTTGATAGGTGCAGAATACATCAACTGGCCAGTGAGGTTGTAGACGGCTACACGAGCCTGACCCTTGTCGCTGCCAATGTAGAATGTGGCGGTGCGAGCCTGGCGGTCGGTTATGATGCGGTACATAGACTCAGTGGTCTTGACATCATCGATGCCTGTTGTGCCGAGCAGTTGCTTCAGACCCTTGATGGCATTGATACGACCATAGCCCCATGTGTTGTTGGGGAAGATTTGTCCTGTTGGCATATAATCGTCATTCTGGACAGCTGTGTTGCCGATGACTTCGAGCACCTGTTTAGGTGTCAGGTTGGGGTTGGCCTGCAGCCAGAGAGCCACGCAGCCTGCCACGTAAGGCGAAGCCATAGAAGTACCTACGTCGTTGGTATAGAGATCGTTGCCAGTGCGGGCAATGACATTGGTGTCGTCGCTCCATCCTGAGCAATATCTTGAACCTGCTGACACGATGATGCAGCCAGGAGCTGTTATGTCGGGTTTGACGCGACCATCGGCAGTAGGACCGTAGCTTGAGAAGGCGGAGTGCTCCAGGAACTTACCCGTCAGCTCCTCGTTGAGGCCGTAAGCATTTTCTGTGCCCTGCAAATTGATGGGCTGGTACTGTACCTTCGAGTTGAACGAACCTACAGAGATGACATCAGGACTCTCGCCGCCCAGCTCGCCTACAGTGCAGTTGGTGTCGCCGTTGGTCCAGCCACGCTTGTTTAAGCTGGTGAACTCGCCAGAGGCGGCATTGTTCCACATGTGTACGGTCTTGCCAGCCTCGCCAGTCACCACAACACCGATGGCAAAGCCAGTGTTGATGGAAGTGGCACGGCTCATGAGCAGCACGTTGGTGCGACCGTTGACAGGGTTTTCCTGTAGCGACAAACCTACTTGAACCACTACGCCACTGCCGTCGGGGGCAACCCAGTTCACTTCTTTCTTACCATCGTTGGAAACTTCCTCAGAAGATGCGATAATCTTACCGTTGAGTGTGTTTACGACAACAGCCTTAACGGAAATTTTTGAGTTCTTCTCGGCCCAGATGTCGACGTAAGCCTGCTTGTAGGAACTGTTGGCCTGTTCGCTGCCATAGGCAAACATGGTTTTCAATTGCTTGTTGGTGGCGGTAAAGGTCTTGCTGGCGTGCAGTTTGTCAAGACCTTCGTTGCCTGCGGCACCAACGATGATGCGGCCCGGACCAACCAGGTTGGCAAACGAGAGATCGGTGTCGGAGCTTCCGTCGTGAGGACCCATGTGTGAGCCGAGGCTGATGTTGACAACAGCAGGCTTTCCTACGCTCTTGGCATAGTCGAACACATACTTGATTCCATCTACAATCTGTGCATTGGTGCTCTTGAAGCTCACGAACACGAGGTCGGCATCGGGAGCCACTCCGTAGTAAGGTGTGCTCTTGTCGCTGCCCGAGGCAATGCCCGATACGTGGGTGGCATGGAAGCCACTGGTCAGGTCATATTTTGCAGCTCTTATCTCGGCTGTGGTTTTGTATTCTGCTCCATAGCCGAAACCTTCGGGAGCATTGCCAGTGCCGTGCTGATCCCATACGCGCTTGATGCGAGTGTCGCTCTTGTCGGCATTGAGAAAGTCTACATGATCGTACTGGAATCCGTTGTCCACGATACCGATGACTACGCCTTTGCCGGTGTAGGGACCGTTATTCTCTGTCATTTGGTGACAGTCGTCTACGCCCAACAGTTTGCGGGCGTTGTCCATCAGCAGTTTGGCCTCAGTACCTACCGAAACCGAAACAACCTCATCGAGATTGGAAATAGGTTCGATGGCAGACAGAGGCATGTCGGCAGTGACGAGTGTCTCGCTGATGCGCGAGTTCACTTTGGCTCCCAGAGCCTCTATTTTGGCAATGGCATCCTGCGACTTGACGGTGATGAATGCGCTGACAGTCTGTGGGGTAGCATTTGCAGCCTTGGCTTTCTTCTGTGCTGTTCTTGCTTCGTGAAGCATCATGCTTGTGCTTGGCGACAGCTTCTGCGCAAAGCTGAAACTGCCGACAAGCAGGAATGATGCCATAAGAATGGCTTTCTTATTCATTTCTTAATTCTTACTTTTTCTTTTTAATCTGTTTATTAGTATGCTTCTACTGCTCCGCTGTAATTAAATACCAAACGCTCCTTGTTACCAGCACCATTTGGTGTCATGGCGTTGGTATAAGTGTTGACAACATCCAGTGAGATTTCATAGTTGCCGGCAGCGTCTTTCTTGATGGATAATGTACCGTTGTCTGGAGTGTTGTTAAATCCACCATATTTGGCATCGGGAGAATACAACTGTATGTCAGCGTATTTTACCTGGAAGTTGTCGCCGTCTTTCAGCTCAGCCAAGTTAATGGTTCCGGCATTGATGAAACTCTCATCTACCTGCAGTGTTACCTTTTCGCTGCTGAATTTGCTTGAGAACTCGCCGCCATAAAGATAGAATGTATAGATGTTGTTCTTTTGCTTAAAAAGCACCTTGCAGATGTCCTTGTTTATAAGGATGCTTCCGTCAGGGTTGTACAACTTATAGCTGTTGCTTACCACAGCAGGAGTCATTCCGTCGAGGCTTTCTACGGAAGTGGTTGCACCGTAATACTCCAGCTCGATGGTACGGTTGTCGTCGAAGGTGGCGTTGATCTTGATGTAGAGCTTGCCGTTCTTGTCCTTTGCGGTGGTGATAGTGCCGGCCTTTACCTTCTCGTAGGTGACGCGTGTGGCGTAGTCGATGTACTTCAGGGTGTAGCTGTCGGCATCGGTAGCCAGGTCGATGATTCCATTGTAGAGCTTGGAAGCCGAGATGCTTACTGCAACGCCAATCTTGCCTGCCAGCAAACCGTCGGCTGTGGTAGCCTCGACATCACCGAAGGCGAAGGTTGTTGCCGCACCTACAGTGGCTGGGTTGAGCACGAGGGCAGAAGCAATGTCATAGGTCTTCACGTCGTTCACATTGGTGGTCTTGATGCTGTTGGTGGCAGAGTAAATCTGGGTGAACGCGCTGTTGGTCCACTTGCAGCGCAGGTCGCTGTAGTCGGCAGTCTCAGCCTCAAGTGTGATGGTGACGTTCTTCTTGCTCTTGTCGAATTTAGCCTGGAGCGTACCAGTCAGTTTAGGAGTCTCGCCATTGTAAGCCACCTTAACGTCCTGAGCATCGTCAGAGCCAAGCGTAATCTCATGACCCATGAGACTCTGTGGAATGGTCAGCTCGAATACAGGTTTTGTATCGCTGTCGCTGCCATAGAGTGCGAACTCGTATGAGCCGTTGGCATCCAGCATGGTTACCTTGCTGAGGTCCTTTACGTCGTCGTTGTATGCCCACTGGTTGCTGAGGGTTGCGAGAGCCTCGTCGGTAAAGGTGACGTTCTCTATGCTGTTTACCTTATATACTTTGGTTGTGCCGTCCTTCTGGTGAACGGTCATCACGCGTCTTGTCTGTGCGAATGTGGGGAGCACTGTTGCGAGGCAGAGTGCTGCTGTAGCTATATACTTTTTCATTTCTTTACGATTTTGGTAGTTTTGTTGTTTGATTTTACGATATAGATGCCGCTTGGCAGGTCGGCGGTGCTGGCAGCCTTGGTGCCGTCGATAGTCTGCATGAGTTGTCCACCAACAGAGTATATTTCGGTCTTGCCGGTAAAGTCGGCCTTGATGCCTTCGATGCCAGTGATGGAAGATGGTTCGTAATTGTATTCCATCTCCTTGTCGAACTCGCCCGTAATCTGGAAGCCCTTGCCGTCGAAGAGGTTGATGACGAACTTGTAGTGTGTGTTGTCGGTCTTGCTTACGCCCACGGTTCCTGAGTAGACTGTTGCCCACTTGTCAACTACCCATGGCAGACGGGTGGCAGGGTCTGGGTTCTTGCGGAAGTGATGGTAGCGTGTGCCTGTGCGCTCGCCGTTGTTGAAGAAGTAGCCGCGGGTCATCATGAATGGAGCATACATGTTGGTCCACAGATGGCTTTCCTCCATGAGGGTGTAGGTGCCTTCGGGAAGATACTGGCTGCCTTCGGCTGCCTGGAATTCCATGCGCAGCAGATCCTGATCGCCTGTATAGTCTTGGTCGTCCTTGCCGCTTGGCGAACCGAGGTCGACAGAGAATACCTGAACTCCGTTCTGCACGCCGAGCGAGTAGATGCGTGACTTCTCCACGCGGTCGAACTTGAGATGTACATCCTCCTCGAGGTTGGAGTCAACGTCCTTGTCGTCTTTCTCCGACTTATCGTAGTAGATGAACGAGATGCCCTTGGCTGTGCCTGTCACCTTGTGTCCGCGGTCGGTGGTGCAGTCTACGGTAATGTCGAAGGTTCCCTCTTTCTCGCCGTCGGCGATGGTGATGGTTCCGTTGGTGATGTAGCAGTAGTCGTAGTCGGTGTCCATTCCTGTCACGGCCTTGCGGCGCTTCACGTAGGTTCCCATTACGACAGTCATGCCGTTGTAGTCGATTTCCATACCTGGGAAGAAAGTGCCTACCTTGAAGTTGCGTGCTACAGTATAGGTGCCTGGCACGACAGTGGCGGTCTTAGGGTCGCCAAAGAGACGGTTGTAGAGGTTGATGACGAGGTCGTGTCCCTTGCCTGTCATTCCGCCAGTCTCGGTGTCGTACTCTCCGTCGTAGAGGTTGAGTACCATGTTGCCGGTCTTAGAATCCATGAGGTTGCCGTAATAGTAGCCGATACCGCCATGGAAAGTGGTGTTGATGTCTGTCGAAATCTGAGGATATACATCAGAGCTTCCCGCTGACATATTGTTGAATACCATTTCGCCGACGTACGAATACTGTGTACCATTGGCATCGCAGAACGAGAGCGTGTAGGTTACGTTTCCGTCGTTCTCTGCCTTGCTCACGGTGATGTCGCTTGTTATGTCCACACTGCTGTCGCTGTTGCCCTTGTCGTCGAAGTTCTCCACGTAAGTAAGTTCGGGATTGTAGTACCAGTTGCCTTCAGAGGCTGTGAAGGTTTCTGCAGGCAGGTCGATGCCTGTTCCTTCTGGCGCATAAAGGTCAAGTTCGGCTACAGTAGCGTTTTTGGCATTGATCTGGCCTTCGTTGGCATTGTAGCTTACATCTTCCTTGTCAGAAAGAATCAAATAGTAGTTTTCATATCCTTCTACTCCTGAGCCGGCAGCAGGATAGTAAGCCAGCAGCACACTGTTGTTGATATTGGTGACAGCCTGTGCGGCTGCGGCAGCTTTTCTTTTGCCAACTACGGCAGCGTCAGCGCCACGCTTTTTGATGAGCTGAAAGGTAACGCGCTTCTTGACTGTTTTCTGCTGTGCCAGTACAGGCATGGCTATGAAGGCAAGAAGGCATGTGAATAAAAGTAAAGTTTTCTTCATTATTTCTTGATGATTTTAAAGGAATGTTCGTTGGTTAGATTCAGAATATACACACCCGGTGCGTAAGAGGCCACATTGATGGTGGCGTTTCCGCCGCTTACCTTCTGTCGCTGTAGCAGCTTGCCGTTGGCATCGTAGAGCACAGCTTCGCCAGCCGCTGAGCCGCTGATGCGGATAGTGGCGTTGTCGGTGTAACTAAAACTCATGGTGGAAGGATTTACCTTTTCCTCAATTCCTGTGGAAATGGCTGTGAAATAAAACTCGGTTACATCGCTCTGTGGATAGTCGGTGGAAATCTCATTGGATGTAATCTGCAACTTGTCTTCGGAAAAAGCGATGACGGGTCGCGTACTTAACTTGAACTCTGCCGTCTTGGAGTCGGCCATCTTTAAAACCAAGAATTCTGCTTGCTCAGTCTCGGCTGCATGGATAAGCCCAAATGGGGGGGCAAAGCAACAGAGCAGAGCAAGGCTCAAAACTCTCTTTCTCATGTTGATAATCTCTTTAGAGGGAAAATTAATAGTATAAGTATTCTCTATGTGAACATTGTTTTGTCTTTCGTCTCACCCTCGTACATATTAACGAATGTCAAATAAATGTGCTGCAAAGGTAGTTAAATCTTTTAAAACATGCAAGAAAATACAGGAAAAATTGTATTTCTTGTACCTGATTATCTTACGTTTTGTTATAAAACGCATGTTTATTGTAATGAAATGAAGATGATCGTGCTACAAAAGCGAGGTGGCGTGACAAACAATAGATATGGATGAATGGTGTCTGTTGCAGTGTTGTAAAAACAAATTAGGGGCGAGACTGCTAAGTGCAGTTCGCCCCTATATATATTGTTCTTAAGTAACTTCTCTAACTTCCCCGAGCAGCTTCGGCTCCTCAGCTTATTTCTTATCGTAGGCGTGGACGGGATAGTCGATGGTGTAGTGGAGACCACGGCTCTCTTTGC
>ERZ780178.1716-NODE-1716-length-13568-cov-3.331459_pt1 | contig 13568 bp, 10 predicted proteins | sample MGYA00511018_ERZ780178 | MGnify/ENA primary metagenome ERZ780178 (study PRJEB29588, sample SAMEA2151439) | human gut metagenome | biome: human gut; feature: human-associated habitat; material: faeces | place: Denmark | collected 2008/2010 ...
AGATAATATAAATAATTTGTTTAATTTAAATATTAAATTTTTAACTATAAGTTTACCAATTGGTATTAGTTTTTATACATTTCAAATACTTACTTATGTTATTGATGTTTATAAAGGTAAAGTTGGTGTTCAAAAAAGTGTTATTAACCTAGGTTGTTATATTAGTGCTTTTCCTCAGCTTATTGCAGGACCTATAGTTAGATATGAAACTGTTAATGAAGAACTTGATGAAAGATGTGAAAATATAGAAAACTTTGCAACTGGCATTAGAAGATTTATTATTGGGTTATTTAAAAAAGTGGTAATTGCTAATGAAATGGCTTATGTTGCTGATACTTTATTTGGTTCTGATATTGCACAGTTAGGTGTTATTGGTATGGTTGTTGGTGGCATAGCTTTTACATTCCAAATTTATTTTGATTTTAGTGGATATAGCGATATGGCAATTGGTTTAGGTAAGATGCTTGGATTTAATTATTTAGAAAACTTCAATTATCCATATATTGCGCGAACTATAACTGATTTTTGGAGAAGATGGCATATATCTTTATCAACATTCTTTAGAGATTATGTTTATATTCCTTTAGGAGGAAATAGATGTAAAAGAGCTCGGCATATATTTAACTTGTTTATAGTTTGGACTTTAACTGGTTTGTGGCATGGGGCTAGTTGGAACTTTGTTTTCTGGGGACTTTTCTATTTTGTTTTATTAGTATTAGAAAAATTTGTATTTAAAAATATTGATAATCTACCAAAAATTCTTGGACATATTTACACATTTAGTTTAGTTACTTTTGGCTTTATAATATTTTATTTTACAAATACAAGTGCTTTAATAGAAGCTATTAAAACGTTGTTTGGTGTTCATGGACTTGGTAACTTAAGTGTATTTAGTCATTATCAAATAATTAGAGTAAGAACGATTCTGGTATTTATACTAGCAATATTTGCATGTACACCAATATTTAAAAATATGTTGGATAAGAAAAATAAAATGAGTGATATTATAATACTTGTGTTATTTATCCTTAGTATTGTAGGTATTTTAGCATCAAGCTATAATCCATTTATATATTTTAGATTTTAAATTTCAAAGTGCAACGAAAGATATTCAAAGTGCAAAATTTGCACTTTGAATATTGTTTTTTTTTGATAAAAATGATATAATAGATGTGTCTTGGAGGTTATGATGAATAAAGGAAATTGGAATTTAGAGCTTTCTACATATATTAAAGAAGGTAATTTAAGTGAAATTGAGAAAACTAAAGCTTGGGAAACCGCGATTGGTCTTCAAGAAGTAGATGGGTTAGAGCCATCAAAATATTTAATTGATACTGCTAAAGAGCATATTGAAGGAAAATTAGATATTAAAGATGTAGAAAAAAGGATAAATAGTTATTATAATGAAACAGAAAAAAGAAATAAAGAAGAAAATAATAGTGAAGAAGCAGATAAGGTTGCGGTGAAAATAACAGAGATATTAAGTGATAATTCTTTTAATTTTAGTCCAACTGAACTTATTAATATTCATCAAAAATTATTTAAGAATGTATATTTTTATGCGGGTAAATTAAGGGATTATAATTTTACAAAGAAGGAATGGGTATTAAATTATGATACAGTTATTTATGCTTCTTATGAAAATATTATGGATCTATTAAAATATGATTTTTCAGAAGAAAAGAACTTTTCTTATAAAGATTTATCTCTAGATGAAGCCATTGAACATATATGCATGTTTACATCCAATATTTGGCAAATACATCCATTTTGTGAAGGCAATACAAGAACAGTTGCAGTTTTTATGATTAAATATTTAAAAACATTTGGATTTAATGTTAATGATGAAATGTTTGCTAAACATTCATGGTACTTTAGAAATGCACTTGTTAGGGCAAACTATCGAAATTTTAGTAAAAATATCTCTGAAGATATGACCTTTTTGGAAAAATTCTTTTATAATTTATTGACTGATACCAATTATGAGTTAAAAAATAGATTTATTCATGTAGATTTTGAAAAGAGTGTTGATAATACATTAAAAAAAGATAAGGGAGATTATACTTTAGAAGAACAAGCAATAATTAATATAATTAGAAAAAATCCTTTTGTAAAACAAGAAGAAATAGCTAAGCAATTAAATAAATCATTAAGAACTGTTAAGACTATTATGTCTTTAATGCAAGAGAAAAAAATGATTGTTAGAAATAATGGAAAAAGGAATGGAGAATGGGTAATTTTGTAATAGTTTGGTTGCAGAATTATCTTATCATGTGATATAATATTATTTACTTAAAGGAGGTCTTTAGATGAAAGTAATTTTATTAAGTGATGTAAAAGGAAAAGGTAAAAAAGATAGTGTAATTAATGTAAGCGATGGTTATGCTAATAATTATTTAATTAAAAATAATTTAGCTGTTCCTTATACAAAAAGAAGTAGTGAAATATTAAATGAAGAATTAGATGAAAGACAAAAAAATGAAGATGCTTTAGTGGAAAGTTTAAATGAAATAAAGAAAAAGTTAGATGGAAAAACTTTAACTTTTAAAGTTAAAACTGGAGCAGATGATAAAGTGTTTGGCACGATATCAAATAAACAAATATCTGAAAAATTAAAAGATATGGGATATAAAATAGATAAAAAAAGTATTAAAAGTGACGTAGCAATAAGTAGTTTAGGTGTTACTAAAGTAAGTGTTGAATTACATAAAAAAGTTAAGTTTGACTTAAATGTTGAATTAGTTAAATAGGAGGGTTTATGGCAAGAAGTATGCCTCAGAATAAAGAAGCTGAGATGAGTGTCTTAGGTGTTGCTTTTTTAAATAATAATGAAGTAAGTAAGATAGTTGAAGAAGTAACGAGTGATATGTTCTTTGATGAGAGAAATAGATATATTTTTAATGCAATTAAAAGTCTGCATGAAAGTAAGACACCAATTGATGTAACAACCCTTAGAAATGAACTTGATAAAGATAAGAAATTTAATGCTGTGGGACTTGATTATATTACTGATGTAATAGATAGTGTAGTAACAAGTGCTAATTTGGATTTTTATATTAAAATAATTAAAGATTATGCTATAAGAAGAAATTTAATAGAAACAGCAAGTGATATAATTACTACTACATATGATGAAGAAGATGTAAATAGTTTACTTGATAGTGCTGAAAAAAACATATTAAATGTTGTTAGAGCAAGAAGTGTTGGAGATTTTGTACCTATTAGTGAAATTTTAAGAAGAGCACAAGCTAAGTTGGAAGAACTTGCTAAAAATAAAAGAAGTATTACAGGTATTGAAACTGGGTTTCCTGATTTTGACAAAATAACAACTGGTTTACAAGGTGGAGAAATGATTATCTTAGCTGCTCGTCCTGGTATGGGAAAAACTGCACTTGCTTTAAATATGGCTGCTTATGCTGCGACACATACTAAAAAAGCTGTTGCTATATTTAACTTAGAAATGTCAGCAGAAATGCTTATTAATCGTATGATTTCTTCAATTGGACAAATTGATGCTTATAAGTTGCAAACTGGTAATATGCAGGAAAAGGATTGGAAAAGATATAATGAAGCATTATCACAACTTGCTGATACTAATATTTATATTGAAGATAATGCAGGTGTTACTGCTCAAGAAATTAGGGCTAAATGTAGAAGACTTGCCAATAGTGAAGAGGGTTTAGGTTTAGTAGTAATCGACTACCTTCAACTTGTAAGTAGTGGTTCAAGAAGAGTTGAATCTCGTCAAGTAGAAGTATCAGAAATTTCTCGTTCACTTAAGACTATGGCTTTGGAATTAGGTGTACCAGTTATTGCCTTATCACAGTTATCAAGAAGTGCTGAAAAAAGAGAAAGTAATCAACCGATGCTTGCAGATTTACGTGAATCTGGATCTTTGGAACAAGATGCCGACATGGTTTTATTTATAAATCGCAAAGATTATTACGAAAAGGCTAAAGATTTTAATCAAAAAATAGTGCCAGCAGAATTAATTATTGCTAAGCATAGAAAAGGAGGACTCGGAACAGTTAACCTATTATTTGAACTTAATATGAGTAGTTTTAAGAGTCAATTAAAGGCCACTGGAGATGAAAATGAATAATAAAAGTAAAGTTATAACTGCTATATTATCAATTCTAATTATTGTTTTATATTTTGTAAATGAAAAGAATGATTATAAATTTGATGAAGCAAGTAAAGCTTATCAAATTTATTTAGATGGAAAAGAAATAGGTTTAATCAAAGATGAAAATGAATTATATAGTTTAATTAATAAAGAGCAACAAAATATAAAAGATCAGTATGGTGTTGATTATGTTTATCCTCCGGATGGACTTGATATAGTAGAAACAAAAACATTTGATGAAAACTATATGGGGGTAGAGGAAATATATGAAAAAATTGAAAATGCAGATGATTTTACTATAAAAGGTTATATTATTACAATTAAAGGTGAAGATAAAGAAAAACAAAATATTGTTATAAATGTTTTAGATAAAAAAGTGTTTGAAGATTCTTTAAAAAAATATGTTTTATCTTTCGTTACTGAAGATGAATTAAATAATTATAATAATGGAAATAGAAGTATAAATGAAATAGGGTCTATAATAGAAAATATGTATTTTAATGAGACTATAACTATAAAAGAAGGTTATGTTAGTGTTAAAAATAAAATATATACTGATTCTGAATCATTAAGTCAATATTTATTATTTGGCCCTGATGCAAAGATGGATACTTATACTGTTAAATCTGGTGATAGTATTGCTAGTATTAGTGAGGATAATAAAATGAATCCTCAAGAATTTTTAATTGCCAATCCTAAATATAAAAGCGAAGATGCAATGCTAGCGGTAGGAAGTTTAGTAAATATCACTATTATTAATCCAATTATAACTTTAACATATAGTGTATATGAAATAAATGAAAATATTACACCATATACCACAGAAAATCCAGTTGTGGATAATACAAAAGAACCTAGTTATAAAGAATTAACTAGAGTTGGTGTTAACGGTATAACATTAATCCATAGTACATATGAAGTAATTAATGGGGAACGATCAACTGGTGTTGAAATTAAAGATCGTAAAGTAATTAGAGAAATGGTTCAAGAACAATATACGATTGGTAGAAGAACGGGTGGTTATTATTATCCTACTAGTGGATGGGGTTATCCAACGGAATATCCATATGTTATTACAAGTCCTTTCCAATGGCGATGGGGAAAACATCACGACGGTATTGATATTTCTGGTACTGGTTATAGATCAAGGATATTTGCTGTTGCTCCAGGAACTGTCGTTGAAGTTGGTTACAGAAGTACTGATGGTAACTATGTAATAATTGAACATGAAAATAATATTTATACACAATATGCTCATATGTATCAGGCTTTAGTTGTAGAAGGTCAAACTGTTAAAAAAGGAGACCAAATTGGAGAAATGGGAAATACAGGATTTGTAGTTCCTGCCCCAAGTAAATATAATCCAATTGCTGGTACTCACCTTCATTTTGGGGTATCAATTGGCTGGCCATTCCATGGAGCGTATTCATTCCAAAATCCAACGAGGTATATAAGGTTCTAATGAAAGTAGTAGTGTTATCATCTGGCTCTAAAGGAAATGTAACTTATTTAGAAATAAATAATAAAAAGTTTTTGTTAGATGCTGGGAGAAATTATAAGTATATAAATGAAAATTTAAAAGATATTGGTGTTGATGTAAAAGATATAGATTATGTTGTTATTACTCATAATCATAAAGATCACGTATCAGCATTAAAAACTTTACTTGATAAAACCGGTGCGGCTTTAATAGTAAGTGAAAAAATGTTTTATTCAATTGAAGATGTAAAAGAATACAAACATATAATTGTACTTGAAGATGAAATAAACTTAGATGGAATTCATATAACATCATTTAAATCTAGCCACGATGCACCGGATTCTAGAAATTATGTATTTGAATGTGATGGTAAAAAAATAGCATACGTTACTGATACAGGTTATGTTAATGCTAAAAACTTTAAGTATTTGAAAAATTTAGATATATATTTGTTTGAAAGTAATCATGATATAGAATTATTAATGAATGGCCCATATCCTGAATGGTTAAAAAGAAGAGTTTATTCTGATGAAGGACACTTATCTAATAAAATGGCATCATTTTATCTTACTAAATTAATCGGAAATAAAACCAAGAAAATTGTTCTGATTCATTTAAGTGAAACAAATAATTTGGAAAGTATTGCTATGGAAACAATTAATAATACATTTTTAGATTATGGGATTGATTTTCATGATATAATTTGTGCAAAACAAGATGAAAAAACGGAAGTAATTGAAATATGATAAAAATATTATGTGTAGGAAAGATTAAAGAAAGTTATTTGGATGATCTTATAAACGATTATAAAAAACGAATAGGAAAATATATAAAAATTGAAATAATAGAATTGAAAGATGATGTAAATTATGATAAAGAAATAAGTAATTTAATAAAGAATATAAAGACTAGTGATTATAATATTGGTTTAGATTTAAAAGGTAAAATGTATTCAAGTGTAGAATTTGCTGATAAAATAGATAAAATTTTACCTCAGAATAGTAATATAACTTTTATAATCGGAGGTTCTTTAGGTTTGAATGATGAGGTTAGAAGTCTTTGTAATGAATTAATTAGTTTTTCACAAATGACTTTTCCTCATGGTTTGTTTAGAGGTATTTTACTTGAACAAATATATAGAACTTGTAAAATTAATAATCATGAAATGTATCATAAGTGAGGGTGTATGAAAGTAAATGATGTAAGAAATATGAAAGTGGCTTTAACTCATGCTGGCAAGTTTCATGCTGATGATGTTTTCGGAGCTGCTTTTTTAAAAATTATAAATCCAAAGCTGGAAATTATAAGAAGTAATGTTGTACCAGCTGATTTTGATGGATTAGTTTTTGATATAGGAATGGGTGAGTTTGACCATCATATGGCTAATAATGAATGTCGAAGTAATGGTCATCCTTATGCTTCTTTTGGAAAACTATGGAGAGCTTTTGCTAAAGATTTATATGGAAAATACATTTATGAAAGTATTGATAAAAAATTAATTGAAGACTTAGATTTATCTGATAATACAGGTAGTTATAATGCTTTAGCGGTTGCTATTGATGTTTTTAATCCTGAGGATGTAAAAAACAGTGATAATGAATTTTTTGAAGCTGTGGAGTTTGCTAAAAAAATACTTATAAAAATGATAGATAAACAAAAAAGATGTGAAAATGATTTAGTTAAAGTAAAAAAGTATTATGAAGAAGCAAAAGATAAAAGAATAATTGTTTTGGATGAACCTCTTTTTTATAAAGATTATTTACCATTTACAGAAGCTGTTTATGTTGTGTATCCATCTAATAGAGGGGGTTTTGCTGCACAAGGGGTAACTATAAATCCAGATACAAATGAACTTAAGAAAGATTTTCCTGAAACGTGGGTTAAAAATCTTCCTTCATATTTAAGATTTTGTCATACATCAAGATTTTTAGTTGCGTCTGATACTTTTGAAGGTATTATGTATGCAGTTCGTGAGGCTTTAAAATGATTGGTAATGATTGGGATCTAAAACTAAAAATAATTTGGGAAAGCCCTGGGTTTAAAAACTTTTATAAAAAAATTATACATGAATATGATACTAAAGAGGTTTATCCTCCGAAAGACTATATTTTTAATGCTTTAAAATTAACAAGCTATGAAAATACAAAGGTTGTTATTGTGGGACAAGATCCATATCATGGTCCAGGACAAGCTCAAGGTTACTCATTCAGTGTACCAAGCAACTTTCCTTTACCTCCATCTTTACAAAACATGTATAAAGAACTAGAAAATGAGTATCAAACTCCTGTACATCGCACGGGTGATTTGACCGACTGGGCTAAACAAGGAGTACTATTAATGAATACTATCCTTACAGTTGAAGAGCATAAACCTTTATCTCATCAAGATAAAGGATGGCAGAATTTTACAAATGAAGCTTTAAGATGGATCAATGAAAAGGATGGCCCTGTTGTATTTTTATTATGGGGATCTAAGGCTATCCAGGCCAAGAAATTACTAACAAATCCAAAACATTTAATTCTTACAAGTCCGCATCCAAGTCCTTTAAGTGCTTATCGAGGTTTCTTTGGAAACAATCATTTTAAGCTTGCAAATGAATATCTAATTAAAAACAATGAAACGCCTATCCAATGGATATAGGCGTTTTTCTTATAGTGAAAAAGAAAAAAAGAAGCATCATTCTTGATACTTCTAGTCTTTCATTTCATTGAATACTTGTAATGCTAAGCAGCCAAGTCCCGTATGAATTCCGACTGCACTTACTAAATTGATTACTTTTACTTTAGCGCCTTCTATTTGGCTTTCAATCTTTTGAGCATACTCTTTTGCAGCATCTAATGCATCAACGTGCGCAACAATAAATGTATAATTAGAATCTACATTCAATTCTTTTAAATGTTTAATAACACGATCTTGAGCACGTTTCATTGTACGAACTTTATCTAATACATCTACTTTTCCATTCGTACTTTTACCAATGTGTAAAACAGGTTTGATTTTCAATAAACCACCTAGTGCCGCAGCCATTGGTGTCAATCTTCCACCACGTTTCATATGATCTAAATCATCACACAACAACACAGTTTCACAACTATCCGCAATGCTTTGTAGTTTTTTAATAACTTCATCAATTGGAATGTTTGCTTCATACATCTTTTTAGCTGTCTCAATCATACATCCTTGTTCAACCGCTGTACAATAACAATCAACGCCTACAAATTTCATTTCTAATTGATTTGCAATCATTTCCATAGAATCTAATGTTCCGGATAATCCTCGACAAATAGGAACCGCAAAAATTGTGTCATATCCTTCATTTTTTAATTCTTCAAAACAATCTTGAATTTTGCCTAAACTTGGTAAAGATGTTTTTAAAACCTTTTTCTCATGTAATTTTTGAATCACTTCAGAATATGTAATTTCGGTATATTCATCTTTTGATTCACCATCACAAGTAATTTGTAATGGAAGACAATAAATTCCTTTTTCTTTCCAATAGTCTGGATGCTGGCCTGTTCCGGTATCCGTCACAAATGCAATCTTCATGGCTAGGCCCCCTTTACTTTTTTCACAAATTGAACGCCTACAGCACCTAATCCTGTGTGTACTGCAATAACGGCATACATTGGATCTGTATGAATTTGAATATCTTCGCCAAACACATCGTGTAGCTCATCTATCGCAATTTGTGTACCTTCTTGATTTTCTCCATTTAATACATAAAATTCATAATCTTGTGCATTCGCATCTTTTGAAATCACTTTAACAGCTTTTTTAATAGCTTTGGACATTGTACGTACTTTATCAAAAACATCGACTTTTCCTTCAGTATTTTTAGATACTTCCAAGATTGGTTTAATTTTCAACATTCCTGCAAGCTTAGCTGCCATTGGAGTTAATCGTCCTCCCTTAGCTAGATGATCTAAATCTTCTGGAATTAAAAAACCACGTGAATGATCTACGCTGTCTTTTAAACGTGAAATGATTTCTTCTGGGTGTATTTCTTGTTCAACTAATTTTTGAGCTGATAACACCAAATATTTTTCCACACCTAAAGTAGTATATATATCTAATGTATGAATTTTAACCCCATGCCATTTACCAGATGCCTGTATTGCCTGATTTGTTCCTGATAATCCATTTGATAGAGTTATCAAAATAACATCCGTAATACCATTATTTTTATATGATTCTAATAAAGCCTCAATATCGCCTAATGGTGGCATGCTTGTTTGAGGCATAAAGCCTCTTTCTAAGAATGAATTTAATTCTTCTACTGTTAAATTCACCCCATCTAAATATGTTTTATCTTCTATTTGAACCTGTAAAGGTAAAAAATCAATTCCTAACGCTTGTGCTTCTTGTTTGGTTAATCCACAACCACTTTCTGTCAATACTCGAACCTTCATTAAAACCCTCCTTTTTTTGAAATCATCCTAATCCTAACATGAAATATTAATTTTCTCAAATATCTGATATAATTAGTTTGAGGTGATTTGTATGAGCGCTTTCATTTCTTTTGAAAATGTAAAAAAGACTTATCATATGGGCGAAATCGACATACATGCGTTAGATGATGTGAGTTTTGAAATACAACAAGGCGAGTTTGTGATTATCGCAGGAGCCAGTGGTGCTGGTAAAAGTACTATCCTAAATCTACTGGGTGGAATGGATACTGTCAGTGAAGGAAGAATCATTGTAGATGGTCGTGAAATCAGTTCTTATAAAGAAAAGGATATGACACTTTATAGAAGATATGATGTTGGATTTGTTTTCCAGTTTTATAATCTAGTTCAAAATCTTACTCTTCGCGAAAATGTTGAACTTGCGACACAAATTTGTAAGAAACCACTTGATATAGATGAAACTATAGAACTTGTTGGACTAAAAGATAGAATGTTCAACTTCCCTAGCCAGCTTTCTGGCGGTGAGCAGCAGCGTGTCGCAATCGCAAGGGCATTAGCTAAAAACCCAAAGCTTTTACTTTGTGATGAACCCACAGGTGCTTTGGATTATCAAACAGGTAAACAGGTTCTTAAGGTCTTACAAGATACGTGTAGAACGCAAAATAAAACTGTCATAGTTATTACCCACAACTTAGCATTAACACCAATGGGAGATAAGGTCATTAAAGTTCGTAGTGGAAAAATTGAAAGTATTACATGTAATGAGCATCCTATGGATGTAAATGACATAGAGTATTAATATGCCTTCTTCTTATTTAAAAGATATTTTCCGTGAAATTAAAATCTCCCTCGGTCGTTTTCTATCTATCCTTTGTATTGTCGCAATTGGTGTGGCATTCTTTGCCGGCATTAAAGCGAGTGCACCGGATATGAAAAACAGTGCCGATATGTATTTTGATAAATATAATGTTCAAGATATACAAATCTATTCAACTTTGGGACTTACCAAGAAAGATGTAAAGGCCATTCAAAAATTAAAAGGTGTCAAAGCCGTACAGCCAAACTTTTCAATGGATACATTGTCTCAGATTGATTCAACACAAATGGTTATTAAAGTCATTTCTTATGAGATTGATCAAAAGATGAATAAGATCCGTGTAGTCGAAGGAAGAATGCCTGAAAGAGAAAATGAGTGTTTGATTGAGGCTAGCTCTGCTACAAATAAATTATATGGTACTTTCCATATTGGAGATACAATCAAATTACAGAGTGGTACAGATGAAGCTTTATCTAACTCCTTGAAAAACACAAAATATAAAATTGTAGGTACTTGTTATAATCCGAATTACTTATCTTATGAGAAAGGATCAAGTAATATTGGATCAGGAACGGTAAACTCTTTTATATATATACAAAATTCAAATGTTTTAAAGGATTATTATACAGAAGTTGATGTTTGTGTTAAGGGTGCAAAAGAATTAGATTGTTATAGCGATGCATATTTTGATGTTGTTGATCCTGTATTAAAAAGAATCAAAAAAATTGCAAACAAACAAATCGATGTACGTATTCAGTCTTATCAATCTAAATTAGATGAAAAAAAACAGGAAGCAAACGATGAATTGAATGATGCAGAAAATAAATTAAATGATGCTCAAGATAAGATTGATTCGGGTCTTGCAGAGATTCAAAGTAATGAAATTAAGCTCCAGAATTCTAAAAATCAAATTGATCAAGGGTGGAATGAATATTATGCAAATTTACAATTATTAGATAATATTCCTACTTTACAAAATGCGATTGCTCAAATTGAAGAGAGTGAACAAAAACTTCCTGAGTTATTGTCTCAGAAAGAACAAGCTGAAAATGGTTTGAATCAAATTAATGCAGCAATGGATGATCTTAATATGCAACGTAAAATGATTCAAGATTCTATTGATTTGATAGACATCTCAATTGAAAAGGCTCAAAACACACCTACTACAGATGAATCATCTGAAGCTATAAAGAATAAAGTAATTGAAAACCTAAACAATGGAAAAGTATATCTGCAAGGAAAAATCGCTGAAATTGACAGTACAATAGCTAAAAAAGCTGAGTTAGAAGCGGCTATACCACAACTTCAGGATGCGATCGACCAAATCCAAGCAGGTGTCGCAAAAAAGGCTGAATTACAATCTCAGTTAAATCAGTTATTAAATGCAAAAAATCAATTAAACAGTGTCTATGTTAATTTAATAAATGGTGAATCTCAATATGAGGATGGAGTATCCAAAATTCAAGATGCCAAAAATGAAATAAATTCAAACATTGAAAAGCTAGCACTATCTAAAGCAGAGTTTAATGTTCGAAAACACGATGCCTTAAGAGAAATAAATGAGGCACAAGAAGAAATTGATAAGATGGAAGGTAAATGGATTGTTTTAGATCGTGACTCCCATTATTCTTATCGTGATTATGGAGCCTGTGCAGACCGTATGGATGGTATTGCCAAAGTATTCCCTGTATTCTTCTTCTTAGTGGCTGCTCTAGTTTGCATGACAACGATGACAAGAATGGTTGATGAACAAAGAAATGAAATGGGAACTTTAAAAGCTCTTGGTTATTCAAAAAGTCATATTGCACTTAAATATATAATCTATGCATTTAGTGCAAGTGTTTTAGGATCTATTTTAGGATGTTCTTTAGGAATGTATTTGTTCCCAACTGTCATCTTTAATGCTTGGAACACTTTATATAACATTGAAAAAATTCATTTTTTATTCCAGCCTGGTCTTATCTTATTAGCCAGTGGCTCTGTAACTGGTATTACTTTACTAGCCACACTATATTCTATTTATAGTGAATTAATTGAAATGCCTAGTCAGTTAATGCGTCCTAAAGCTGCAAAAGCCGGTAAGAAAATTATGCTTGAAAAAATTCCACTTATATGGAAACGTTTGTCTTTCTTACAGAAGGTAACCGCAAGAAATATTTTCCGTTATAAAAAACGATTCTTCATGACAATTATAGGAATTGCAGGATGTTCTGCCTTATTGGTGGCTGGTTTTGGTATTAACGATAGTATTTCTGATATTGTAAACCAACAATATAATGTCATCTATCACTATGATGCCACAATTTCAGCCAAATCAAGTGAAATGACATCTCAAATACATTCTTTAAAGGGTGTTAAAGATGTATATGAGGAAGATCATCTTGCGGTAACTACGAAGATTGACAATAAAGACATTTCTACTACGGTCCATATTATTTCAAATGGTGATAAATTCAAAGATTTCTGTACTTTATTTAACGGTAACAAAGAATTTGATCTTGATGATTCTTCAGTATTAATATCTCAAAAAATGGCTACTAAATTGAATAAAAAGGCTGGAGACATGATTACTTTTAAAGATGCCAATAATAAAGTTATTAAAGCTAAAATCAAAGGTGTATTTACAAATTATGTTGGCCACCATATCTATGCAAGTGAATCGTTATACAAGAGTTGGAATACAAATGCAAAAACAACGCATATTTACTTAATTAAATCTAAAAAGACAACTAAGAAGTT
>ERZ780178.1718-NODE-1718-length-13555-cov-15.671259_pt1 | contig 13555 bp, 9 predicted proteins | sample MGYA00511018_ERZ780178 | MGnify/ENA primary metagenome ERZ780178 (study PRJEB29588, sample SAMEA2151439) | human gut metagenome | biome: human gut; feature: human-associated habitat; material: faeces | place: Denmark | collected 2008/2010 ...
CAGCCGCCGGAGCGGTGCTTGAGCCGTTAGGCGGGAATTGTGCGGTATTGCCTTAAGTGTGAAAACGGGGATTAGGCAAGTGCTTCGCAGATGCCATCGTACAGGATCTGGGCAGCCTCGGCGGAATCATACTGATCGTAGCTGAAGCCTTCAAACACATCGCCGTACACGCCATTGGTCTCGTCCTTCAGGGAAGTGCTCTCGTAGCAGGGGTCGAACGGCTGGTCAACAAAAGCCATAACCTTGGTGTTGGCTTCCAGAATCAGCTCGTTGACAGCACCGGCTTCCTTGGCGTATTCCTGGCCGGCCTTGGAGCAAACCATGCCGCACTGGGTGCCCATGATGGAAGCGCCCTCTTTTTCGTTCAGGATGAAGTTGATCAGGGCAGCAGCCTCAACAGGATGTTCGCAGCTCTGGGTAATAGCCATACCCATGGAAACCTTGGCAAAACCGCCGTTGGCAGCCTCGCCCCACTTGATTTCGTCGCCAACAACGTACTCAGCGTCGTCGGGCAGGTTCTGGCTTGCACTCAGTGCGCTGGAGTCCCAGGTGAAGATGCCGGCGTACTTGCCGGTGATCCAGGCCTGACCATCGGTGATGGTCTTATCGCCGGCGGCGTTCATGGTCTTCAGGTCGGGCATCACGTGGTTATCTTCCAGGCTCTGGATCCATTCCAGACCTTCCTGCAGCTGCTCAACGGTGTAGTTCAGGGTGCTGTCGGTAACCCAGGGCTCGCCGTACTTGCTTTCCAGGTAGAAGGTCATCATGATCATGCGGTCCAGCGGGCCGGCAGCCAGCGGATAGTAGTCATCGCCCAGCTTTTCCTGGAAGGTCTTGGCGGCGTCCAGCAGCTCCTGCTCAGTAGTGGGGTAGTGGTCCAGGCCAGCCTTCTTGAAGGTTGCCATGTTCCAGTAGTAAATACGGCCGGCCATAGCGACGGGAACAGCCTGCAGGGAATTAGCCACAGTGCAGGCATCCAGAGCGCTAGAGGGGAACTGGGTCAGATCCAGCACATCGGAGTAATCGTTCAGGTTAACGAAGCTCTGACCCTTGCCGGAGTACTGGAACAGCCAGTTCCAGTTGACCTGCATCACGTCGGCAGCGGTGCCGGCAGCCAGGGCAGTGGACTGAGCTTCCTCCCAGCCGTTCCACGGGCCGTAAGTGCACTCAACGGTGATGTTGGGGTATTTTTCGGTGAATGCCTTGCAGGCAGCCTCGTATGCAGCCTGGCGGGCATCGCCGCCCCACCAGCTGATGGTCAGGGTGATGGGATCGGTGGTGTTGACGGTGTGAGCCTCGGTAGCAGCCTCGGTAGAGGTGGAAGCAGCTTCAGAAGAAGCGGCCTCGGAAGAAGCTGCGGTGCTGTTGGCAGCGGAGCCGCCGCAGCCTGCCAGCAGGCCAGCAGCCATAACGCTGGCCATTGCAAGGGCGATTGCCTTTTTCATTGTTTTAGTCCTCCTGAAAATGTTCCTATAACGAGCGGCCTGACAACTGACCGCCTCATTCAACGCTATTATAATAACAAATTGTGAACATCAAAAAAATATCCAAAATGGTGTGCAAATTATAAAAACAAACAAATATTGCTTTAATTGAATGGGCAAAAAATCAACTCATGTCAAAACATACGAACTAAGACGAAATGATTTGTACATAATGCTGAAACAGCTCACCCCCGCATCTAACGAAAATTACGGCAAAATCTTGCATAAAGTAAGGCAATTTGTGCGTATTTGTATATGTTGCAAAACGGTTACAACGAAATTGTAGGGGAAATGTGTAAAAATGCTGAATGGATCACAGAAAACAAACGCACAAATTCGGTAACGCAAAAAATGTACGCAAACGCACTTCTTTTGCGCATTCGTGCAAAATTTGCAATGGGAAGAAATACAGTATGCTAAAAAATATTCGCGATGGCAAAATATGTGCGAAAAATGGAATGGAAATTGCTGCACATAAAACATATCTTGTATATGCGGCCTTTTGGTGCTCTGAAAATTGCGCCGCAAAGTGTTGGAAACAAAAATGGCACAAAAGCGGTGCTGCAAGGCTGGGCAGCGGCTTTTGTGCCATATATGTTGTCATTTACTTATGGCAATACCGCATAATTCTAAGTGCCGATACGGCGAGCGAGGTGCCGCAGCTGCCGGAGCGGTGCTTAAGCCGCAAGGCGGGAATTGTGCGGTGTTGCCTTATATAAAAGGGCGGAACACAGATTGAAATAAAAGAAGGGATCACTGGTGCGCGGGGTGGCGTTTCAGGAAAGCGCGGTATTCCCGGTACCAGCACTGGGGGCAAAGGCTCTGATACTCTACAGCATCCACTGTGTCAATCGCAACCTGGGCGCCCTCAAACACGAACTCGCCGTTTACCTTGCGGCCGTTGCAGGTGGCTTTGCGGCCGCAGGCACAGATGGTTTTCATCTCCTCGATCGTGTGGGCCAGCTCCAGAAGGCGGGTGGAACCGGGGAAGCCGCGGTTCATAAAGTCCGCCCGCAGCCCATAGCAGATGACCGGAATGTTCAGGTCCACCGTGACCAAAAACAGCTGCTCGGCCTGCGCCGGGGTAAAGAACTGGCTTTCGTCACACAGCACACAGGCAGGGGCGCTGCCATGGGCGGCGGTATCGGCCCGGACGATATCCAGGATGTCCATGTCCGGGCTGACCAGCACATCCACCTTGTGGCTGACCCCCAGGCGGGAAACAATATGATCGCCGCCTTTGGTGTCCACGCTGGCTTTCAGAATCAGCACCCGCATGCCGCGTTCGTTATAATTGAAAGCAACCTGCAAAAGCGCCGTGGTTTTGCCGCTGTTCATTGCGCCGTAACGGTAATATAGCTTTGCCATGTTTGGCTCCTTATTAAAATAAAGTGAAAAACAGCATGAAAATCGGGGTGTACCACAGGATCCTGCACCCATGCCAGGGCAGGCGCTGGGGTACACCCCGCCGGAAACAGTCATGTGCTGTGTGCCCGGCTTTTATTCATCATGGCTGCGCAGCCGGTAGCCAAGGCTCATCAGGCTGTCGCCCAAATGGACGTTTTCCACTGTGACCTGCGGATAAACGACCGAAAGATCATAGTGGCTGAAGTTCCAGAAGCCCTGAATACCCAGCCGAACCAGCTCATCCGAAAGGTCCATGGCGCTCTGGCGCGGCACGCACAGCACGGCGACCACCGGCTTGTGCGCCGCACAGAAGCTTTCCAGCTCGGACAGTGGGCGGATGGTTACACCGCTGATCTCCTTGCCCTCCAGGGCGGGGTTGACATCAAATGCGGCAATCAGCTTGTAGCCGTTGGTATCGCGGCTGATAAAGCTGGAGACCGCCGTGCCCAGGCGGCCAGCACCGATCAGCACGGTAGGCAGCAGCTCGCCGTTGCCAAACAGCAGTTTGCCAATCTCGGCAAGCAGCACATCCACCTTGTAGCCGATGCCCTGCTGGCCAAAACCGCCAAAACAGTTGAAATCCTGTCGCACCTGGCTGGCGGTGGTGCCCATCATGCGGGCCAGCTCGCTGGAAGAAATTTTATCACGCCCATCTGCCTGCAGGTTGCTCAAGTAGCGGTAATATTTGGGCAGCCGCTTGATCACGGGCAACGATGCTTTGTTTTGCATTGTTGATGACATAAAGACTAATCTCCCGTTCTCCGGGCAGGGGTAAAGGGAACACCCTGCCTCTTGTGTGATTCCGATGTAAATTCTAGTAAAAGTATAATCAATCTTGTGCCGATTGTCAATTTTTTATCTAAGTTTTTCCGTGCTTTTTTTGCCCAGTCGCGCCCCTCTGTGCATAAAAAAGCGTACCAGCGGGGCATACTGTCAGGGTATAGCCGGGTTTTGCACTGCCCGGCGCACCGATTCTGTCGGAAGGAAAGGACCCCCGCCATGCCAAACCGTACCCCAAAACAACAGCCCGCCCCCCATGCTGCCAAGGACGCCAAGGATGTGGAGCGCATGCGGCTGGAACATGACCTGATCACGGATAGCGGCATTGTGCCCGCCACCAAGGGCCGCCATGCCATTTATTGCCTGACGGTGATCGGCACCATTGAGGGCCACAGCCTGGCCCCCGATAACCAGAAAAGCACCAAGTATGAGCATGTGATCCCCCAGCTGGTGGATATTGAGGAGGACCCCGCCATTGAGGGGCTGCTGGTCATCCTGAATACCGTAGGCGGCGATGTGGAAGCCGGGCTCGCTTTGGCGGAGCTGATCTCCGGCGTCAGCAAGCCCAGCGCAACGCTGGTGCTGGGCGGCGGGCATTCCATCGGCATCCCGCTGGCGGTTTCGGCCCGCAAAAGCTTTATTGTGCCCACCGCCACCATGACGGTGCATCCGGTGCGCCACTCCGGCATGGTGCTGGGGGTGCCCCAGACCCTGCGCTATTTTGAGCAGATGCAGGAGCGCATCGTCAGCTTTGTGGCGGGGCATTCCGGCATCAGCGCCAGGCGCTTTACCCAGCTGATGCACAATACCGGGGAGCTGGTGATGGATATGGGCACCGTGCTGGGCGGGGAACAGGCTGTGGAAGAGGGGCTGATCGACGCCATCGGCAACCTGGGCGATGCGCTGCACTACCTGTATGCCGAAATCGATGCCGGGAAAACCGGATATTGAGGGGGCGCTGCCCGCCAGTGGGCGGAAAGCCTTTGATGAAAATAGAAAGAGAAAGGGGTTTTACAAGCGAGCGTTTTCATGCTACAATATACCTTATGCTATAAGGGGCAGTATGCCCCTGCCCAAAACAGCACGGCACAGCTGCCGTGGCGGATGGCAGATAAAATCACTGCGCGGAAAGTCTCTTTATGCGGGCTCGCCGCGCCAAAGCAAATCAACAATGGCTGCCCGCTGAACAGGGCAGCCTGAATATACGCATATTATAGTAAAGAGGTAGGGAGAGCATGGCACGTTCAAGTTCCGCCAAAAACGGAAAAAACAGTAAAAACACATACCGCGCCTCCGGCAGCAAAAGCAGTAAAAGCAGCAGCTCCGGGACCAGACACAACAGTTCGGCCTCCGGCAGCAAAAAGCGGATGTCCAGGCTGGAACAGCGCCGCGCCCAGCAGCAAAACCTGATCCGCAGCGTGGTGCTGGCCGGGCTTGGCATTCTGGCCATTGCGCTGGTGCTGGTGCCGGGGCAGAGCTTCTGGAATGTTCTACGCAGCGGGCTGTTTGGCACCTTTGGCGTGGTTACATATTTTGTCGGCCCGTTTTTGCTGTATCTGGCCTATCTGCTGGCATCCGGTTACCATGTGGGCACTTTCATTGGCAAGGTGCTGCTGCTGGCGGTACTGCTGGCTGGTACGGCGGTCATCTTCTCGGACTTTAAGGTAGGGGATACCCCCTGGCAGACCGTCAAGATGCTGTTTGCCTGGGGGCAGCGCAAGTTCTGGACCGGCGGTGTGCTGGGCGTGCCCATCGGCGCATCGCTGCTGGCCGTCTGTGGCCGTCCCGGTGCCAATATCGTCATGATTATTGTCATCCTGATGGGGCTGATGGTGTTTTTTGCCGTTACCCCGGTGGATGTGGTGCAGTTCATCAGCTATTATATTCAGGAGTTCAAAGCCCGCCGCGCCGCCCGTGCGGAGGAAGAAACCGCTTATGATACCCAGCTGTTTGGCCATGAAGCGGAGGAAGAATCCCTTGAAAACCTGACCGGCAGCCTGCCGCCCATGGCCGGCGAGTCTCCGGCCACGCTGCAGTCTGGTACCCGCCGCCCCTTTGATGTGGCCCCCTATCTGGAACAGGAGGAAGCCGCCCGCCGCAATGCGGCCCATGCAAACCCTGCCGACCAGGCAGCCGCCGCAGCGCAGGCCGGCCAGCCGGCGGCCCAGCCCCAGCAGGCGTATACGCAGCCCGGCACCGCAACATACCCCGATATGCAGCGTGCCCAGGCTGCGCCCCAAGGCGTGCAGCACACCCAAAGCTTTGCCACGCCCGCCCAGCGTTCGGACTTTGATGTGGACCTGGGGCCGGATGCTTCCCAGCGCGCTTTGCAGAACGCCGTGCAGCATGACCCGCTGCAGAAAATTGAGATCGGCCCCGGCGGCACCTTTGGCCTTGACCCGCTGGAGCAGTTGAACCATCGCAAGTACCCCGCGCCCCAGCCGGAACCCCAGCCCCAGCCGCAGGAAGAAAGCTTTGAGCTGCACCTGGAACCGGAAGCCCAGCAGGCTGAGGAAGCCCCGGTGGAGGAAGACAGCCTGAATGACCTGATCCAGCGCGCCGTGACCGGGCGGGATACCCCCGTGGCCGGTGCCGATGTGGGCCTGCCCGATGAGGATGAAGCGGAAAGTTTTGAAACCCCGCTGACCCCGGAACCGGATGATAACGCACCTGCCGCCTCGGTGGAAGATTTTTCCACCCCGCTGGAGCCGGTAGAGGAATTGCCGGAACCGGATGAAGTTGGCAGCAGCGAAAGCGCGGATAGTTTTGAAACACCGCTGGTGCCGGAACCCACCCAGCCAGCGCCTGCCCCTGTTACAGCCATCCCCACATTGGGCGGCAGCTTTGACCAGGGCGGTTTCGATGCAGCCAAGGCTGCCTGGAACGCCGGAATTCCGGTATCGGATCTGCTCACCGGGCGGGTCAGCGTGCAGGCCTCGGCACCGCAGCCCACGGCCCAGCCTGCCGCCGCTGCGCCTAAAGTATACAGCGTAACGGATGAACGCCGCCCCGGCAGCCCCAACCGGCTGCGGGTATCTTCCAGCATGGGCAATTCGGCTTCGGCTCCCATTTCCAGCCCGCCCAGCGTGGCCAAAGCAATGGCGAAAGCCCCTGCCGCCCCGGCAACCACCGCACCCGCCGGTGCAGCCCGCGAAGCGGACGAGAATGCCAGCAGCGAAGCTACGGCAGCCTTTGCCGCCCAGGCCAAAGAGGAGTTCCCGCCGTATACTTACCCATCTTTGAACCTTTTCAATGCGGCCAAGCCGGAAGATGAACGCGGCGCGGCCGCCGAGATGAAGAAAAACGCCGATATCCTGGTGAACACGCTGGACAGCTTTGGTGTTAAGACCCATATCCTGGATATCTGCCGCGGCCCTTCCGTGACCCGGTATGAGCTGCAGCCCCAGGCGGGCATCAAGGTCAGCCGTATCACCAGCCTGTCGGATGATATCGCCCTGAACCTTGCCACCGCCGGTGTGCGTATCGAAGCCCCCATTCCCGGCAAACCCGCCGTCGGTATCGAGGTGCCCAACAAGATCCGGTCTACCGTCAGCATCCGCGGGGTGTTTGAATCCCAGAACTACATCAACATGCGCAGCCCACTGACCATGGCGCTGGGCAAAGATATTGCCGGTACAGCCCAGGTGGCGGACCTGTGTAAAATGCCCCACCTGCTGATCGCCGGCTCCACCGGCAGCGGTAAATCCGTCTGCGTCAACTCGATCATCATCAGCTTTTTGTTCCGCTCCGGTCCGGAAGATGTCAAACTGATTCTGATCGACCCCAAGGTGGTGGAACTGGCTGAGTACAACGGCATTCCCCACCTGTTAATGCCCGTTGTGACCGAGCCGCGCAAGGCCGCCGGTGCCCTGGGGGCCAGTGTGGCCGAGATGGAGCGCCGCTATAAGCTGTTTGCCGAAAACAATGTGCGCGATATCAAGAGCTATAACAAGCTGGCCAAGCAGCACCCCGATGTGCTGGAACACCTGCCTTATATCGCCATTATCATTGACGAGTTGGCCGACCTGATGATGGTTGCCGGCAAAGAGGTGGAAGATTATATCTGCCGCATTGCCCAGAAAGCCCGTGCGGCCGGTATCCACCTGATTGTGGCAACCCAGCGCCCCAGCGTGGACGTTATCACCGGCCTGATCAAAGCCAACATCCCCAGCCGTATTGCATTTGCAGTTTCCAGCCAGATCGACTCCCGCACCATTCTGGACAGCGGCGGCGCCGAAAAGCTGCTGGGCAACGGCGATATGCTGTTCCTGCCGGTCGGTGCTTCCAAGCCCGTGCGTGTGCAGGGTACCTTTGTGACGGATGAAGAGATCAGCGCTGTGCTGAACTTTATCAAATCCACTTCCAGCGCCCAGTATGATGAAGAGATGATTGCCGAGATGGAGCGCCGTGCCGTGGCCGAAAAGGGCGGCAAGGGCAGCAGCTCCGATTCGGACGATGACAGCGGCAGCCGCGACCCCATGTTTGAACAGGCGGTGGAATGCGTCATCGAAGCCGGGCAGGCATCCACCAGCCTTTTGCAGCGCCGCTGCAAGCTGGGCTATGCCCGTGCGGCCCGCATCATGGACCAGATGGAACAGGAAAAGATTATCGGCCCCTATGAGGGCGCCAAGCCCCGTGCCGTTTTGCTGACCCGCGCCCAGTGGCAGGAACGCCAGCTGGGCCAGGGTGAGTAAATACCGGCGGCGCAGGTATTGCCGCCATTCCTACCGCCGCCCCCAGATGTGGACTATTGTGGCCGCTGTTCTCATCGCCGTTGCCTTGTATGTGGTCGAAAATTACGGCGGCAACGGTTTTGTGCCCAGCTGGGACCAGATTTACCAATGGGTTGGCCTGGAACCCAGCCAGAGCGAAACCGCAGCCCCGCTGCCGGAGGGGGAAACCGAAGTGGTGTTCCTGGATGTGGGGCAGGGGGATGCCGTGCTGATTTTGCAGAACGGTGCGGCCTGCCTGATTGATGCAGGCCCCAAGGATGCCCGGCAGAACCTTGTGCAGGACCTGCGCAGCTATGGCGTAAGCCAGTTGGACCTGTTGGTGATGACCCACCCCCATGCCGACCATGTGGGCGGCATGCAGGCCGTTTTGCAGAACTTTGATGTGCAGACCCTGCTGACCCCCGACCTGAGCGAAACTGACGTGACCGGCCAGACCCAGCGCACCCTGCAAACCGCCCAGGAATGCGGCGTACCGGTGGAAACTGCCTATGCCGGCCAGCAGTACACCATCGGCACCGGCACATTGACCGTGCTGCTGCCCGGTGTGGATGCCGATACGGCGGGCAGTGACGATGCAATAAATGATATGTCGCTCTGCCTGCGGTTTGAAGCCGGGAACTTTACCTTTTTGGATACCGGCGATGCCGAGCGCAACGAGGAAGCCGCCCTGGCGGAGCAATATCCGTTCCGCTTGCGGTCCACCGTGTTCAAGGCCGGGCACCATGGGTCGTCCACATCCAACACCCAAACACTGCTGTGGCAGGTACAGCCGCAGCTTGTGGTTGCCAGCTGCGGCCTGAACAATGATTACGGCCACCCCCACCGCGAGGTCATCCAGGAAATGCAGGATGAGGGCATTGACTTTTACCGCACCGACCTGTACGGCACGGTGACCGTGACCGCCCAGGCGGACGGCAGCTTTACTGTGCAGACGGCAAAACAGCCGGACGAAGAGCTGGCTCCCGCCGCGTAACCCCCGGCAGCCTGACTCTGTGTGCCTGACCCCAGTAAGTCGGCAGGAAAGTGTTCCCGCACGTTAATTGGGTAGAAATAGAGGAAAGTAATAAAAATACAGGAGGATGAATCCTATGCAGATCTCCCAGATGTTCAAGCGCAAGCCTTGCGTGTTTTCCATCGAGTGCTTCCCCCCGAAGCAGACCGCCAACTTTGGTAAAATGAAGGACACCCTGCGCACCATGCGCACCCTTAACCCGGATTTTATCAGCGTTACTTACGGTGCAGGCGGCTCCACGGGCGGCGTTTCCACTGTGGAAGTGGCCGAATTCCTGAAAAACGACCTGAACGTAGAGCCGCTGGCCCACATGATCTGCATGGGCAGCGATAAGGCAAAGGCCGCCCAGCTGCTGGACCAGCTGAATGCCGCCGGTGTGCGCAACGTGCTGACCCTGCGCGGCGACCGCACCCCCACCCGCCCCGAAAGCCCGGACTTTACCCACGCAAGCGACCTGGCCCAGTTTGTGTGGCAGACCCAGCCGGAATTTGATATCCACGCTGCCTGCTACCCCGAAGGCCACCCCGAAGCCGCTACCCTGGCCCAGGATGTTGCCAACCTGCGCTTTAAGCAGGAGGCCGGTGCCACCCACCTGCTGACCCAGCTGTTCTTTGATAATATGCACTTTTATCGCTTTTTGAACCTGGCCCGCCGCGCAGGCATCACTTTGCCGGTGTCTGCCGGTGTTATGCCCATCGTTAAGCGCAGCCAGATCGAGCGCACGGTGGCACTTTCCAGCGCCAGCCTGCCTTCGGAGTTTACCCGCATGATCTCCCGCTACCAGGACGACCCCGAAAGCCTGTATGCTGCCGGTATTGACTATGCCGTGCAGCAGCTGCGAGATCTGATCGAGGGCGGCGCGGACGGTGTGCACCTGTATGCCATGAATGACGCCAAGGTTGCCGCCGCTGTGTATGAGGGCATCAAGGACCTGCTGTAATCGGCCTGTTGGCCCCATAGAGGGGGAGTGAAACGCTGTGCAATTAGCCTACCCGCAAAACGATACCCGCGCCGAAACCCTTCGCTACCTTGGGGCAGGGGGCTGGCAGCCGGATGCTGCATCCCAGGTGCTGCTGCAAAAAGCCGAGGACGCCCTGCGCGCCGCCGCCACCCCGCGCGGCGTGTGGAAACAGCTGCCGCTGACCGCCCTGCCGCTGCAGAACGCCGGGAATGATATTGCCCGCCACCTGCGCGGCTGCGATGCCATGGTGCTGATGGCCGTTACCCTTGGCAGCGGGGCTGATACCCTGATGCGCCGCCTGGAGCTGACGGATATTGCCCTGGCCGCTGTGGTGGATGCGATGGCTTCCGCTGTGATGGAAGAGCTGTGCAACGCGCTGGAAGCCGAGATCCGCACCAGCGTGCAGGCGCAGGGGCACTACCTGACGGGGCGTTTTTCCCCCGGCTATGGGGACTGCCCGCTGACTTTGCAGCAGCCGTTTGCCATTGCGCTGGATACCGTGCGCGGCCTTGGCATGGCGGTCACGCCGGAAAATCTGCTGACCCCGCGCAAAAGCGTAACAGCCATCCTTGGCGTGGCGGACCACCCGGTAACGGGGGCCCGCGCCGGGTGCGGGCACTGCCTGCTGCGCGAAAAGTGCGAATACAGAAAGAGGGGAACCACCTGTGAAAATTGAGGAAGTATTTGCCCGCCGCCGCTTTATTATGCTGGATGGCGCCATGGGCACCCAGCTGCAGCTGCGCGGCCTGACCACAGAACAAAAGCCGGAACTGGCCGCCTTTATCATGCCGGATGTGCTCACTGCCGTCCACCGGGACTATGCCCGCGCCGGGGCGGATATCCTGCTGGCAAACACCTTTGGCGCCAACCCTCGTAAATTGAAGGGAACCGGCTATACTGTGCAGCAGGTGATCGAAGCGTCCATCGCATGTGCCCGGACCGCCGCGCAGGAAACCGGTGCCCTGGTGGCACTGGATATCGGCCCCATCGGCGAGCTGCTGGCCCCGGCCGGTACCCTGCCGTTTGAGGATGCCTGCGCCCAGTTTGCTGAGATGGTGCGCGCCGGTGCCGCAGCCGGGGCAGACCTCGTCTTTCTGGAAACAATGACCGACCTGTATGAGCTGAAAGCCGCCATCCTGGCCGCAAAGGAAAACTGTGACCTGCCGGTGTTTACCTCGATGAGCTTTGAGGCCCGTGGCCGTACCTTTACCGGCTGCACAGTGGAAAGCTACGGCATTACCGCCGCCGGCCTTGGTGCGGACGCCGTGGGCATCAACTGCTCGCTGGGCCCCAAGGAAATCCTGCCCTTTGCTCAGCGGCTCTGCCGTGTGGTGCCCGCCGGTATGCCGGTGTTTGTCAAGCCCAATGCGGGCCTGCCGAACCTGGACGGCAGCTATGATATCACCCCGGCGGAGTTTGCCGCTGAGATGGCCGCCTACCTGCCCACCGGAATTTCCATGCTGGGCGGCTGCTGCGGCTCTGAGCCGGAATCCATCCGCCTGCTGAAAGAACTGACCCAGGATAGAACCCCCGCCGCCAAAACCCCTATTGTGCGCAGCCGCCTGTGTACCCCCGTGCGCTGCGTGGAGGTAAACGGCATTACCGTGGTGGGCGAGCGCATCAACCCCACCGGCAAAAAGCGCTTGCAGCAGGCCCTGCGGGAGGGCGACAGCGCCTATGCCTGCGCCCAGGCCGTAGCCCAGGCCGAAGCCGGTGCCGAGCTGCTGGACGTGAACGCTGGTCTGCCGGATATTGACGAACCCGCCACGCTGGAAATGCTGGTGCGGGAGCTGCAATCCATCACCGACCTGCCATTGCAGCTGGATTCTTCCAACAAAGATGCTTTGGCCCGTGCGCTGCGCATTTATAACGGCAAGCCGATCGTCAACTCGGTCAACGGCGAGCAGAAAGTGCTGGACAGCATTCTGCCCCTGTGCAAAAAGTACGGCGCCGCCGTGGTTGGTCTGGCACTGGATGAACACGGCATTCCCAAAACGGCAGAGGGCCGCTTCGAGGTTGCCAAGCGCATTGTGGCCGCAACGGATGCTATCGGCATTCCCCGCGGGGATGTTTACATCGACTGCCTGACGCTGACGGTTTCTGCCGAGCAGAGCGCCGCTGCCGAAACCCTGAAAGCCATTACCATGTGCAAAAAGGAACTGGGCGTGCGCACCGTGCTGGGTGTTTCCAACATCAGCTTTGGTTTGCCCTGCCGCGGCTACATGAATACCACTTTCCTGACGTTGGCCATGCAGGCCGGGCTGGACCTTGCCATCATGAACCCCAACACGCCGGAAATGATGGCCGCCGTGCGCGCCTACCGTGTGCTGACCAGCCAGGACGAAAAGTGCAATGATTACGTTGCCGCCTATGCCAATGTGCAGGTGCAGACCTCCCAGGTGGCAAAAACTGATGCCGCCGCCCCGGCGGGCGGTGCAGCAAGGGCCGATGCTCTGTTTGAAGCCGTGCGCCGCGGCCTGAAAAACGAAGCCCGCGCCGCTGCAGGGGAAGCCCTGAAAACCCGCGAGCCTTTGCAGGTGGTGAACGAAACGCTGATCCCCGCGCTGGATGTGGTGGGCGATGCCTTTGAAAAAGGCTCCATCTTTTTGCCGCAGCTGCTGCAATCCGCCACGGCGACCCAGGCTGCTTTTGAAGTGATCAAAACCGCCATTGCCGCCAGCGGCAGCCAGGGTGAAAGCAAAGGCCGTATTGTGATCGCCACTGTAAAAGGTGATGTGCACGACATTGGCAAAAACATTGTGCGCGTAATTTTGGAAAACTATGGCTATGACGTGCTGGATCTGGGCCGCGATGTGCCGCCGGAGCGCGTGGTGGAAGCCGTGCGCCAGACCGGTGCGCCGCTGGTGGGGCTTTCGGCCCTGATGACCACCACCGTGCCCAACATGCAGGCCACCATCGAAGCCCTGCACGCGGCCAACCTGCCCTGCAAGGTCATGGTGGGCGGCGCTGTGCTGACCAAGGCATACGCCGAACAGATCGGTGCCGATTTTTATGCCAAGGACGCCAAAGCCAGCGCCGATTACGCCAAACAGATTTTTGGCTGATTGAATCAAGTTTTGACTTTCACGTTTCAGCTGGTATTTTGCTATAAGAAAAAATTAAGGCAATACCGCATAATTCTAAGTGCCGATACGGCAAGCGAGGTGCGGCAGCTGCT
>ERZ780178.1719-NODE-1719-length-13549-cov-5.866681_pt1 | contig 13549 bp, 13 predicted proteins | sample MGYA00511018_ERZ780178 | MGnify/ENA primary metagenome ERZ780178 (study PRJEB29588, sample SAMEA2151439) | human gut metagenome | biome: human gut; feature: human-associated habitat; material: faeces | place: Denmark | collected 2008/2010 ...
CTTTCCTTCTGAAAAAGCTTTCACACAATCTACAATAATTCTATCTTTTGCCCAATCACCGCCACCGATAACGTTACCAGCTCTAGCCACACCAAACTTAATGTTTGGCATTTTCTTGATAAATGAATGCCAATAACTCTTAATGACAAGTTCGGCAGCACCTTTAGATCCAGAATATATATCCTTACCTCCAATACCATCTGTTTCACGATACCCCCAAATCCACTCTACATTATCATACGCTTTATCAGAAGTAATTAGAACACAAGTACAATTCCAATCAATGTTCATGACAGCTTCACATACAACAGCTGTACCCACAATGTTAGTAGTCATTGTTTCAAATGGTTCGCGATAACTTGTCAAGACCAAAGCTTGTGCGGCAAGATGAATCAAAAAATCAGGGAGAAGCAGCAGGACGAATAACCGCCATCACAAAACATTATTCCTCAAGAGCGCAATCGACGAAAATCGGTTGCGCTTTTTCACTGCCTGCCCCATACAGCGAGGAACGCCGCAGGGCGGCAAGCGAAGCGGCGAAAAAGTGCGGCACAAACAAGAAAAAGTGCGGCACAAACAAGATAGGTAGAAATGTTCATAAAAATTTGCTATAATTCTTCGAAAACCTATTGACTGGCACCTTGGGGGATAGCTTATCCTGTTTGTGGAGGTGAGTACAATGCTCATAAATGAAGTATGCAAAGAATGTAACCTGACCAAAAAAGCAGTTGAGTATTACACAGAGCAGGGACTAATCCAACCAAGGATAACAGAAAACGGGTATCGGCAGTTCTCCGAGACAGATACTTTGAAGCTCAAGCGAATTGCAGTTTTGCGCGGGCTTGGCTTTTCCGTTCCAGAGATTCGCACAATTCTTGAGAATGATAGCCGTACAGCAATTTACGATGTCCTCAACAGGAAAGAACTTGAAATCGCCGAGCTGCAAACAAAGCAGGCATTGATAAAACAACTTGCGGAAAGCGGCGATTGGGAGCAAATTGAAAGACAAGTGGAGGCGCTTCAAAACAAGCAATCCATATTGAACCGTATCCTTGATAAGTTTCCGGGCTTCTATGGAAAATTCGTGTGCTTGCACTTCGCTCCGTTTTTGAGCGAAGCAATCACAACGAATGAGCAGAAGGAAGCGTTTGAAACGATCATCCGATACTTGGACGGCATTTCAATAGCAGTTCCCAGCGATGTGCAGCAGTATCTTGATGAGGTTAGAGAAAATACTGATGCTTCTGTGACACAAAGCGCATCTGCTACACTTGCAGCAGCTATGACAGACCCGGAAAAGTATATTCACGACAACAAGGAAATGCTCGAACAATATCGGGCAGTTACGGAATCAGAGGAATATAAGGCATCTCCCGCCTACCGACTGCAAGAATATCTAAAGCAATTCCAAAGGGAGAGCGGCTATAACGATGTATTCATTCCCGCAATGCAGAGGCTTAGCCCCGCTTACCGGGAGTATCACAAATCCCTGCAAGCGGCGAATGAGGTTTTCTTGCGGCATTTCCAGCAGGAGTGATTATGCAAAAGAGTTCATAGAACAATTCCCACCCAGCAAAGCGCAATCGACGAAAAGCGGTTGCGCTTTTTCACTGCCTGCCCCATATAGCGAGGAACGCCGCAGGGCGGCCAGCGAGGCAGCGAAAAAGTGCGGCGTGCATAGAAAAGTTGCGGATTATTGAAACAAATCAGATTGAACCGGCGTGTGTGCATGGTATAATTGATAGCGCAAAGAGAAATTGCGGTTTTGACAAGTCTGAATGATAGAAAGCAAAGCCGGAATCAAGTATAATAGAGTTGCGAAAGGAAGGAGGTGTTTTCCGTGAGCAAAAACCTTGCTGATAATATCGTTGCCCTGCGTAAAAAACACGGGCTGTCACAGGAGCAGGTTGCAGAAAAAATCGGCGTTACCCGTCAGGCTGTTTCCAATTGGGAGTGTAGAATTGCGACGCCAGATGTTGAAACCCTCGACCTGATAGCGAAGCTGTTTGACACGGATTTGACTGCATTGGTGAACGGAGAAAGCACAGCAGCAGAGAAACCAAAGGATAAAATGACGTTCAGCAAAAACGAATACTTAATTTGTCCTTGTAAAGTTTCATCTATACCATACTGGAAATCAAAGTCTATAACCGTACCCGATGGTATGTGTATTGTACACAAAGACAATTTCAATAAAACAGAATATCAGCATTACATTGACGAGCCTTATTTTCGCTTAATACATAGTCTGCAAGACTTGTCTATTCAAGTGCTTCCACAGGGGTATTTGCTTTATAATGCTACTTTGAAGGACTTTGCAGAGCACATCAATAGCTGCTATAGTGGGATCTGCGTAACAGAAGCCGACCTCCGAGACTACACAGCTCGTCCTGTATATGATTCCTCTTTATGGTTGGCAATTAAGAATAACCAAACCGATGAAGTGGTTGCAACAGGCATTGCTGAACTTGATAAAGAGGTTGGCGAGGGTGTTTTAGAGTGGATTCAAGTATCGGAACAATATCGTGGGTATGGATTGGGTAAATATGTCGTTTCAGAATTGTTATGGCGGATGAAAGAAAACGCCACGTTCGCTACTGTATCCGGTCAATGTAATAACCTACAAATCCAGAGGCGCTGTATCGCAAGTGTGGATTCACCGGTTCTGATGTTTGGCACGTTTTGAGAAAGAGGTAAACAGATGGCGACTTGGATTGCACACTTAATGATTGCGGATGGCGTTCGAATGTATTCCGAACTTAGATATACATGGTTTCTGCGTTGGTAATATCGCACCGGATTGCAACGTAGAAAATGAAGATTAAACAATTTGCCGAAAAGGATTTATTGAACAATTTGTAACTTTTGCAGAGAACCCCCTTGACAAATTCCGTCCTGATTCAGTATCGAGTTCGATTCGCCCTGCTGCTCATCATCCTTGGACAGCCTTTCATAGAGGGCTGTAACTCTATCAAAATCCCTGATTTTAGGCACTTTCTGACCTCCTTTCCGTCTTTTATTCGCAGCCGTATTCAATGGACTGCTTGCAATATATATCCTAAAACTTCTTTTCCGTTTGGGTCAACGATCAGATAGGAGCAGTTGACGCTCATAATGCCGGGTTTGCAGAAAAATCGCGTCTTGCCGGAGCCGCTGCCGCCCACCACAAGGATATTGAGGTTGCGCCGATGCTTGTAGCCATCCAGCCCAATGGAAACGCGCTTTGTGAGGATAACGTTTTTCCCGTCTCGGTCTGCGTACTGCTTGTTCAGTTCACGGGCATTACCCCATTTGGCAGAGCCGTATTCCTCGCCGGGGCGGCGGTTTTCATGATCGGCGTAATATAGAAGAACACCGCCGCCGTAGAGCAGCAGAAACACCAGCAAAAATCGCGATGTATACGCTGTCCATCGCAGCAGATCGGGACGCCTCACTATAGTGCTGATACGCTCCAAGAGTGCAAAAATATTCTCTCCGGGGATATAGACGCTGGCGGTCACCATTGCGAAGTATACAACCGGAAGGCAGAGAATTGCCCACACAATGGGATGTATTTTCTTCATGGCAACGCCCTCTCGCAGTACACCACATACCTTTCCCGCCCACCGCTGGCGTAAGGATGGCAGGTCAACAGCGTCAGCAGGTCGCGGTTCGGTTGGATTTTGATCTTATCCACCTCGTGGGGCTGGATGATCTGGATGTCGGCCACCGTGTAGGTCAGCGTTTCCCATAAATTTGTGACTTGCACGGTATCGCCCGCCTGCAAGCGGTCTATATGCCGGAAGTAGTCCGCACCGCGCCAGCCTCGGTGTCCGGCGATGACACAGTTGGTGTTGTCCCCGCCGATGGGCGCGGAGGTATTGCCCAGCACCGCCGCGCCTGCGGCGAGGTGGGCGTCGGACGCGCCCAGATAGACAGGCATGGTCAGCTCCATAGCGGGTATCTCTAAGACGCCTATGATCTCATCTTCGATGCCGTAGGCAATCAGGTCGGCGGCAGACTCCTCGCAGGCTTCCAAGTCAACAAGGCTGGATTGCTTTTCGGCGTAGATGCGCTGGTTGTAGGCTTGCAGGTCTGCCAGCAGTTCGGAGTGCTTCTGCTCTGGCTTCCGTTCTTCGAGGAAGGTTTGTGCCGCTTCTTCCGCGTAGGATTCCAAGCGGCTGCCGGTAAAGGTCGGCCACAGCATGACACAGACTCCTGCCATGGCCAACAGCGCAGCCAGTACAAGGGATGTCTTACGCATGGCGTTTCCTCCTCATCAGGAAGTATCCGCTGCCTGCAACAGCTACCGCGCCAAGGCCGATACCCAAGCCGGTGAGGTAATGCTGCGTCCACGAGGATGCCACAGGTTTTTCTGTGGCGGCAGGCACTTCCTGCTCCGGCACATACGGCACACGATGGCCTCGCACCAGCAATCGGTGGGTATTGACCCCGAAAGGCGTACACGTCACCAGTGTGACCAGATCCTTGTTATCCTCGATTTGGAGCAGGCTCGTGTCCGTGGGCAATACCGTGTGGATGGCGTCTACCTTGTATGCCAGCACCTCACCCAGCACATGGATATAGAACACATCGCCCTCTGCAAGCTGGTCAATGTCCGAAAACAGCTTGGAACTTGCCATGCCGCTGTGGGCGGACAGCACCGCGTGGGTGCTTGCGCCGCCCACTGGCAGGGATGTACCTACCACATGGCCAACCGACTTTTCCAGCGTGTCGGCGCTCGTGCCATGTTCCACCGGCAGGTACACGCCGATTTTCGGAATTTCCACATAGCACATGACACCGCCCACGGTGAGCTGCTGGGCATACGCCAAGGGAGGGGCAGATGCCCCTCCCTCAGTGATAGCTGCGCCGGACAGCATGGTGTTGTATTGCTCTGCCGCTTCCCGCTGGGCGGTCAGTTCAGCAGCATCGGTATCCTCAATGGCAGCGGTATATGTGGTTTCAACGTCTGAATGATATTTATCACTTACCAGCTCTCCCGCCAGTGGATAAAACATCAGCCCCAACGCCACAGCACCGCAAGCCGCCGCCAGTAGCCAGCGTTTCACTGCTCGTTCTTGTGCTTGCGGCTGCGGATCACGATGAAGGCAGCTGCACCCAGCAGAGCCACTCCGCCAATAGTGAACATCCACGTGCCGTAACCGCCGGTCTTGGGCAGATCGAAGCCGGGATTATTGACGACCGTCAGGGGGACGATGGCGTTGCCATCGGTCATGGTAACGTCCTTGCCGTTGACGGTGGCGGAGGCGGTCAGCAGTTTTGCGCCGCACTTCTCACACTGCCCGTTCTCAGCGGTCTTGATAATGATTTTGACCGCGTCCCTCAGCAGCACATAGCCCTTGTTGGTGGCAATTTCGGTCAGGGAATAAGCATCATCCTCCAGCCCCTTGACTACGATGTGGCCACTGCTGTCGGGAACGAAAGTGGTAGCATCAGCCTTCTTTGCGGCAAAGCCCTTGGTGTAATACACGCCATCCTTCAAGTCGGCAATCACGAATACATCATCGGTGTCGTTGTGCAGCCGGAACTTCACGTTCCGCAGGTTGCCGCCGTTATCAGAAAACCGCTTGAGTACGTCAACACCGTAGGTATAGACATGGCAGCAGTCCTTGAGGGTATCAAAGTAGGTGTTATTCGTTCTGCGCCACGTCAGCACGACCTCATTGGGGTTGTCGGTATCTCCCATCTTGGCATCGGCGGTCAGGGTGGCAGCGTAGGAGATACGCATGGTGCAGTCGGAATAACCGCGCTTGACGCTGTCGGTATACACGGTGGCCGCCTCGTTGATCTCCGCCAGACCGGTATCGGTCATGCGGATGGTCATGGTGTTGGCGGCGTCATCGTAACCCACAGTGAATTTGCCAGAGCTTTCATCCCAGGTGGCGATCTTGTCGGTGCAGCCAGCGTCCTTGAAGAACTCGATGACCACATCGTTCTTGTTGTACTTGATGCCCTTAGACATGGTATCAACGTAGGTGTATTCGCTCAGAGCTGATGCCTTGGAGGTGATGGTGGGCAGGGTGCTGATGATCTGATAATCCACCGTGTCGCCCGCGGAGACGGTGGCAGTGTGAGCGTACCCATCGGTAGTGTCGGTCAGGCTGCCGGTGTTCTTGCCGGTAGAGTTCTTTGCTTCGCGCACAGTCTTATCCAACGTAGGATTGCCGGTCTGATTCTTGGGGTAGACGGTGACATCGTAGTTCCACGCCGCGCCATCAATGGTAGTCATGGGCAGAGATACGAAGAAGGGATTGCAGGTGGAGGTCACGTTTTCAGGGACGCGAGTCTCCACAACAAGGTACAATCCCTGTTCCATATTGGAAGCAGAAGTGTGGCCGGTGGCATCCGTCTCGGGCATAGCCACGCCGCCGTTCTTCACGGCGGTTTCCAGAGCGTTCTTCACGTTCGTGGCGTTGGCAGTCAGCGCGGTGGACAGCTTGTTGTTGAGCATATCGCTGGTGAAGTAGTTGATACCATTGTCGGTCTTGTGAGCGTCTGCGCCGGTCATGCCGATGGCAGACAGTACGGCATTGGAGCGTTCAGAGCTGTCGAAGCCATACAGCACGCCCACCGTGCGCTGACCGTCCACCAGCACGTTATTCATGGCGATGTCAGCAACCTTCTGGTAGGTGAACTCCACGCCCTGAATGGCATACTTGTTCAGCTTGTTGATAACCGCATCGTCATGCAGACCGGTGGAAACATAGGACTCGGCATCCCACGCGCCGTCTTTGCCGGCTGCGGTGATGTCATATTTGTAGATGCTCAGGGATGCCTTCTTGCTGGTGTCGATGGTAGGTTCTGCGAACGCTGTGGTGATGAGGCTCAGATCCAGGACAGCGGCCATGATCAGTGCCAATACACGATGGATTTTTTTCATTCGGTTTTCTCCTTTTTGATGTTAGATTTTTTGCAAAAATAAACACCCATGCAAAGCATGAGTGCTGCAAACATAATGAGTGCAATAAAACCGTTGCTGCCCGTGAAGGGCAGGACGAATCCCGCATTGTTGCAGGCAGTGATGGTGACATCTCGGTTGCTGCTGTCCAGCGTTCCCGTGCACAGCGGCTCGGTCATCAGGGTGTACCCCGCAGGTGCTTTTACTTCGGTAATACGGAATTGAACACCGATTTTAAGATTCTCCCACTTGGCGATGCCGGTTTTGTCAGTGGTCACTCTGCCCACCTCCGACCAAGTCTTGCCATCTGCGGAAGTCTCCAGCATCAGCTCCGCACCGGCAAGAGGGCTGCCCGTTACATCCACCTTGCGGACTGTGATGCTGCCCTTTTCCTCCACAATTTTGACCTTAAAATGTATATACGCCCACACGGGGTCGGGCAGTGAGGTCAGCGCCGCACACGCCTGGTAGCCGCTGCCGTTGCTGGGCTCCAGCAGCACGGACTCTGTGCCCTCCACATCCAGCGAGTAGCCGTAGTCGCTGCTGATATAGCCGTTCAGCTGCGCCGCTGCGTCCTTTGTGGCCGTCACGGTCAGCGTGTTCCAGCTCTGATTGACCGTCACGCCGCTGATATTAGTGCTGAAGTAGTACTGCGGCAGCACGCCGTTTGTGTCGGTGGCCGTACCGGTGTACTGACTGCCGTCCCATGTCAGCGTAATGGCATTGGCGTCCGACAGCTGATTGCGGTACTTCACAGCAAAGCTGGGAATCTTGCCGTGGTTCATAATACGGTCAATGATGATGTTGTACGCCACCGCCACGTCGTCGCCCGCATAGTGGAACAGGTTGGCGCAGGTGGTGTCATACAGCGTGTAAGGGTACACCGGGCTGCGGTAGCCGCACACGAACTCCCACACCACCGCCTGCGTCGCCAACTGCGCGCAGTCCGGGTGCATATTGAAGCCGTAATTGCCGCCGTAGCCGTAGGCCATGGCCAGCGTCACGGCATACCGCTGATTCCACGTCAGGTCGCTCCACGATGTGGAGGAATACTGCAAATCGCCGCTGGCGGAGCGCACCTCCGGCTCCATACAGTAGGCCGGGACAGTCTCCCCGGTGTCGTTCCGGGTGAAGTACTTGAGTTTGTTGCTGGTGTACGGCCCCCACTGCGGCACGGGCGTTTTGTCCTCATGGTATCGGTATTCGTTGCCGCTGCTGACGATGCCCGTGACCGTGGCGGCGTGGGCGGTCACGATGGACAGCCCCATGACAGCCACCAGTAGGCACACAAGTGTCAGCAGCTTGGGAATGGTTTTCTTCATAGCGTTCCTTTCCCCCAACACAAAAGGCCGGCAGCTCACGCTGTCGGCCTTTTGGTTGGGTATTCAGTTGGCTTATCCGTACAGCACCACCACGACGTACTCGTCCGATGCCGCATCGTAGCGGACGGTACAGTTGAACCGTGCATACGCGCTGACCGTTTCCGCACCATCCATAGCGGCAAGGCAGGAGAAAGTTGCGTCCACGTTGCCCCGCACTGCGGCAGTCAGTGCCGCCTGTCCGCCGTTCTCCGCCAGCCATGTCACGCTGTCCGCCGTGCCAGGGAAGAAGCTGGAATTGGCCACGGTCATACTGGTGTCGATGGTCACACCATACTGTGCAGCGGCATAGGCGTTGCCCGCCCTGACCGCCTCCGCGATGGAGTAGATGTCTCCGCTGGCGATGGGCTCCGGCGCGGGTGCAGGTTCAGGCGTAGGCGCAGGCGCAGGTTCTTCCTCCTGTTTCTCTGCCGGTTTCTGTGCAGGTGCCGGCGTGGGCGCGGGAGCAGGTTTATCCTCCGGCACAGGCGCGGGTATTGCCGGCTCTTTCGGTGCAGCGGGCGGTGGTGTTTCAGCGGGTGCAGGCTGTTTTTCTGCGGCGTTATCCGCATTCTCTGATGCATCTGCCCGCTCGACAGGCTGCGGCGCGTCCGCACTGCCCTCGGTTTTACTTCTCTCATCCTCCATCTGTGGCAGCAGCGCAGTCACCACTTCCGCTGCATCGTCTGCTTTCCGCATTTGAGGCACCTCCGTCTGCGCGGAGATCGGCGACTGCACCCTGTCCGATGCTTGCACCGCGCAGCCCGCCAACATCGCCGCGCAAAGGATCAGAGCCACGCAGAAAATTGTTCGTTTCATGGTAACATCATCCCTTCGTTTTAAGATACTCCCATTATGTGGTCATAAATATCTGCCGTCAAATTTTTGCTCATCTCTCTACGCTCTGCTCCTGTTTCTTTTCCTGCTGCGGCGGCATAAGGCCGCGCTGGATGGCGGCACGCTGCGCGGAGAAGGTCTGCTGGAAATCAGCAATAACACCCATCCTGTCACGTGCTTCCAGTCCATCAAACATTTCCACAAGCCCTACGGGCTTAGGTCTGTCGCAGGGAACGCCATAGCTGCGGCAGAGCATATAGCTGACGCTATCCGCGCCCAACGCGCAGGACTCACGGCTGTAATAGGGGAAGTTCCCATGATCATGAATACCCGCATGGACGATCTCGCGGCTCAAGGCGCGAAACGCCGCGCTGTCTGTGATATACCCGCTGACAATGATCTGCTGTTGGCTGGGGTCATACAGTGCGTCCTGCCCACGGGCGTCACCGGTCACAACGGGGACGGGCGACACCGTCAGAAGCTGGTACAGTGCCTTGCTCATGGCGTCGCTGTTGTCCGTAAGCTGATTTTTCACCATCTGACCGCGGCCTGCGGTCTGGGAGATGTCAAACACACGCCCCACCTTGTAGCCGCGGTACTGTCGCCCGTCTCTGACATAGGTATCGCCCACGCGGATCTTCATGCCCACCTCCTCCCGCATGACGTTGCGGTTCAGACCGTTCCAACCCTTCACACTGTTGAACACCGTCACCTCGGGGTTCTGCTCCATCGCCAGCAACACATTGGACGCGCTGAAACGCGGATTGTCCGCCTGCACATCCAAATAGTGCAGGAACGCGCCGGCACTCTCCGTCACACGCAGCGCGGCGGCATCATTCATCTCGTTAAGGCTATCGCGCTCATCCGCTTTCCGCTGCTTCCACTCCTCGGTCTGCTGCTCCTTCTGCCGGATCAATTCACTCAAATTTGCCATAATAATCTCCTATCTCTGTTCATGCTCCGGCGCGGCAATGGTCCTTGCCTGACGCGCCATCTGTTCGGATACCTTCTTCAGCTCCAGCATTTTCGCCCGCACGGATGGCTTATCCATCTCGGTAGACGTTCTGGCACCATTCCCGCGCTCTCTGAAGCTGCTCTCTGACCGAGCGCGGGGATTCGCTTTTTTTGCGGTGTCATCCTCCCGTACCGGCGCAGGATAGCCCATCCGCTCAAAGATGCGGTTGATCTGTCGGGCGTCCTTGGCTTTCGCCATGATCTCCACTGTGCCGGTTTTCTCCACCCGATTGATAATGGGATAGAACAAAACACCGTACCGCTTGCTCTCCATTTGGAAGCCCCGCAGATCCTCCTGTTTGACGGAGAATATGGCCAACTCCTCGCCGTCCTGGATCAGCCGCTTTAGTCCCGTCTTACCGGACAACTTAGGGTTGTCCTTGGCTACTGCCATCAGCAGAGCCGCCAGATTCTTTGCGCCCAGCCCCGCCAGCTTAACAGCACTCTCCGTGATCTGGATGCTCTCCCGCACCACCATATCGGCGGTTTCACCGTTGGTACTCATGCTTTCGCGCCTCCTTTTTCATTTCTTCCCGCCGTTCCGCCTCGGCTTGCTGCACCTGCCGGGATACCAAAGGCACATCCTCCAGTATCCTGCGGCACAGAGCAAGCTCCCTTCGCTTTTCCCGCAGGGCGGCGGTCTGGCGGTCGATCTCTGCACTGCACTGTGTTTTGTACGCCTCATCTTCTGCATCTCTCCTTTCCCGATATAGTGGTTTTCTCTGCTGCTCACCGTTGTATATCTCCCGTTCAAGGGCGGCGATCCGCTGCTCCAAATCCTCCGCCGTGGCCAGGCCGTTCGCCCACAGATACCGAAACTGCCGGTCATACCGCTGTAAGCGGATGACCTCATGCCGCATGGAAAAAGGGACGCGCCGGAAGTTCTTCTTCCGATGCGTCCCTCGCAGCAGGTACAGGTATCTGAGATAGAGTGCCTGAAACCCTTTTATCTTCCTTTGTCTCCCTGTGGGACGCCTACCTTTGATGCGATACCGTCTGCCCGTATGCGTAAAGGTATGTGTCGCCAGTGTGCTGCCTTCGCGCTGGGCGGCCAGCCGTCTGCGGATGTCCTGCTCCGTATACCCGTCACCCAGGCTATCCAGCCGGATCGCCCGCTTGCCGCCCGGCGGCAACACGGTCACATATTTACGGCTGGGGGCGTTCCGCACCACATACCCCTCCTGCCGCAGGAGCATCAGAAACGTCTCGTATGTATACGCCTCTCCGATGAATCGGTCAATATCGCCGCGAATGATGCTGCGGATAGTGGGCTTGCCGGTGTTCTCCGCTTTCCATTCGGCGTAATGTTTCCCTTTGCCCTGCGGCGCGATAGTGGACAGGTCATTCTCCCTGCACAGGGCATCTGACACGCCCCGCACATCAAAATAATAGCTGCCGGGGCTGCTGTGGTATTTTTTGCCGTCCACAAAGGACACGGAGTTCACCACCACATGATTGTGCAGGTGCGCCTTATCCAGGTGCGTGCCGATGACCACCTCGTAGCGATCGCCAAACAAACGCCGGGCAAACACCACGCCGATGGCGTGAGCCTGCTCCGGCGTCACCTCACCGGGCGCAAAGGATTGGATGAAATGATACCCCACCACGCCGCCCTTTTTACCGAAACGGCTCTTTGTCGCCTGCATCTCTGTATAAGCGGTCTCACAACTATCGCAGTTGATGGCGGACGTAAAGAACAGCTGTTCCGTTTTCTCTGGATTTTCGGCATAAGTAATACCCGTATCCAGTGTAGTCTTTTCTCCGTTGACAGCATAGTTTACCCGCTTATCCAGTCGGTCACGGATGGCGATGATCTTCGTGATGGCCATTCTTAGAGGGCTTTCACCGCCTGCCAGAGCATTCCCTGCATCATCTTGATCTGCGCTATCTCATCCATGCGGACAAAGCCGCTGGCATTGGCGACCTTGGCGATTTGGTTGATGTTTACGGCCATACCGGACAGCTGGCGCAGCAGCTCTGTCAGCTCGCCGGGCAGACGGGGACGTAGTTCCGCGCCCACAATAAGCCTGCGGATCACCGGCTCCATTTTCAGGCCGGTATCCATGGAGAGCTGCTTCAAATGTGCGTACTCTGTGCTGTCCAGCCGCAGAGAGACGCGCTTTGCAATTTCTCTCATGTGTTCTACTCCTTCCGTTTTTAATGGGGGTTTTAGGGGGCTTTGCCCCTTAACAAGCGCGTTTTGCTGTCAAAATGCTATGCTTGCCAGGACAGCGGCGCTCTGCGCCGCGTCCTGCAATACCTGCCGAAGAAAGAAATCAGCGGGCTTCGCCGCGCTGCGCGTCACGCCGATACCGCAGCAGATCATTGTAGTCTTTTCCCCGCACCGGGGGTCTGTCAATGACCTCGTATCCTCTCAGCAGCTCTCGCAGCAATACCGCCGACATCCGTCCCGGCGCATCATTGTCCAGACACAGCACAATGCGGGTAATATGGGGTGCGGCCTTCAAATACCGCGAAAGCGCCGGTGGCAGCTGCCGATCTTCCTTCCCGACACCTCCCAGCGACAGTGTGTTTGCCTTGCGCCAGTCCCTCCCCCGCTGCTTCAGCAGCGTCAGGTAGGAAAGGGCATCAATGGCGCTTTCAAAAACGCACAGGGTAGGGCTGTCCCCCGGTGTCATCGGCACTGCGAAAGAATACCGCTTGTCGCTGCCGGCCACCTCGCCCACAAAACGCTTGTCTTGCAGCGTCCCCCGCTGCATGGCGTAGGCCGGTCTGTCACCGGCAAAGCCTACGAACACGCAGTTGTGATGCTGTGCCGATTCATAGAGCAGGCCGTGTTTGATGCAGTGGTTGATGATCTCCGGGTCGATACCACGCCCACGTAGATATGAAAAAACACGCCGGTTATCGGCGTGTCTGGGCGGCAGGGAAAATGATTTTGTCGGGCGGGCTTTCCGGCGCGGCGGTTCTGCCAAAGGTACGCCGCCAGCGCTCAGGACGCACTGCACAGCATCTGGCAGAGGCAGCCTCCGCACAGTGGTCAGGTAGTCCAGCGCACTGCTGCCGCCAACACCCCGGGACCACCAGTACCATTCCCCGTTGGAGATTTTCAGGCTGTCATGGCTTTTGGTTGCATAAGCATTGCCGCCCACGCTGACCAGTTCATCCGGTTCACAGCCCCGCAGATAGGTCAGCAGATCCATCTCACGGGCGCGGGCTAACTGCTCTGGCAGGATAAACGGCATAGGACATCACCTCCTTTTTCCGTGATCATCTCCTGTTTTGCGTCTGTTGAAATAGGCAGAGCTAAAGACAGCGGGCTGCAATATAGCCCACTGCCTTTAGCTGTTTGGCTGCTTTGATATTAAATGCTGGCCGCAGTCAAGGCATTATCGCCTGCCTTAAAATTGCATTGCTTCGCTATCCTCCAGACCGTGCTGGAAGAACATGATATAGTAGATGGGGATATAGATGATTT
>ERZ780178.1732-NODE-1732-length-13474-cov-8.627096_pt1 | contig 13474 bp, 10 predicted proteins | sample MGYA00511018_ERZ780178 | MGnify/ENA primary metagenome ERZ780178 (study PRJEB29588, sample SAMEA2151439) | human gut metagenome | biome: human gut; feature: human-associated habitat; material: faeces | place: Denmark | collected 2008/2010 ...
TTGGTCGGATCGCTTTCGGGCTTGGTAAGTTTATTGCCGTAAGCGACTTTAACGGTTGCCGATTCGCCGATTTTTACGTCGTATTCGTTGAGCGTTCTCGTTTCGGTATAAGTTCTGCCGTTTTCGAGCGGAAGTTCGGTCGGCAAATCGTTCGTATAAGTGTATTGAGCGTCGTTTGCGCCGAGGAACGTTTTTGCTTCGGCAAGTTTTTCGGCTCTGTTTTCTATCGTATACGAAACGTCTTTTTCCGTTCCGTCGCAAAGTACCAACTTCGCGCTATAAGTGTTAATGGTTTCGTTGAACTTCGCAACGAGCGTTACGTTACTCGTAACCGTATCGGTTTCAAAGTTCCACTTCGTTTCGCCGTTATACCAACCGTCGAAAGTAACGGTATAGCCGTCTTTCGTTTTGGTCGGGTTTTCGGGCGCGGTAATTTTAGAGCCGTAATTATATTTAACCGCCGCTGCGTCGCCGATAATTACGTCGAAAGTCTTAATCGTTTTGGTAAGCGTAACTGTAATGTTTTCGGCTTTGATTTCGTTGTTCGTCCACACGTAATCATACGCGGGGTCGGCCTCGTATGTCGGATAAGTCAGATCTGCGTCGGCAGTGGTGAAAGTCGCTTTGCCGAGTTCATTGCCCGCTTCGTCTACGAACGTAGCGGTATAAACTTTATACCACGCGCCGTTTACCTTTCTGAACGTAACGGTTTCGGTTGTTCTGTACACAACGTTTGAACCCGCATTCCAACGAGAATACGACGGAAATTCACAACCCGCTTCGACGGTAATTTCCGTAGCAGAAACGAAACCGGCAGCCTTAAACGTAAAAGCGTTTTCCGCAAAAAGATTGATATACGGATCGTTCGCATCTTTATCCCATTGTCCGCCGATAGTCGTTTCGCCGATTTTTATATGCGATAACGTGTTAAGCGCGTTTATGTACGTATAATCTTTCTTTTTATCGAAGTTACTCGCTCCGGTGTAGTCGCAGACCGACAGATTAAACCACATAAAGCCCATCTCGTCCCAACCGTCAACAGTCGTAAGCGACGTAACGCTTGTGTCTACATACTCAAAAGTATCGGAAATTTGTTTTACCCACGCGCCGTCCACTTTTTTGAACGTGGCGGTTTCCGTCGTTTTATAAACGATTTTATCGCCCGTTCCGCTCCAGAGTGCGTAGGAAGGAAATTCGCAACCTTCTTCGATTACGACTTCGGTAGCAGTCGGAAAATCCGTAAATTTGAACGCAAATCTATCCACCGAATTATCAAACATATTAAGATATGGGTCTGCCGCTGTATAATCCGATCCCACAGCGACCCCGTCGACTTTTATCTTGGAAAAGGTATTAAGATTTTCTATGTTTGTATAGTTTGGAACGTCGTTAATTTTATTATTAAAAGTTCCGTTCGTACTATTATCTTTGAAGTCCGTACCCGTAAGTTCAAGCCTCGGATAGGCAGGCAAATCGGCATTAACCGAGACGGCTGCAACGGTCGTATCTCTATAGATATAGTCCGTTGTAGTGTCGTCGGCGCGGGCGGTGGTCGTAGACTTGACCGCGCCGAGAGTTACGAAGGTTGTTACCGCGCAAAGACACGCGATAAGCATTGCTTTGAATTTTTTTATCATTCTACTTTATAATTTTAAGTCTTTCGACTATAAATTTTCTTATTTTAACCTTTTATGCCGCCGACGGAAGTGTTTTCCATGATCTTTCTGCTGAATATCGCAAAGAAAATCAAGGTGGGGATAATTACTACCGTAGTCGCCGCAAAAATCGTAGGCCAGTTGTTTTTGCTCTGATATTTATTTACTATCATTTGCAGCCCGACCGCTATCGTCGGTTTTGCGCGCATAAACAGGTATTGCGAGAAGTAATCGTTCCACGCGCTTATAAACGAGATAAGGAAGAACGCCACTACGCCGCCGATAACCTGCGGAAGCATTATCTGAAAGAACACTCTTACGTGTCCCGCGCCGTCGATAAACGCCGATTCGGCGTAAGTCCAGGAAACGGACTTGAAATAGGCGTACAGATATAGGAACACTCCGCCGAAGCCGCCCTGCATAATGAAGTTGCCCGAAAATTTATTGAGCAATTTCAACTTATACATAAGGTTATAAGTCGCCGAAAGCGAACCCGTGGTCGGAATCATCATACATACGACGACCATGGTATAGATAAACTTACTGCCCTTAAAGGGGTATTTCGCTATAACGTAAGAAGTCATGCACGAAAGCATAATACCTATGCCTACTCCGCCCGTTACGAGTATCACGCTGTTTAAGAACATTCCGAAAATGCCCGTTTTAGAGAATTTATACTCGAACACGGCTTTATAGTTAGCCGTGGTAGGGCTGCTCGGCAACGACCATATATCCTTGAAGAAGTCCGCAGACGACTTGAAACTGTTATAAAACATCATAACGAAAGGATATATGAGCGATATCGCGTACAAGACGAATATAACGAATACTATCGTAAGCGTTATCCGCTCGTTTTTAGGTCTTTTCATTTTTGCCTCCGTTTTTTATCCGCAACGAATAACGCCGCAGGCAGGGCAAATACGGACATCGCAGCCATACCGACCGACGAGCCGCAACCGCTCTTTTTAGCGGTCTGACCCGACGAACCGTCGTTTCTGATATCGATAACCACCCTTAATTCTTCGCCGAACTGGTTACGGATATAGAAGTTACGCGTACCCGACGGGAATTTCTGCAAAAATTCTTTCTTTATCGTAATCGTATTGTCTACTTCGTCTACGATATAGTCGTTTTCGGTTATTTTAGAGCCGAGAAGTTCGAAGGTGTATTTGCCTACGTTTACGTTGAAAGTAAGGTCTTTGGGGCTTGCCGCGTTAAAGGTCTGACGGCTGTCGCCCGAAATTACGAGGTCGGGGTAATTTCCTTCTTCGTAGTACTTATCGAGATTTTTTACGGAAACGTTATCCACCGTGAAATTAGTCCAGTTGGTAGAACTGAAAGACATATAACCGACGGTATCGGTATCGCCGAACGAAACTACGGGTTTCCACTCCGTATCATTCTCATTTAAGAGTTTGAATTCGACGGTAACCGTCGAATTTACCGCGGTAACTCTGATCGAAATCGGCGCGTTCACGGGCGCGTTTACGGGAGTTTCGACCGAGCCGCTGTACGACGGAATATTGAAGCCGAACAGAGTTAAAAACGATTTATTCGGGTCGGTCGCCTTTTTTCTGCCCATCATAAGGCTGTAAACGGACGAAGCCGCGAAATTACTCTTATACGAGCCTTTATGGAAAGAGAAGCCGAACCACATAGACTGCGGCGTCCACACGGTTACGTCGCCCTCGGCGCTGCTAGTGGGTTCGTATTGATATTGAAGCAAATCGAACTTAAATTGCCAGTCGCCGTAAGAACGCTTCGGTCCGAACATCGCCGAATCGCCCGTTCTGTCGAAACGCAGAGTTCCGTTTTCGAATTTAAGACCGCAGTCGGCGGTATTTCTCGTATAAGTAACGCCTTCTTCGTTCGGCAGAATATCGTTGCTTAACTCTACCGAACTGCCCGTTTGATAAAACCAATCGTCGCTTACGGCGTTATCGTTGAAATCGGCGGTTAAATTTTTGCCCGCCGATTCGGCGTAAACGTAGCGTTCTAACAAGATATTATCGATATAAAATTCAGCCGCGTTATCCGAAAAATTGCCCAGCGCAAAATATCCCGAAAGCGCGCCGCTTTCTACTTTCGCGGTAACGCTTTTCCCGCCCGAAGTAAGAGTTACGTCGGCTTTGCCGTTGTCGTCGAAAACCGCCGAAACGGAAATATTTTGATATTCGCCGCGCGTGAGCGCGATCTCTTCACTGGTCGCTATCGTCTCGCCGCTGCGCTTAAATACGGCTTTTGCCGTTCCGTTTGCGAGTTCTATGCCTGCCGTCAAAGCGGCGGGATTATAAACGCCTACGGTTTCAAGCCCGAAAGCGACTCCGATATACCCGTTTTGGGTATTTTCGTTGACGTTTATATCGAACGAGCCTTCGAAGATTTTATCCGCCTTTTCGTCGACCGCAATTTTCATCGTAGAAAATAACAAATCGTCGCTCTTCGTTCCGTTAAAGTTCACGTCCGAAAAGTATATATACGACAGGCAATCTCTCGTATTGAGACCGTACGTAATCAACGTAGACGGAAGTTTTTTATCTTCGAAGTCAGTCTGCGCTATTACCGATTTGATATCGTAACCCGTCGAAGAAATTTTAGAGAATTTAACGTTATCTAAAATCACTCCGTCTCCGCCGTTCACGCCTACGTCTTCAACGTTTATTCCGACGTAGCCGTCGCCTATCTTAAAGTTTTGAAATCCGTTGGAGTTTGCCGAAGCAACCTGATTTGCCGTTACCCTGTAACGCTTTACGTTTTCGCCGTTCCAGTCGTAAGTTCCGCTATCGGACAAGGGCGCAACGAAAATTTCTATCGCGTTTTCTTCGCCCGTAGCCGCGCTGCGGTATACTTGCCTTATTCTGTACGAAGTTTCGCCCGTCAAATCGAGATTGCCTTTCGTCGCCTTTACCCACGCGCCGTTTTCGTACACGTCGGGGAATTTATACGCGGCGCTTGCGCTTTCAAACGTGAAAGACGTAGAATCCGCGCCCGCGTAATATCCGAACGTGTTCACGTAGCCGTAGTTATAATTCCACGCCGACGAATCGCCTAAATTTCTGCCCTGCATAACGCCGAAGTGAACGCTTTTCGAAGTAACGCCAAGAACGTCGTATTCAGCCATTAAATCTTCGTCGTCGGCAAATTTAACGGAAGTTTTCGTCGCAAAACAGTTGACGTTATTGCCTGCGGTTTCGTAACCGCCGAGTTTAACGGTAGTTCCGCCTGACGTCCTGTACTCTATTTTCGTATCGCTTTTTACTTGCCAGTTCCCGCCCGTGAGCGTGGTCATGGTTATATCGTCTTGTATTACCGTAACTTTTTTATTAGCCGCTTTCGCATCGTAAACGCTCGGCGCAATCGCCGCGGCAACCATACAAATCGCGCATACCGTCGCTAAAGATTTTTTCGTTTTTATCATCATTTTTCGCTCCTTAAAATTCTACGTCGGGGACGAGTTTGTCTATTAAAAATTTACCCAGTAGCACGAGAGGCGTTCCGACGATAGCCGCGCACCAGCCTATGGCTGCGGCTTCGCTTAAATTGCCGCTCGAAACTCTGTTCGTGATAAGATACGCTATCGTGTAGCCTTCGCCCGAAGGTCCGCCGTTCGTAAGCAGTTGCGCGGGCAAAAAGTAAGAGAACGACACCGCTATACCCATCATAAACATAGTGGATATAGTGGGCATCGTAAGCGGAACGATTATCCTCGTAAATTCTTTGGTCATCGTTATTCCGTCTATCTTACCTGCTTCGATTACTTCGGGCGGAATTCTCGCCATAGACCCCGCTACCATGATTACGTTATAGCCGATACCCGACCACAGCGAAAACCAAAGTACCATCATAAAGCAGGTTTTCGGGTCGCCGAACCAGCCGTTTACGGGTATGACCTTGCCCAGCCCCATCGCTTTAAGAAGAGCGTTTACCGGTCCGTAGTTCGTACTGAACATGAACGAGAAAAGCATACACAGCGCGACGGGCATTATAATCGACGGAAGATAGAACACTACCTTGAAAAACTTTTCGCCCCATACCTTTTTATAAAAGTAATACGCGCAAAGCAGAGATATCGGCAGTATCACGAAAGTGTTCCATACGAATATGAGCAAGGAGTTTCTTATGCCGTATCTGTACTGCGGGTGAGCGTCCGCCGAAAAGAAGGACTTCAACACCCTTTCGAAATTTATCCAGCCCACGTTTACGTACTTGCCCTTGCTTATACTCCAGGTCTGAAACGCGAGTTTGATAGAATCGATATTGACGTAGAGAAAGAATACCAGCCAGTTTATAATCGGATAAGCCAAAAAGAGAATTATAAACAGCGTTCTCTGCGTTTTGCCGTTTCTGTATCGGGCTTTTTTACGGAAAACAGCGGTTTGCCCCGCTTCGGCTTTCGTACTCACGCCCGCATTGACGTTTTTATCTGTCATAATTTTATCCCTTTACGGGCACGGCGAAAATCGCGTCGCCCGCTTCGAGTTCGTAGGTAAATTTGCCGTTGTTAAGGTTTACCGTGGTCGCATTGCCGCGATAGTAGATAATCGCCTTATCGGCATTCTTAAAGGTAACCGTTATCTTGTTTTTACGATCGGTGTAACCGGGGTTTTCGTAGTTTAACATATAGAAACCGTCGTAACCCGATTCGTCTTCGAATACGCCTATCGCAAGGTCTCTTTCGCTCTCGATCGATTTGATACGGTCGTGTTTTTCGATAGCGTGTTTTACCGCTTTGAACGACGAACTTACCTTGCCTTCGGAAAGCGTGCCTACGTTGAGCATTATGCCCTGCCAGTCGTAAGACAACAAAACGTGGTCGAAATTCAACACTTCGTGATTGACGGTTTTACTGTCCTGATAGAGTTGCGTAACCGTTCCGTCGCCGCGTATCATCGCGTGAGTAAGATCGGTTTCCGCACCGAGTTCGTAAGGCCACCAATAGGTGAAATGATTGATTCCGTCCGCGCCGAACATGAGCGCGGCGTTTACCATAAATCTTAAATCGTAAATACTCGGCTGACGAATAGCGTTAGTAACGCCCGTCGTACCGATAAACGCGTAGAACGGTATATCGTAAAGTTTGGCGTTTTCGGCGTAGAGTTCGTAGTTACTCAAAAGCCCCGTATACAAAACCGGGCGCGACGCGCTGCCTTTAAGCGGATAATAGTCAACCGAAAGCAGATCGGGCGAAACCCTGTCTATAAAGTTCTGAAAATAATATTCGTAGCCCGACGACGTACCTAAACTACCCGACGAAGAATACGACGGGAAAAGGTTTACGAAATAATTCTTACCCGGGAAGGCTTCGGTGTACACTTTTTTGAGCGCGCCGATGCTGTCGAATTGCTCTACGTTGGGTTCGTCGAAAGCGTGATGACCCAAAAACGCGGGGTGATTATTGTACGAAGCGGTTTTACGCTGTAAATCTTCAGCCGTGGTGTTCGCGTCGTAAATTTCGGGGCGAACGTCGTAATCCATCACGAGCAGTTTTATTCCCGCCGCCTCAGCGTAATCGAGAGCGTTATAAAACTCTTCGGGATAATTCGTCTTTTCTTCGTATACGCATATGCCCACGTTTATGCCGCAGTCCGCCATTTCCCGGTAGCGTTCGAGCGTCTGAAAATCGTAAGTTTCGTCGTACTCCGAAGTGATATGCTTTGGCGGCGGAGGATTCCAACCGCCTATCCACATTACTTTTTCGGTTTCGTACGCCGAATAATCGGGCATACCCGTAGGAATTTTCTTTCCGCTGTTCTGCGTTCCGCCGTTAGAAGCGCAACCCGTAAGCGCGGTTATGCACGCCGCCATAGCGACCGCGAAAATTCTTTTCTTCATAAAATTTCCTCACTTAAATCTGCGTATTCCAGTACGACCAGTCTTTAACGACGTTATTATAATCGTACTCGATTATCTGCGCCGCCGTCTTACCTTGCGTTGCCATTTCGGTAACCTGTGTATATTGCCAGAAATTCGCGATGCCCGCCGCCATCAGCGCGGAACTGCTTTCGCGATAAAATACGTTGTTGTTCATACGAAGCGACAAAACGCTCTTAGAAAACTCGGAAAGTTGCGACGTATCCGCTTTCGTGTAATCTACTTTGAAAGTACTCGTGGTGTTGGTCTTTTCGAAGAAATCGAGAAGTCCTTTTTCGCTGAAAATGAACGAAACGAATTTCTTCGCCGCGCTCTTGTTTTCGGCGGCTTTGGGTATAACGAGCCATTCGTCGACGTGTCCGTAAATGTTCTTTTCGTTCGTACCGCCCTCTATGGTCGGGGGAGCGATCAACGCCATTTCGAAGCCTTCGGGAACGACTTCCTGTATGCCCGTTTCGAGCCAGGACGCGCTGGGCGTCATCAACGCCTTGCCGTTTGCAAAATCCATCTGCGAATCGGTAAGATTCGCGCCGAGCGAACTTCCGCTGTTTTTAGGCGCGTCCTTACCGCCGATAAGCGACAAAAGCGCGTCTACGGCTTTTTCTCTCGCGGTGGTTTTATATACGGACGGGCTTGCCATTTTCTTGAAAGTTCTGATTTCTTCGATTCCGCCGTAATTAGCCCACCAGGTATTCATGCTGTAATTCCAGTAATAAGCCGCGTTTACGCCCGACCAGGTGAACGGATAAATATCGTCGCCCGTATCCGAGTTCGTATTCTCGGGCAATTTCGAGATTTTATCGATGATATCGAGCATATCGTCCATAGTTTCGGGGATTTTCCAATTATGTTCATCGAAAAAGCCCTTGTTGACGACTATACCCGTCATATATTCGGAAAACGGAACGGAATAATATTCGCCGTTATATTTGATATTGTCTTTGATTTCGTCGTTAAGCGCGCTTTCGAGCGTCATGCCGTTACCGAAAGACGAAGAATACACGCCACCGAGCGGTTCGAGCCAGCCTTTGGAAGCGTATTTTCTCCAACTCATGGGCGCGACCATGATATCGGGCACTTGCCCCGTACTTAAAAGGTTTTCAATCGACGAGCCGTAAGCGGGGTCTCCTTCGAGTTCGAGCGTGATTTTTGCGTCGGGATGAGCCTCGTTATAGAGTTTTTCCCACGATTTCCAGTGAATGTCAAGGAATTCGCCCTCGAAATACCCTATCGTGATCGTCGATTCGCCGCCCGACGACCCCTTACCTTTGCAAGCCGTAAGACACATGGTTGCGACGACGCACGCAAGGGCGGCTGCCGTCAATTTTTTGAGTTTAAGAAGTTTTTTCATTTTTTGCCTCCTTATAATTTTCTCATTTTTACAGTTTTTATCGCTGATTTTGAAAATTAACTTTGTTAGTTTATTGCGTAAAAATAAATCGAATTTATTTTCTAACATAGTTATTATATCACCGTTTCCCGAATTTGTCAATACCCTTTTCAAAAATTTCACAATAGAATTTTTCGGATAAAAATACCGACGATTACACACCGTCGGCAGATATTTTATACTAAACGTAATTTTCAAACGTTTTTATACCCGTCGCCACCGCGCCGTTGTATATCGCGTTTGCGTCGGTAATAAAGCCGACGTCGATTTTCGAGTAAGTCGGGCTTTTAAGAAACATTTCGTCGAGTTTTGCCTTTATAAGAGCGCCGAGACGAACTATTTCGCCGTCGAAAATTATATTGGAAACGTCGAGAAGTTCTGTTAAACTCCAAAGCACTCTGCCGAGCACCGCCACGGACTCGTCGAGCGTTTTTATCGCAAGTTCTTTGCCGCTTAAACAATCGGCTATAAACCGCTCTTTCGCATCGGGGTAATTAAGTTCTTTTTCGCCCGCCGCTTTTATATATCTGTCGGATATCGCTTTCAGCGACAATTCGGTAGAAAAAATCTTACTCTTCTCGTCTGGGAAGAAGTCCGTCGCGTCGATGGGGTTCATTCCGAAAAAGCCGAACTCGCCCGCCATGCCGTGTTCGCCGCTGAAAACTTTCCTGTTGAATACGAATCCTCCGCCGACGCCTTCGTCAATATATAAAAAGATAAAATCGTCGGGCGTAGAAGTCTTTTCGAGCGCGGACTGCATTGCCGCAGGCATGTCGTTTTGCATGACGACGGGTACTGAAAGCCTGCTTTCGAGATACGCCGCGAAGCGTTCGCCGTAAAACTCTCTGAACTTTTCCGCGAACACGAATTCGTCTTTTTTGCTGTTGTATTTACCCGCGAACACGAACACGACGTGATTCAATTTTTTTCTGAACTTTTTAAGGTCGTTTATCGCAGAATCTATCACGTCGCGTTTTACGACGTAACCCGTTTCGTATTCCTTTTTATATATACGCTCGCCGACGTAGTCGTTTACGGTTACGGTTAAAACGTCGCTGTGCGCCAATACGACCGCGAAATAACCGTATGCGGGATTAGGCGTAATCATTTCGGCGCGCCGCCCCGCCGTCGTGGACGGTAATTGAGTTCTTAAAACCATGCCCGATTCGGTCATTGCGGATACTATCTTAAAAACCGCGGCGTTAGAAAGCCCCGTAATCTCTTCGAGTTCGGCGAAAGTTTTACCGCCGTTTCTTATCGTTCTCATAACCGCTTTTATATTCGACGCGCGGATATATTCTTGTCTTCTCCCGATCTGAGCCATAAACTCCCCGATAAATTTGTATTAAGTAAATTTTAACTTAATCGCCCCCAAAAGTCAAGGATATTACCGAAACTCGGCAAATAAAGCCCCGCCTAAAACCCGACGACTCTTGCCGATAATAACTCTCCTATACTACAAAACCCGAAACAATATCCGTTTTAGGCTTGACGCGCTCCGGCGCAGGTAAAAAACGAACTCCGACGTAATATCGGAGTTCGTTTTTTTATTTGGTTGATTAGCCGCAAGTGATTGCGTTATTTAATCGATTCGGCGACGAACGCGCGCAATTCGGACTCGCTTGCGCGGTTTAACAATCTGCCGTTTTTGACCGTAACGTTTTTGCCGAGAATTTTACGGAAATTATCCGCCGTTTTACCTAAACCGCTACCGCCGCTCGTGGCGAAAGGCACTACCGTTTTGCCCGAAAAATCGTAACTTTCGAGAAACGTATCGATTATTCTCGGTTCGACGTACCACCACACGGGAAACCCTACGAACACGATATCGTATCCGCCCATGTTTTCAAGTTTTTCGGCAATTGCGGGGCGAGAAGACGGATCGTTCATTTCAATCGTAGAACGACTTTTTTTATCCGTCCAATCAAGATCTTCGTCCGTGTAAGGCTGAACGGGGATGATTTCAAACGAATCCGCGTTCGCCGCGGCGGCAAGTTTTTCAGCCGTCTTTTTCGTTACGCCGCTTGCAGAAAAATAAGCAACGAGTGTTTTACTCATAAATCTAATCCTCCCTAAAACCGTATTTCGGTTATATTATATCCGTTTTTCGTAGAAATGTAAAACGAATTTTTGCCGAATCGGTATATTCGTCCGCAATATACCATTTCGGGATATTCTTCGCTTACGCTCAACTATTCTGTCATCCTGAACGTAGTGAAGAATCGCCTGGAAAGGCAAAACCGTCAGATTTTATGCTTACCGTAACAGATTGCGCGTCCGCCACTTTTTTACGATTTTCAGCCGTCATTTTTTGTTTCAACAACGAATTCGTATCCATATTTCCGCTTACGAAATCAAGCATGTCGCAGGCTAAAATCGGGGTTAAAAGGTCGTGATACGGTTGCGGAAGTCATAACCGAAGCGATCGAAAAATTGACTGACGAATAAAAACCACAAAACCGAATATGCAAAAACCGCAGGCATTCCGCCTGCGGTTTTATTCTTACTTTTTCTTTCTTAATTCGTTTATCCTTTGAGCGGCTTCTTTATCGATGACTTCTATGCCGTTTTTCTCGGCGATTTCGGCAATCTGCAAAAGCGCGGATTTAAGAAAGGGTCTTGGAATTTTAACGTAAGCCTTGCACCCTTCTTTCGTGAAACGCACTTTCGTATCGAGCCTTTCGGAGCAATACATAACGCTTTCTACGCTGCCCGCGTTGCTTTCGGCTATCCCTTCCGACGTAGGCAGAATACTCTTGAATTTTTTATACCAGAAATTCTTGCTGTCGTGGTAACCGTAATCTACGGGAACGTTCGGGAAAGCCGTACGCGTCAAGCCGTTTTTAAGCGCGTCGGCGTACTTTTCTTCCATTAAAATATTGTCTATTTTCAATATAAAATGACAACCGAATTTCGAAGTGATTCCGTTAAAATTATTATACGGCGGTTCGACTCCTTCGAGTTCGCCGATATGCTCTTTCGACTTATACCCGTCTTCGAGCGTGTCGTCCCAGGTACATTCGATAACCTGATACGCGTCCTCGATAATAAGCGGTCTTTGCCCTTCCGCCTCGCCCTTTACGAGTTTATAAATACAATCTTTCATTTTCTCTTGCGGAGTTTTACCCGGAAAGCCCAGCCTTACCGCTTCTTTGAAATACTTTCTGTCGTCTTTTATAAAATTAAGCGCGCATTTGCCGTTTTTTAATATGTTCTGCGCGGTATTCGACGAGTTTCTGCATTCTAAAATCATAGCGTAATAGTCTTTACCCGCTATATAATACGGAAAAACGAGCGAATAACTGCCGATATTAGTCGTTCCGTCGTCGCAAAGGGTCGAAATTTCAACCGTCGGCATCGGAAAGAACAAATTATTCTGATAAAAATTGTCTACTACTTTTAATTTTCTGAAATCTGACATAACGAACTCCTTATTTATATATTATTCGTATAAAATCAATAAATATTTTCACTCGTAAATCATCGCCCACATTAAAATCACTTTCATTAAAATGTCCGAGCATTAGTAAGGTAAATAAAATAGTTATTTATTGCTTTCTCAAAATCTGCGAACTTTTGCTAAATATGTAAAACATCATAAAAAAAACAATAATCCCCGCACGCTCGTTTGATAATCATATATATTCTTTTATCCCTAAAATATAATCGGAACTTACTTCTAACAACGCACATAGTTTTGCAAGCGTATCTAACGCAGGAAAAATATCTTTTTTCATGTATTTTGATATCGTTTGCGGTGAAACGCCTAGCTCTTTCGCAATCTGTCTTTGTGAAAAATTAGATTCTTTAATACATTCCCTTAACCGTAATTGAATACTTGCCAAATCCATAATCGACCTCACGATAGTTTTTCTTGTCAAAATTATCGCATATTATACGATTATTTGCTTGACAATCGTATATTAGGTGATATATAATGGTTTTGCGATTGAAAAAAATCGTAATCAATCACCACCGAAAAATGGAGGATAAATATGGAGATCGAACTTAGCAATGCCGAAGAAAAACTCAAAGAAATCAAAGACACGGACTTAACCCAATTAGACGATTTCGCTCTTTCGTCTATGAAAACGCAAATGGAAGACTGTCTGAAAGATCAGAGCGCGACGTTTCACCCGGGACAATACAAAGCGGCGGGATTTATCGTTATGGGAATTTCCCTTTTTTTAGCGTTAATCGCCTTGCCTTTGGGATTTATAAGTTCGGAATCGCGTACTATTGCGCTTGTGTTATGCGTTATAGCATTATCATTGTTTGGGGTTGTAGCGTTATATGGACAGAAAGGAAAACAAGCGCGAAAATATACCGACGAATTAAAAAATATCTGCGCATATAAATTATTCGAAATAAAAAAAGAGATAGCAACGCGTAATATTGAACCGTCTGCAAGTATTGAAGAAAAAGCGTCCGTTTGTTCTAAATGCGGTTATGCGTTTGAGGGCGACGATACCTTTTGCCCGAAATGCGGAACTAAAAGAAAAACTTTATAAAAATAACGGTCAAGCGAGCGGGGATTGCAAACTTGCAATCCCCGCTC
>ERZ780178.1733-NODE-1733-length-13467-cov-12.530868_pt1 | contig 13467 bp, 10 predicted proteins | sample MGYA00511018_ERZ780178 | MGnify/ENA primary metagenome ERZ780178 (study PRJEB29588, sample SAMEA2151439) | human gut metagenome | biome: human gut; feature: human-associated habitat; material: faeces | place: Denmark | collected 2008/2010 ...
GGCACAAGACGGGTGGGAAAGACCACCATACAGTACCAGATGATCGAGGCCCTTCTCCAGAGCGGTGTTCCGCCCCAGAAGATCGTCTTCATCTCCATGGATCATCCCATGCTGAAGTTGAGCGCTATGAACGAGATTCTGGATTGCTATCACGAAAACATCTATCCGGATCAGGATGTCTACTACTTCTTTGACGAGATCCAGTATTGGGACAAATGGCTGAAGACGATTTATGATATGCAGCCGGACACCAAGATGGTAGCCACCGGCTCGGCCAGTCCGGTTTTAGTCAAGGGGAGCCAGGAGAGCGGCGCCGGGCGATGGTCGGCCATCCAGGTTCCGACACTGTCTTTCTATGAGTATTGTGAGCTGCTGAATGTGGATCGCCCCGACCTGCCGGATGATTTGAAAATCACCCCGCTGGTATATAAGACCCAGCAGGAACGCACCCAGATCATGCTGCAGCTCTCTAAGGTACAGAATCACTTTAACCGCTATCTGCAAGTGGGCGGCTTCCCCGAACTGGCCCTGGCCGACAACGACATCCTGGCCCAGCAGGTCATGCGGGAGGATGTAGTGGACAAAGTGCTCAAGCGGGACCTGCCCTCCCTTTACAAGATCCGCAACGCCACAGAGTTGGAGCGAATCTTCCTGTATCTCTGCAATGTTTCTTCCGAGATCGTTTCCATCGAGGCGATTGCGAAGGAGCTGAATGGCGTTTCCAGGCCTACCGTCGAAAACTATATCGAATATCTGGAAAGCGCCAACCTGATTTATCAGAGCTGGCCCGTCAATATGGCGGGGAAAAAAGTCCTGAAAGCCAGCCCCAAGATCTATATTGCCGACGCAGCCATCCGCAATGCGGTTCTGATGGATGATTCCATGCTGAGTGACCCGGTGGAGATGGGAAAAGTCGTGGAGACCGCCGTTTACAAGCATGTAGCTGCATTTTATTATCAGCAGGCCGCATCAGTGGGATACTATCGCGGCGGCAAGCGTGGAAAAGAAATTGATGTTGTGGTGGAATACTCCAATTCCAAGAACATTCTTATTGAGGTGAAGTATCGGGAGGGCGCCCCCATCCCGGATGATTCCGCCATCGTAGAGTTGAGCGGAGAGGCGGCGGCATCCATCGTGGTGACCAAAACCGCCGATGACTTTGGCGTCCACAATACGAAGAACGGAAAAGATTTGATCCGTATCCCGGCCTTTGCCTTCCTCTATCTGCTTGGTCATGCAGAAAAGCACGGCTACCGTGGAATGGAATAATGACAGAGTATAAGATGGAGAGCGTGGTGCATGAGCACCACGCTCTCCTGTTTGCTTCATAAGTTTCTGTTATATTTCTGCCATCCCTATAGGCAAGAAATCAAATAATGGATTCAAACGATTTATCTTAAAAATACGCATGAGGCTTGGAACTATCTAAAATTTCCTGCATAGATTTTATAACAATTCCAAAAACATTTTGATATGAAATGACACGATACAATACTGTAAGTGTACAAAAGAGCAAAAAAGCCTTATGCAGCCAGGTCATAAATTGTTCGAAGCCGTTAGGAGTATAGCGTACCATTTCGTAAATTGTTCATATCATATCTTCCCGTGTTGTTTCTTCGCAAATTGTGCTGCCTGGAGGCAGGTCAATTTGCACAAATTCCCCTGAAATATGCTGCCTTACAACGGCTTTTCAAATGTTGTATTAGCAAGGTATTAGCAGGAACCCCTTGTCACAAAGGGCTTTTAGGGGCCATTTCAAAATGCTATTAGCACAGGGAGGTTAATCTATGAGCACCGACACGACCAACGAAAAAGGGACGCCCCAAAGCAGGACATACACCGTGAATGACATCGCAGCCATTCTCGGTATCGGCCGTGCTACGGCCTATAAACTGGCCAACTCCGGAGCATTCAAGACGATCCGCATTGGCAACATGATCCGCATCTCCAGGAAGTCCTTTGAGGACTGGCTGAAGGCGGAGGGATTGGACGACGAAACAGAATAATTACATGAAACCGCTGCAAGCAGTAGATTGCAGCGGTTTTATTTTGCTCTGGGACTGCCCTGCTTAACTCGATAAAGCATATTAGAAGTTGAATTCTATAATAGGCTAGTGTAAACTAGTTATATAAGAACAGGGGAATTTTTACATATGTGGGAGAGTTGGGCATGACAATTGTAGAAGCAATAAAAACGGTACTGTACCAAGTGCCTGACGGACTAACCTCTAAAGAGATTTATGATGAAATCGTGAAGCAAAACCTCTATTCCTTTGGCGCTAAAAATCCGCTGGGTGTAGTAAATAGCCAAATCCGCAGAAGGTGTGCAGGACTCGACTTTCCTACGGCATATCCGGTTAAAGTGTTTAGGATAGCTGGCCATCGTGGAAACAAAAACAAATTTGCTCTATATGATGAATCCATTCCTCAAGACAACGATCAGCATTCTAAAACCACAAAGAATATTGCTGAAGAACTGCCCGAAGAGCGTATAGGTGCAGCATTAAAAGAGCATATTGCTTCCATAAAGCAGCAAGTGTTAGATAGCATTTTGAACAACTCCCCGGATTTTTTTGAGCATCTGGTTCTAGATCTTCTTCTTCAAATGGGATATGGCTACGGCAAACAGGCGGGAGTAGTAACCGGACGGCCACACGATGGCGGGATTGATGGCATCATTAGTGAAGACAAGTTGGGGTTAGACTTGATTTATATTCAGGCTAAGCGGTATGCCCCCAAAAACAAGATTGGTCGAAGTGAGTTACAAGCATTTATCGGAGCTATGGAGCATATCCAGAAGGGCGTATTTATCACGACATCAGGTTTCACCAAAGAAGCCGTGCAATTTATGAATAAGCAGCAGCAGAAAAATATCAAATTGATTGATGGTGAATCTCTAGCAGATCTTCTTGTACGGTATGAGGTAGGCGTGCTTCCTGCTCAGAGTATTAAAATCTATAAGATAGACACGGATTATTTCAATGTCTAAAATGTTTCAAATAGAAGCGGAGGAACACCAACTTGGTGTTCCTCCGCTTCTATTTGAAGGGTTGCATGTTGACTAAAACCTATCCAAGTGGTATACTTACGTATATACTTAAGTATAACTTGGAGGAAAGTATGTTCTACCGATTTCCCGCCATGCGAGGTATCCAGGCAAATAGTGAGTATTTTGTCTGCATGATTCCTCTTGGCGTACTTTCAAAAATTTTTATCGAAGACTCCTCTGATGTATTACCTGAATTTCGAGCACAGCGGAAACTGAACGAGCAAAGAATTCCCGAGATTAGAGACTATATTATAAATAACAGGGACTCGTATGTTTTTTCAGCACTTGCTGCATCCGTGGATGAAGAAATTGCTTTTTTCCCCACAAGGGAGTCAGGCAATATTGGGGAACTGGAAGTCGATATGACTGCTACTTTTCTAATCAATGACGGTCAGCACAGAAAAGCAGCCATAATTGAAGCCATAGAATTTGATGAAAGTTTAAAAGACGAAACAATTGCTCTGGTTCTCTATCGGGATAAGGGCTTGGCTCGGAGCCAACAAATGTTTACCGACTTAAACAAACATGCAGTTAATACCTCCAAGTCATTGAATACACTCTATGACTCAAAAGACCCCATGGCAGTTATGACGAAGCAGGTTGTCGCACAGGTTCCATTTCTGCGGAAGTATACTGACAAAGAGAAGGATAACCTTGCAAATTATGCTGCTAAACTGTTTACTCTGAACGTGTTTTATGATGTTAATAAACGCATCATTAAAAATCCCGTTGATATTGAAGAAGAAACCAGATTCCTTGTTGACTTCTGGACTACCATTGTGGTCAATATGAGAGACTGGAATGATATGGATAAAGGTGAACTTAGTAAAAAGGAATTACGGGAAGCATACATTTCTTTGCGAGGAATTACCCTGCATGCGTTTGGTAAATTGGGCGCGTACTTCTTTTCCCACCCGCAATATGATATTCATAAGTATTTAACTGGATTGTCAAAAATCGATTGGTCCAGAAGCAACTTGGAATGCTGGGAGAATCGTGCTATTACCGATAAAGGCCGCATCAATCGCAATGAGAAAGGAATCTTTCTAACCTATATTCAGATAAAACGGCTACTCAATCTGGAAATTGACAGTGAGGAAGCCGCGAGGGAGAAACAATTACTATGAGCAACGCAGATTACCAGATTTTTGAGGACATCATTCAAGAAATGATGATGGTCTATCGCCATGACAATAGACCATGGCTCATTGGATATAGTGGAGGCAAAGACTCTACCCTTTTAGTTTCGTTGGTTTTTCGAGCTGTATCTAGAATTCCAGAGAATGAGAGGAATAAAAAAGTCTATGTGATTACTTCAGACACAATGGTAGAGAATCCTATTGTGAAGAAGTATATGCATGAATCTTCAGAGAACATTTCTTCGGCATCCAAGGATCAAAAACTCAATATTCAAGCAGAGATCATATATCCTGACATCCATCAGACTTTCTGGGCTAGAGTGATCGGATTGGGCTATCCAACGCCGGAACCTCCTGGTTTTAGATGGTGTACGGAGCGTCTTAAGATAAATCCCATGAACAAGTTTGTCGAAGAATGTATAAAAACAAATGGGGAAATCATTATCTTGCTTGGCGTCCGCAAGGCTGAAAGTGCAGCCCGCTCACGGAGCATTTCAGAAAAGGAAATTGCGGGATACCTGTTGAACCCACATAATAACATCAATAATGCCTACGTCTATAATCCATTAACCGAAATTGAGAATAGCTTAGTCTGGGAGTATCTCCTGAAAGATGATGGTATCAGTCCATGGGGAACTAGCATGAAACAGCTTTTTTCTCTCTATCAGGGTGAAGACCTAAGCGAAGAACAAAGTGTACTCGGAGAAATCGACGAGAAAAAGATTCCCATTACGGGAAACTCTCGCTTCGGCTGTTGGTGCTGCACATTAGTTAAAGAGGACAAGTCACTTCAAAGTTTTATTAATAAGGGGTCCGATGAACTAAAGCCCCTCCGTGAGTTTCGAAATTGGCTGGTTAGCATTCGACAGGACCCCGATTTTCGAGACACAAAAAGGAGAAACGGAACTGTATATACTAAATCTAATGGTGAAGTTGGCTTTGGCCCATTTACATTGGAAGCTCGTCGAATAATTCTAAAAAGGCTATTGGAACTGCAGAAAGAAACCCAAATGCAGCTTATTACAATCGATGAATTGAAAGTGATTGACGAAATGTGGGATGCGGATGGCGATTTGGAACGTCGCCATCTGGTCGACACCTACTATGATGTCATGGGTGAGCGGCTCCCCTGGGATGAATACAAAGTACCTATGTATCATCCTGAAATTGTTGGAGAGATAGAGCAGATTGCACGCAAATATAATCTAGAGCCCGAATTGATGGAAAAGCTCATTGTCTCCGTGGACAAGAACAAGCACTATACACGAAGCAATGTTATCAAAAAAGAAGTCACTAGAATTATCAATCAAGAGTGGCTGCATCAAGATAGCTTGCCAGAGGAAGAAGCATGAGAATAAAGCGACTAACATTAAACAATATCGGGTCTTTTGCCGGGGAACATAGTTTTCTATTTCAAACAGATAATTCGCAGAAACAGATTGTGCTAATCGGTGGACGCAACGGTGCCGGCAAGACCACATTATTTGAATCAATCCGTCTGTGTTTATACGGGTATAAACTATACGGTTATCGGCAGAACAGCCAGACCTACACAAATAAAATCAAGCGTCTTATTAACGATAAAGTAAGATCCGCCTCTCCGGCTACAGCCGGGATCAAAATGCAGATTCTCATTGAAGATGGTTACGCAAATAGCGTCTTTGAGATTAGCCGAAAATGGATATTAAATGGCAATACTCTGAAAGAAAGTCTGTGTGTATATAAAGATGGGGATTTGCTTACACCGGAACAAATGCAGGATTTTGATAATTACTTGATGCAAATTATTCCTCCTGCTTTGTTTAATTTCCATTTCTTTGATGGTGAAAAAGTTTCAAATTTCATGTTTGATCGTGCAAATGGTCAAGCATTTCGAAAAGCCTTTTTACAGATTTGCGGCCTGGATACATTTGATTTGATCGAAGAACAACTGCAGTACAACACTCGAACCAAAAAAGGCGACTCACAAAATCTTATTCAGGAAGAATTTGCAACGGCCAGGATGAAACTGGCCGAGGCTAAAGAATCGCACATTGCGTCTCTTCAAAAAATTCAAGAAACACAAGCGGAAATTGATGCTCTTCAAGATCAGATTACCATATTAGATGCAGATATGAAAAAATATGGTGGTGTCGAGGACGACGATTGGAAACTGTACGAGAAAGAAATTCAAGAGGAAGAATCCAAACGTGAAGAACTACGGCATATTCTAAAAGCAGCGGCTAACGATGCAATCCCATTCATCATCTTGAAAGATCAATTGCAGGCACTCAAACACCAATTGACTGTCGAAGGGAAACTAAAGCGAAATCGCCTCTTCAAAGACAAATTTTCCGATCCGGACTTAAAGGAAAAATTACAGCAGGAGCTGAAGGTAGGGACTGATTCGCCTCAGATTGAACTTTCTGATGAATTTATGCTTGCCCTATATAAGACACTGCGAGAAGACATATCTGAACATGAAGTGGAGTTTTTGCGAATATCCGAAAATGATTCTATGGAATTGCTTGCAAAGATTCATCACTATCAAAATTACGACATTCAAAGTCTCATTGATGCAGAAAAATCTTTAGAAGAATCTTTGTCGCGCACAAAAGAACTGCGCGCACAAATGGACTCAAAGGAAGTCGTTGACTCTAATCATTATCTAGCGAAAAAGAATGAACTACTTTTGCACCTGGATACAGTAAGGCAACAATCTTTTGCGGAAAAAGATGCTTTGTCGCAAGCAGAAATCGCTCTGCAGACAGCAGAGAAAGCATATCAGAAGGCATACGAAAAATATCGCGCTATACTAAAAGAAAAATCCGTTTCGGATATGGCTGCCAGAGCATTGTTGGCATTTAGTGAATTAAAACAGAATCTATATGCTAAATACATCTCACAGGTTGAAGAGGCTTTTTCTCGAAATTTCCATAATCTCATTAGCAAGACAGATTTAATTGATGGGATTTATATCGACTCTGCATTTGAAGTGGTCGCCTATAAGATGCAAGAAGTTGATATTGCCCAAATTTTTAAAGAAGTTCAAGAATACGGCGAAGAGTATGTATTCACCAACATCGGTGAACGCGCTTATAAGATAATTAAAGATAGCTCATTCAGTGACGGAAAGATTACTGTACCAATAAAAGTTGAGCAACATTTTTCCGCTGGTGAGCAGCAGATCTTTGTGATGTCGCTCTATCAATCTCTTGCTGAAATTCGGACTTCAGAACTTCCGTTTGTTATTGATACACCTCTAGCACGTATTGATAGTGAGCATAGAAGAAACATTCTCGATCACTTTTTCTCTCGGCTCCCAGGGCAAGTCATTATCTTGTCTACCGATGAAGAGATTAATAATGAAGGGATGGCGGTTCTCTCTTCCAAAATCTCTGATGTCTATTTAATTGAACACCAAGAAGATGGCACTACATCTGTGAGTAGAGGGGCTTATTTCAAGGGGGTGATTGCTTGATCTATAAATTAAGGACCTCAAAGGAAACTATGAAAATCTTTGAAGAGCTTGGAACTTCCCAAGGGCTTCAGCCTTTTGCACTATCAAAAATAGCAATCGCCCTCTCTATCCGGTTTGGCTCTTTTTCAGATGAAGACTTTTCCGCTGACACTGAGGGGCTTGAATTAAATAGGCAAACCATATTCGGAGAATATGAGGTTTTATTTAAAGCATTGCTCGCCATGGAAAAGAAGACCCCTCTATCGGATGAAGATTTCTTCCCCACTTTGGTTAAAGCACATTTGGACCGTGGTGCCAAGTTATTAAAAAATGAGTCTAGATACGGAATGCATTTTTATAAAAACCTTTTAGAGCTTGATTGTAACTTATAAAAGGAAATGAGGAAGAGATTGCTATAGTTCTCTTCCTCATTTCCATATTTATTTGACTAAATCATTTGGTAAAGCTCTTGAAGTTTTTGAATAAATTCGTTGGTTAATGTGTCCTGAAGCTCTTTCAAACTATCTTCAGAAAAATAATTGTTGATAAATGTTTGGTACCTTCTTAATACATCTGCACGAGGCTCATTGTTATTATAGGCCGTCAATAATTCGCCATATCCATTGGTCTTCATTATATGTTGACAAATAATTTCAATGTGTGAATGTTTCTTAGCATAAGTACCGTTATGCGGAGCCTCTGAAGCTACATATGTTCCTCTAAGAATCATAATTTTATTAATTATGTCCTTATTTTTCAAAGAATCTCTATTAAAGTCCTTATCGATCCATATGAAATTAGCCCAACAATTATTAGGACCAACCCATGCAGGGCACATCCTAAAATCGTTCATGGTAAAGCTATGTTCAAAATTCGGATCTGGATGCGCTTCATCATATGCCGCAGATCTCCACAGTATATTATGTGACTGATTTACAATTAGGTGTTCCAGATTGTAGTTTTCAGGAAACAGTTGAAACTTCACAGATAAATCCGCATCGCATGTGGCCGGAGTATTTTGAGAGGAAGGCTTAAAGTAATCCAAAATACTATACAGTTGTTTGCGAGTTGCCTCATCTTTTAGAGCTTTTTCATCAATAGCAATTTCGAAACCGTTACCATAATCTTTAATTTCTTTGATAAATTGAATTAGAAAATCTTCATTTGCTTGGACCTTATAAATAAGATCGTTTGCAAGGTCTTCTCTTTTCCGGGAGCCACCTAGACGCGAAAACAAAAACATATAAACATAATATAGATATATAAAAACAGACAATTGATTGTAAGATAGTTTATCGGCTGGCTCCTTCCTATAATTCTTGTCAATAAGGTAAAATAGCGGAAGTTTGAAGAGGTTTTGATTACATGTAATAATATTTGTTAAAATACTTGCAATCTCTTTAATTCGATCACCATTGTTTCCAAGATCTTGAGCAGAGGCATTCATTATCTCAGCATACTGGTAGCGAATTATGCTAAGTTTACTTACAAAGTCCAACAGATTTTTCTGATATGTCTCCATATCTTTTAACAGGTTTATAACTTTTGTGGGAGTATTGTAACGTTGAGTTATGACATTTTCGCCACTAATAGTTAAATCTTTTTTAATATCTTGACGGGGTGTTTTAGTTGCTTCTTGAGTTAGCAAATAAAAGTGCAAGAAAACTCCCATATCGGTTTTTTTGAAAATTTGATCCATGGAAAAGAATTTTTGTTTGATAGATCGCCACAATATTTTGACTCGATCTTGTTGTTGAACTGTTTTACATATCGCAAAACAATGCCCCTTAAAAATACCCTCTGGATCAAGTTTTTGAGCTTTCTCGTTAATATCAATATATATCTCTTCAGATGACCCTTGTTGCATGTTAGCTGTGTTTTTTTGTGCAAAAAGAAGTATTTTACAATCAAGCAACTGCTGCTTATAGACATCTAAGGTTACATCTGGATTCCTCTGGCGCATTTCGTATATTTCTTTTTCAATTATATTCCAAGCATCTTTAAATTTACTCGATTGCTTGTATATATCCACTGCCGGATTAATATCTAAGTTAATCCTTCGTTTATTATCTGGTTCTCTAACAAAATGCAGATATTCGCCTACACTCCCATTCTCTAATTTTAAAACCCGATGTCCATTTATTTCACAGGTAATTAATGCTTCAATCTCGTCTTGAGTTTCAGTTTCATCCTCATCGGCGCACGCATTATATAACTGAGCCAACATCAGGATAATGGTAGTTAGTCGTTGCTGGCCATCGACGAGAGATAAAAAATTTGAAATAGGCGCTTCTACGGTAATAATACCCAAGAACTTGCTTCTTTGCATTACATTATCAACAAATGTTTTGATCTTGGATTTTTCCCATTTATATTCTCTCTGGTAATCAGGAATTGCCATAAGTTGCTTCTGAGACTGTATGAAGTCACTAAAGCTACTTTCAAAATCTAGTTTAAGCAAATTATTAATTGTAACAATTGTTGATTCCAAATCCATATTAATCACCATAGCTCCCAATATTTTCTGGTTAATTATTAGTATAGGACAAAACGCATTAGAAAGCAACTGATTAAAATTATATTTTTGGACAACCTGTCGAATTTTCTTTCTGAAATGCCAATTTTGCCGACTCACTAGTTCTCAAAGGCGACTGTAGCAATAACGGTCGCCTCTTTAATTTTAAACTGTCCCGAAAGGAGTCAAAAATCCCACACTTTTTCATCCACAATCAATCGAAAGGCCGCCGCCCATAGGTATCTCCCTTTGTGCTATCCGAGCGGCATAGAGACCGCCTTTTCCCAAAAAACCAACACTTTTCCCAACCGCCGAAGGGAGGTGATACCATGGCGGTATTTCGCATTGAGAAAACCCGCGATTACACGGTGATGTCCAACCACCACCTGCGGAATGCGGGGCTGTCGCTGAAATCCAAAGGGCTGCTCTCCATGATGCTGTCCTTGCCGGAGGACTGGAACTACACCACCAGGGGCTTGCCAAAATCTGTAAGGAGGGCACGGGCAGTATCGGATCAGCCCTAAAAGAGCTGGAGCGAGCCGGGTACATAGTTCGCAACCGCCTGCGGGGCAGCAAAGGCAAGATCGTGGATGTGGAGTATGTCATCTACGAGACGCCCCATCCCCCGGACACGGGCCAGCCGTGTGAGGACGAGCCGGATACGGCTTGTCCAGATACGGAAAACCCGGATATGGATAACCCATGTCTGGAAAAACCGGCCGCAATTAAATAAAGAGAAAAGAAATCCTGAAGAACAAAATACTGATTCATCAAGTACGGAAGGATCAAATCCTATCCAATCAAGCCCCCAAACCCCCGTAGGGGCCAAACGGACCGGACGGGACTGGATGCGGGAGCGAGAGAGTTATCGGGAACTGATTTTGGAGAACATCGAGTATGACATCCTCATACAGAACGAGCGTATGGACCGTGACCGCCTGGACGAGCTGGTGGAGCTCATGGTGGATACCGTCTGTTCCCGCAAGGAGGCGATCCGCATTGCCGGGGACGACTATCCGGCGGAGGTGGTCAAATCCCGGTTCCTGAAGCTGAACAGTTCTCACATCGAGTATGTGTTGGACCGTATGCGGGAGAACACCACCTATGTCCGCAACATCAAGAAATATCTGCTGGCTGCCCTGTATAACGCCCCGGCCACCATCGACAGCTACTATGCGTCCCTGGTGAACCACGACCTGTACGGCAGCGGAGAAGGAGGTAATCACTTATGCAGGAAGAAGTCACCCAGCGCACCGTTGCCCTCTGCGTGGAGGCCACCAAGCTCTCCGCCGGGATGCTGCAACAGGCCATGAAAAAAGTGCTGGACGAGATGCAGAAAGGAGTGACCGGCCACAAGACCAAGCTGCACCACGGCAAGCAGACCCTCCGGCAGCTGATGAAGCACAACACCGGCGTTTCCAACATCGAGATCACCGACCAGAACATCCGGGCTTTTTCCGCCACCGCCAAGAAGTACGGCATTGACTTCGCTCTGAAAAAGGACACCAGCGGCGAGATACCCCGCTATCTGGTGTTCTTCAAGGGCCGAGATGCCGACGTCATCACGGCGGCCTTCCGGGAGTTCTCCGCAATTAACCTGGAGAAAGAGAAAAAGCCCTCTATCCGCAAGGAGCTGGAGCAGGCGAAGCAGCAGGCCAAAGCCCAGCACCGCCAGCGGGAGAAGGTCAAGACCAAAGACCGGGGTGTGGAATTATGACGGTTGACTTGAAGAAGATTCTCATCCTCAACCTTCCGTATCTGCTGTTCGTGTATCTCTTTGATAAGCTCTGCCAGGCGGTGCGCCTTGCACCCGGCCTTGACGCCTCTGAAAAGTTCCTGCATTTGAGCCAGGGCTTTACGGAGGCGTTTTCTTCTGCGGCGCCCAGCCTGCACCTATTAGACCTACTGGCAGGTATCGCCGGGGCGATCATTGTTCGGCTGGCGGTGTATGCCAAGAGCAAGAATACAAAGAAATATCGCAATGGCATTGAGTACGGCAGCGCCCGGTGGAGTGCATAATTTTAAGTGTAAATGACACATACATGGACGCACAGGAGGTTATGCACATGACTGATTATAGCAAAATTACAGCCCTTTACTCCCGCCTTTCCGTGGGCGACGAGGACAGGGACGGCGGCGAGAGCAACAGCATACAGAACCAAAAAATATTTTTGGAGAACTATGCCAGAGGGCAGCACCTAACCAATATCCGGCACTACATCGACGATGACGAAAGCGGCAGGTTTTTTGACCGTTCCGCCTACTCCCGCATGATGGACGATGTGGAAAACGGGAAAATCGGTGTCTGCATTATGAAAGACCTTACCCGCTGGGGGCGCGACTATCTCCAAGTCGGCAACGCGATGGAGATATTCAGACGGAACAATGTGCGCTTTATCGCGGTCAACAACGGCATTGACAGCGAGAAGCCCGACACATTGGAGTTTGCGCCCTTTATCAATATCATGTCGGAGTGGTACGCAAAGGACATCAGCAAGAAAGTGAAAACGGGCATTAAGACCAAAGGCATGAGTGGAAAGCCGATTGTCACCGAAGCCCCTTACGGCTATGTCAAAGACCCGGACAACAAGGATTTTTGGATAATCGACGAGGAAGCCGCCGAGGTTGTCCGTTTGATTTTCCGTCTGTTTATCGGCGGGAAAAACCGCAACCAAATCGCCGTATATCTGACACAGGAGCAAATCCCAACCCCCACTTTCTACATGAAAGACCGAGGGCGGGGAACCTGTAAAAATAAGACGCTCAACGAGGATAACCGCTGCAAGTGGAACAAAGCCACCTTGACCAATATCCTCACACGGCAGGAGTATTGCGGCGATGTAGTCAACTTCAAGACTACAAAGCATTTCCGGGATAAACATAACCACTATGTAGACCGGAGCCAGTGGCACATCACAGAAAATGTGCATGAGCCGATTATCAGCCGCAGCGATTTTGAAACCGTACAGCGGATTTTGGAAAACGCACCCGTCAGACGCCCCAACGGGGACGGGGAAATCCACCCTCTGTCCGGCTTACTTTTCTGTAAGGACTGCGGCGCAAAAATGCACATTCGTATTGATTACCGGAACGGCGGCAAGCGGCACGTTGCTTTTTGCAGCGAGTACCACAAGGGAAAAGCCAAGAACCCCAAATGCCATTCCCCGCACATCATGGACGCGGACTTGCTCATGCAGACCATCGCGGAAGTGCTGAAGAAAATCGAGGACTATTCTATCAGCAATCGGGCGGAGTTTGAAGCCTTAGTGAAAAAGAACCTTGCCATGCAGCAGACCGACCAGACCAAAAAGCAGCAGAAGCGTAT
>ERZ780178.1740-NODE-1740-length-13422-cov-4.880676_pt1 | contig 13422 bp, 11 predicted proteins | sample MGYA00511018_ERZ780178 | MGnify/ENA primary metagenome ERZ780178 (study PRJEB29588, sample SAMEA2151439) | human gut metagenome | biome: human gut; feature: human-associated habitat; material: faeces | place: Denmark | collected 2008/2010 ...
TTAGGCGATGCCTTCCTGATTAAAATCAAAGATTTTAATCAGGAAATAGTATTAGTGTTGCAAATCGCTCATAATTCTGCTATACTTGTTAACAACGCTGTCAAGTGTTGGAATACACTCTGGCAGTATAGCTGCGATGGACCAAATGCCCTGCCGGATGGCGGGGCATTTTTTTCATGTCGATATGGGGGATTCCTATGAATGCGCAAAAGCGTCTGATTATCATAAAGGGGAAGGACAAAACGGACTCGGTCGCCAGTTTCCGGTTTCATGATGGAAAGTGCGACGTTGTTTATACCAGTTCACCCGGCAGAATATATAGCTTTCAGAACAGAAATGTGGAGATTCTCCCCCTGAAAAAACAAATCGACCCGGCGCAGGTGATCGTTACCGCGAATGGACAAACGTTCGGCGAGATTGACGAGATTCTTGACTTTGGCGCGTATTACCGCATCATCCGCGCAGGGAGAAAGGACCTCTCGTTTCATAGGAGTGAGGTGCAGTTTCAGCGGAATTGTCTGGCGGATGGCAAAAACAAGGAAGCGTTCCAGTATTTTAAGGAGACCGCTGCGGCAATCAGTCTGGTGACGGATAACGGCATCAATATTCTGAAAATGCAGTATGACAAAATTCAGCAGCTCAGTGAGAACACTGTTTTGGCAAGCTATCTTGCGCCGCAGAAAGAAACCGAAGCACCTTGCAGGCCGGCAGCTGTGATCTATCCGTTTGGCCTGAATCAAAGTCAGAAGCTGGCGGTGGAGCGGGCGCTTTCCTCAAAAATCAGCATTATCCAGGGGCCGCCGGGTACGGGGAAAACCCAGACGATTTTGAATATTATTGCCAATGTTGTCAGAAGCGGGAAAACCGTGGCAGTCGTCTCCAACAACAATTCCGCGACGCATAACGTTGCGGAAAAACTGGAAAAGAAGGATGCCGTCTTTCTAACTGCGTTTCTCGGCAGTCTGGCCAATAAACAGAAATTTCTGGATACACAGACCGGCGTGTATCCGGACATGCACGACTGGGAGATGCCGCTGGAGAAACGACGTCAACTGGAGCTGGAGACGACTGCACTTTCCACGGAATTGAACGAAATGCTCAACACTAAGAACCGCATAGCGGAAATTGAGCAGGAATTATTGCGGCTTAACCCTGAGCAGCACTATTTTGAGGAATATTATGCGGCGTATGGCAATGTGCTGACGGAGCGTCTGGACAGGCTGCCCTCGCAGAAGATACTCGCACTTTGGGTGGAATTTGAACAGCACGCGGAGCGTGAGACCCGTCTGGGACTTCTGCAAAAGCTTTCCATCGTACTTCGGTTCAACCGCGATGCGCTCAGGCTGTTTCTTTCTTCTCCGGAACAGGTCATTCCCTATTTACAGAGCCGGTTTTATGTTGTAAAAAGACGGGAGTTGGAGAGTGAAAAGCGGAAACTGACCCGGAAGCTGGAGCATTACGCGTTCGACGCGAAAATGGATGAACTTACGAAAAAATCCTTGCGGCTGTTCCGTGCAGAGCTGGCAGCGAAGTATCCCTGGAAAGGCACTCGGAAACGTTTTGAAGAGGGGGATTTCCGGCGGAACTCCGCAGAATTTACCCGCGAATATCCGGTGGTGCTCAGCACGACCTACTCCATCAAGGGGACGCTGAGCATAGAGCATGTCTATGATTATCTTATTGTGGACGAAGCATCGCAGGTCGATTTGACTACCGGAGTCTTGGCCTTTTCCTGTGCGCGGAATATCGTGATTGTCGGGGATATGAAGCAGCTGCCCAACGTGTTAACGGAGGATGATATCCGCACCAGCGATGATATTTGGGCAAAATATTCTCTGGATGAGCGGTATCGCTTCTCAACCCACAGTCTGCTTTCCTCTGCGTTGGAAACATGGCAGAATGCACCCGTCACGCTGCTGCGGGAGCATTACCGCTGTCACCCGAAGATCATCAACTTCTGCAACCAGAAGTTCTATCATGGACAGCTGATCATCATGACGAAGGATCATGACGAATCGGATGTGCTGACCATGTATCGGACGGCTGCCGGTAATCATGCCCGTGGGCATCTCAACCAGCGCCAGATAGACGTCATCCAGCAGGAAGTGCTTCCACGGCTGAATCAGCAGAATTTCCAAAGCATCGGCATTATCACGCCGTATCGGGATCAGGTGGCGGCCATCCGGAAACAGCTGGGCGGCGCTTATGAGGTGGATACAGTTCACAAATTTCAGGGACGGGAACAGGACGCTATCATTCTGACCTCGGTTGACAATGTGATTACGGATTTTGTGGGCGATCCCCATATGCTGAATGTGGCGGTTTCCAGAGCGGTTCATTCTCTGACGGTGGTCACATCTCAGGACCCCCGCAACGACCAGACCAACTACGGCGACCTGACACGATACATCGAATATAACAATTTTGAAGTCATTCAGAGTCAGGTCTACTCTGTGTTCGATATGCTTTATCAAGGCTATGCAGAACAGCGCAGGACGTATCTGAGAAAGCACAGGCGAGTGTCCGAGTACGATTCTGAGAACCTCATGTACTCTGTGATTCAGGAAGTACTGTCAGAGGAAGCGTTTTCTTCGATCGGGTGTGCAGTGCATGTTTCTCTTGCAGCGTTGGTGAAAGACTATGAACCGCTAACAGAGGAGGAACGCAGGTACGCCCGCAACCCATTGACACATATCGATTTTCTGCTGTTCCGTCAGATGGACAAGCAGCCCGTGCTGGCGATTGAAGTGGATGGGACGAGCTTCCATGAAGCCGGGAGCACGCAGGCAGGACGGGATGAGAAAAAGAACCGTATTATGGGAAAGTGTGGCGTCCCGCTGCTTCGCCTGCGGACAGACGGCAGTAGGGAGCGGGAGAAAATCAGAGACGCACTGGTTTAATTTGAATTTAAAGGTTGGTGATAAAAATGCCTCTGGAAATCGTTCGCAATGATATTACACAAATGCGCGTGGACGCCATTGTCAACGCGGCAAATGAAACCCTTTTGGGTGGGGGCGGTGTGGACGGCTGCATTCACCGCGCGGCGGGGCCGGAGCTGCTGGCCGAGTGCCGGGCGCTGGGCGGCTGCAGGACCGGCAACGCCAAAATCACGGGGGCGTATCGTCTGCCCTGCAAATATGTGATCCACACCGTCGGTCCCGTGTGGCACGGCGGCACGCACGGCGAGCGGGAACAGCTCGTCTCCTGCTACCGGACGAGCCTTGCGTTGGCGAAGGCGCACGACTGTGAGACGGTGGCTTTTCCGCTGGTTTCCTCCGGCGTCTACGGCTATCCAAAAGATCAGGCGCTTCGGGTGGCGGTGGACACCATTGGGGAATTTCTGCTGAACAACGATATGACGGTCTATCTGGTCATTTTCGACCGTAAGTCCTACCAGATCAGCGGCAAGCTGTTTGCCGATATCGCCGAATACATCGATGACCACTATGTAGACATACACGCCGACGTCATAAGTGAACGCCGACGCAGTATGAGCATTTTCGGAAGCCGTGGAAAGGCCGTCTGCGAGGAAGCAAAGTCCATGCCTATGATGGCGCCCTCGTTCGTCGGCGGGCTGGACGATCTTCTGGCGCATCTGGATGCCGGTTTCTCGGAGACCCTGCTGAAGCTCATTGACAAAAGCGGAAAAAAGGATTCCGTGATCTATAAAAAGGCCAACGTTGACCGCAAGCTGTTCTCCAAAATCCGAAATAATCCGTACTACAAACCCTCCAAAACCACGGCCATTGCCTTCGCCATCGCTTTGGAGCTGGATTTGGACGAGACCCGCGACCTCATCGCCCGCGCAGGCTACGCTCTCAGCGCCAGCAGCAAGTTCGATGTGATTATTGAGTATTTTATTCGGCAGAAAAAGTATGACGTTTTTGAGATCAACGAGGCGCTGTTTGCGTTTGACCAGAGCTTGCTGGGGGCGTGAGGAATGAGAAGGATAGGAGTCCACGCTGCGAACGGCCGAATTGTTCGTCATTTTTGAAGGAGAAAAAGGGTGCGAGAAGTGGAGTATTATATTTCCAAAGATTCCTGTGGAAAAGAATACAAAACCAAGACAACGACCATCTGCGGGTTCGATGAAATCAAAAAAGAGATCGAAGAAAACGAATGTCTGCACGATTGGAGTTTGGAATATGTGGCCTACGATGGGACAACGGGACAAATAACCGCAAAATCCTATAGCAGCCCAACGCTATTTCACTTTTCTTTTGCCGGTATACAGGAGATTTCCATTGATCTTGATGTTCTGGTTCGGTGGATCATGGAGGTTGAAATGGTAAAGGGCGACAATGTTACGCTTACCTTTGACGGCGTCGGAATCATAATCACGGCAAAAAAAGTTGCGCTGAAAATCCAAACGCAGGAATCATGAATTTGTCGCCTGACAGGCGACCAAACCCTCCTTCCAATCCGCTACAATAAGCGCGTAATCAAACGAAGGAGGGTTTTCATTATGACAGAATTGGTTTTTATCCTGGATCGCAGCGGCTCTATGGCGGGGCTGGAGGCGGATACCATCGGCGGCTTCAACTCCATGATCGCCAAGCAGAAAAAGGAAGCGGGCGAGGCGCTGGTCTCCACCGTGCTGTTTGACAACGAGAGCATGGTCATCCACGACCGCCTGCCGCTTTGCGAAGTGCCGCCCCTGACGGAGAAGGAGTATTTCACCTGCGGCTGCACGGCGCTGCTGGATGCCGTGGGCGGCGCCATCCACCACATCGGCAACATTCACAAGTACGCCCGCCGGGAGGATGTGCCGGAGAAGACGATGTTCATCATCACCACCGACGGCTACGAAAACGCCAGCCGCCGCTACGATTACGAACATGTGCGCCGTATGATTGAGCGGCAGAAGGAAAAATACGGCTGGGAGTTTTTGTTCCTGGGCGCAAATATCGACGCAGCCAAGGAGGCGGCACGCTTCGGCATCGGTGCGGACCGCTCGGTAAACTACAAGTGCGACGAGGTGGGCACAGCGCTCAATTACGAGGTCATCAGCGAGGCGGTGTGCAGTGTCCGCGCCGTCCGGCAGCTCAGCGCCGACTGGAAGCGACGCATCGACGAGGACGTGCAGAAAAGAGGGAAGTAAGCGTATGTACGGAGCGATTTTGGGCGACATCGCGGGCAGCCCCTACGAGTTCGACTGCAACAACTATAAGGCGAAGGATTTCCCCCTGTTCAGCCGCCGTTCCGACTTCACCGACGACACGGTGATGACGCTGGCGGTGGCGAAAGCGCTGCTCAGCACCCGTGGGCAGGACGATGCCGCCATCAAAGCGGCACTGGTGCGGGAGATGCAGCAGCTGGGCCGCGCCTACCCCGACCGGGGCTATGGCACCCATTTTGGCGGCTGGCTCTATGAGGACGACCCGCAGCCCTACCAGAGCTACGGCAACGGCAGCGCCATGCGGGTGTCGTCTGCCGCATGGCTGGCGAAGGACATGGCGGAAACGCTGCATTTGGCGTGGCTCACCGCCCAGGTGACCCACGACCACCCGGAGGGCATCAAGGGCGCACAGGCCACCGCCGCGTCCATCTTTCTCGCCCGCACAGGTCACGGAAAAGAGGAGATCAAAGCGTACATGGAGCGCGAGTTTGGCTACGACCTCAGCCGCAGCTGCGATGAAATTCGCCCCACCTACCACCATGTAGAGAGCTGCCAGGAAACCGTACCGCAGGCGATCACCGCATTTTTGGAGAGCCGCGATTTTGAGGACGCGCTGCGCACGGCGGTGTCCCTCGGCGGTGACAGCGACACCCTCGCCGCCATCACCGGCAGCATCGCTGAGGCATTCTACGGCGTGCCGGAGGAACTGCGGCAGGAGTGCCGCAAACGCCTGACACCGGAACTGGCGGAGATTTTGCGCCGGTGGGAAAGCGTGCTTTACAACGAAAAAATATGTGGTAGAATTTGAAATAGAGAACAAAATAAGGAGGGGCTTCCATGGCGATTTTGAACTTTTCCGATGTGCTTAAAAATGTAGGGCTTGACCCGAAAGATGTCAAGCTGATCCGGCATGCATTATCTGACGAGCGTTTCAGAGAATGTTATAAAGCCGGTATGGCGCATGAATATACACAGCACCAAAAAGACGGGTTCAGCAAAGGATATTCCTACTGGATCACATTCATCAGCGATGGCGGTACATACGCGAGACTGCACTCTTGTTATCGTGTCAATGGTTCTGTGCCTGATACACCGGATGTATGCCCTGCCGGATTACCTGACTGTGAAGCCATGGAATACCGTGGCGAAATGGCGTTTTTTGATTTGCAATATGTGGATTTGCTGAAAGAGTACGAGGGAAAGTTGGTGATTGACTGGGGCGGGTCAGCTCGGATGTGGCATCAAAAAGCTACCACCGAAAAGCCCATCGTGGCAATTGAGTCAAAGAACCAGAAGCCTTTCGTGGGATTTGAAAATCTTATTCTATCCTTCGATGAACTAAAAGAAGTTGTCGAAAACGATACGGACTATGAGCTGTGGCAGGCGGCCATGGCTGCGGTCAATGCGGTCTATCTGATTGTGGACACCAAGACGGGCGACAGATATGTCGGCTCGACCTATGGCTATGACGGCCTGCTGGGGCGTTGGTCTGTCTACGTCGCTACGGGCGGTCACGGAAACAACAAGGGAATGATCAGCCACTTGAAGTCTGCAAATCATAGCTGCCACGATTTGCAGTTTTCAGTGTTGCAGGTTTTGTCCAAGGCACTTCCAGACAATCAAATCATTGATGCAGAGACCCTTTGGAAGAAAAAGCTGCTGACCTATGAACCATTCGGAATGAATCAGAACTAATCTTCCTTGCAGTATCCTCTGGATAATATATAGCTCTCACTTTCCTTTGGCAAAGCGACTGTTTCAGCCCGCTTTTCAAGTAGGGCGGCAAATCCCATCAAGCGCCCTCCGAAAGACGCGTGACGGCAAAAAATCAGCCATAATCAACCTTTAAAACAGCAAAAAAGCAAAGGGGCATGTGTCTTAACGGCACATACCCCTTTTTGTCAGCAACCCTTGTCCGGCAACTGCCATATTATTTGTTTCGTGAAACCTGTTTTATGGACAGCTACCCGCGGGCGGTTCTTTTTTTGCGCGCATAGCCGGCTGCGTTTACATTTCGCTCTTCATACAAAACAGGTGGATACCCAGCGCCGCGTTGAAGCCTGTAGCCGCAAACACGCTGAAGCGCTCTACCACGCCGAAATATGCGGCAGGGACGATTTTCATCCCCATTGCACCCACAAGCATCATGGCCAATGCGACAGCGGCGCACACACCGTAGGAACGGCAGCTTTTGCTCTTGGCTCCTGCGACGATGATGATCACCAGCGATACGATGGACAGCAGCACGACAAGAGCAGTGACGGCCATGTGCATCACGTCCTGAAAGGCCCCGGCATAGCCGCTGCTGCTCAGCGGGAACATCCGATATCCGACCGCCGATATCCACTCCATGACGGCGAACAGATAAATGCCCGAACGGAGCAGCTTGGTTTTCCGCCCTTGGATGCCGATGCAGACAACGGTCACGCAGACGACCTCGCACACATTGTAAAGGGCGCTGAGCTGATTCCACAGCGCCAGCGACGGCGCATTGGCGGCGCTCAGGTCGCTGACCGCCTGCGCCATCCAGTTGTATCCGGGATAGGCCAGCGGCGCGAACACCACCACCGCCGCCGTGTACGAAAGAAAGCTGACAACACCCAGCAGCCCCAACGTTTGCAGCAATGATTTTTTCATGATTCTCCTCCTAAAAAAGATGCAGTGCATGACCACAGAAATTGCGGTCAGCACTGCGTCTTTGCGTCTGGCTGATAAATGGCCTCGATTTGAAAATGCCGCGCGTGGATGATGCGCTCCTGCCCGCGCCGCTTCATCATCACGTCTCACTAACTAATGCTCGTTAGTCGTATTATAGACGCTTTTGGAGGAAAGTCAAGTAGTTGTAGATGCCGGACGATCCATTCATCCAGAAAAAACGACCAATTCTAACGCCGTTCCAACGCAAAAATCGGAAAATTCAAGGAGTCGGACAAAAAAGGAAAGTCCAGCAAACCCTTGGCTTAACAGTGATAAGGAACTAATTTACTTATCAACTGTTAGCTGACGGTTTCCGGGGTGCATACGGACAAATCCCGTCTGATTTCTAACAGGAAGTCAGACGGGATTTTCGCTTTATATTACGAATTATGGAGGACATACCATGAAAACCTTAATATCTTGTGCTTACACTATGGATAATTGCTGTGTGGAACTGAAATTCAGGGACGGCAGAATGATTGCGATTGACACTATCGCTGTTGAGAACGAGATTGCAGACAATATGTATCAGCGGTCAGAGTTGGATTATTTGATCTACAATGACCCGATAGCATATGCTGACTTGATATTGAATGGCGATCCCGAAACCTATCTGAAAACTGTAACAGAATACAAGCCTTTGGATAGCTGACAACACGCTGCCCGCAGGAGAAAATCCTGCGGGCGTTTTTCTGTTTATATTATTTCCCTCCGTTGGATCTCAATTTAGGAAAGAAGATGACAATCTTGAAGCTCTTTCCCCACTGGGAAGCTGCTTCCAGATGAAGATTTAGATCGTCGGCCATCTTCTTAACCAGGTAAAGTCCCATACCGGTAGCCTTCTTTCTGCTGTCAGTAGAATCCCCGGTAAAGCCCTTTTGAAAAATGTACGGCAGATTATATTTTTTTACGCCAATGCCGTTATCTTCAACAGAAAGGATATCTGCGGTCTCCGAATGTATCACGGAAATTGTAAGCATGGGACTATCGCTGCTATATTTGATGGCATTGCTAACGATTTGTCCCAACATAAACTGAAGTCCTCTACGGTCTGTATAGACTGTTTCAGATTGCAGTTTGTTGAGAATGACAAAATGCTTCTCTTCAAGAAGTGGGGCATAGTCCTCCAGAACTTCACCCAAGCAGTCATTCAAATTGACATCCTCAAATCGGTAATCCTTTGTACTGCTCTTCAACCGGGCATAGTACAGCATCTGCGTGACATCCTCCTGAAGCTGACTGCGGACATAATCCAGCTTTGCTTGCAGGGAAGGAGAGATTTCATCGTTCCGGTTATCCAAGAGCATGGTCAGCAACGATAGGGGCGTTTTCGCTTCATGTGCCCAGCCCTCCACGTATTCTTCATAGTCCCGTAGGGCATCCGCCATATTGTTACTCTCGTTTTTGTATTCCCGTAAAACCGAAGCCAAAAATCGGACAGATTCTCCTTCTTTCTGACTAATGGCACTGAGCAGCCGTTCTTCATTGCAGATGGTAGGATCACTGAGGAAATCCCGGAACAGTTCCATGTGGGTGTTCTCCCTCTTGTTTAGTACAAACAGAATCGCTGAAAACAAAAGGAGGCTTGTCAGAACTACTAACCCAATCAAGGGTTGAAATGCCTGAATGTCAGAAATCCAAAGAATGATAGCACAAAAGCAATCCACGCCCAACAGCAACAATAGCCAGGGGTAGTATCGCTCTGTTATGCGCCAAAGCTGCTTCATGGAGCCACCCCCGTTTCCAGACGATAGCCCATCCCACGAACCGCAACGATTCGCTGCTTCATATCAAGACCGGACATCGTCTTTTTCAGCCTGGTCAGATTAACCTGCAAGGCATTTTCGTCTATGTATTCCGTGGTTCCCCATAGTGCTATGCAAAGTTGCTCCGTCGTGACCAGAGCATCGCCGCCGGACAAAAGAGCAACCAACAGTTTTCCCTGATTTTTTGGAAGCACGACAGAGGTATTATGAATATAAAGCGTGTAGGTCTGCTGGTCTAACAGGAAATCTGGTCCCTCTATGAGATTGGTACGGCCTTCATACCTTTTGAGAATATTGGATACCCTGGCAAGAAGTCGATCTTTTCTGCACGGCTTCGTCAAATATTCATCGGCACCCAACTGGAACGCTTGCAGTTCATCCTTTACCTGATCTCTGGAAGTCAGCACCAGGACGGGGATAGCAGTTTTATTCTTTAGCTCCTGGCAGATTTGAAAGCCACTGATTTCTGGTAAATTCAGGTCTAAGATCACGAGGTCAGGACGGAGGGCTGCCAAGAGCCGAGCGGCATCTTCAAACTCGGTGATTGCCTCCACAAGATACCCGTCCTTTTGGAGCATATTGCAGAGTTCTTCCCGCATATAGACTTCATCTTCCACAACAGCAATTCTTTTCACGACAGCACCTCCTTCCAAATTATTCTTCTCTCTGCGGCTGCATCAGTGTCAGCAAATACCGATCACTGGAGTGCTTGACCACTCTCATATAAATATATTCTATCACGCAAAGCAGCAAAATCATAGCAGCAGATACAAACATCATTTCAGCCACTGTCCCACGGGTTCGGGACGAGAGTATCCCTGTAAATAACGCCCTGACTCCAAACAGACTGCTGACAGCTGCAACCAATACAGGAAGTCCCATAAACCAGGTAATTTGCTTTCCAGCAGACTGGCAAAGGGTTTCGTAAGTAGCTCCCAGGCGGATCAGGGTCTGGTATCTGCGCCCGGTTTTCTGCTGACTCATCAGGAACTGAACACCCACGATGGTGTTGGCAACTACCAGGAAAACAATCGCAAGATAGAGGGTAATATAACTGGATGCTATGGTGTAGAAAAGCTGACGACCTATATTCTGAAGATAGCTTTCATATTCAATGCCAGTTTCGTCCAGCTTCTCGTTCAAATCCAAATATGCAGTCATAAGGCTATTTCCATTCAGAGCTTGCTCACTGAGTACCGCATTGACATAGGTATCATACATTCCCTGACTATAATATAGGAATGCTTCATCCGGAAGAATCAATGCAAAGGACAAGGTTATAGAACGGTCCGTGACCAAATTCACAGACTGAACCTCTCCTGTAAGATGAATCGGACTACCATCCAGTTCCACCTTGGGCTGTCCGGCCAATACTTGGTTCAGCATTGCGGTACGACTTACCGTAGTAAACTCTGTATCAATATAGACAGCGGCCTCCTTTTCGCCTAATTGGAGAGCCGGATTGCCGGACAATTCCAACAAACGATTATAGTCCGATAAACAAATCAAATATGGGTATGTGGCATAACCAAGATTGTTCAGAAGGACATCCCGGTCTTCCGACTGGGGCAGGCTCCGAAGAGAGTCCATAACAGCGTCCATGCTGTAGGCATTATCATAATCTTCTGTGGTGCGAATACGCCCAACCCTCATTTCAAAAAGCTCTGAAAATTGATTTTCCAAACCGTTTTCTTTCAGGGCTGCCTTTATATTCGGAAGAACCTGCGATGAATCTTCTGCAGTATGATCTTCAAAAGTATAGTCGATTACATGGCCAGAAGACAGGTTATTCGTTCCTGCAATTCCTACGCCCGCACCAAAACAACACAGCGCCGCCAGAATCAGCAGGGAGCTGATGGCCATGGAGTTTGACTGATGAATGACATTCTCCTGAATCTGCCGGAAGGTAAATACATGAAGCTGCTTATTTCCTTTTCCTTTCTTAACAATCAAAGCAATCAGCGCACGCATCCCATAGAAAAGCAGCATCGTACCAACTATGCCCAACAGCAAAGTCAGTCCCATCATACTTACCTTTGTCCATGCAATTCCCTGAATCGCCATGTAGTAAGCCACTGCCAACATCACACTTCCGCATATAGCAGCCAGTCCATAGATAACAGATGGCATTTGCTTTTTGGGGCGGTTCGTTGGCTGGGATAGCAAAGTACCGATCTCCTGGCGGCTGATTCGTCCACTCAAAATCAGAAGTGCCGTCAGCTTAATTGCCAGAAATCCTGCCAGCGTCCATTCAATCGCAGACCAGGATAAAGAAAACTGATGACCGATGATCCCCATGCCTACCAGCTTGGCGGTGACAAGACTGACAATTTCTGAAAGCACCACAGCCACAGGTAAGCCTATGAGCATGGCAAGAATACTGGTCAGGAAATCTTCCGCCAGAAGCATACCAAACAGTTTACTTCTACGCATCCCCAACATTAGATAAACACCAAACTCATGCCGTCTGCGCTCGAACTGATACTTGCAGGCAAAATAGATCAAAAAGAACAGAATACCGAGGGTCATCCCATAAAACGCAGGAATCAGAAGCAGGAGTTTGTCAACTGCGTCACTCTCCATTTTCTGCAAAAAGAGCATCACATCTTGAGTGGAGATGGAAAGAATCATGTAAAAGGCAACAATAGAAATCACCAGGGAGCTGAAAAACAGACCGTTTTCCTTTCGGCTGCGGCGACTGTTTCGAAAAATCAGATTAGAGAACATTTGCGCTGCCCCCTCCCAGTTGCGCCATCACCTTCAGGATGCGCCCGTAGAACTCCTGCTGGCTTTCGTCTCCACGCCGAAGCTCATGAAAGATCACGCCATCCTGGATGAACAGGATGCGCTTACAGAAGCTGGCGGCATTGGAATCATGGGTTACCATCAGGATCGTAGCTTGTTCGTCACGATTCAGGCCGGACAGCTTCTCCATAAGACTTCTTGCGTTCTTAGAATCCAGCGCACCCGTCGGTTCATCGGCAAGGATCATTTGGGGATGTAAGATCAGAGCCCTTGCTGCCGCAACACGCTGACGCTGGCCGCCGGACATCTTGGACGGAAACTTATCCAGAACATCAGTGATTTCCAGATAGTCAGCCAACTGCTTCAGCCGCTGGCTGCTTTCTGCTTCGGATACCCCATGCAAGGAAGTCGGGAGCAGGATGTTTTCCCTGCCAGTCAGGTTGTCCAGCAATTCAAAGTTCTGGAATAGATAACCAACTTTTTTGCCACGGTACTCTGCAAGAGCCTTTCCCCTGAGGGATTGCAGAGTATCGCCCTCCACCTGAATGCTTCCACCGGTGGGCTGAATCACAGTTGCAATACAGTTGAGAAGCGTGGATTTACCGGAACCACTGCTTCCCATAATGCCGAGAAACTCTCCCGGCATCACCTGGAGGGTGATCCCATTCAGTGCATTTGTTTGACTTGGCACATTGCCATAGATTTTTGTTAAATTTTCAATATTCAAAATGGGTTTCATGTGAATACCTCCTATCATTTGTAATAAAATGATAGCATGGGAACACAGCAAATACCACTTACAGTTGTTGTAAGGATTCAAGATATAAGTGGCGGCTCAAGGGGGACGAGCATATATTTTTTAAGAGCATCAGGCGACAATGATAAAATATACCGGATCGCCTCATTGGCAAACCAGTTCGTTTTAATTGTATCCCAATCAGCAAGCCGAATGATTTCTGCTGTGCCGTTCTCAAAATCAACTGATATTTCGCCCCATTCGCCGTCGCAGTCTGCCTGGTATTCGTAGATTGCGGCGGTGATTTTCTTTTTGCGCTTGGTTTTGGATTTCTGTTTCAGCCGGACAGCATGGAGCGC
>ERZ780178.1750-NODE-1750-length-13373-cov-4.774215_pt1 | contig 13373 bp, 11 predicted proteins | sample MGYA00511018_ERZ780178 | MGnify/ENA primary metagenome ERZ780178 (study PRJEB29588, sample SAMEA2151439) | human gut metagenome | biome: human gut; feature: human-associated habitat; material: faeces | place: Denmark | collected 2008/2010 ...
TCTGAAAGATTGGTTACTTGGGCATTGATATTGTACGTGTCGTTGCCTAAACCGCCATTGATTGCACCACTAGTTGCTACATTAACCGTAATTATATCGTCGCCATCATCACCATATGCAGTACCACCAGAATTAAGAATAATTTCATCGTCACCGGCGCCGCCGTATGCATAGCACGTAGAACCATACATTGTTAGCTTATCATTTCCACCCTGACCATATATTTGCTGGTTCCAACCATATTGAGTAATTACATCATCTTTATCACCGCCATAGAAAATAAGCTTTGAGCCATAAAGTTCTACATTATGAGAAACATCACTTTGTCCGTTTATTATTAAGTCTTTTCCTGAAAAAGACACAACACCGGTCACCGAGTTTACTGAAAATAGGACAGCATTAGAATAATTAGAACTGCTATTTTTTACCGTATAATTTATTCCATTTATAGTCAAATTCTTAGTTTCACCTTTTGCAAGAGATAATGCCTGAGCATTATCAGCATCGCCAAAACCACTGATAAAATTATTAGAGCCTGTATTCGATACTATGGTATTATTTCCACCTGCGCCATATATTGTATTATCTGAGCCTTTCAATGTAACATTCATTGAAGCAGAACCAGATTCTATATAATTATATCTTCCTGATACTGTAATATTATTAACTCCGCTTCCGCCATAATAACGAGTGTAATGGTTCATGCTAACTTCATTGTTTCCTGCTCCTCCATAGCATAGTCCCTGAGTTATAGTTATCTTATTGCTGCCATTTCCACAATAAACGATAGTGTTATTCGCATTAGCCAATATTGTATCGCCTTGATTGCCGCCATAAAAAGTTACGCCCCTTACTACAACATTATGTTTTTTATTGACATCACCTTTAATGATTACACCACCTGAGCTGGATGTAAAAGTAATTTGGCCGGAAGTATCTAATTTATAAATTACTTCAGCAGAGCTTTGGGTTGCAGACATAGTATAATCTATGCCGTTAATTGTTGCTTTCTGCTCAACGCCTTTTACCAGAGAAACTACCCCCGAATTTGCTCCAACTACATTGATTGTGGTATTTGAACCAACCTCACCCGTTACAGTATTTGTACCTGTACCGCCATTGATTGTTACACCGGATAAAGACCCGATAATATTAAATGTATCATCGCCGTCATCACCATTGTTGGTATTATTATTCTGATAAATGTTAAAAACATCATTTCCTTCTCCACCAGAGTTCGTTCCACCATTATAAACATTCAATATATCATTTCCTTCTCCACCGTATAAGTTGCCCCCATAACCTGTTAATATATCATCACCGGCTTCACCATATGCATTAGAATTGCCACCATATAAGACAATAGTATCATCACCATCACCAGCGTTTATAACAAGGTCATGTCCAAAAGCTTTTATGGAATCATCCCTACTCCCACCTGAAAATACAGGTCTAAAACCATATAAATTTACATTGTGCTCAACGTCATCCTGCCCTTTAATATCCACGTAAATACCCGCAAAAGAGACTTCATCTATTACTGCGTTTACAGAATAGAATAAGGCTCTTTGCACTGCTTGTCGGTTTTTAATACTGTACTCAATTCCGTTAACTTTGATTATTTCATTTGCATTAGCATCCAATAAAATAGCAGTTGAATTATCTAAATCTCCAAATCCTGAGATAAAAGAATTTTTGCCATTATCAATAATTGTTCCGGTTCCTGATAAATTCCAGACCATGTTTTGCATACCTGATTTAATATTTACATTTGCACCATTTTCACATTGTATATAATTGTAGTTGCCGGAAACATTTATTGTATCATCCTTAGACTTGCTATAAACCGTACATCCGGAAGATAATGTAATTGTATTATCACCGTCTCCACAATATACGGTAACATCACCAGAGATTTTGATTTCATCACCTATATTGCCACCATAAAATACCAGCCTACTCGATTTCAATACTACATTATGAGACTTATTTACATCTCCCTTAATTGTCATTTGGGCACCTGAGGTACTAAACTCAATTTGTCCATCATCATTTATTTTGTAAATAAGAGTTTGAGAAGTTGTGCCATTTGTAACAATATAATCAATTCCATTAATATTTATTGTTTTATTATATATAAGCATATCACTAGTTGCTATTTCACTTAAACTATCAATCATAATATAATTAGTACAATTTTTTCTATCCTCTTCTGTAATTTCTCTTCCTATAAAATCATTAGAGTCAATAATAATCTTATTCGTTCCTATTATCAAATTATACAATTGTTTTTCTTCACCACTTTTTATATTTTTTATTTTTTTCCCATATTCTACATTACTATACACTCTATATGAAATATTACTTTTTATATTTTGAAAGGAGCTATTATTCATGAAAGTTATAGCGATTGCAAATCAGAAAGGTGGAGTAGCAAAGACCACGACTACATATAATCTTGCAGTAGCAAAGGCAATGATAGGGAAAAAAGTTTTAATGATTGATCTTGATCCGCAGGCAAGTTTGACAATATGCTGTGGAATGAACCCGGACGATAAAGAATTTGAAAATTATAATGTATGCAAATTATTTGATGGAAAGACAACACCTGCGGAATGTGCTTTTAATGTAGAAAAAACAGAATTAGATAATTTGTACATTATTCCATCAAATATAGATTTGGCAGTTACAGAGACAAAATTAGTTGTTGGAAGAAATAGTGATGTACAATTGCGAAAAGCAGTATTAACATTGAAACCATTTTTTGACTATATCTTTATTGACTGCCCACCTCAGCTCGGCACGCTTCTGATTAACGCATTGGTGGCTGCGGACGAGGTGATTATTCCAGTCAAGACAGAGTATCTGGCATATCGTGGCTTGAAAGCATTGCTCGCAACGATAAGGGATGTGCAAAGTGGAGATGGAGACAGATCATTAAATCCAGATCTAGTACTAACTGGAATTATAGCAACAATGTATAAGAAAAAAATTAATGATAATCAGGATGTATTAGCTATGTTAGAGCAGAAAGCACCAATTCTTGGAATTGTAAAGGACTCCGCAGATGTTAATAGAGCTATTACGGATGGAAAGCCGGTTGTTCTATCAAATAAGAAAGCACCGACAGCAAAAGAATATATGGAAATTGCATTTAAACTATAATGAGAGGATAATGGAATTATGGCAAAGAGAACCAGATTGATAGATACACTTCAAGAAGAAGAAATACAGGAATTAAAAGAAGAACAGGAAAAAGATAATTCAATCGTTGAAAGAAAAGCACCAATAGATCAGATCATATCAAAAGATGGAGCAAAGGACAAACAAATCTCTGCAAAGGTAAATATGAAGATGTATAGTGCATTTACCACGATAAATAAACGACAAGGGGTATCAAATAATAGTGCTTTAAATATGTTGATTGCGAATTATGTACGTGAAAATCGGGACATTTTAGAGGATGATGGAATTTATTAAAAATTCAAAATATAATAATCATATAAAAAGTAATACTTTTTATATAATTATATTTCTTTTATTTATTTTTTTCAATAAAAAAATCCAACTTATTTTATACTTGTTGGATTTTTTCTATTTATTTCATTTTTCCATAATTTTTCTCATGTTGCATGATTGCCTGCCGGATCAGGAATAGTACCTCCCCATTAATGGAACGTCCTTCAAATTCTGCAAGACTCTTCAATTTTTCATGTGTCTCTTCATCTATTCTCAATCCCAAATGCTTGTTTTTATCCATCTGAATCCCCTTTTAATCATTTTGAGTTCATCAGTTTATTTTACGTTCAAACCATGATAAAATACTTGAAACGAACTTATTTTAAGTACACTTTTTTTTAAGGATTTGCATTATGAAAAAAGAAATCTTATTTTCAGTATTAGTATTAATATTATGCACATACTTGCAGTTTGGACGACAAGAGACTGTTTTATTCAGTCGGATCAGTGCAACAGAAACAACATGCACACATGACCTTTATGTCAATGCAAACAAATTATTTATTCTAAATAAAGAAAACTATGAAAGAAAATTGGCAGATAAAATTGTTAAAAATAGAATTAAAGGGACGCGATTTTCCTATGATGATTACAGTTTAACAGAATTTAATGTAAGCGTTTATACAAACAGATTTTCTTATTTTTTACATAAATCCTTTTCATTTAACATTCAAACTTCCTCTCGTGGAGGCTACACCTCCACACCTCTGTAAAATCATCAAATCCGGATAAGCATATTACTTATAGATTCAAAGTAGCTTATTAATCAATATGCTTATCCAAATTTGATGATTGCAAATAAATTCTCACCTTGCATTCAACTATAAGATATGCTATATTTAAGACACAAAAAGAGAGCAACCGCCCACAAGGGGTTGACCTCGTTAGAAAAAGTAATTATAGAATCACCACCCTAACTCGCCAAAGTTCCGGGGTGGTTTTTCTATGCCTTAAAACATCAACTGCTAAACGTAAAAACGAATGTCAGTAATGCAAGTATGAACATTCCAAAAGCCATAAGGTCTTTAAAATCAAAATGATTGTTCATCAGCACCACCCCCATTCTATGTAATATAAGAATAGAGGTCATCCACCCTGTAACACGGTTGCTCTGTTTAAAAGTATATCATGTCAATTATTGCCATGCAATCTCTTTGTTTCCCATAAAAATTAAAGAGATTATTCCATAATTCAAATCTATACAACAAATTGAAGTTTATCCAATAGATTTTAAACAATTCAGCTACAATTCTTTTCCTTTGATCCTGATCAGCGTATGTGTCCTATAATTTCTTAGCAAAAATTCCTCTTATATCCCATCTGTGAAAGAATTGTATAAACAATTCCACCTTATCTCTTCATTTATGTATTGCAACAGTTTGTTGCGTTTTATCATAGTTCAACAAATCGTTGCGTTTTCATGCGATACTCTTTCTACCTGTTACCAATTCTATTTGTATCTATTAAAACAATAGCTCTCCTGTTCCTTGCCATCCAATCCAAAATTTTACATTTCATATAATTAATTATATTATGCTATTTTCGCGAAATTAATTACAATTAATCAATTAATATTAATGTATTAATTGTAATTAACGCTATAGTATGATATAATAAATATAGAAAGAAAAGAGAGTTCCGAACAATCGAAAGGAGATAATATTATGGGAAATTTTGCGGTATCTGCATCAGAAGAGATTATTAATCAGGGAAATGCATTATTAGAGAAATTACAGAAGCCGGGAGATAAAAAGGGAGATACATTAAAGCACTTATTTGAAATCGTAGAAGCCAATATTGACACTGACCAGATGCAACAGGGCGGTATAGATACAAGAAAATTAGATGCAAGCCTGTCTAATATACGTTCTATGTTTGTTTCTATGGTTGGCGGTCAGGAAGAAATTCTTGCATCTTATCAGGCTAAAATCGACAACATAAAGGCTTTAAAAGATAAACTCGAAGAAGAGCTTACTGGAAAAATTGCAGAAGCCAGAGAAGCAAAAGAAATTGCAGAAAAAAAAGCTGATGAAGCCACTAAAGCTATGGAACAGGCATTGAAAGATTTAAAAGTAGCAGAAGATAAAGCTACATCATCAGAAGCATTAACAGCAGAAACTAGAAAAAATAATGAAACGCTTCAAACAGAGCTTTCAAAGGCAAAAGAACAGTTAGCAGGATATGATGATTTGAAAAAATCCGAATTTGAAAACAAAACGGAAGTTATCAATCTCCGGCATGAACTTTCAGAAAAAGAAAAAGAATACGCAGACGCTTTGAAATCAAAAGATGTAGAATGTAAGCACCAGATCGAACAGATTCAATCCTCTGCTGAATTGGAAAAGGAAAAGGCTCTGATTGCAAAAGAACGTGAAATGAATGAAAAAATCCGTGAGCTTGACCGTGAAAACGCAAAACTACAAGCACTGATCGAACAGTTACAGAAGAAATAATTATTCATCTAAAATCCAATTAGTCCCCCCTACCATTGGTAGGGGGGCTGGGGGAAGGGAGAGGTTCGGGATCCCCCAGTAAAAAAGAGAATCGCCATCCGGCAACTTCTCTTTTTTCTATCTCCTCTACTCTGTAACCGTATTTTCATTAAAAATGTACTTCACTGCTTTTTCTGATTTGCTACTGGATGAAATGATAAATTTGTTATCATTTCTCAACACTCGCAACCAATTCTGTATATAGGCTGTTGAGTTGCTAAAAGTCCTATCTGTCTCAATCCCTAACCGATTCAAAATCATGGCTGAACCGATTTCTGCGGTAAGTTCTTCTTTTGAATACGTTTCACTTCCAAATCCTGCACTTGCTCCACTTTCCAGTCTATTTAATCTCTTATAATATCCTGTGCTATGTATCATTTCATGGAATAAAGTGCTGTAAAACTCTTCTACATTCTTATACTGCTCTTTGCATGGTATCTCAATATAATCAAATGTCGGCGTGTAAAATGCCTTATCCGTAATCTTTTCATAGATTTTCAAGTGTTCCCTATCCATGTATTCTCTTTTCACCCTTTCCGCTTCTTCTATCGGTTCAAGTTCCTGTAGTTCTATTTTTTCTTTCGGCTCTACACCATCAACCTGTGAAATATGGAATACGTGATAATAACGTAACATCGGAATTTGTTTTTTTACTTTTGTTCCGTCATCTTCTTCCTCTTCTATAAGCTGTATTTTCCAAAAGCTAACAATTTCTGACTTCGCGCCATTTTTTATATGTCCGCCTGCTTCTGTCCACTGTTTGAACGTAGCATATTCTCCGGAATGCTGTAAAAGCATCTGATTCAGTATCGAATAGGGTTTCATGCTTACACGGTTATAAGCTCCATTTTTTGACCCCGTCCACGGCTTCTGCCACGGAATTACACCGCTTTCCAACTGTTCGATAATTCTTTCTGTAACCATCTCATATACGTTCATTTTCTACCTTCCTTTCCGCTTACCGCCAAAACTGGCTTTTTAGATTTGATTCTGATTGAGGGGTGCTAATTTTATTTTTCGTAGGCAATTTTTCTACTCTACCTTTCCTACTGGCTTTTTGAGTTTTCATCTTCTTTCGGGTATGCTGCAACCCTATTACCAGTTCCTGCACAGATTGCAAGTAGCAAGAGCCTGTTTACAGGCTCGATACGCCGTAGGGCAATACTTGTGATCCGTGCCGGAACTGGTATGTTGCATGATGCATAGCCGACAGAAGATGAAAACGCAATAGCAGAAGAAAGAACAGAAAAATGCCGGAGAAAAAAGGGGATTTTAATTTTTTCCTTTTTCTGCACCGCTTTCAGACAATTATTTACTAATTGTCTGGTGCAAGTGCGCTTGGAAATGGGATGCGCACCACTGAACAGTTGCTGCAAGGAATGGTAAAAAAGTCATTTGCAAAATTTTTTAAAAATATCTTGATATTTTATGCAGTAAATGATATATTATTTTCATAGTAATTGTAAAGTATAAAATGCTTTACAATTACTATGAAAATCTACATAGAAAGGAGTTTTATATGAATCAGACAATAGCATTTACAACCTATCCATCATTGCAATCTAAATTCAAAAAAGTATGTGAATTACGTTGCACTACAATGACTCAGCAACTAGAAACATTGATAAGGGACTATTTGAAAGGAAATATTGGAACGCTTGATACTCTAAGAAGTTTTCTTTGCTCTGCTAAAGATCCATCCATTCAAGAAATTAAAAATCAAAAGATGTCTATAAAGATAGATTCTGATCTTTATCAAAAATTGAAGGATAATCTTTCAGAATCAAGGACTAGACCTGCTAGCTTTTTTACCATATTAATGTCCTATACCGTATCATTTATTTCCGCTAAAGAATTACATGGGATTGAAGCACAATCTATCATAGACAATTCTAATGATTCAAGCATTATGCACGTGGTGTATGCACTTGAATATTTTAAGCCAGAAATAAACGCTCCAAACAAACTTGTACATACAGAATTTTTCTATGAACTGTGTACAGAAGACCGATTTTCATACTATCAGAAGATAGATATGGAATGTCCGCTTATTAGTGTTCTTGCAAAGCATAGAAATGTAGCATCATCAAAATAATGAGAATTAGGAAAAATATAATGAAATATAAAAAAGGCGTAATGCTACCAACACCACGCCTTTAGATTGTAAAACATCATAACTGATATCTTACAACCGACCATTGTTATTATATCAAATCATCAGATTTCTACAATCATCAATTCTTATATTATTCCCACAATTTATTTTACAAAAAAATAAGAGAGGACTTATCTATGGGAAAAACGATCTCAGAACAAATTGAAGAACTCCAAAATGAAAATACTAGGTTAAAAAATTTAGAAAAATTATTCGATAAAATGGTTAAAACAGACATCGGAATGGACTTAAAAAGTATCCGGAAAATTCTGGAAAACCACAGCTCTTTTAAAGACAATTTTATCAAAAAAATTGCTGATTTCTATGGCTTAGAAACAGAAGCAGATTATCAGGATTTCCTCGATACATTCTGCACAAATGAATTTATCAATCATTACAATTCTGTAGAAAATCCGGAATCCGATAACTAACGCATGAAAAGCGGAATAGTGAATGCTCTGCATTCACGAAAGGGGCGCAGCTCCTTTTATCTTTCAAGTGGCTCAATGCCAGTTGGAAGATAGCAAGGGTAAGTGTTAGAGCAGTCCTGTCAAGGACTGCTCTAACACTGTAGGGTACGGCAGTGCCCTGCTGGAAAGAGTTGTGTCTTGCATGAGAAAACATGGGTTGTCTCAAGAAAGCAAGCTAAGCGTCTCGGAGAGACCTGCCATAAGGCAGCCCGAAAGGGGCATGGTTTTCTTGAAAACCTAGCTTGTAGGGTTTGAAGCACGTATGATCCGGTTCAAAATTTTCATTAGGAGCGTGGAGCGACTTTTGAAAATGAACAGAACAGGATCAGATGCGATTCAAACCCAAACACTGCCGACGCCAAATAACTACATACAGAAGAGGTGATTTATGATTGGCACGAATTGAAAAATATCACACCGGAATCAAGAAAGTGATTCAGCATAATATACGTGAATTTAAAGACGGAAAATGCCCTACAAATTTAGAGGTAAATCCGGAGAAAATAAAGTACAATTACAGTCTGATCCGGAGAGGAAATACTGCAAAAGAAATTGAAGCATACAGAAAAAAAATAACATCAGAATGTTTCCATTATAAACGGAAAAATATAGTGTTCGCAAATGAGGTAATCTTCACTCTGCCATCTGATACTCCATCAGAACAAGAACGCGCATTCTTTGAGGAATCTCTGAAATATCTCATCAGTACACTTCCGCTTGGAGAAAGAGCCATATTTCTAGCCGAATGTCACTGCGATGAGGGGCAGGTTCTCAAAGACGGAAAAACAGTCGTTGAAGGGCAGAAACACCTTCATGTAATGTATGTCCCAGCAGTTGAAGATACAAAACACGATGGATACAAATTTCGTCTTTGTAGCGATGCTCTCACTCGCCGTTCCGTATTAAAGCAATGGCATCCTAAATATCAGAAATGGCTTGATGATGCAGGAATAAAAGCTACTGTCTATTCCGGTAAAACTTCTGGTAAAGGAATTTCTGTGAAATCTTTGAAAGAAATTAGCAAAACTACCGGACTATCTTTAGATCAGATACAGAGCCTAGAAAAGGATAGAAAAGAACTACTCCAAAAACTACATGCGGTAGAAACAAATCACACCCAATCAAAAGAGACAATTGAACATGCTAAAACTACTATTTCAAAGTTAAAGTCCTTGCTACTCGAATGCGATCAGGCTATACAGGCACTACAAAAAAATGAAAAACTCCATCTTGCAGAAAAAGAAGCCTTGCTTAATACAATAAAAGAAAAGGACACTTTATTATCTGCGGAGAAAGAAAAGACACAACAATTGAATACAGAACTGCAAAAATCACAAGAGAAAATAAAGGAACTTGAAAACACAAATCTCCATTCTCATTCCTCTGTAGATCAGGAACATACTTGGGGTACTGATTCTTGGGGTACACAATCAGATTGGGGAAAGAATATGGATAAGGAGAATGAACATCTATGGTAAAAAAAATCCGTTATTTTTTGAGATATTATAATATCCTATTTCACCTTTTACTCGGTATAGGATTTTGTATCATCAGCTCACCACTTTCTGATCTCTTATGCTATATGCAAAAGATACCAGACGAAAGCCTATTTCATACCATTTACAATATTGTGATTCCAATTGCTTTATTTGGATTATGGATATTACTGCTTCTCACAAATATTAGGGATAAAACCTATTTCTATAAAACTGGTCGCAAATATGGATATGACAGCACTCACTACAAACGGAGCTATCAAGAGTTAGTCACTTACTTTCAAGACGCTGATCCATTACGCATGAAAGTAGAAGATCTTCCTACTATGAAATGGCAGGATTCCGGCGGTCTTATCTTTGGAAAAATTGGAAATAAATTGCTCTCATTTGAGCCAAACACCAATGGGGTTGTTGGAATGATCTGGGGGGCACCCGGTGATGGAAAAACGACAGCCTGCATTATTACAAGTTCAAGACGATTTGGAATGAAGAAAAATGCATCCGGAAAGTTTGAACAAAAAGCTAGTTGCTTGGTAACTGATTTGAAAGGTGATGTCTACGCTGCAAATAAGAACTATCGAAAAATAAAGCGTTTTTCAACTATAAACTGGAAAGAAAGTGCACATTATGACCCTCTGGTAAATGCACGAAAAATGAGTGTTAATGATCGTGCTATTTTCCTTGAAAATCTTGCTATTACGATCATACCTGATGATGGATCAGCTGATTCAAAATATTGGACAGATGGGGCACGGGACTTCTTCACTGGTATTTGTCTCTATCTAATGAACCAAAATATAAACATCAGCTTCCCTGAAATCATTCAGGAAATTGTAATCGGTAATTATAGTAAATGGGTGATCGAAATTATGAAATCTTCTGATCGATCAGCACAAGCTTATACCAATCATTTTTACGGCGAAAACGAGAAGAATGTATCTGGAACGTATAGTAAGCTAGTTTCCAGTTCAAGATTATTCGGAACAGAAATTATGCAAACACTTCTCAAAAATGATAACAATTGCATTTCACCAAATGACTTGGAAAACTGCACGGATATATACATTCAGCTTGACCCCAACCAAATGTCTCTCTATGCGCCTGTTATATCCATGATCTATCAAGACTTCCTATCTAACGCTTTATATCGTAAAATAGGACAGACACCCCCTATAGCCTATATCATCGACGAATTTGGACAAATTCCGGCTATGCCAGTCATAGAACAAAGTGCAGCCTTATTACGTGCGTATAACTGCTCTCTTCTCTTATCCTGCCAGTCACTTGCTATGATTGAGAAGCATTACGGAACAGCCGGACGTAAGTTACTTATGGATTGTACTAAGGCTCATTGTTTTCTCTCCATCATGGATCCCGATACAAGAGACTGGGCGAGCCGATTGATCGGTACGAAAAAATGCTTAAAAGTAAGCAATTCCGAACAGAACAAAAAAGACGGAACCTCTGGGATCTCTGTCACTGAAACACGTGAAAAAATCTATGAGCCTGAAAGTTTCGGTAATCTACCAAATGAAGATGCAGTTATCGTATACTATAAAGGAAAATACATAAAAGCCGAAAAGACCTACTATTTCAAATAAAGGAGATCTAATCTATGAAACCAATGATTTATTACAGAATTAAGGAATACATTTTCCATATTGGAGCTAAATGGGACAAAAAGGCTGTGAAAGAAGAAAATGCCATTAATTTTGCACATAAGCATATTAATGCTGAACCTGAACAATGTATGGATTCTCTTGAATATTTACTTGCAAATGAGGGAGAAAACATAAATAAGCAATTACGCAATCGTAAAATACAAGATGTAGACCTTTATATCCAAGACATTATTAACATGTTAAATAATAATACCACAGACACCGATCTGATCGTTTACAGAGGTATTCAGGACAATGTATTCGATGAAGTCTTAGAAAGCCTAATAGAAGAAGCATCCCTCTTTCCAGACTGCGACTTATACGATAAAGGTATCTTAGCAACTTCTCTTGTAAAAGGAAAAGAATTACGAGGATCACGATTACCACAAAAACCAAATAAATTTAAGGGATTCAGAATACTTGTTCCAAAAGGCACTCATGTTAAATATATGGGAAATGTAAATTGTGAACAACACTATTATGAAGTAGATATACAGCATGGAGCAAAACTGAAAGTTATTTCAACAGACAATGAATACATTAACTGCTCACTTCTATCTACTAACTAACACATCAAAAGGCATGTATTTCAAACCAGAAGTACATGCCTTTCATCATCCCAATAAGTATTACTTTCTATATACTATGTATATGCCGAAGTCTAAAATCTTTTAGAAATCACTTGACTTTAGCCATGCCGAAGGCAAATAATCCATAGGGGAAAAGCAAACGGCTTTCTGCATCAGGACAGAGTTTCCCTATCGAATTGATTTTGAAACTCTGTCCGCTTTGCAATAATCCACTTTTTCAGAAGTATCCGTATTCCTTGCAGAGCAGTTCAATCTATGAGTGCGGTTTTCTTCATTTCCGCATGGACTTTCATATTGGTCATTCCACGCCCACAATACACATCGTTTCCAATGTTTGTCCATTTCCGATACCTATAATCTCTATAGGTATCCGTGTACAGGTCTCCCCTATGTACGTCTAGGCTCACCTTTTCGCCCCCGTATATGCTACTTTAACCAATGTACTGCGACTTCGTACCAATAGAACCCACAGGTTAGGCATATGAGGTCTTGCAATCTCTTCAACCCCTTAGGTCAAGAACAACTAATAGATATAGCGTTCTACCCCGACAATTTATTATTTAGGCTTGCCGATACCAGATTTTCTTTATTCAGAAGTAACCTTAAAACCCTGTCCAACTATTTTTAGGTAACCTTAATACACCCAAATACCTGTTTCATATTGACAAAAACCGTATTTGTGATTTAAAATAACCTATAGGGAAGTTTGTTCCCTTATCATAAGTTGATTTTGACGATATGAAGTTTATGATTCAATGGTCGCACTCCCAATGCACCATTGGATAATCAGCTCTGGTAAAGCTGATCGAGCAAAGAAAACGGTTTGAGATAAAAGAGGTATGTCATTCATCTGGCATACCTCTTTTCCTGTATTACAAAATTGCTTGCCAGTATCTGATTGTTTCAATTTTCCCTGCTATCATTTATTGTACAAGCTAATTCGATAAAAAGCAATAGGGCAAAAAAAATAATCATATAAAAAGTATTACT
>ERZ780178.1767-NODE-1767-length-13309-cov-46.725592_pt1 | contig 13309 bp, 9 predicted proteins | sample MGYA00511018_ERZ780178 | MGnify/ENA primary metagenome ERZ780178 (study PRJEB29588, sample SAMEA2151439) | human gut metagenome | biome: human gut; feature: human-associated habitat; material: faeces | place: Denmark | collected 2008/2010 ...
AGAGTGCTTTCTATATACTTACACTGGCGTGGGGCTTTCGGCGTTGCTCGTTTCGACTTACAGGGCAATGCGAAGGCCTATCGATCGTGGAACGAGTGACAGAATGGCTCTACGCTTTTTTTCTTATGTATCAGCTGCAACGATAATCCATAAGCCGTAGTAGCCAGCTTTAAATGTGGTTAAAGATGGTACTGTCACCTCATTCACATTGTAACATAGGACATTCAGAAAGGACCCAATCTGAAGATTCTTTAACCGATGAAAAAAGAAGTTTGGCTTTATTTGTCAGACAAGTGATGAGTGCGTGTTTAAAAGGCTATGAGTATAAGGTTAGAGTGATTTCTGCTGATGAGCAAGAAGCTATAGAGTTGAACGAAAGTATTAATGCTTTAAAACCATACCAACTATATGCGCTGATAGAAGCAAAAAATGTGCTCGAACAGGTTGCAAAAGTCGAGAAATTCACAAACAAGAGAGTTTTTGTAGTCAATCAAAATTTGATTTGCTTAGCTGAAGGAGAAAACATTGGTGCAGTAAATTCCGAAGGAACAAGCAACCAAATATCCAAGCATTTAGATATTGACGAATCCAATAAAAGAGTTGCTTTCCGTAAGTCGAAAACAGTATTGCCATTATGGTTGGATAAATACTTGTTTGAAGAACTAGGTGCCCAATATGCTCCTGAGCATACAAGATATGAATATAATCTTGACTTGAACGAAAATGAGTTAAAGGTTTACTTGGGTACATATTTTCCACGCAGCTATGCAGAGATTTTCTGCATCTTTGACAATATATTTCAAAACAAATATATTTATCAAGCCTACAATAACAAGAAAGATATTAATATTTTTGATTTTTGTTGTGGAACAGGCGGGGAAGTTATAGGATTGCTGTCTGCTCTTGATAAATATTTCCATGATGGGAAAAATATAAACGTTATTGTTTGTGATGGAAATGAAAAGGCATTGGACTATCTACATAAAATAATAGATAAAGCAGCCAGTCTATCCAGACATAAATACAGATTCGTATCTATTCACAAAGAAATTAAAAATTTTGATGATGTTGATAAATTAGATTTTCCGTCATGTTCTTTTGACATTGAATTGTGTGACAAGGTTTGCTGTGAATTTATATCGCATGGAGTTAATAAAAAAAGCTATGAATACTTGGCAAGTTTCTTGAGTAAAAAACTTTCTAAAGATGGACTTTTGGTGATGTTGGATGTAACTACCAAATGCGAAGGGACAATGATGTTTTACCCTCAAATGATGAATTTGCAAATCAATAAATTCGTGAGGGAATCAAGCGAAATCGAGACATTGTTACCATTGTCATGCGCTACATACAAGGATTGCAGAATTCCTTGTTTTACCCAACAAACGTTTCGGGTAACCCATATGCAGAAGAAAGACGATGAAAGCAGAGTCTCTTATCGAATGTTATGCCACAAAGGGTTTAAGGAATATTTGATGTCGAATAATCTCACTAAGAGCAAAACTCATATAATAAATCCAATAAGGTACCAACAGAATGTTGAAGGTGCGTATTGCAATAACAGCAAAGGGAATAAAGATTTTATAGATTCGTTTAACATAAACATTTAAACATGGCTAAAAGAAGTTTTTATGTAAAAGACTCTGAACTTGATGATTACCAAGTAAAAGTCATAAATAAGAAGACGGACAATTCCTATATAGTGAAAGGCTGTGCAGGAAGTGGAAAATCTATACTTGCACTTTGGAAAGCGAAACAGATACAGGACGAACATAAAGGGACTTTTCTGTATGTTGTTTATACAAAGTCATTGAGACAATACATGAACGATGGCATCATGCAAGTAGGGCTTCCAGCAAGAAATGTCGTTAATTATGATGCTTGCTTTAGTTGGGGAAGAGACCAATTTGGCTCATTTGTTCGTGGCGGTTGGAAAATGGGAAACTATGATTACATAATATTAGATGAAGCTCAAGATTTTTCTCGTGAGGATATTGATATTCTAAAATCTAAAGTAAACAAAGCTTTCCTTATTTATGGTGATACCGCTCAACAGCTTTATAAATTTCTTAAAGGGAAGGTGACTGTTTCAATGGAAGACATTCAGTACTTCACCAAATATCCAATAGAACAATTGGTATTTAATCATCGTCTTCCAAAGAAGATAGCACGTCTTGCCCAATATCTCAATTCTGAGAATGACGAACTTGAAGAGCGTTGTACGGAAGAAGGTACGGAAAAGCCTAAAATTCTTCAATATCAAACAATAGAAGCACAATATGATGCTATCATATCTTTGATACAGAACAGAAACATGGAAGATGTAGGTATATTATTCCGCCACAACGAAGAAGTTGAAAGAGCATATAATTATTTTAAGAATCACGGCATGAATGTTGAAGCCAAATATGGTAAATTCATGGACCTGGATTTCAATTCAGACAATCCGAAATTAATGACTTATCATAGTTCTAAAGGATTACAGTTTGAACATGTGTTCTTACCAGAGTGTACTGTGGAAGGAGAAGAAGATAGGAATCCTCTATATGTAGCAATCACACGTTCATATAGAGCTTTGTATATCATGCATTCTGGCAACTTGTCGAGTTTGTTTGATGCTGTGCCAAAAGATGTGTATGACACAACGCTGTCAAGTGGTACAAAATTGCAACTTTAAAAGAAACGCTTATGAAACTTTTCATTCCAACATGTACGTTGAATTTCAATAATATCTTCAGCACAGAATCCATATCTCCTAAAGCACACTATGCAACCAGAGGCTTTGGAAACAGAAGATATTATTCTGTTGAGGCAAATAGCCTTGATATGGCTGTTACTTTGTACTCAAAATACCCAGTATTTCAAGTTGACGATGCCGACTTGGAAAACTATCCTATGGTTATAGAAATAGATACCGATGATTATGAGCCGAATAATTTTAACCTTTCTGGCTCTAATAATGGAATCGAAACTTATACTTGCGCAAGCACGATTTATCTAAATCCATTCCATTGCTTCATCTATTTCGATAGTTATGAGGCACGACAAGGAGTTTTGACAAAAGCAGAGCAAAGCCTTGAGAACAAGTTTTCCAAACTTTATTCTCCTAATCTCAGAATATGGAGACATGAAGTGAAAGGAACTTGGAGTAAGGTTCGGGATTTGTTCGCGAAAACAGAGCAAACAGAGTTTTTGTGGAATGCAACTTATGCACCAACTAAAGCAATTACTTGTTCTGACAAGAGAGACGATGCATACATTGATCGACTTAAGGGATTTTTGTATTGTTATTTGATTGGTGCTAATTTATCAGTTAGCAAAGAAATTGGTGAACTTAAAGCTATTGCAAAAGTTTTAAGAAACACTTTGTCTGCCGTTATCAATTCTCCAGAACATCGTCCTACAGAGAAACAAGATGACATTTTGGTAGAAAACATCAAGCGTTTTAATGCTATTTTTAAAGAGAAAGACGAAACGGCAAAACAGAATAAAGAGAAAATCGTATATTTTTTGAAGCAGAACCCTTTGGGTATTAGTATTGAAGAATCAGTACGCTTTTTGAAGTATTGCAACGTCTATAATGATTTTTGTAATAAGTTACATCTGTCTCCCATCTATGATGCAAATGATTTATGGACAAGTGTAGAACATGTAACGCAAGATGCTTATACAATGGCTCTCGACAAACTTAACAGAGCAGTTTTGCAAGTAGAGGCAAGCGAACTTTCTAAAAAAGAAAAGAAGCATTTGGCAAACTTGATTCAAGTTGACGCAAACAAGCACATTCATATAGTTGACCCTTCTTTTACGCACGAGTTTTACGAAAAACTTGTGCAGTCTTTATTATACTTGGAATACAAGAAAATTATGAAAGAAAATGGCGTGGAAGAACCACTTGCCATTGCATTTAATGGTGGAAACATCTTACAGCAAATCATGGGTGAGAACTGGAAAAACTCTCCTATCCGTGTTTATGTCAATTCTTTATTGAGTCATTTCCAAGACAACACAGGTTTTGATTTGTTTTCTATAGAAAATGATGTTCCGATTTCCTTTGCTGCATTTTGCCAAAAAGGTGATAATATAGACCGACTAAAAGATTATTTGGTTCAGAATGGTATTGGCAACTATAAGCTTGCCTTTGGACTATATGGAGCAACACGAGGTTTTGCCTCTTTGCCCAAGACATTTACCTCTGCACTAATAAATGGTGTAAAAGACTATTATAAAGAAGTTTGGCTCACTATATATGAGTACCTGTTTGACATTAAAATAAACAATGCGATTTTCCAAGAATCGTCAACAACTTTGCGTCAAAGTTCTATTGGTTCTAAGGTTATTCAGAATATCGTAGAAGTAGAGACTGCAACATCTAAACAAGCAAAGATTATAAGTGCTGTGGAAGAAACAGCACGATTGGAGGATGCTGTTCAAAGTCCAAGGGCGTTTATGTTCATTGCTGATGATATTCTCGGAAAGCGAAGCAATGCTTATAAAGCATTGAAAGAAGCAAACTTTGAGAATGATTCAAACCTTTATCATCCTACAGAGTTTAGAAGTAAGATAATGGCTATAGTTGGACCTAAACTCCCGAAAGGAAAAGGTGGTCAAGAAACTATTGCAAAAATAGACAGAATCATCGAGTTGGAAGCAAAGAGACAAGATCCTAAAGCGTTTCTCTATATACTAAATAACTTTTTGAAGCCAAGTGATGCTGCTTACAAGAAAATAGTGAAACTATTACAGCAGGATTCTTTCCATCAAGAAATTAGTAAAGTCTCCAAAATGAAATCAGAAGACAATGAATATGGTCTCCCGAAACTGAAATGTTTTGAAAATTTGCCTTCTAATGTGGTAAGACGATTAGGACAAAATTGGCAATTTACAGGACGATCTTATCCGACAGACATAAAAGAACATATCCGTTATTTCATCAATTTATGCAACAAAGAAGGACGTGGTGAATCCGCGAAGCCTACCTCTTTAACCAGAGTGTTTGTCGATAATATTGGCAAAGTTGTAGAAGCGGAACTTAAAGAATACTATAATGTTCGATAAAATTAATATTATTACAGATATAGGAAACAACGTTGAGGCAACTGCCCCTATAATCATTTCGGCAAGTCGCTCTACTGATATACCTGCCTTTTATGCCAAGTGGTTTTTCAATCGCTTGGCAAAAGGGTATTGTGTTTGGTACAACCCTTTCAACAAGAAGCCTATGTATATTTCTTTCAAAAAAGTAAAGGCTATTGTTTTTTGGACGAAAAATCCCAAGCCAATCCTACCATATCTGAAAGAGTTGGATGAGCGTGGCACTCATTATTACTTCCAAGTAACATTAAATGATTATGTGAAAGAAGGATTCGAACCTAATGTTCCATCTGTAGAACAACGAGTCGAAACGTTCAAACAGCTATCCGAGATGATAGGAAAAGAAAAAGTTATTTGGCGTTTTGACCCTCTCATCCTAACTCCAGACATAACTCCAAGAGTCCTCTTGTCTAGAATATGGAAGATTGGCAATATGCTAAAGGGATATACCGACAAACTTGTTTTTAGCTTCGTCGATGTATTGGCATATCGTAAAGTACAAAATAATCTGATAAAGGAAATCAAATGCTTTACAAAAGAGAATGTTGGCTTATCAGAAATGAGTCAACAACAACGAACGGAAATAGTTGAGGGCTTGGTTAAACTGCGTGACATTTGGAAAGAACAAGGGTGGAATCTTTCTCTTGCAACTTGTGCCGAAAACATAGATTTGGACCAATATGGCATAGAGCATAATCGTTGCATTGACGGTGAGTTAATGAAGGAGCTATTTGCAGATGATGAAGACTTTGTCTACTATCTAAATACTGGTTATCTGCCAGAACGAGATATGTTTGGACAATTATCAAAGCCACACAAAATCAAAGATGCCAAAGGTATGAAAGACAAAGGGCAAAGAAAGGTATGTGGCTGCATGATTAGCAAAGATATCGGTATGTATAATACTTGCAAGCATTTTTGTGTGTATTGTTATGCCAATACAAGCAAAAAATATGTATTAGAAAACAGCAAATTGCATTCTGATAAAAGTGAAAGTCTATTATAACTATCGTTATGAAAGTATGATGATTTGAAACCAATGGAAATAGATGCATCTACATTTAATTGATTAAAGAGCACAAGAACTTGCTTTGTCTAATTTTAAACAAAGCAAGTTCTTATACTCATTATTTTAATTTATAGTGAGAAGCCTCTTGGCTTTTTTCTTAGAACCGCACCCAATCCCACTTTTTGTGTTCCGTCCCAATTCGTAAGTTGGTCGGCGCAGCCATTGGAGCCACCAAGCGAAACGTAGGTATCTGCGCTACATGACATGTGGTCAACAAAAGCGAGAAAGTTGTCAATGGCGTTGTCTGTGAATTGAACTTCATTCGTGGCGAAGAGTTTTGTCCAATTAGTGACACATTCTTGCTTGAAGTCTGTAAAACCTTTCCACGACATACCAGATAAGAACCTTTTTGCTGCCGATTCTATACAGGCTTTAGAGTCCAATCCAATATTATGCTTTACAGCAGAAGCCATAATGCCATAGTATATGGAAGCCGATTCTTTCTCGTTGAAGTTGACTCTATCTGTTTTTGCAAAGGATGATAAAGCTTCATGCCCCTCATGGATGAACTTGTCAAGCACTCCTATGTATCTATTTTGCCGAGCCATGCTTTCACGTTTGGCTTCGGCTTCTTGCCGAGCCTTTTCTTTTGCATCTTCCTCCTTTCGTGCTTCCACCCGTCTCCATGCATCAGTCATTTCTGGCTCCTGCCAAATGGCATTCCAACGAGCCTTCAAATCATTGTACATTTCCATAAGTGTAGTATTATAACTTTTGGCACTGGCGAGTTCTTCCTTCGCATAGACAAGTTGAGTAGTCACTCGCTCCACAGCCTTCTCGTCAAGTTGAGAGATGCGTTGTTTGACTTTGTTGTTTTCAGTCTTTAGCGCATCATTCTCGGCACGAAGCAACTTGTTATCCTCTATCTGCTTATTGAGATTCTGCATATAGTAAGTGTATGTCTTGTTGACAGACTTGCGTACATCTTCATTATGCTTGTCACGTTCTGCATTAATGGCTGCTACAAGAGCCTTGATAGCTGCGTAGATATTAGCCACACGCTCCTCACGCCATGTCTTTTGTCCTATAAGCGTAGGAATCGGAATGGCAAGTTCTTTCTTTACGGCATTCATCGCTTCTTGAACTGGAGCCTTGATGTTGAGTAAAGGAATGGTCAGCTCCTTCTTGTCGATTGTGGCAAGCACTGCATATTTCTCCACTTTGTCAAGAGCGACTTTCGCCTGACGTTCCGCTTCAAGTACCACCTTGTTCTTATGCTTGCGTCCTCGCTTCTCTTCCTCTGAAAGTTCATCATAGGAGAAGCCTCTTGCCAAGCCATACTTATGCCCTACCTTGTTGTAATAGTCAGTATGCAGTTGGGAAAGGTATTGTGATTTGTCCTTTGCTCGCTCTCCCCACACTTTGGCATAAGAGACCCTTTCAACAACACCCTTTGCCGCTTCCGATTTTGTGTAGTTGTCACGTTCTTCTTTTGGAAGTGCTCTCCATTCCTTGGTAGAGAGAACCTTTTCTGGATTATCCTTGTGAATGTACTTGCTTCCGATGCGCCCACGTTTCCTTACTTGTTCAACAGGCACGGTCTGCACATGGGCATGGATGCTTGTCTCGTCACAATGCACATCAAAGCCGATGACATTCTCTTCTCCCCATTTCTCACATACAAAGCGGTAGGTGTCCAATGCCCAGTCATAGATGCCTTTTTGCAATACAACTTTGCTGTGGTCAGCATTTGGATCTGATGTGTTGAGTTTCTGTTCACCAAAGGCAAGCCTGTTAAGCACATCATGGTCACCACTGAAGATGATGCCGACAGTGCAGTTCGGACTGTTCCTTGAAACTTGGTCGGGACGCTTGGCATCCATATACGGCTTGAAGCCAAGTTCATCAAGTCTGTGCTGCAAGCGTTCATGCAACGGCACTGACTGGGAACCAAGAGGCACTATCTTTCCATCCTTGACTATCTCAAAGTTGAGTCTCTTGCGTGAGTAGTTATAATGGTTGTTTTTGTCTATGTCCGCGTTTTTTAGTTTGTAACGTTTCTCGTCCCAACCTCTGCGTTCCGCCTCGTTGCCCACTTGGGACGAGAACGATTTCTTGTCTGTGCCTACATGGATGGCGGCACGTGGTATGTTTTTTTCCATAAGAATCTTGTTTGAGCTTGTAACGTAGTTCTTGTATAATTGGAGACAGGTCTCGGGCGGAGCCTGAGCATAATAGAAGGACTTTTTAAGTGAACAGCGTCAGCAAGTGAATCTAAAAGTCCCTATTATGTTTAGGACTTTTGTGAAAGTCCGTCACGCAAGCGTGCTCGCAGATCCTTACCCACTCTGCTATGACTCTTCCACCAACACCAACCCAAGACTGTCTATCAGATGTTGGAGTGGCGGATGTTGCTTTATCAGCCTTTGTAGCGCCATCTGCGGTGTTTCCGCCATCAGCAGGAAGTCGGCAATGTCAAGACCTTTGGTCTTTTGTTCATCGGTGGCATTGTCTTCCAAGATGTTGCTTATGACAACCCTTTTGCAAACAGATTGCAGCAATGGAATTTTTGATTTCCATTTGTCCGTTGCTCCAAGGTCAGGGAACAGAATGATGTCCCGATCTCCCAATACCTTGACAGCGATTTGGTTAAGACAGCCATGCATACCTCCAGTTGCCAGCCAGATGAATTTGGGGATGAAATGGGATGCGATTATGGCAGTTTTTTCACTCTCGACAATAGCGACCGACATTGTGGGATGCTGTGCCAGCAAATGCTCACCAAAGAAACATTGGTACAAGTTGAAATCTGGAAGATGAAGAAAAGCATGTGCCCATCCAACATAAGAACGTGGCTCTTTCACACGATGTCCGTCTTTGGGATTATATAGCATGACCTTGCCAGTCCTCACCTTATCATCCTTGTCAACTTGCCAATAAATGGTTGAGCCTCCCCACTTATAGGATGTTCCGACATGATACATCTTCATCAGCCTTTCTGTCTCTTGTTCACCAAAGACCTTGGAAAGGTACTGGTATAACGGATTGATTCCGTAATGAGACAAGGAACGCTCCATAATAGCGTTGGCGATATAGGAAATAGGCTTTTCTACGACTTTCGGTTGGATATTCCTTCTTGTCGGATATGGCAATTTGTCCTTAGACAGAAAGTCTGGATGCTCACGGAAATAGTCTTTAGGAGTATAGTGATACCCACAACTATGCTCATGGTCGCATTTGCCTACATTGTCAGGGAAGGACACTTCCCCCTCATCATCGATGTATCTTGTGAAACAACGCTTGCGCTCACAATTCGGGCATGTGTAACGATTGCCCAATCTGTATTTCTCCAAGTGAAATCTATACTCGTTCATCATCGTAACTGAAATGAATTATTGGTGAATTTCAGCTTTCAGTTCTTTCATGTTTTCAGTTACGCACTTGTCAACTGAAAAACTGAAACAAATGAATACTGAAAACAGGTTGGTTTATGTTTCAGTTGCCTGTCCTGTTTGGAACTTTACTTTTTCGTAAAATCCTTTCTTTGCCTTTGTGATTAGTCCAGACTTCATAAGCTCCTTTATATAGTTCATCACAGTACGGTCTGTAACATGCAGATTCTCCATTCCTGTTTTTATGGCTGTTTTTGTGTCAAAACTGTCTTCCAACAGATACAGCAACTCCTTGGACATAGAATCACAGGTATCTTCAGCAACAAAGGCTCGGCAGCGTTGATAGCAATTCTCACAGTATTCATTGAGTCGTAATGCTCCTTCTATGGAATCCACATCAATACTTTGCAGATGGCTCTCGCCACAGGCGTATCTTAGAGCTTGGAGCAATAAGGCAATGCGTGCGACGTGGGTATTGTGCTTCATCACCCTCGTTTCAACATCTTCATCGTCCTCTATGGCATTGATGGCATCCACATTTCTGTTCCACCAACCAAAGAAAAGGGAATGTGCGTCCTTGTCCATATAAAGGATATTTGGACAACATTCATTTGTGTCATTACACCTTGCATAGTCAAGTCCAAAGATTTTCCCGATGATGTCAGCCCATTTTCCTGAAGCCTCGCTCTGGCGCACATGGCTGTCTTCCTCATCCAGCCAGTGTGGAACTTTCTTGGATTTGGGATATACAACCAGAATACGGTCAAGAAAACCAGTATCCATGAATTTTGAAGCCATCAGTTCTTTCATTCGTTTGGTCTGTGTTGTACCGATGATGTTGACACATGGCTCTTCTACACGTTGTGGGCGGTCATTCTTGACACGGGTGTTCTCCAAGTAGCATCCGCTCCAGATGGAAAGTAGGCGTTCAAGCATGGGATTTCTCCCATACCTGTCTGTATTGGCAAGCAGTCCGAGAATTTCATCATAGTTGATGGCTATGCCACGCAAGTTGTTGTAATGCTCCAATACCAGAGCCTCCAATGTAAAGTCATCCAATGTGACCCTTTTCAGAATAGGCTTCTTCATTTCCTTGCTTCCGCTTTCCTTTGTTGCACATGCTGCCTCATATAGGTCAAGTTCATAGCAAAACTTGTCAAACAGCTTTCGTTCATACTCCCGAATTGGCTTGTATGCAAGCTGTAATGGTGGAGTTTTGCCCATGCCAGGTCTGCCAACCAATATGATATAAAGGGCGGCATTCGTGTCCCAATCCTGCTTAACGTGAATACGATAGGTATTGCCAAGAGCCGCAGATGCTGCCGACAGCATAGACATGGCGACATAATCCACCTTGAAATTGCCATGCACCACCATGTCTATGATGATGGACTGCATTTTTTGTGGAAATACCTCAAGAGGGAAGCCTGAGTCCGCTAAAGACTTGGCTTCCATGTTGATTTTGTTACATAATTCAAGCGCATCCATGATATTACCAGTTTAAAGGTTTCGGCTTGCGCTTGTTTCCTGCAAGAATGGCTGCATTCTCCTCCTCTGCTGTGAGAGGTACAGGATTCTTGCGGTTAGTCTCCAGCCACTTGTCAAGTTCATCCTGATAAAGGCAGTAACGCTTGCCCGGCTTGGTGGCAGGAATGCTGCCGTTTCCAAGTTTCATGTAGAGAGTTGCCATCGGCATTTTCAGGTATGCCGATGCTTCATCCACACTCATAGGTATGTGCGTGTTCGCCTTGTGTGGCTTGTTCTGTGATTGCAGACTGATGATCATCTGCTTCATGCCCACCACTTCGTCCCGAAGCTGGGCAACGACCATTGGAAGGTCGTTGAAAGTTAATTCCTTTGTCATATACAAGTTGTTCTAAAAAACTGGGACAAAGGAACAGAATGATGCTTCCGTTACTGAGGTTCGTGACAGTCATTTGTCATTCACGAAGGAATAACTCTAACAATGGGGATTATTCGGAAGTTTTCTCTGTAACATCATGGAAATCATGTCTACCATTGTCTGGTTCGTCAATAGGAATGACATCATTGGAGCATGGTGCTTTCAGGTTCTTCAATGTACTGTAGTCCAAGCCTTCAAACGGTTTGGGGAACAATGCCTTGATAAAAGCTATTCGCATGGCCATTGTGTAATCACGCTTACCCAAACGTTCTGCGATATTCCACACGAAGTGTCTTAAAGGAATATTCTCAACCGTCTCCTTGAAACGGTTTATTGCTATCGGGGTATAGTTGGTGTCGTTGCTCCATTCCTTGACTGCCTCAATTACCTTGTACAAATCTTCCTCATACAGAAACCTTGACATGGTACGATGCACATAGTCAAGTACGGCCCTCGTTCGTTTTTCCTTTATCTCCTGTGCTTCTTTTTCTTGTGCCTCTACACACTTGGCATAGTCCTCATGACTGTATTGTGCTGACTCTGTTTGTGGTAATGTTTGCTTTGGCTGTTCTTGTTCTGTTGCTGGCTCTGCTTCTACAACGTTTTTCTTTGTCTTGCTGTTGCTACCAATGGTCATCAGTTCATAGGGATAATTCACCATGGAAATGAATATCGCCCAAAGCAGGATGTTGCTCCCTACAAAGATGATTGACTCGACAAACAGACTTTGGTGAAAGTCATTGCCTACATACACAGCCACGACAAGAGAGATGGCGAGAATTGCAGTACCAACAAAAGCGTAGATGGTACAATCTGAAGTTGTCTTGTTTTCTATCATTATTGTATTCGTTTTATTTTTATTCGTTCAAAAACTTCCACAAAGTTAGATGCAGAAGCATGTAAAAACCGCATTTACGTTCTCTGGCACTCTTTCTTTTACGCTTTATTAGCGTTCTAATATGATATCATACTCTGAATCATACTTTAAACTTCTCGTTAGTGCCAGTTGCTGCTTATTGCTGGCTACAAAGGTAAGGGCAAAGAAAAGGGATATTTGCAGTTCCTCCTCAATATCAACAGAAATTGGAATGAATTTGTCGAATTGGTTCTATCCATGACAGCAAATAGAACCAACAAAAAGAGAAAAGGACTATTGGAACACTATAATTCCAACAGTCCTTTTCTGCGTGTTATTGTCAAATGGTTACTTCTTCAAGGTGATACAGCCAACCGAAGCACGCTTCTGTGCATCGGAAATCTTGGCATACACTTCTGTTGTTGCCACATTCTTGTGACCGAGATAACGCTGCACAACCGCAATACTTGTTCCTGCGTCCAGCTGGAGACAGGCAAAGCTGTGGCGTGAGCAATGATAGGAGATATGCTTGGTAATCCCTGCATCTTTCAGCCAATTTTTCAGCGGTGCCTGTGTCATGGAGTCTTTGAAATCAGGGAACACCTTGCCACGTTTATCTGGTGAATAGCCTATCAGTTCCAAGGCTTCCTCACTGATTGGGTTATGCACGATGTCCTTTGTCTTCTGCATTCGTGTGGTGACATACATCACACCATCGCTGCCGTATGGCTGTATCTCCTCCCAAGTGAGCTTTTTGATGTCGCTCTTTCGCAATGCCGTTAGGCAAGAGAATAGGAAGGCTCGCTTCAATGCAGGGGCGGAGCAAGGCGTGGATGCCAAGCGGATAACCTCGTCCTGTGAAAGATGCTCCTTGTCAGTCGGGATAGTCTCGATACGTTCCAAGAAACCATTTGGGTTCTCCTTTATCTTGCGGTCACGATAGGCGGTATGGATTGAAGCACGGAAAGTTGACCAGTAGTTAGCTGCCGAGTTAATATGCAGCTTTCTGTTCTTATGCAGTCCCTGTGGTGCTGTCAGCAGATACTCACGAAATC
>ERZ780178.1769-NODE-1769-length-13309-cov-2.882224_pt1 | contig 13309 bp, 9 predicted proteins | sample MGYA00511018_ERZ780178 | MGnify/ENA primary metagenome ERZ780178 (study PRJEB29588, sample SAMEA2151439) | human gut metagenome | biome: human gut; feature: human-associated habitat; material: faeces | place: Denmark | collected 2008/2010 ...
CAGTACGTTGACCTGCTTTGCCGCCCGACGATGGACATGCGCTACAATCCGAACGGCTCCGTGCTGGCAATCGAGGGCATTACCAGCCCCGATGGCCGTATTCTGGGCAAGATGGGCCACACGGAGCGTTACGAACCGAATCTGTTCAAGAACATCGCCGGCAACAAGCAGCAGTCGTTGTTCGCCAATGCCGTGGCCTATTTCCGCAAAGTGCAATAACCTTAAAAAAACGATAACCGATGAAAACCTCCCTGTTCCGATTTTGCGGCGTGCTGCTTCTTGCGGCGATGCTCGCTCCGGTCTGCGTTCATGCCCGGAAAAACCCGAAGAACCCGAAAAACAACATGCGCCTGCTGTACTGGAACATTCAGAACGGAATGTGGTCCGGGCAGGGCGACAACTACGACAAGTTCGTGGAGTGGGTCAGGGCGTACGATCCGGACGTCTGCGTCTGGTGCGAGGCGCAGTCGATCTACAAGACCGGCACGGCCGACAAGATGGATGTCGCCGACCGTTATCTGGTCGGGAACTGGGGCGAACTGGCCGCCCGTTACGGCCACAAATACTGGTATGTGGGCGGACACCGCGACAATTACCCGCAGGTGATCACGTCGAAATACCCGATCGAGAACGTCGAACGTATCGTCGGCTCGAAACCCGACAGCGTGGTGACGCACGGAGCGGGCTGGGCGCGCATCGAGAAGAACGGCAAGACGGTCAACATCGTAACGCTTCACACCTGGCCGCAGGGGTATGCCTTCGAGGCTAAAGACCGCGATGCGAGCCGTGCCGAGAACGGCGGCGACAAATACCGCCGCATGGAGATGGAATACATCTGCAACCATACGATCCATTCGGTTCCGGGCGCCGAAAAGCAGTTCTGGATGATGATGGGCGATTTCAACGCGCGTTCGTCGCGCGACAACTGGTTCTACAAATATCCGGCGGGCGACACGCGTTTCCTGGTGCACGACTACATTCTCCGGCACACGCCTTATGTGGACGTGATCGCCGGGAAATATCCCGGGGAGTTCAAGACCACGACGGGCGGCAAGTCGCGCATCGACTTCGTTTACTGCACGCCGCCGCTCTACGAGCGCATCACGCATGCCGACGTGGTGACCGACGCCTACACCGAGCCGGTCCGCGATCCGGCCAAACTTTCGAATTTCTGGCACCCCTCGGACCACCGTCCGATCGTGGTGGACTTCAATATGAAATGAGACAACGAATCAAATAATCAAAAAACACCCAAACAACATGAAACAGCTCGAAATGCTCTACGAGGGCAAGGCAAAACAGGTTTTTCGCACGGACGATCCCGATAAGATCATCATCCACTACAAGGATGCCGCTACGGCTTTCAACAACATCAAGAAAGCTACGATCGAGAACAAGGGCGTGCTGAACAACGCCATTTCGACCCTGATCTTCAAGGAGCTGCATAAGGCCGGCGTGAAGACCCACTATATCGAGACGATCAACGACCGCGATCAGGTCTGCCGCCGGGTGACGATCATTCCGCTGGAGGTGATCGTGCGCAACGTCATCGCCGGTTCGATGGCCCAGCGTCTCGGCATCGAGGAGGGCACGCAGCCCTCGAACGTCATTTTCGACATTTGCTACAAGAAGGACGAGTTGGGCGACCCGCTGATCAACGACCATCACGCCGTTGCGCTGGGCGCCGCTACGTACGAGGAGCTGAACGAGATGTACGCCATGACGGCCAAGATCAACGAGGTGCTCAAGGAGCTGTTCCTGAAGATGAACATCAAGTTGGTGGACTTCAAGATCGAGTTCGGCAAGACGTCGGACGGCGAGATCGTGCTGGCCGACGAAGTGTCGCCCGATACCTGCCGCCTGTGGGACATGACGACCAACGAGAAACTCGACAAGGACCGTTTCCGCCGCGACCTGGGCAAGGTCCGCGAGGCTTACGAGGAGATTCTGGCGCGCCTGCAAAAAATCGTCGGGTAGTATGATGGAAGTGATCCGCGACCGTGAATTGCACGAGGAGTGCGGGGTGTTCGGCATCTACGGAGTGCCGAACGCCGCGTCGCTGACCTATTACGGTCTCCACGCCTTGCAGCACCGCGGGCAGGAGGCCTGCGGCATCGCGGCCATCAATGACCGGGAGCAGTCCTTTTATAAGGACGTGGGACTGGTCAGCGAGGTCTTCGACCGGGAGACCCTTCAGCGCCTGAATGGGACCATGGCGGTGGGCCATGTGCGCTACGCCACCACCGGGGCCGGCGAGCGGGAGAACGCCCAGCCCCTGACCATCAAGTACGTGAAGGGCACCCTGGCGGTGGTCCACAACGGCAATCTGGTGGGGGTGGACCAGCTCAGCCGGGACTTTGAGTACAAGGGGGCCATTTATAGCGATAATTCCCGTTACGGTATGTACCGTATCATGTAAATGGGTCAGTTGGGCGATATGCTCCATCAAGCCCGTTCCAATAGCGTCCGCATAAAGTCCTAATACAAAAAACCAAAGATGCCACGCTTTTAACTGTCCTTGGAAACGCTCGCCCCAGACCCCGATCGTATAGCATATCAAGGCGGATGATATGACACAAATGGCCGTAATCAGTAAATGAATATCAAGTTGATTGAATACCATATTTTTCCTTTTTCAAAAAGAACAGAAGCTTCCTAAAAAAGTTCAGGCTATTGGCAAAGAATTCATACATTCGCGTGTCTAAATAAAAACGACAGGGCAATCCCGTTGAAAAATATGAAACAAAATATACTCGCTCTCTATCTGATCAAGTTTTCCAAATGGTTCTCGCTCGTAATGCCTATCATTGTCCTATTCTACGAGGATCATGGTTTAGGACTACAAGACGTGTTTATTTTGAAGAGTGTCTACTCGGTCGCCGCTGTCACTTTGGAGATTCCCTCGGGCTATCTGGCGGACGTATGGGGGCGTAAGAAATGCTTGATTCTAGGTTGTATACTTTTCTTTGGAGGGTACCTATGTTATTCTTTCACCTCCACTTTCACGGCATTTCTCTTCGCCGAGATTTTGTTGGGAACCGGGCAAACCTTGGTAAACGGAGCGGATTCGGCGCTGCTCTACGATACAACCGTACGATATAAAAAAGAAGAACTTTATTTGCGGTATGAGGGACGTATCACGATGATCGGTAATTTCGCCGAGGCCATCGCCGGGATATTCGGTGGATTGCTGGCCGCCTATTCCTTGCGATTGCCGTTTTACGCCCAAGCGTTTGTCGCCTTTATCGGCATTCCAGCGGCGTTCGCCTTGCAGGAATTCAATACTAAGAGCAAGGTGCAGAACCCGGTTTCCGAGATTCTCCGCATCTTGAAATATTCCTTGGTCACGAACCGTAAGCTATGCTATAACATCATGTTCTCCGGTATCATCGGAGCCGCTACATTAACGATGGCATGGTTCGTGCAGCCCGTATTGATGAAGTTGGAAACCCCGACCTCCTATTACGGTGTCATTTGGACCGTGCTCAATCTGACTGTGGGATTGTCCGCCCTCTATTCTGATCAGGTAGAGCGGTATTTCGGGATGCGTAAATCAAACACGTTTATACTACTTATAATCGTAGGTGGATATATATCGCTCGCTTATAACCTTACTTATTGGGGATTAGCGATCTTGTTCATTTTCTATATAGTCCGGGGCTTCGCCACACCGATTTTGAAAGGTTACATTAATCAAATGACCTTCTCGGAGATGCGGGCTACGGTCTTGTCGATCCGTAACTTTGTGATCCGCTTGATATTCGCTGCCATCGCCCCATTTATAGGTTGGCTAAATGATTTCTATTCTTTACGTGTCGCCCTGTTAGTTTCCGCCGGAATTATTGCCATACCCGGAATTTTATTCTTAGTTTTGCAATTCCGTAAAGCAGATTAAAAATATAATAGCATGAAAAGACAACTTATGACCGGACTGTTTGCCGCTTTGGCTTTCACAGCGGTAGCCCAGTCGAATGAGTGGCGAGACCCCGAGGTCAACGCCGTAAACCGTGCCCCGATGCACGCCAATTTCTTCGCCTACGAGACCGCCGAGGTGGCAGCGAAGGACGCCAAGGAACAATCCCAGAACTTCATGACCTTGAACGGTCCTTGGAAATTCTTTTGGGTAAAGAACGCTGACGCTCGTCCTACCGATTTCTGGCGGACCGATTACAACGACAAAGGATGGAACAATATGCCTGTGCCCGGTGTATGGGAACTGAACGGATATGGAGATCCTCTCTACGTAAACGTTGGTTACGCTTGGCGTGAGCAATTCAAGAACAACCCGCCCGAGGTCCCTACCGTTAATAACCATGTGGGTTCCTACCGTCGTGAGATCATGGTTCCTGCCAGCTGGAACGGAAAAGAGATCATCGCCCATTTCGGTTCCGTTACCTCCAATATGTATTTGTGGGTAAACGGGAAGTACGTAGGCTATAGCGAAGACAGCAAGCTGGAAGCGGAGTTTAACTTAACTCCTTACTTGAAACCCGGACAAAAAAACCTGATTGCTTTCCAAGTATTCCGCTGGTGTGATGGCACTTATCTGGAAGACCAAGATTTCTTCCGTTACAGCGGTGTCGGACGTGATTGTTATTTATACGCCCGTAACCCAAAGCAACAGATCGCCGATATACGTGTGACTCCGGATCTGGACGCTCAATACCAAAATGGCTCGTTGGCAGTCAACCTGACCATGAAGGGTAAAGGTACAGTAGAGCTTGAACTATTGGATGCCCAGAATAAAGCTGTCACTACCCAATCCTTGAACGCTTCCGGAAAGGTCAGCACGACGATAGAAGTCTCCTCTCCCCACAAATGGACTGCGGAGACTCCCTATCTATATACTTTACGGGCTACTTTAAAAGAGGGAGGCAAAACAATCGAGGTAATCCCCGTAAAAGTAGGTTTCCGTAAGATCGAATTAAAGAACGCCCAGATACTCGTGAACGGGCAACCGGTTCTTTTCAAGGGTGCCGACCGTCACGAGATGGATCCCGATGGCGGTTATGTCGTTTCACGCGAACGCATGATACAGGACATACAGATCATGAAGAAATTCAATTTGAACGCCGTTCGTACCTGCCACTATCCCGATGACAACTTCTGGTACGATCTTTGCGATAAATACGGTATCTATGTCGTAGCCGAAGCCAATATAGAGTCTCACGGAATGGGATACGGCGAGGAGACGTTAGCCAAGAACCCATCTTATAAGAAAGCGCATCTGGAACGTAACCAACGTAACGTCCAACGTGGCTTCAACCATCCGAGTATCATCTTCTGGTCCTTGGGTAACGAGGCTGGATACGGTCCTAACTTCGAGGCCGCTTACGACTGGATCAAGAACGAAGACCCCAGCCGTGCCGTACAATACGAACAGGCCGGAAAGAACGGAAAGACCGATATCTTCTGCCCGATGTATTACAACTACGAGGATTGCGCTAAATACAGCGAGGATAACTCCATGCAAAAGCCTTTGATACAATGTGAATACGCTCATGCCATGGGTAACTCTCAAGGAGGTTTCAAGGAATATTGGGATTTGATCCGTAAATACCCGAAATATCAAGGGGGCTTCATCTGGGACTTCGTGGATCAATCCGTGCGCTGGACCGGCAAGAACGGGAAAATGATCTATGCTTATGGCGGCGATTTCAATAAGTTCGACGCTAGCGATAATAACTTCTGCGATAACGGCTTGATCAGCCCGGATCGTGTTCCGAACCCGCATATGTACGAGGTGGGGTATTATTACCAAGATATCTGGACAACCCCCGGCGATCTGTCGAAAGGTGAGATCAAGGTGTACAACGAGAATTTCTTCCGTGACCTTTCCGCTTATTATCTGGAATGGGAAATGCTGAAAGGTGGCAAGGTTGTTCGTAGCGGACGTGTCGATGACCTGAAAGTAGCTCCCCAACAAACATCAACGATCCGATTGGATCTAGGCGAGACTTGCCAATGCACGGAATGGTTGCTGAATGTATCTTATAAACTGAAGAACCGTGAGGGCTTATTACCCGCCGGACATACCGTGGCCAAGGATCAGCTGACGTTGAACCCGTACAAGGCTCCATCTATGGATTTGAAAAACGTGGAAACAACCAATATCGAAACCAAGGCTCCAGCCGTACAAGATAACGACGCCAATTACCTGATCGTGGAAGGTTGTGGTTTCCGTACCGAATTCAACCGTGAGAATGGTTACCTGATCAAATACGAGGTAAACGGCCAAGACATGATCAAGGAAGGAGAGGCTTTGACTCCTAACTTCTGGCGTGCGCCGACAGACAATGATTTCGGAGCTGGCCTACAGAAGAAGTACGCCGCATGGAAGAATCCGGAAATGAAGCTGACTTCTCTTAACCAACGGATGGAGAACAAGCAAGTGATCGTAGAGGCCGTTTACGATATGCCGACCGTATCCGCCAAGTTGAACTTGACGTACGTGATCAATAACAAGGGTGCGATCAAGGTTACCCAGAAAATGACAGCAGACAAGAATGCCAAGGTATCCCCCATGTTCCGCTTCGGTATGCAAATGCCGATGCCGAGATATTTCGAGAATATCGAATACTACGGCCGTGGTCCCGTGGAGAATTATATCGACCGCAAGGGTAACGCGGACTTGGCTATTTACCGCCAGACCGTAGACGAGCAATTCTATTCGTATATCCGTCCGCAAGAGAATGGAACGAAATCGGATATCCGCTGGTGGAAAATGCTGAACGAGGCTGGCAACGGTATCGAGGTCGTAGCCTCTGCCCCATTCTCCGCTTCCGCTTTGCATTATACGATAGAGTCTTTGGACGACGGTGCCCGAAAGGATCAAAGACACTCTCCAGAAGTAGAGGAAGCCGACTTGACAAACCTTTGTCTCGATAAGGTACAGATGGGATTAGGCTGTGTAAATAGCTGGGGAACTATCGCACTCCCGGAATACCAGATTCCTTACGGCGACTATGAGTTCACGTTCATTCTTACTCCGGTAAAACATAGCATCGAGATCGAGTAAAACGAATCTTTTATCTAGTGAGAGATATATGAAAGAAGGGGAAAGCAATAGATGTTTTCCCCTTCTCACGTTTTCTATCATCACTATTCTTTAACAGGCACAGCCTACAAAATCCCTGAACAGCTCCACCCCCTTTATCAGCGAGGAACGTGGACAAGCGATATTCCAACGCATGAAGCCTTCGCCTTCTGCTCCATACATCGTTCCGGCATTGAGCCATAGCTTCGCTTTCTCGATCAGCAAGTGCTCCAATTCTTCCGATGATTTACCTAACTTACGGCAATCCATCCATACAAGATAAGTGCCTTCCAACAAGGTTATCGGAAAGTCCGGCAGATATTTCCCGCAAAAATCTTTCATGTATAAGTAATTCTGCCATAAATAATCGATCAGTTGCGACAGCCATTCCTCTCCCTCATTATAGGCCGCTATGGTAGCTATTACACCAAAAGGATTCACATCGCATACCTCGTTGATATTGATTGCCCGGTCTATCTTCCGACGTAGGTTCTCATCGTAACACACGATATTGGCGATTTGTAATCCAGCGATATTGAAAGCCTTGCTAGGCGACAGGCATGTCACGGAATGCCGTAGGAATTCTTCTGAGATAGATGCAAACGGTGTAAAAGTATATCCCGGAAATACGAGTTCGCAATGTATCTCATCTGATACGACTATTAGGCCATTACGGATACAGATCTTGCCGATACGACTTAGTTCCTCACGTGTCCATACCCTTCCAGCGGGATTATGAGGATTACACAACAGCATGACCTTTACCTTCGGATCAGCGGCTTTTTTCTCCAAATCCTCATAATCAATCGTGAATGTATCATGGGCATAAGACAAAGGGGTGCGGATAATCTCACATCTGTTATTGCGGATGGACGAGAAAAAACAGTTATAAACCGGAGTCTGCACCAGTACTTTATCACCCGGCTCGGTTAGCGCCTTGATAACGGCAGAAATTGCCGGAACAACTCCGGAGGTACAAATCATCCATTCTTTTCGTATTTGCCATCCATGCCGACGTTCAAACCAGCCTGTCACCGCTTCGTAATATGCATCCGGTACTCGAGTATAACCGAAAATACCATGTTCTACACGTTGCCGTAAGGTTTCGATAATAACGGGTGCCGTACGGAAATCCATATCGGCCACCCACATCGGTAGAACATCCGTATCCACAGCGCTATCCCATTTATAGGAGTTCGTACCGGTACGAGGCACTATTTCATCGAAGTTATATCTCATATTCTTTATGCGGAAAAGCAAGTACGTTCATTCCATAGCCTCAGTTGGCAATTACCCGGAGCCTTAATGTTCTCGTCGAGGATTACCTCACCATAGCTTCCGGCGGTGATGCTTCCCGTACGGGGATTCTTCACGCTACGGATCGGGCTATTGATAGTCGCCTGCACGGAACTGTATTCAAAGGCTAGATCGCAATCATCTGCCATCGTACAGTTCTCCATCATAAGATCGTGGGCGTAACAAAGCGGCTGTGTACCCGAGATTTTGCAATTTACCAAACGCAGGTTCTTCGAGTGCCATCCCAAGTACTCGCCGTTAATCTCGGAATCGTATACGGTAACATTCTCCGTATCCCAGAAAGCGTCTTTCGAGTTGATGACCGCATTACGGATTTCCACGTTCTTACAATACTGGAACGAGTAGTTTCCATTTTGAGCGTAGTTCCGGATTTTAATGTTCTCGCCGTGCATAAATAAATAATCAGCATGATCTATTTGCACATTTATCAATTCCACGTTCCGGCAATGCCAAAGGGTTTCTTGAGCATTGGGTAGTTGTACGTTTTCCAGTCTGATACCGTCCATCTCCCGAAACATCTTTGGGGCTTCCACCCGTGTATCCGTCATCACTAGATTTTGGGAGTACCATAACGCAGCACGTCCACCTTCGGTAAACAGGCTATTCTTGATGGTGAAGCCATCCACGTGCCAGAACGGATATTTACCCTCAAAACGACAGCCTATGGCTATGATATTGCTACACTCTTTCAATGCCGACTCCCCGGCATGAATAACGACATTGTCTAATTGTAAATCGTGAGAGGCGAACAAAGGACGCTCACCACTAAATTCCATATCCTTTATCTGTTGCATAATGAATCTTATTTAAAGTTTTCTACAAAGAACCGTTCAATCTTATCGAAGGGAATGACACTCATCTGATCGTATAAATCGACATGATTCGCTCCGGGTATAATTAGCAATTCCTTATTGTCACCTTTCAGTTTCTTGAAAGCATCCTCGCTGAAGTAACGTGAATGCGCTTTCTCTCCATGAATAATCAATACGGCGCTACGAATCTCGTCACTATACGAGAGTATAGGCATATTGATGAACGATAAAGCCGAGGTCTTGTTCCATCCGCCATTCGAGTTGAGCGAACGCTTGTGGTAACCACGCTTCGTCTTGTAATAAGCGTAGTAGTCTTTCAAGAATTGGGGCGCATCGTCGGGTAACGTATCGGGCAAACCTCCCGCAAGGGCGTATGAGCCGTTCTTTGTGTCAGCGGTACGCTGTTCATTGAGTTGCTTGCGCAATTCATAACGTGCGTCGGCATCCATCGCATCGAAGTAACCATTAGCGTTCACACGGCTCATATCGTACATCGTAGAGGTTACGGTCGCTTTGATACGAGTATCGATAGCCGCCGCATTAAGAGCCATGCCTCCCCATCCGCAGATACCGAGGATACCGATATGTTCCGCATCCACATCATCACGTGTCGAAAGGAAATCGACGGCCGCACAGAAATCTTCCGTATTGATGTCGGGAGAAGCTACATAACGAGGCTCTCCGCCACTCTCGCCTGTATATGACGGATCGAAAGCGATCGTCAGAAATCCACGTTCTGCCAATTTCTGGGCATATAAACCCGAGGATTGTTCCTTCACGGCACCGAACGGACCGCTAATAGCGATAGCAGGCAATTTTCCATCCGCATGCTTGGGTTTGTACATATCGGCGGCAAGCGTAATGCCATAGCGATTACGAAAAGTAACTTTACTATGGCTCACCTTGTCACTCTGTGGGAATACTTTATCCCACTCCTTAATTAGATTCAAATTCTTGTCCATTGTATGATCGGTATTAATTTGATTGTCTGTAGCGAACAGATTTCCCGTAGCGCAAAAGCATATGGCTATTGCCGTACATAATTCTCTTAATGACTTCTTCATGTCGTTCCTTGTTTATTTTTACGAAGGCAAAGATAGAGGCTCAAATAGCATCCCTTTGTAGACAAATTACGGGTGTCATGACCTCAATTACAGGTTTTGTGGAATCAGCCAGAAAGCCTGTAAATACACATAATCCGTAACAATGGTTATATAATCCGTAATTAGGGTTATAACTATATATGAATTATCCTCTATTTTTGCATACAGAATTATTGATTAAATACGTACGGCTTATGGATAAGATACTTAACTTAGATAGTGTAGACCTATATAACAAACTATACGGCCTCGAAACCCTAAATCCGCTTGTCAGTGTCATAGATTTGAATAAAGCGACGAGTAGTGTAGATCTCATCCGCTTCAATTACGGCATCTACGCACTGTATCTAAAACTAGAGAAAGCCTGCGATATCAAATACGGACGCCAGACATACGATTACCAAGAAGGCACGATCGTTTGCTTCGCCCCCGGACAAACTGCGGAAACAAATCCGACAACCGATAAAGTCCAAGTAAACGCACATGGTATTCTTTTCCATCCCGATTTACTGCGTGGAACGTCACTCGGAAAGAATATAAAGAAATATACGTTCTTTTCTTACGAGGTAAACGAGGCGTTGCATCTCTCGGAAGAAGAAAGATCTATCGTGATGGATTGCCTGAAGATCATCCGTATGGAACTGGAACATGGCGTGGATAAACATAGTAAAACCTTACTTGTAAACCATATCGAACTGCTGCTTAATTATTGTATGCGTTTTTATGAAAGGCAGTTCATCACCCGAGGCAAGACAAACCGGGATGTGCTGACACGTTTCGAAAACCTGTTGGATGAGTATTTCGAAAGTACACTCGCCGAACAGGACGGATTGCCTACGGTGAAATACTTTGCCGACAAGCTTTGCCTCTCATCGAACTATTTCGGTGACATGTTCAAGAAGGAAACCGGCAAATCACCGCAGGAATACATCCAAGAGAAAGTAATCGAGCTAGCCAAAGAACGTATCTCCGGCACGGCGGACACAGTCAGCCAAATCGCATATTCCCTCGGTTTCCAATATCCGCAGCACTTCTGTCGGCTATTCAAGAAACGGGTAGGGTACACGCCAAGTGAATACCGTGCGCAGATCGGTCTATCAACGAATCTATAGAAGGCGTTCAAGAAGATGTTAGATATTAAGACTGTATATGAATGTAACCGGTGCTTGGGATGCAAGACGCTGCACCCACAAGTAAGCCTCATCAATCTAGAGAGCCCGAACCTAGAGCAAGAGGCCGTAAAGTTCGAGTTCTACGCGATCCTCTTGATAGAAGACTGCCCGGACGGTTGCTATTGTTGCGGACGTAAGTATTACGATTATTCCAACGCTACGATGGTGTTTCTTACACCCGGTGAGATTTTCCGCATGAGCGAGAATAATACGCTACCCAACAAAGGGTACCTTTTAGCGTTCCATCCCGACCTATTGTTCCACACGTCATTGGACAACCCTATTAAGAACTATACCTTCTTCGCTTATCACAAAGAAGAGGCTCTGCATCTCTCTCAACGTGAGACAGCCAAAGTTACGTGTTGTCTGGAAAACATCGAGGACGAGCTTCACCATGCCATCGATACGCACAGTGGTACCATTCTATCCCGCCACATTGAATTATTATTGGATTATTGTACACGCTATTATGAGCGACAGTTCATTACCCGGGAAAATAAGAACAAGGCTATCTTGGAGAAATTGGAAAGGCTCCTCGACGAGTATATCATTTCCGGTAAATTAGAGAACGGCCAGCTACCCACCGCCGAATATTGTACGGCAGAACTGGACCTTTCTGTCGCTTACTTCAACGACCTGTTAAGATTCGAGACCGGCAAAACACTGGAGGAATATTTTCAGTTCAAACGATTGAGCGTGGCTAAGACAATGCTACTGAAAAACGGTAATACTCCCGCTTTGGTAGCACGACAATTAGGTTATCCGAACGTACAGTATTTCAGCCTTATATTTAAGAAGATCACAGGTATCGCTCCCTGTGAATATCCATATGCGCAAAACTAAGAAACGGAAGGAATGACCTCCTTCCGTTTCTTAGAATGACATTATTTTCCTAGCTTCTTTTCCAGCATCTTCATAAAATATCCCCCGACAACCGAACGGGCTTGAAAACCTCGTTGCGTACCATCGGAAGTAAAATGCCAATCGCTTAGAGGAACACGTGAAGTCGTCTCGTTGGCGTAGTTCCAGACCGGAACCATCAGCGCATTGAAATCCTCCATCGATCCGGTCAAACAAGCGGACCATAAAATCCAGTCGGACTTCGTATAATCCTCCCGGTTATCCAACGGCAAACCATATTTATTTTGTTTTGTCTTGTAATAAGCCATTTCCGTAGCGGCAACCTCTTTTGGGAAGATATTCAAGCCCAGCAAGCGATCCCAGACCAGATTATATTTTTGGCTCCAAGTGCCCGGCTTATCGAAAGTCAGGCGGTAATGATCACCATCGTTCGCCATCTTCACCCACTTAGCGGCCATCTCACGGGCGACTTCCGTATATTGTCTAGCGATATCGGCCTTACCTAACATCTCCGCCAATTTTCCGTAGCCGGCAACTCCCATAATTGCCTTGATGGACAAGTTCGTGTTATGGGCGAAATGTCCGGCAAAATCATCCGTACAAAGTTGGTTCTTCGGATCAAGGCCTTCCTTCAACAAGTAATTCGCCCATGTAGTCAAGACCTCCCAATGTTGGGCGGCATAATCAGCATTGCCATCCACTATTGCTATAGCGGTCGCTAGCACAAGCATATTACCACTTTCTTCCACGGGCATATCGCCACCATAGGTTTGACCGTTCGCAACCGGATAGGTACCCACATCGTGAGCCGGAAAAGGTTTCTTCCATTGTCCGCTCTCGCTATAATAGAAAATGGGATTCATCATTCCCTTCAATAAATCCGTGTTGTATACTAAGAATAAGGGGGCGGAAGGATACGTAATATCCACTGTTCCGATAGAACCGTTACTGAAATTTTCTTTCGAAAGGAATAAGAGAGTCCCTTCCTTATCAGTCACCAACTTATGG
>ERZ780178.1770-NODE-1770-length-13299-cov-5.551948_pt1 | contig 13299 bp, 7 predicted proteins | sample MGYA00511018_ERZ780178 | MGnify/ENA primary metagenome ERZ780178 (study PRJEB29588, sample SAMEA2151439) | human gut metagenome | biome: human gut; feature: human-associated habitat; material: faeces | place: Denmark | collected 2008/2010 ...
AGCAGCCGGACAGCTACCTGCTGACCGGCGGGGAGATCGTCCCTGACCCGCGGGCAATGCAATACCGCTATAAGGTGTTGTTGGAGCGCTGCGGTGTGCGGTATCGGAATTTCCATTGCCTGCGGCACAGCTACGCCACACGCTGCGTGGAGCGCGGGGTGGACGTGAAAAGCGTCAGCGAACTGCTGGGTCACGCCGATGTCCGCACCACGCTTCGGCTGTACGTCCACTCGTCCATGGACTACAAGCGCAGAGCCGTGGAGGGGATAGGCTTTCTCAAGGGAATAACGTAAAAAGGACGCCGTTCGGCGTCCTTTATCCAAAAAATGGCACAAAAATTTTCGCAAAGTAACATACTTTGCGAAAACTTTCCAATTTCAACCGAATAACAGTATATACCAGCCGTTTTTCCGTGTCAACAACGAGTTCTAATTTTCGACTTTTTTCTGGCATAAATCCGGAATGCCTTGCAGCGCAAGGCGTCCCGCGCGTTTTCGCAAAGTATGTTACTTTGCGAAAAAACAGTTCAAAAAAACCGGGAATTTCATACAGCTGAGTTCTGTGACGTCGTGTGGCTGTGCGTTGTAAAGGCGATTTTTCGTCAGGGCGCAGCCTAAAAGGAACATGGGTCAAAACCCACCGCGGACGGCACTGTGAGCGCAAGGAAACGACCAAAACGGCTTTGAGCCGCTGGGCAATACCCGCCATTGGGACGCGAGTCCTGAGAAGGTAGGTCGTGTACGGGGAAACCGCTGGAACACAACGGTTTTGTGGCGCGAGGGCAGTAGAATTACACGAAAGAGAACTTGTTTGCAGCGGCGCTTCTTCGTTGTGACGAGGGTAGGAGTGTACGCTGACGAGATTCGTCAGCGTTTTTTCTTACCGCCACATCACCATAGGGAGGAGTATGTCCATGAGCCATCTCAACCCCAACCAGCATTTTGATGTTGAGAGCTGGCGCGACCGACAGATCGCCCAGCGCACTAAGGACGCGTTGGCGGCGCGGGACGCGGCCTTTGCCGAAAAGCACGCAGACACGCCCCTGCGAGAGCTGGCGCTGTATCTGGCCCGGTGTGCCCGCACCCTGCGCCACAGCCCCGCCCCCTGCGAGGTAGACGGCGGCACGTTTATCGAGGAGCGCTTCGGCGGTTGGGACGCGGCACTGGAGATGGCACGTCTGCGGCCACCGGCGAAAGAGCCCAAGTTGAAAGACACCGCACGCTACAAGCGGGAAAAAGCCGTGCAGGAGCCGCTGTTCTACGAGGAATCCGAGCGCAAGAAGAAGGCGAAACGCGCCAAGGCCGCCGCCAGCCATGCGGCGCAGCAATCACGGCTGAAAGAGAAAAAGCGGCTGGAGCAGGAAAAGAAAGAGGCTCGTGATGCCGCTGCCCGCCAGTGCGAAGTCGAGAAAGCGGCAAAGGCCGCCGAGCAGGAGGTGTCCTGCTGAGTTACCCTTGTCAAGCCGAGACAGTCTGAACGGAGACTGTCAGCTTTCCATAAGGGTGGGAGGGGAAAAGCCGCCCCTCCCACCTCCTCTCTTTGTTGAACGGCAAGACCAAAACCACATACAAAAGCAAATATGTTACCCGCCCCTGCGGGGCAGGTAACGGGAAAAATACGCCCCATCTGCGGGGCGAGAAACAGGAATAGGAGCAAACACACATGATCTCTTTGAGTGAAATACTGCATACCATCGCCCAGGCGCTGATGATCCCCTGCCTCATTATACTGATAATTCTGATGGCCGGGGCGGTTTGGCAGATCGGCGACATCGTGGTGGAGTACATCGCGGAGCGCCGCAAGCATAAGTGTAACGTCCCCCAGCTGCTGCGCGACGTACACGCGGCGGGTGCGGACGGCCTTGCGGAGCTGATTGAAAACAGCGGCCTGCTGCGGCGGCAGAAGAAGGCCCTGCTGGAGCTGGCGGAGAGCCGGGGGCTGCCCAAGGACACCCTGACGGCGCTGGCGGAGCGCCTGCTGGCCACGGAGGAGGCGCGGAACGCCCGCACCACCTCCATCACGGACATGATCGCCAAGCTGGGCCCCATGTTCGGCCTGCTGGGCACGCTGATACCCCTGGGCCCCGGCATCGTGGCGCTGGGACAGGGCGACACGGTGACGCTGTCGGAGTCCATGAACGTGGCATTCGACACCACCATCGCCGGCGTCATCAGCGCGGCGGTGGCCAGCGTCATCTCCCACATCCGCAAGCGGTGGTACAACGACGACATGGTGTCGCTGGAAACGCTGATGGAGGCAGTTTTGGAGGAGGTCACGAGCGATGTTGAAGGGTAAGTTTTCCTCCCGCCGCCGGGTGACGGAGGAGGTGGACGCCATGTCCGGGCTGGCGAACCTGTCGGACGTGATGCTGGTGTTCGCCTGCGGGCTGATGGCGGCGGTGATCCTGAACTGGAACGTGGATCTGAGCAAGACGCGCGTGGAGATCCTCCAGCGGGAGCAGATGCAGGAGCTGGACAACGCGGAAGAGATGGAGCAGGACATCCAGTCCTCCAGCAGCTTCGAGCAGAAGGGCACGGTGTACGAAGACCCGGAGACCGGCAAGCTGTATGTGGTGATGCCAAAGAGCAGTAACTAAATAGTTTTTATATAGATACGTTCAACAACGAGAGGAGACAGATCACATGAAGAAACGGACAAGCAGTATGTCCCGGCGCATCGTGAGCCTGCTGATGAGCATGGTGCTCACGCTCACGCTGGTGACCCCCGCGGCGTTTGCCACGGAGGTGGTGGGCGGCAGCGGTACGGCCATCATCGAGGGCAACGCGAACCCGGCTGACGCTAACCCCAGCGGGGACAACGAGGGCAAGGACGACGAAAACAAGGACACCGAGCACGGCGGGGATGAACAGCCTACCAACCCCGGTGATGAGGACAAGAACCCCGGCGAGGGTGAGGACGATGTCAACGCGTCTTCCAATGAAGCCGATACTCAGGAGGGCGAAGGCACTGATACCCCCGTGGTTGCCCAGCGCACGGTGACACTGGAGAAGTGGAATAAAAATGCCGCTTATGATGTGAAGATCGTCATTCCCGCTGCGACTTCCGAGCCCGGCGAGGGCGAAACGACTGAAGCACCCGGCGAGGGCGAGAATGCCGGCAGCGGCAATGAAACGCTGAGCACCGAGTATACCGGCACCGATGAGAAAATCACTTTGAAATTGACCACGGAGGATTATACCGATAACCCCATTATTTATATCAAGTCCTCCGCGGATGAAGTTGTGGCCGAAACTACGCCCAAGCTGGGTGACGACGGCACACTGGAATATGTATTTACCGGAGAGGAAACCGACATCACTTTGTACTACGGCACGAAGGATGATTTTGTCTCTGCTTGGTATGGCGATGGCAGTGCTACAAAGTATACCATCCGCAGCGCCGAGGAGCTGGCGAATTTCGCACAGTTGGTGAATAGCGAGAATGATTTTTCCGGCAAGACCATCACGCTGGGTAAGAATATTGTGTTGGACGGCAGCGACTGGACGCCCATCGGCACAAAGGACAACCCGTTCAAGGGGACATTCAACGGCAGAAACGGTAGTACCTACTACACCATTTCCGGCCTGAATGGTGACCTGTTTGGTGTGGTAAATGGCATCATCCAGTATGTGACCATCAGCGGCGGCACAGGCCGGCTGGTGAACACGCTGATCTCCGGCACGGTGGAGAACTGTATGTCCACCGCAAAGGTCACCGGCGAAGGCGGCGGACTGGTGGGGACCAGCACCGGCACGGTGCAGAACAGCTATTACTACAACGCGGACGGCAAAAATACCGTGGCCGTCAGCAGCGGCACCGTCACCAACTGCTACTATTTAGCGGATGTTTCCACATGGGGACAGACGGACGACCCCGGCGCACGGACGGAGGAGGAATTCAAGGCCGGCCGCGTGACGTGGGAGTTGAACGGCAAAGACGTGGTATATACTGTGTCGTCAACCGACTGGAGCATGGACGAGGAACTCCCCTGCTTAAAAAAGGACAGCGCCGTATATGAATTGACACTTACGAAAAAATCGGACGTAAAGGAAATGGTTGCAATCTCCGTTGAGGGGTATACCACATTGATGAATGGCAACACGCAGTATGTGTATGTTCAGAACGAAGCAAAGCCCATTACGATAGATGAAAGCGCGTTCTCCGAGGAATATATGGTTACCTATACTCCGTCGAAGCCGACAAAAACACCGTCATTCAACTCGAGCGCGGAGAGTATCACATTCTATTACTCTGTCGGCAAGGCGATCACACCGGATATAAGCTGGTATGATGATAATAAAGATGAATTTATCCTGTCCGATGCCGCTGACCTGTTCGGACTAGCACAGTTGGTGAATTCTGCCCCATATGTGGAGTTTTTCGACAAAACCGTTAAGTTGAGCAAGGACATCGACCTCACCGGCTATGACTGGATTCCTATTGGCGGTAGTTCCGCCGATTTTTGCGGCACTCTTGACGGAAACGGACATACCGTCACTATCAACATCAATAAAGACTGCACAGCGGTGGAAGAGTACATAGGGCTTGTCGGAGCCTTGGGAGGAGGCGGCTGGATAAAAAATCTATCCGTTCAAGGGGAAATATCTGTTGTCAACACCCGGCCAGACACTCGCACTGCTTATGTGGGCGGCATTGTGAGTATAATGTCCTCGAAGACGAGGGGAATATCAAACTGCAAAAGCTCTGTCGAGATCGATGCTGAGAATTGCAAATACGTGGGAGGCATCGTAGGAAGTCTTATTAAAACGAAAAAAACTGAAAAGATAGAACAATGCCTCAATCGTGCGAATATCAAAATCCGTGTGACCGCGAATATGGGTGATTTGAATGTCGCAGGTGTTCTTGGCTGCGGATCCAAGGGATATCCTATTATCGATCATTGCTGGAACGAGGGGGCAATAACAGTTACGCTGGAAAATGACGTTACTATTGGCGGGAATATTGCGGGTATCGTAGGGCGCGCTTCCAATGTAACAAACTGCGCCAACTATGGGGCAATATCGGTAGCGAACAACTTTGAGGGTACTGCAGCTGGCATTATTGCAGGGCCATATTCGAAGGGGATAGCAGCAAATAACTACAATGTTGGCGATATAAGCGGTCCTGAGGGAAAAACTTATGGTCTAAGTCCTATTATACCTAAATACGGAATTATTTCCAACAGCTACTACCTCTGCAAGCTGAACGATGAGAGCGAGCAGAAATACATCGAATCCATCACGAACAGCAAGGGTGAAGCGCAGAACATCACCGCCACCACCGAGGACGGCAAGACCGTGTATAAGGTGGGCAACGACGTGCTGGTGAACTTGTTGAATGAGAACAGAGGCACATATATCGAGTGGATCAACAAGCAGGAGGCGCCCAATAACCCCGTGCATATCACGCGCTGGGACGGCAGCTTTGAACCCGGTGTGGAGGGCGTGATCACCCTTGTCTATGATTCCAAGGGCGGCGAGGGAGCGGCTGTAACGGAGCAGCAGCGGATCAAAGGCGATACCGGAAGCTTCACCATTAAGTCCGATACGGAGTTGGGCTTCAAGCACGAGAACGGCACATTCCTCGGCTGGAGCAGGACAGATGACGGTACAGTTGAGTTCAGGCTGGAAAACGGCAGCATTACCCCTGCCTCCGTAACCGTAAAGAAAGATGAAACGTTGACGCTCTATGCCGTGTGGTCGCCAATCTGGGCGGGCAGCGGCACGGAAGCTGCTCCCTATGAGATTCCCGATGTTGGCAAGCTGACCGCCCTGCAAACGCAGGTCAATGAAAATGGATTCAGCTACAGCGGCAAATGGTTCAGGCTGACCAATAACATCGATCTGAACAACGAGCCGTGGACGCCTATCGGTGTCGATACCGGCCATCCCTTCAGCGGCAGTCTGGACGGCGGCGGCAAGACCATCAGCGGACTGAATGTGAACACAACGAAACAATGGGCAGGGTTATTTGGTCGTGTAGAAAGCCCGGTAGGAACCGCCGTGATTATGCGGGAGCTGACGATAGAGAACGGCAGTGTAAAGACTACTGCAGCTACATCTTGGTGCGGCGGTCTTGTGGCACAGATTACGGGTGCCATTACTCTGAATCGGGTGACCGTCAAGAACCTAACAATTGAGGGTGACGGTATCGGAGGAACAGGCGGTCTTGTGGGCGGAGGCTCCGCCGTAATGACGGAGTGCCGCAACGAGGGCGGCTCCGTAACCGGCAGATATGCAGGCGGACTGGCTGGCAGGGGATTTACCAACGGTCAGGATTATGTGTTCTCGGGATGCACCAACAGCGCCGCGGTGTCCGGAGGGAAATTCGCGGGCGGAATGACGGGGCATCACACAGATAACAGTAGCTCCTACACAGACTGCGCTAACAGCGGGGCGATTATCGCGAGTGGTGCTGATGGTCACGCTGCGGGTATCGCAAATGGTGCTCACAAAATTGAAAACTGCCAGAATAGTGGCGCAATTTCTGCAGTATTGCATGCTTGCGGTATCGGAAACGGAGTAAACATTGAAAAATGCAGTAATACAGGTTTCGTAAATGGTGGAGTAGCTGCCGGTATTGCGACAGGTTATGTTCTGAGGATCTCGTTCTGCAGTAATACGGGCGCTATTGAAGCTACAGCGGGCGGTGCTTCGGCTAAACGGGAGTATGGTATATTTGCGGCAACAAGTAATATCAATTGCACCATTAAATATTCCTTCAGCTATGTCGCAGGAAAGGACATTGCACTTGCGCCCAACACTTTGGACGAAGGTAAAGTGACGAATAGTTATTACCTTGCAAGCAGTGCTACAGCGGTTAGCAGCGCAGGCGAATACGCTACGCTGGCTGATTTCGCCAGCGGCAAGGTAGCTTGGGGTGTGGACGGCGGCACCGCCGCGCACGCCAACTACTGGACGCAGGATACCCGGCGTGGCCAAAATCAGATGCCTGCAGGTCCGGGTAGAGCGTATCCCAAGCCCATCGAAGACCCAAACACGGAGTTCAGCGTCTACCGCGCACTGGTGCAGTACGGCACTGGCGGCACGGTCAGCCTGGAAGCCAATAGCCACAGTAGCGAGAATCAGGAAAATGCCGTGTACGGGCCCAAGGGTATGAGTGTGACCGTTACGGCTACGCCCATGGATAACACCTACGCCTTGAAGTCCATGACCGTTCAGCTCCCTGTGGGCACCGCGGCGAAGTCTATCTCCAACCCGGCCACATTTACCATGCCCAATGAGGGCAACGTCCTCGTTACGGCTACCTTCGGCTCCGCTACCCCCAGTGGCGGTGGCGGTTACTACTACGGCGGCAGCGGCGACGGTACCGGCACCGGCGATAAGGACGACGAGGGCCTGCAGGACGGCCTGAACATGGACGTGGAGTACGATATCAAGGGCCTTGTGCTGGGCGCCTACGCCGAGTGGGGCTCCAACGGCGGGAATAAGTCCTTCCAGAAGTGGCTGGAAGAGAACCCCAACGTGGTCCGTGCCCTGCTGACCAAAAGTCTGGATAACATGGCCACCGCAGCCGTGGGCAAGAAGACCGACGAGGCCAAGGATTTGGCGGCGCTGCTGCTGGCCAGCCTCAACGAGCACACCGGCGTGGACGGCAAGGACGGCGACACCATCAGCAAGGCGCTGCAGAAGTACATCGACTCCGGCAGCGAGGAGGTGTTCAGCGCGTGGCTGACCGGTGGCGGTGGCATGGCCAGCGGCACCTACGAGAGTATCTACGGCCAGTACGCCAGCAGCCTTGCGGCACTGGCAGACCGTCTGTACAGCAAGTGGGAGGCCAGCGGTACGTCCATGACCTTCCCTGTGTGGCTGGATTCCCAGCAGGTGAGCATGGACAGCCTGTCCGAGAACGCGGAGGAGCCTGACGCCGAGCCTGACGACACTCAGACCACTGAAGCGCCGGAGGATGTGCCGGACGGACAGGATACCGAGGGCGGTGCCAGCGGCAACTCCGTGTGGGAGGTCATCGGCACGGTGGTGCGGGAGAATCCCATCCTCGTCTGGAGTATCGTGGCCGTCATTGCGGCGCTGATCATCGTGGGCGCGGTACGCCGCTACCACAAGGTCAAGCGTGACGAGCATGACGAGAAATAAGTGATATAGACGGCTCTTAGGGGAGCAGTCTGCCGATTCGCGTGGGCGGAGTTTCCGTCCACGCGAATACGGCTATATAAACGGAAGCAGGAGGGATGCCTCTGTGAGAAGAAAAGTGCGAAATTGGACAGCGTTTCTGCTGGCGCTGGTGCTGGTACTGGGCATGATGCCCACAGCTTACGCGGCGGGATACAGCATCACCGTCAACGCCCCAACGGGGAACGATTTACCCTATTGGGTATTTGAGAAAGCGGGCGTAGACAGCGCGGATGTGCTGAACCTGATGGCCAATGAGGGGCATACCCTGCCCGCGAGTAAGGTCGCCCGCGTGTCGCTGGCCGTGGGCAAAAACAAAGAGGATGAAGCCTCCTGCGGTATTTCCATCAACGGAATGTACTATGTGCAGTCCGTGACGCTGGACCACCCGGACTTCTTCACCGGCACGGTGGAGATACAGGTGGGTAAGGATGCCCAGTGGACCGAGGAAACATGGGGCAGCATCACGCCGGTGGAGAGTTCCAATATCATTGGCCGGGTGCAGTTCAAGAACGGCACATTCACTGGGGATGTGAGCATCACCGTCAGTCCTATGACGGCAGCACAGGCGGAAGCGGCGCAGAAGCTAAACCAGCGCCAAGTTGTACCGCAGGGCAAGTACACGGTGGCCCAGATCTCCGAGGCCATTCAGGGCATTATGACGCAGAAGCGCTCTGCGCTGGGACTGTCTGAAACTGATAATCTCCTTTCCGGGGACGAGCTGATCTACGCAGGCAGCTCCGCCACGGACTGGCTGCCCATTGGCCTGAGCCGCTGCGGTGTGGAGGATGACTACGACGCCTACCTCGCGGCCTTGCAATCATACGTCGAGCAGAAGTACCGTGAGCCGGACAAGCTGGACCGGGTGAAGGCCACCGAGTGGCATCGTATCTCCCTTGCTGTGCTGGCCTGCGGCGGCGACCCCACCCATTTCGGCAAGGATGAAAACGGCAGCGACATCAACCTCATCGCGGACGGTGTATATGACCGCGGCAAGACCGTGGACATCGGGGCACAGGGCCTGAACGGCTGGCTGTGGGGGCTTATCACACTGGACAGCATGAAGTACAACATCCCCGCAGGCTCGTCCTACACCCGCACGGAGATGATCAAGAGGATACTGTCCTTCCAGCTCCCGGACGACGGATTCAGCCTGCGCTTCGCACAGGGCAGCACCGCAGATCCGGACATCACGGCCATGGCGATACAGGCCCTTGCGCCGTACTACCGAAATTCGACCTTCAACGTGAAAGACCCAGTGGACAAGGCGCTGGGCTGCCTGTCCGAATTGCAGCTGGACACCGGCGACTTCCGCAGCTGGGGCACGCGGAACTCCGAGTCCGTGTCGCAGATCATCGTGTCGCTGTGCTCCATCGGCGTTGATCCGCAGAACGACACCCGGTTCATCAAGAACGGCATCAACCTGCTGGACGCGCTGTTTTACTACCAGCAGGAGGACGGCGGCTTTGCCCACTCCTACGAGTCCGATCCCGGCAACCCCTCCGCCATTCCCGGCGAGAGCAACAGCATAGCCACCGACCAGGCCCTGCTGGCGCTGGTGGCCGTGTGGCGGCAGGCACAGGGTATGAGCATCCTGTACGACTTCCGCCCCGGCAGCGTGTCCGCCAAGATACTGACGCCGGAGGAGAGCGAGGTGTCCTTTGCGGGGAGCTATGAGTTCACCGAAGCAGACCAACAGCAGGCGGACGCCCTGCCCCAAAAGCTGACCACGGAGAACGATGCCGAGGTGACAGCCCTGCTGAATAAGCTGAAAATGAGCCGTGACTTCGACGGCTACGACACCTACATGACCAAGCTGACGCAGGCCAAGAGCGACATAGACGCGCTGTACGCAGAGATAGAGAGTCTCAACGCGGACATCCAGGAGCAGATCATCTCCATGACCGAGCCGGGACTGGGCGAGAAATCCACCGTGGACAGGTTGGTGAAGCGGTACAAGGCGCTGTCCGACCATGACAAGGAACTTGTCCAAAACTGGGATACCGTACTTGCGGTGAAAGCGCAGACGGACGCAGCGCAACGTAACCTGTTTCTTATCATCGGCGGCGCGGTGGTCGTCATGGTAGCTGCGACGGTGGTCATCCGCCGCAGGAGGGAAAGCAAATGAGAAAGCATTTCACAAGAATACTCACCACACTGTTGGCAATCGTCATGCTCCTGCCCGTGACCGCGCAGGCCGCCCCCGCGGACAGCTGGACGGACGAGGCGGAGCAGGCATATCAGACGGTGACAGAGCTGGTGATCCAGCGCGTCAGCGAGAGCAAGGACTACCTTGCCACAGCCACGCAGGAGGAAAATGCCAAGGTGGTTTACGCCCTGTGGACCTCCGGCGCGGCTGTCCCCAGTGGCTTCTATGACGAGTATTTACAGGCATTGGCCGACTGGCTGGATCTCGCTGTCAAGCGGGGCAAAACAGCCTACATCCCCGGTGTTATCCGCACGGTGGCGGCCATGGGGCTGGATGTGACGGACTTCGCCGGTCACAACCTTGTGGACGCCCTGCGGAAGCCGGAGCTGGTGGAGGCGGACGAGGACCGGCTGGATATGCTGATAGATTTGGACGCTGCCGGTGACGTCGGCAAGACAGACGAGTTCAACGCGCTGCGGGAGCAGCTTCTGACCGAGGCGCTGGCCCGTCAGCAGAGCAGCGGCGAGTTCCGTTATACCTCTAAGTGGCCCGCTGAGCTGAAGCAAAAGGGCGTGGACGATGAGCCGGATCGCTTCGACTACATCCTGCTGACCGCAAAATCTGCACAGGCCCTTGCGCCCTACCAAAGCCGCAAGGATGTGTCCACGGCCATTGACAAGGCGCTAACTTATCTCTCTGAGCAGCAGCTCCCCAGCGGCGGGTTCGTCAAGTATGGCGACGAGGACGTGGAGGAGGATGCGGCGGGGCTGGAGATGCTGGCCGCGCTGGGCATCTCCCTCGCGGATGAGCGCTTCACCAAGGATGGCCACACCGTGCTGGACGGCATGATGGGGTGGTATCAGGATTTCTATTTTGAGGAAGCACCTAAGCCCGGACAGGGATTCTATCGGGAAGAAACGCATTGGGGCTATTCAGATGGTACATACACACCTATCGGATGGGGGATATCTTCATGGACTACCATGAGCGACCCGGATGCGCCCGATGACCCCGACAGGTCTGTGATAAGGCGGGATTACCTCAATGGGACTGCATTTCCGGGAATCGCGGCTATCCGTGTTATGGCAAAAGAAACATCCATTAACCATGGCAGTGTCACCTCACCCGCAGGTGGAGACATAAGCACAAAGCTGAACTACAAGCAGATGTTGAAACAGGAAACTAAAGGGCTGGCCAGTCGAGTTATAGGTGAATTTGAAGATGTGCTGACTACCCCTCGTGAAATATCAGATAGTGAGATCAGCACATTTTCCGCGCAGTTGTTGGCTTTGCAAAATGCAAATATAGAGTTGACAAAGGCTGAAACGGAAAAGCTGCAGGAGATCATGACCGCCATGGTGGGAGCCAGCAGCGAATACTATTTAGGGCGAACGTCCTCAACCTATTCCGCCGGTGCGGTGCGCGCCATGCAGTATCTTGGCATGGACCCCGGTGACATCAACGGCTTGGACTACTTGGCCGTGCTGACGAATACCGATAAGTTAGTAGCTACATCTACTTACGACTTCAACAGCTTCATGGAGGATATTGCCGCAGTTGATCCTGTTGTCTGGCGTTCCCGCGGCGTGGATGTAGGTGCTGTTGTGGACAAATATGCGACACGCATTCTTGCAGATCAAACCCCGGATGGTGGCTTTGACAGCTACTATGGTGTCAATATCGCACAAGGTCATGCGGATACCTCGTGGAGGGGTGATGCACGCTACACGGCGGAGACCTTGACCGCACTGGCACCGTATGCGGATAAAGAGTATGTGGCTAAGGCTATTGATGCAGGTTTGGAATACCTGTCCTCCGTGCAGCTGGCAGACGGCAGCTTTGCCAACATGAGCAAAGAAACGCCGGATGGGGAAGTGACGCTGGCTGTTCTGAAGATGATGGAGGCGCTTGACATTTCTCTGGAAGATGAGCGCTTTGTGAAGAACGGCAACACCGTGGCAGACGCCATGCAAACGTTCTATGTGGACGGCGTGGGATTCATCAGCAATTTCGATGTGGAAGCACCGCTGGACAATTTGGAAATCTTACCAAGGTATGATAACCCCAACATGGGTGTATCTGATACGATCTCCGCCCTCACCTACCTCCAGGCCGCCGAGAACGGCAAATTCGGCCCGGACGGCAAGGGCAACAGCGTGTTCGAAATCGTTGGCTCTGCCTTAACGGAAACGCCGCTGGGTGCGATACTGCTGGTGGTCATCGTGGCTGCGCTGCTGGCCTTCGGCATGGTGCGCCGCTACCGTCGCATCAAGAAGGAGCAGTAATGTGAAAACAAAAATAAAGCATATCATTACCCTGCTTCTGACAATTCTTCTGCTGTTGTCTTGTGCTGCCTGCGGCCAGACGCAGACGGAACAGTCGGAAGACACCGAAGATAAGGACCAGTACATGACTGAGCCTGTCCCGGAGGGAAAACCGGCACCTGTAGAGCCGCAGGACACGGCGGTGGATACCACCGTAACGCACACCTGTACTTTCTCCATCTCTTGCGAGACCATTCTGGATAATATGGACAAATGTGTGGAGAACAAGAAGTTTCTCGTACCGGCGGACGGCGTTATCTTTCCTGCCACGGAGGTGGAGTTCAGCGAGGGCGAGAGCGTATTCGATGTACTCCAGCGCGTATGCCGTGACAACGCTATTCACATGGAGTCCAACTGGACACCCATGTACAACAGCGCGTATGTAGAGGGTATCAACAACCTCTATGAGTTCGACGTGGGCAGTTTGTCCGGTTGGATGTACAACGTCAACGGCTGGTATCCAAACTACGGTTGCTCCCGTTACCAGCTGAAGGACGGCGACGTGGTGGAGTGGCGCTACACCTGTGACCTGGGATATGACCTGGGCAGCGCCATGGGCGGATAATGGAGGCACCGTGATATAGAGAACGCTGGTATAGGAAGCGGGATTTCCAGAACGCATTGGCCTCTGGAGATATTCGAGAGGCCGCCTAACCATGCGACCAGACAACACAAC
>ERZ780178.1772-NODE-1772-length-13295-cov-12.408535_pt1 | contig 13295 bp, 7 predicted proteins | sample MGYA00511018_ERZ780178 | MGnify/ENA primary metagenome ERZ780178 (study PRJEB29588, sample SAMEA2151439) | human gut metagenome | biome: human gut; feature: human-associated habitat; material: faeces | place: Denmark | collected 2008/2010 ...
AATATCTCGTCCAAGATACTGCGGAGCAAGACGTCCCAGGCGGCAAAGCAGGCAGCCGGGCAGGCGCGGAGAGAAGTCCTGCGCCTGAAACGGCAGAAGCAGAACAGTGACAGCGACAGTGAAGAGATCGAAGCAGCAATCGCTCATGCACAGGCTATGGAACGTGTGGCGAAGAAAAAGGCAAAACATCTCGAAGAAGAGGAAATGGTGAAGGCAGCCGGCGGAATCTGGCAGGGAGACCGAATCTGCGAAGAAGAGACGAAGGATGTGCAGGACGCAGAGGCGGAAAACGCGCAGAATGAGGAAGAAATGTCTGCGGAAGGTTCCGCGGATGAAGTGTCCGGGGATCTCTCTGCGTATGAGTATGCGGCGGATAGCTATGATATATCCGATTATATTGATCTCGGCATGGATGCATTTTATGCGCAGGCAGGAGATTTTATGTCGGAAATGAGCGACTTTACTTCTGAGATGATGCAGGAAATGTCTGACAGCCTGCGTGACCTGATGGAAGAGATGGGACTAGACGTGGAATCGGATACCGTGGTCTCGGTGAACAGGGAGATGGATCCCGCGGACCTCAAGATGATGAAGATCAAACACCGCAACAAAGAGATGAAAGACATCGTCAAGGCCGATGCGGAGTACCTGAAAGCAGTCTTCGACCACCTGGAGAAAATGAAAGACAACATGGTCATTCCCACCGGAGGCGGCATGAGCTTATCTGCCGGATCCTCCGGGACATCTTTTTCTGCCGATGCCGCTGGAATCGGTGCTCAGGTCGCACCTGCTCCGGTAATCGATATTTCGTTATAAAGTAGTATTCTGAGGAACTTAGGGTATCCCGATTTTCATACATTAAAAGACATGAAAATCAGGATATAATTTTCCATTTATTTTAAGGAGGTAACAGAGGATGACTGCGTATGAAAATGATGTATTGATAATACCAAAGAAATACAAAAAGATGTCTGTTTCCGAATTAAATAAGGAAAAACAGAAGCTTTGGGAAAAAATAAAGAGTTCAAAATCACCGCAAAGGGAAAAAGGGAAAACGGCAATTAACTTTTATTTCTAATGCATACTTGAAGTCAAAAGGCACTGGATTCATCCGGTGTCTTAATTTTTTGGGAACCTTTTTATCAACTTGCGACTGATATATAGTGAAGCCGGCGATAAGAAGGAGGTGGTACCTTGGCAGTCATGACAAAAGAAGAGTTTGCACAGGCAGTGGGCAATACGACAGCAGGCGATATGGCTATGACATTAGTGTCAGTAGGCCCAGAAAGCCTCAGGTTTGTTCCGGTGGCTTCCAGGGAACGACGGCGGACGGCGTGGAAATCAGCGGAAAAGATCCTGCGCAGACAGTGCTCTATTATGAGCCACTTGTAAAATAGAGTGACAATAAACTGGCGACACCGGGAAACCGATGCCGCCAGTTTTATAGTTCCAGACTGTTAAGTTTCCATCTGCTCAATTGTGCATTTACAGTGGTTATGTTATAAAAAGACCAGAAATAACAGAAAGCGGTCGCTTGGGTGAAAAAAGTAGATTCAGGGGTGAAATTTTGTTATGCTGTTTGTAACAAACGAAGTATAAAAGTCGTCAATATAGATAGAAGGGAAACAAAGGAGGGGCTTATGAAGAAGATTAACATAAAAGCAACCATTTTTCTCAGTGCAATCGTATTGGTGGTAGTGGTACTTCTGCTGAATCTCATCGAATTCCGCAAAACGGTGGATTTCACGGTGCCGGGGATACAGATGCCGAAGGAGAACGCTTTCGGAAAGCAGGAAGAGGTACAAGTGAGCGTCAACGGAACCTATTATTACCGGGTACTGCCCTGGATCCACGGCAGCACTTTCCATGGGCAGATATCTTTCGTTGGAGAGGGAGAGGAACCGCAGAATTATTTCTTTACCTATGGAGCAAGCAGAGGATTTCTGAAGGAGGGAAGAGGGGCTGGCTGGATCGGAACCCCGGATGCCCAGACCACCGTAGCGATTTATCAGGCGGTACAGAATGTGGAAAAAGGGATGATATCCGTAGAGAATCCCGCCAGCTATGTTTTATATCCGGCGGCAACACCGGAAGAAGCCTATGCCATAGCGGATATATGGTATCCGGGAATGCTGGAGAATGAAGCAAAGACAGCATTCTGCGCGGCTTTTTTGCCGGAGGAGTGCCCGCAGAAGATCGGTTGCAGCTTCTGCACGGAGGATTACGATTATGTGGAAGATGTCGATACCGTAGAGCAGCTGTGGCAGGAATTTATACAGCTTTCCGGAAAAGTGACGTCAGATCCGATCCCGCCGGAAGAGATGGTGGAAGGTGTGGGATATTTTCAGTTTGTCTATGCAGACGGTGAGACAAGGACCTTTCGCTACGCGTCGGAAGAACAGGGATTATGGATAGGTGAGGACGAACGCTGCCTGGTGGACGGCCAGGCTTTCTATGACTGGCAGGAGCGTCTGATGGAAGCGTTGCAGAAGTAAGCACGGGAAAGAGAGGGGCGGAAATCTGCTCCATTCGCAGCAGATCCCACATCGGACAGGGGTATGCGAAGCAGTACGGTGAGGAACTGCGGCAGTATTGGGAAGCAACCAATGAGGTTTTTGTGTGGATCAGTGAACAGTATCAGAAACCGTTATATGTCACTTCGGATGTGACCATAGGAGATGGAAAGACAGTGATCTCTTTCCGGGGGACCGGCACTTCCATGACTACCGGGGAGACAGAGGAAATCCATAGAGACTGCGTGCTGGATTTTGAAATGCATGCGGAGGTATTGCGCTCGGAAGAAGAGCCGGAGCTGACAGTAAGTGACTGAAATCCGGAAGAAGAGGGGCAACAGAATCAGGCAGAAACGATTTATGACCCTGAGGCGGGTGTGACTGTGACCCTGCGGGATATTTCCAATATAGGCGCCAGTATTGTCATCCGGCGGGAGGATGAGGATGCCGGGACAGAGGTGACCTATGGAGATGCCTATATTCTACAGCGCAGGATCGAAGGAGAATGGCAGGATGCGGAGACGATCATAGACGATTACGGATTTACGATGATAGGTCATACGGTGGGCTGCGGGGAGGAAGTCTCAAACTTTTACAAATGGGACTGGCTTTACGGAGTATTGGAGCCGGGAGAGTACCGGATGGTGTACGATGTCTTCCGGAAAACAGAGGGCGCGGGGAGTGCTCAGAAATACCGGGAGTACATCCCTTTTCAACTTTAAAGGAATCAGATTTCTTACTTGACAGATGGGTCGGTAGAATGTAGACTATAATTACAAAGAGTCTATAAAACATCGACTATGCCTTGCCGGGGGGGCAGGACAGGAGGGGCTTATGGGTGAGAATATCTACAGAATATTTGACGGTGTTTGGAACTTAAGTCTGGTGGGAGGATACTGCGTGCTGCTGGTGCTCCTCGCCAGACTTTTGTTGCAAAAAGCACCAAAATGGTGCTCCTATCTGTTATGGGGAATCGTGTTCGTGCGGCTGTGCTGCCCGGTGTTGCCGGAGACGGGAATCAGCCTGATTCCGGAGAGATTGTTGTCGGTGGGGACTGAGATGACGTCCGGGCAGCAGACAGTCAGTCCGGGCAGTCATGGTTATGCAGAGGCCAACGATACGAAGGACATCGGAGATGTCCTGCGGCGGGAGTACGATGCAGAGGAAGTACCGGACAGCCAGACAGCAGAAAAAACGATGGCTGGTGGAAATGACAATACTGTCATGAATGCTGACGGCACGCAGGATTTTTCCCTGGGAACTGCAAGAACAGAAAGTGGAGCTGCGGTTGCAGGGGTGGCAGCCAGTGGAACAGATGCAGTGATTTCGGGAACATCTGCCGGAACGGGTACTGACGCCCGCGCATGGACATACCCGGTGTGGTTCCGTGTATTATCCATGGTATGGTTGGCAGGAATGCTTGGCTTCCTAGGATATCATGCTTATTCTTATCTGCGCATGCGTCATCGGATTCGTAGATCTGACAAAAGTGTCAGGCAGGTGGAACCTGGGATCTGCGAGATCGACGGTGGGCATCTGTCTTTCGTCATGGGGCTGATCCATCCGGTAATCTATCTGTCTTCGGGCTTAGATCCTGAGAGCAGAAAAGTTGTTCTGTGTCATGAACGGGTGCACTTACAGCGCAGGGACTATCTGTTTAAGCCTGCGGCGTTGGTGATCTGCTGTGTCCACTGGTTCAATCCGCTGGTGTGGCTGGCATTTTATCTGATGAATATGGACTGCGAGATGTCCTGTGATGAAAAAGTTGTGAAGCTCCTCGGTGAAGAGAGTAAGAAAATCTACTCTTATACATTGTTGGAAGAGGCTTCCGGCGGCGAATGGAAACGCTATCGGGGCGGCTCCATCTGCGCACTGCTTTCTTTTGGCGAAGACCATGTGAAGAATCGTATCCGGCACGTGTTGGACTACCGCAAGCCGCCGTTCTGGATGCTGGTTGGTGCGGTGGCGGTGCTTGTGATATTGGTGGTATGCCTGTGTAGCAACCCGGGTGGCAAAGTAGATATGACAGATGGCTCAAATCCCGGCACCACGACAGAGACGGCAGACTCCGGTGCAGAGACAGGACCACAGGAAAACGGTATGGGCAGTGTGGTGACTCCGGAAGAATTTGCTGGCATAACGATTCACAACAGAGAAGAATTCGGCAACATTTTTTCTCTGAAAACCATAGAAGCACAGCGGACTTTTCAATGGGATAACACAGCACATGATCTGGTGTGGGCAGAGAATAACGGAGATTATGTGTATGGGATATTCAAGGCTTTATTAGACGGAAATACTTCACAGGAATACAAGAAATACACAGATCCAGTGACTTCCGCGGTGACACTTCTTCATCTGGGGGAAGGAAACGGGACTGTGACGGAGACACTTTACAAGGCAAAACAGCAGTTTAATTTCAGTGACACTCCGGGAGAAGGTTCTGTGGTCAATGTACGGTATACGTTTGCGGCAGACGCCTCTTTCATAGATATCCCCATGGTAATGGCAGAGGAGACACAGCATCTGTGGTTTTTATCCTTCGGGGATCTGAGCAGCAGTGGTGATCCGGACAAAACCTACGGACCGTTAGAGGGAGATATTTGCACACGGAATGTGTATGCGGAATATGAACTTAGCGACGCCGGGCAGTATCTATTCCCGGAAGGCAGTTATACCGGAGAAGACAACATCGGAGAAAGACAACATATTCAGGTGTCTTCCTATGGAATCTATCTGATGGATGAGCAGGACAATTCTTTTGGCTGTATTCATGCAGAGCGGATTCCGGCGAAGGTTCCCGCGGATGTGACTTCCGTGCCGATAGCATACCGGACTTCAGTATCAGGAGTCTATAATGGGTATCGGGCGGACCGGGGACTGACGGATAATAGCGATATTAAGGTCTATTACCTGACAGATCCCGACGAGTCGCATTTTGGAACGGATGCCTGGATGCCTACGGTGTTGCGGGAATACGACTTGGGCACAGGAACCATAACCGACAGAGCACTGCCGGAGAATTTACAGATTGGGAATGGATTGTGGGTAGGTGAAGGCTACTACTATATAGAAAATAGCAGCAATCCGGCGATCACAATCCGACTGCCGTTGACAGGGGTTGGCAGCTTGTATGGAAGCTATGCAGCCGCACGGGGAGCTGATACTCTGGCTTATCCGGGAGTAGTATTTGATGTGTCGAATCGAACGGAGGATGAGACCTTTGCCCTGCTGGACCTGGATGGCGACGGGATATCGGAGAAAATCTCGATACATCCTGCGGAACCGGTAAAGGGATATTCCCTGGAGGAATATACGAAATATGTAAATATGGGACTAAGTGAAATGAATTGCTATGACCTGAGTGATGCAGTGCTGGAAGTAAACGGTCAGGCGACGGAGATTTATACGGAGAATATGAGCAATTCTATCTTCGCGTTCAGCCCGGATGGGGAACAGATCCTGATCGCATTGTATGAAGATGGCCCCAGTGCGGATCCAATGACCAGGCTCTATCATTATGAAAAGGGGAAACTGGTGGAGACCGGACAGATAAAACAGGATATTCGACGCATCCAAATCTCACATGGGCAGATGCAGGTCCACGAACCCTACAACGTAATGACAATAGATTCTATCGAGAGAATCTATTATGTGACGAAAAACGGGCATCTTCAGGAACTAACGCAGGAGGAATATTGGTTGAGCGGCTATGCAGAGGTGGAACTTTTGCAGGATATGACGCTGTACCGTACACCGAATGGTGAGACATTCATACTGCCGGCAGGAAGCAAGGTACGCATGACGAAGCTGGATGCAACGCAGAACTGGATCTGCCTGCAGGCGGAAGACAATACGCAGGGGTGGTTCCGTCTGGAAGCCGGTATCAACTATGATGATTATTTTGGCGGATTAAATCACGCCGGTTAAAAAGGGAGGGTTCATATGATACAGCAGTTGAAATTCAGTCCGGTGGAAAATGTACTGGCCGTGTTATTCGTAGTAGTAATCCTGGGATATTTATTATATCTGCTTGATCGGAGCCTTCAGAATAAACAGAGAGGCAAACACACCGTGAGCAGGGCAACAGTCGTCAGCAAAGAGCAGTCTACAGTGGTGGGGCAGCCGGTGTACCTGGCAGGCAGCACGGTAAATTCCGGGATAACGGAGACAGAAAATGTCAAGAGTGTCATTTTTGAAAATCTGGAGAAACCGGGAGAACAGATCACCCTGGAAGTCTCTGACAGAATTTACAGAGAATTGCAGGAAGGTGACAGCGGACGCCTCTGCTACCGGGGCGAAAAATTAGTAAGCTTTGGAGATTTACAGAACACCGATGACAGAGAGCGGAGTTTCCGGGGATAGTACAGGAGGGGCTTATGAGTGAAGGCATCTACAGGATTTTTGACAGCATATGGCGGCTGAGCCTGGTGGGAAGTTATTGCATCCTGCTAGTGATCCTGGCAAGAATTTTATTAAAAAAAGCGCCGAAATGGTGCTCCTATCTGTTGTGGGGAATCGTGTTCGTGCGGTTGTGCTGTCCGGTGCTGCCGGAGACGGGAATCAGCCTGATCCCGGAGAGACTGCTGGCAGTGGGGACACAGACGCGCCCTGCACAGGTGGCAGACATGCAGTTGACAGATGGACGGGACAACAGTGGTCTGGCAGGAGACGTGGCAGGTTCCATGGATGTAGCGGCTGGACAGAACGGAAGCGGAGGTAATGTCGTTGGAGGCGGTACAGTCGATACCACTGTAGGTGTATCGGACAGCGGTTATAACTATAATGCAGAGCATTTGCAGCATGACAATGTGAATACGTCTGTCGGGATGACAGGGAACTCGGAAGGTTCTGCAGATGTAGTGGACGGACAGAATCCGGACAGTACGGTTGACACCGGCATTTCATCCCGCCCCTTGTGGCTCCGGGGACTTGCCTTATTATGGCTGATTGGAATGGCAGGCTTTTTAGCTTTTCATGTCTTTTCCTATCTGCGCATGCGTCATCGGATTCGTAGATCTGACAATAGTGTCAGACAGGTAGAGCCGGGGATCTGCGAAATCGACGGTGGGCATCTGTCCTTCGTCATGGGGCTGATCCATCCGGTGATCTATCTGTCTTCGGGCTTAGATCCTGAGAGCAGAAAAGTTGTTCTGTGTCATGAACGGGTGCACTTACAGCGCAGGGACTATCTGTTTAAGCCTGCGGCGTTGGTGATCTGCTGTGTCCACTGGTTCAATCCGCTGGTGTGGCTGGCATTTTATCTGATGAATATGGACTGCGAGATGTCCTGTGATGAAAAAGTTGTGAAGCTTCTCGGTGAAGAGAGCAAGAAAATTTATTCCTATACATTGTTGGAAGAGGCTTCCGGTGGGGAATGGAAACGCTATCGGGGCGGTTCCATCTGCGCACTGCTCTCTTTCGGAGAAGACCATGTGAAAAATCGTATCCGCCACGTGCTGGACTACCGCAAGCCGCCGTTCTGGATGCTGGTTAGTGCGGCAGCGGTGCTTGTGATATTGGTGGTATGCCTGTGTAGCAACCCTGGCGGTGGAACAGATGCAGTAAATGCGGATAATGATACAGAGGCTGGGGCGGATGCGACAGAAGCGACAGACATGACAGGAACGTCGGATGAAACAGCGGAAGGGGATTTAACGGCGGGTGAAGTGGACTATGAGGCTGCCAAAACGGAATGGCTGACGGTATTTGAGCAGGGTATCCACAGCAGGGAAGAGTTCAGTGGCCTGTTTGATGTGGCTGCCTTGGAGGATACCCGGTCTTTTGCCGGACAGGACGGCATCCAGTATCTTGGCTACGATGGTGTCGCGGCACGGAAACTGCATCAGCGGATTTTAGACGGAGATGCCGCTGCCCATGAGACCTACAAGGATCCGGTGAAGGCTGCGGAAGCTCTGCTGAATCTACAGGGTGGCAGCGGGGAAATGACGGAACTGCTCTATGAAGCCGGGAGGCAGTATTTATTTTTTCAAAAGGATTCCACAAGACCCGGCGAAGGTTCTGTGGCAAACGTACATTATATTTTCGCTGATGGATCCGGTATCGATATTCCCATGGTATTTGCGGAGGAGAGCAGTCAGATCTGGATGCTCTCCCTGGGAGACATCGACAGTAAAGGCCGGCATTCTACCGGTCCTCTGGACGGAGAAAATCAGGCCAGAGTGGTCTATGCGGAATACGGACCCAGGGATGAAAATTGGGCTACCGTGGCAGAACTGTCGAAAAAATGGGTGTATGTAAAGGTATCCCCCGGATCTTTTGCGGATGTTGCTGCTACTTATCAGGTCTCCAACTACGGTATTTATGCGGCCACCGGGGACGACGCCGGACTAAATTGTATGGTTCCGGGATATATAGCGCCGGGATGTGCGGCAGAGGGACGTTCCACGGTTTACCAGAATGTGGGAAATTACTATACGTCTGACAGTTATAGACAGGAGATGGCTTATCTGAAGCAACAGGATAGTGTCCGATTGTACTATTTTGCAGCTTCTGATTATCAGGATGGAGATCTGGACATCTGGATCGACACGATCCGGGAATATGATACTTCGGGACAGACCGGAGAAAACGGGGTCACGGACTGGAAGCTGCCGTCGGAGGCGCAGGATTTCTCCGCAGACATGCTTACTGCGGAAGACGGTTATTGGATCCTGAGTCAGAGCAACGGAACCGCCCAGATGAAACTTCCGCTTCTGTCCAGCCAGCCGGTCTGGAACGGGAAGGTGGCGGCAGATCTGACGACAGAGGAAGCGGACGCTTATGCAGCAGCACAGAGACGGGATATTATGACGAATGTGGGAGTCGTATTCGATCTGTCTGAGCGAGCGGAGCAGGAGACTTATGCCCTGTTGGATCTGGACGGAGACGGAACCGCAGAGAAGCTTCTGTTGCGTTCGAGAATGGCACAGGCAGTAAACGAAGTGGATCATTCGCCGCTGGATCAATATATATTTGCGGTGAATACCATGCGAGGCGAGACGCGGACGGCACAGAATCTGGGAAACAGCATTTACGCCTTCACTCCTGATGGCAGACAGATATTGCTGGCACTGATGCGTAGGGACGAGTTCGGACAGTGCGAGAGTTTCCTGTTCAGCTATGAGAACGGGGAATTACAGGAGGTAGGAAGCTTCGCGCAGGATATCCGGGAGATTTGGGTGGAAAACGGCCAGATCATCACCAACCAGCCCTATGATTATACGTTACAGAAGGAAAATCTGCGGATTGTGTACCGGATCGGAAGTGACGGAAGACTGGCGGAGATCCCCACAGACCGCTATGATCTGCCGGAGCAGGCGGCCCTGCACGGACTCAATAAGGATCTGGAAGTCTGCCGGACTCCGGATGCCGGCAGCGAACGCTTTACCATCAACGCAGATCACGGAGTCTATTTCCTTTATCTGGATGCCGGCAGACAGTGGCTCTGCGTGGAGACCGAGAATGGTGTCACCGGGTGGCTTAAGCTGGCGGATTACACTTATGAGGAAGCTTGGGCGACTTTTAATGACTTGATGCCATATGGTGGGTGATAAAACTTATACTGGAAACAATTGATAAAAATAAAAAAAGTTTCCAGTATAAGAGAAACTTTTACCTTAGCAGATAAAAAATAGGCATTGACAGAAATGGTTTACAGGATGTAACATAAAAACGTTACAACTTGTAAACCATTTTGCGTTATAAGACATCATAGATACAACGAGAACAGAAAGGAAGGAATTACAATGTCGGAATATACCATGGGAGCTGTGGAGATGCGTTTTGCGGAGATCATCTGGGAGCATGAGCCGGTCTCCTCCGGGGAACTAGTGAAGCTGTGCGAGCAGGAGTTAAACTGGAAGAAATCCACGACCTATACGGTCCTGCGGCGCCTCTGCCAGAAGGGGATATTTATCAGTGAGAACGGTGTCGTTACTTCGCTGCTGTCGAAGCAGATGTTCCAGGCGAGACAGAGTGAAGAGATCATCGAGGAATCTTTCGCAGGATCTCTGCCAGATTTCGTAGCGGCATTTACTTCCCGGAAAAAGTTGTCTAAGAAAGAGATCAAGGAGCTGAAGAAAATCATCGAAAATAATGGGGGAGCAAAGGAGTGACAGGGATGGCAATGATGCAGATACTGTTCAGAATGAGTCTTCAGGGAAGTATCATCATAGGAATCATATTGCTCCTCAGAATGGTATTTAGAGGACTGCGGATCTCCTACCGGTACTGTGTGCTGCTGTGGGGAATCGTCTTTTTCTATCTTATATTTCCCTGGAAGATCGAGAATGCGCATGGATTCTGGCGGGCACAGCCGGAGTCGATGGTAGTGGCGGTGAGTGCGGACGGACCGACGGTGGTAACGGGACTGGGAACGAGCATCGTGCCGGGGCAAAATGCCACACCGGAGCAGAATGCAACAACGGGGCAGAGCACCTTGTCAGAACAGGCGACCGGAACAGATGCGATGACCGTGCAGAGTACGAATTCAGAAGCGGGATCGAACGAGCTCCCTGTGACGGCTGCACAATCCAACGGCACGGCAGCCGCATTTTTCGCATCGGCTACCTTTTTACGGGTAATATTTGCAGTTGAATGTCTGTGGCTGGCAGGAATCCCCTGCTTTCTCGCGTATTTCATTTTTTCTTATGTAAGAATGAAACGCCGTCTGGCGGAATGTCTCCCCGGAGAGGAGGGCGTACGTTACGTGGACGGGATCCGTACACCGATGGTATTCGGGATCCTGCGACCGCAGATCTATCTGCCGGTGGAGATGAATCCGGAATTCTATGACTGCGTGCTGCAGCATGAGCGGATGCATCTGCGCCGCCTGGATTATCTGTGGAAAATATTGGCATACCTGATCAGTATTGTGCATTGGGTCAACCCGGTGGTATGGCTGGCGTATTACCTGCTGTGCTGCGATATGGAAAAAGCCTGCGACGAGGCAGTGACGGAGCAGTTGGAGCCGGAGGGCAGACAGGAATATGCCACCGCACTGTTATACATGGCGGTCGACACGACTGCACGCAGGATATTCGCGGCACCGGTGTGCTTCGATGAAGGTGACATCAAGGGCAGGATCCGGCATATTTTGAAAGGACGTAAGACCGCTGGGAAGCTTGCAGCGCTGGCAGTGGAACTGTGTATCATTGCAGCACTGGTACTGCTCACACAGAAAAGTGCGGTTTCTTCTCAGAAAACAGAGGAAGACTTCACAGAAATGGTGACAACGGAAGAAACAGGACAAGTACAGGAACAGAATCTGCCAACAATTTACATACAGCAGGAAGAGGAACTGCAAGCTCCCAGTCCTTTTCGTATTGAAAACTATTATATCACTGAGCGGGTCACTGCCTATAATCATTATTATATTGATAATGATGGTATTCTCTGGGGGAACGGTTATAATGAGAATGGTCAGTTGGGAACAGGCAGTTACGAGACGGATTTTGACAAGGGGCAGTTTGATGATGTGAGGATTGCAGATCATGTGGTTTCCGTAGATGCCGATTGGAATAATAATTTCTGCATTTATCTGACGGAGGATGGAAACCTCTACGGACTGGGATTAAATATGGCAGGACTTTTGTTGGGAAAAGACACTGTGAAGCAGGTATATAGCGACATGGATAACGACAGGGTATGTACCCCCACACTGTTAATGAAAAATGTCAGATATGCCAGAGCCGGCAGGGAAGCCATTATCGTACTCAAGGAAGATGGAGCCGTATATTGGTGGGGACAGCTTCGGACGACAAGCAGCACGACCGTTGGGGGATATGATGAATACTGGTCAGTAACAGAGAATCCGTTGAATCTGGTAAAAATGATGTATCTGGAACCACATAAAGTTCTGGATCATTGTATCTATGTGGACATCAATGCGTGGAATGGAGCGGCAATCACGGAAGACGGAGAATTATATCTTTGGGGATTAAATATCTTTGGACAGTGCGGCGTTTCTAAGAGTGAGAATGTTCATGACTTTGTCAGAGAACCCAAAAAGGTACTGGATAAGGTCAGTATGGTATGGTTGGGTGGAATCCGGCACAGCGATGATGCCCGCACCTTTGATGCAGATATCTCTGCTATTCGATATGGATATAATAATTTTGCCTTATTGGAAGATGGTATGTTGTTGGGAGCGGGAGACAAACTTGGCAAGGACTCTGTGACCACAGTGATGGAGGGGGATCTGGATGAGGCAGGATCGCACCGCTGCTCCTTCTCCTTTGTGCCGGTGAAGGCAGTGGTCTATTCCCTGGAGTATAATCGAGAGGTCCTGTCAAGGATGCAATGGGGAATGCAAAGGGAAGAAGTACGGGCATTGTGTACCGATGCCGGATTGCAATGCGATGTCGCCAGTGAGAATGCAAGTCTCTATATAGAGAACAGCAAATACTATTGTTATTTTGATGAAAATGGTGGATTAGACAGGATACAGATTCAGGCCGGCAGCAGCCGGGATGGGAGATTCCTTGTCGATAAGACAACGCTGGAGGAATTACAGCGAAACATCGCGGATGCCGATGACACATTGACGCAGGTGAAGTCTGTTGAGGAAGATTCCTGGGAACGTTGGCAGTATGAGGACATGCAGGAGCAGATTCGATATTACTTTACCGTATATGAAGGTATTGTTACTGTTATAGAAGAGGAACAGATGACCAATGAAGAAGCTACGAAGTAGCGGTTTCGCGAATGGGGTTCTGAATAGTTACGAGAATTTTAAGCAGTAAGGGAGATTATCATGAAAAAACAATACAGATTAGCAAC
>ERZ780178.1790-NODE-1790-length-13210-cov-12.203117_pt1 | contig 13210 bp, 10 predicted proteins | sample MGYA00511018_ERZ780178 | MGnify/ENA primary metagenome ERZ780178 (study PRJEB29588, sample SAMEA2151439) | human gut metagenome | biome: human gut; feature: human-associated habitat; material: faeces | place: Denmark | collected 2008/2010 ...
GGCACTGGGCCAGCCGCCCCTCAAACCACGGCGTGGCCAGCAGGCCCACGTTATAGATCAACCCGGAGGCCGTCACAAGAGCCAGCAAAAGCCACTCCATGCGGAAATAGGAGCCGATCCGGTCGGGGCGGAACGTCTTACTCTTCCGCATCGTCCGCTTCGCCTCCCGCCATTTTTTGAAAGTGCGGAAAGCCCGCGCGACTCTCCTCTTTGGAAGCGGTGTACAGCTTGTCCAGCGCCGCCGTGAAGGCGGCGGCTTCCTCCGGCGTCAAGACGCCGGTCAGGTATTCATAAAAGGACGCTTCGATCTCCGCCTTGGAGGCCTTCAGCCCCTCCGCCTTTTCCGTGGGGTACAGCAGCTGGCTGCGCCGGTCGTTGGGCGCGTCACGGCGGACGAGATACCCCTTCCCCTCCAGATTTTTCGTCCGCCGGGCGATGGCGGCCTTGTCCGCGTGCAGCAGCTCCGCCAGCGCCGCCTGCGTACAGCCGGGATTGTGGCGCAGCGCGTGGATCAGGTCGATCTCCGCCGTGCCCACGTCCTTTTCCCGCAGCGTCCGCAGCACCAGCTTCTCCGCCTCGCGGGCGATTTTTGTGATCTTCCGCTCTGTAATATCCATGAGCACCTCCGGTTTTCGAAAGAAGTTGCAGCTGCATCGTTGTATGTACAACCATTATACAACGTTCTCTCCTTTTGTCAACATAAACAAAGCAGCCGGGAGTCTCTTTTGTGAGACTCCCGGCACATTTTATGAGGAAATTCACGCGCGTGGCAAGGTGATATCGGCGCGGAACAGATCGCCGTCGATGGACAGGTCAAACGTGCCGCCCATCAGCTGCACCAGACTTCCGGCGATGGACAGGCCCAGACCGCTGCCCTCGGTATGGCGGGACGCGTCGCCCCGGACAAAGCGCTCCATCAGTTCATCGGGAGAGATGTTCAGCTCATCGCGGGAGACGTTCTTGAAGCTGATGGTGACGGTTTCTTCATCGCAGGCGGCGGCGACGTAAACGCGGGTATCCTCCAGCGCGTACTTGCAGATGTTGCTGACCAGATTGTCCATAACGCGGCTGAGGAGCCTGCCGTCGGCCTGAACGGATACGGGCTTCTCTGGCGGACGGGCCACCAGCGTCAGGCGGCAGCCGGCCAGCCGCTCCTGATACTCGCCCACGATCTGGTCGAAAAGCACCGCCACATCCGTAGGCTGCACGTCCACCGGCAGCGCGCCGGAGGACGCCTTGGACGCCTCCACCAGATCCTCCGTCAGCTTTTTCAGCCGCCGGCTCTGGCGATCCAGCACGGCGATGTACTCCCGCGCCGTCTCCGGCTGAACGTCCACCTTTTGCAGCAGGTCTACGTAGTTGACGATGGAGGTCAGTGGCGTCTTGATATCGTGGGACACGTTGGTGATGAGCTCGGTCTTCATGCGCTCGGCCCTGGTCTGCTCCCGCACCGCCCGCTCCATGCCGGTGCGCAGCTCGTTCATCCGCTGGCCGTAGCGCTTGAAGTCGCCGATCAGCGGTCTGGTGTCGATGCTCTGGGAGTAATCTCCCGCCGCCAGCTTCTCGCCGCCCTTCTGCAAAATGCGCAGATTCAGGGCGATATACAGGATGGCAAGGAACTCCACCAGCTTCATCACTGCAAAGACACCGTCCACGTAGCCGTAAAGCATCTCTGCAAAGAACACCGCCAGCGTCACCAGCGCGGTTTTCCAGATCAGGGGCAGCCCCACAATCGTACGGCGCAGGCCACGGCCCACCGCCCGGAGGATCCGCCACACCAGCCGCAGCACCCGTGCGATCAGCGTACCCCGCAGCACCGTCCCAGCCTTGCACTGGGCTGCAAAGGCGCACAGGAACAGCAGAAGCACCGGCGCCAGCGCCGCGCAGAACACGGCAAACGCCAATCCGTAGAAAACATCCCATCCCGCGAAAACCGCGCATATCAACGCCACCAGCCACACATCCGCCGGGATTTTGTCCAGCCACGTCAGGTGGACGCCCTCATGGGCCGCCCAGTGTCCGGCGGAGGCCATGGAGAAGCCAAAGCACAGCAGCGTCAGCAGCAGAAACAGCACCGTCAGGAACACCGTCAGTCCGATGTGCTCCAGCAGCCATGTCATCACCAGATAGGAATAGCCGGGGAATTCATCCGCAGGCAGCAGGTCGGCGGCGATGGTCAGCTCCTCCTTCGTCCCGTCGGCAAAGATGAGCGTAAAGGTTCGCTGTGTGGAGTACAGCGGCTTGTCGCTGTCCGTCAGTTCAAAGTTTTCAAAGGTGATCTCTCTGGTATCCTTGTTAATGACCGCCAGATGGCAGTCGGTGTCCTCACGGGAGAAGCTTTCCGAGAAGGCGCGGGGCAGATCGTCCAGCACCTGCTGCTGTTCCTCGTCGGTGATGCCGCCGGTCGTGGTATCCGACGAGGTATCCGTGCTAGGCGTGTCATCCGCCAGCAAGCCGGCGTTGGCCATCGTGCCTCGCAGATAGTAGTAGGCGTTGTGAATGGCGCTGCTGCACTGTGATTCATACATCGTTTCCCGCATGTACGCGCCGCCATCCAGAAATACGTCGTAGCTGACCAGAATGCCGACGCCAAGGCCGCCCAGCACCGTCATGGTGCCGAACAGCAGCGTCAGGAAAAAGGTCGTCAGCTTGGCCCATGTTTTATCCAGAAGTCGTTTCATGTGAGGGTTCCCTCCATTTTATAGCCCTTGCCCCAGACCACCTTGATGTACCGGGGCTCCGAGGGGTTGATCTCCAGCTTTTCCCGCGGATGCCGGATGTGCACGGCGATAGCGCCTGTGGCGTTCAGCGGCACGTCGTCCCACACCCGGCGGTAGATCTCGCTGGTGGAGAACACCGTCCCGGCATTCTGCATGAGGAAGCGGAGAATATCGTATTCTTTCGGTGTCAGCGCCACCGGGTCGCCGTCCACGGTGACGGCCTTGGCGTTGTCGTCCAGACAGATGCCGCCGATGACCAGCGTGCTGGGCCGCACCTGCCCGCCGCCCAGCTGCAAATACCGCCGCAGCTGGGAGCGTACCCGCGCCAGCATCTCCACCGGATTAAAGGGCTTGGTGATGTAGTCGTCCGCCCCTACGTTCAGGCCCAGCACCTTGTCGGTGTCCTCACCCTTGGCGGTCAGCAGGATCACCGGCACATTGCTGGTCTGCCGCAGCTGGGCCATGGCGGTCAGGCCGTCCATGACGGGCATCATGATATCCATGAGGATGAGGTGCACATCCTCACGGGCGGCCACGGACAGAGCCTCTTTGCCGTTGCCGGCGGACAGCACCCGGTAGCCCTCGGCCTTCAGGTATATTTCAAGGGCGGAAACGATATCCTTTTCGTCATCAACCACCAGAATCGTGTACATAGTGTGTCCTCCTGCGGCAGTAAGTTTGGTCTATCTCTATCATACCCCCTCCCGCCCGATTGCACAAGGTCAATTCTTGGCGGCAGGATAGGGCAGTGAGGACAGGTTCACGCTGTGGTGGATGGGCTTCCACTCCACCTTCATGAACAGCGCCGCCATGGAGATGGGCAGGTATGTCAGCATGAACAGCGGGAAGGTCAGGGTATAGGCGATCTTCTTCCACGCCGGGGCGTGGATACGCTTCCACTCGCTGGCCACGGTAATGCCGCCCAGCACCAGCAGCGTGGCAAGGATACTGCCCATGCACTCCAGCAGCGACCGCATGGCGAACCATACCCCGACGCCCTGCATCAGCCCCAGCACCGACAAGGTGATGTTGGCCAGCAGGCACAGCGCCGTCAGAATGAAGGCCGGCAGGATGGACATGGACATGTCGAAGCAGCTCCAGCTGCCCTTGGCCGCGCCCTTCAGCAGATCAGCGCCGTACCGGCGGAATACCTGAAGGTATCCCTTGGCCCAGCGCAGCCGCTGCCGCACGGACTGGCGGAAGCCGGTGGGCTGCTCGTCGTACAGCACGGCGTCCTCGCAGATGGCGATTTTTTCGCCCCGGAGAATGTGATACACAGAGAACTCGATATCCTCGGTCAGCAGATAAAACCGCCAGCCGTGGCTCTCGTCCAGCACCCGCTGGGAGAACAGAAAGCCCGTACCGCCCACGGCGGCGCTGCTGCCCAACCGGTTACGGGCACCGTTGAGGTAGCGGCTCTCCCGCAGGAACCACAGGGCGTAGCCTGCGCTGATCCAGTTGCCGCCGAAATTCTTGCTGTTGCGGTAGCTGGTGACGATCTGGTGGCCGTTGGAGAACATCTCGTTCATCCGCTCTATGTAGTCCGGAGCCAGCAGGTTGTCGGCGTCAAACACGAAGTAGCCGTCAAAGCCCTCCGGATAGTCCGCACCGATGTTCTGGAGCAGGAAGTCCAGCGCGTAGCCCTTGCCCACGTTCAGCTGGTTGAACCGCTCATACACCACCGCGCCATGGGCGCGGGCAATGGCAGCGGTACGGTCGGTGCAGTTGTCCGCCGCCACGAATACCGTCACAAGAGACATGTCATAGGTCTGCGCCCGGAGACTGTCCAGCAGGCCGGAGATGACGTTCTCCTCGTTCCGGGCGGCGATCAGCACCGCGTAGCGGTGGGGTCTGTCCGGTGCGGTAAGGGGCTTGGGCTTTTTTGCCAGCACCAGCGGGATATAGAGGAACTGATAGGTATAGCAGATAAAAAACAGCGCCGAGATAACGGCGTTGATGGTGCGCAGCGTGGTCTCCATAAAGGCACGTCCTTTCTTCTCTTTCTGCCATCGATTGACAAGGGTCTGCCCTTGTCAATCGATGGCACCTTTATGGTAACAAACGCCGGATTAAGAAACAATCAGGGGGAGGTTTAAGGTTTTATTAAGACGCACCCCTTCCGAATAAAAAAAGAGGGGCCGAAGCCCCCTTTTTTCACCGATATCATCCGTCCCACGGATACCAGATCTCACCCTGTTCGGCCACGTACCAGATGCCGTCCCGTTCGCAGACCTGTCGCCATATTTTGTTGCACCGGCATCCCCAAAACGCAGGTCGAAGCAATTCCTATCTTCTCAAAAAGGGCTATGCTTTTTTGACAAGCTAACAGGAAACCCGCATGGTTTCCGGTGTCAAGCAGTTCTGTAACGCAGCTCTTACCCCATCAGGTGCTGGGCCAGTCCCACCACCGGCGGGATGGTCAGCACGGAGAGGGCGGTAAACACCGACACCACGCTGGAGGCCAGCCGGGTGTCGCGCTCGAATTTCTGGGCAAACATACTCAGCAGCGCGGCAGGCGGCGTGCTGGCGGCGATGACCGTCACCAGCGCCACGGCGCTGTCCACCCGCAGGACATAGCACCCGCCCACCGTCAGCAGCGGAATCACCGCCAGACGCAGCACCAGCGCCGTCCAGGATCGGCGGTCGGCAAAGGCATGGCGGAAATTGGCGTGGCTCAGCTGATAACCCACCACGATGGTAGGCAGCGGCGTATTCATGCTTGCCAGATAGTTCAGCGGCGTCATAACGATCTCCGGCAGGCTCACCGACAGCAGATACAGCACCATGGCCGCCGCCACGCTCAGCACGCCGGGATTCAGCAGGATAGACTTCAGCCGCAGCTTACTGGTGTCATGGGTAATCATATAAACGCCCATTGTCCACGTCAGCACCGTGAACACCACCACGTAGGCCGATCCGTAGAACACGCCGATGCTGCCCAGCAGCGCCGTCATCAACGGATAGCCCATAAAGCCGCAGTTGGAGAACACCGCGCCGAACCGCAGCACCCCGCAGGTGCCGTCCTTTCCCCGCAGCGCCGCGTAGGCCAGCAGAATGCTGACGGCATGCACCGCCGCCGCCAGCAGCAGGCACACCAGAAAGTTATGCAGATCCGCCGTGTCCTTCTCCCGCTGGAAGGCCACCACCATCATGGCGGGCGACACCGAGTACATCACCAGATTCGTCATGGCAAGGCTGCCCTTGTCCCCCATCAGCTTGGCCTTACCCAGGGCAAAGCCCACCGCCATCAAGGCAAACAGGATCAGCACCTGCTCGCCCACCGTCAGAAAAGAACCGATCATTTTTCTTTGCCCCTCTTGTCAAAATACCCGGACGTGGCCAAAGCCACCACCAGCAGTCCCACCACGGCGGCGGCTGCGTTGAACAGCAACATGGCGTTCACGTCCACCCGATCCACCAGCGTACCGCTGACGGCGGTCATCACCGCCGGGCCCACGCCGTTGGAGAAAATGTGGATCAGGCCCTGTCCCTTGGCCTGATTGGCGGCGTCCAGCGTCTCCGCCGCGTAGTACACGGTGGCAGGCAGGAACACGCCGAACTCGAAAAATTGCAGCGCCGCCGACACGTACAGCAGCGTCGGCGTCCTGGCCAGTAGAAACAGCACGTCCTTGGCCACAAAGGCGGCGGCGCATAGCAAAAACATGCCCCGCAGGGACAGCTTCTGCCGCATCCGGGAGAACAGCGTCATGGCGGGCAGCTCCATAAAGGCGGACACCGCCAGCACCACGCCCATCAGGCTCTCTCCCGCGCCCACCTTGTCCACAATGTGTATCATATAGGTGTTACAGGCGTTGTGGCCGCCCTGCAAAAGCGCGCAGCCCATCAGCATCACCGGAAAGGCCGGATACTTCTTCAGCAGCGCCCACAGCCCCAGCACCTTGGGCGACTCTCCCTCCTGAGCCGCCGGAACAGGCGGCAGCGGATAGCGGAACGTCCAGACGGCGATGATCTGCAGCACCAGCGCCGCCAGCAGCACCGGCAGGATCACCGTCGGCGCACGCTTTTCCAGCACGAAGCCCAGCACCAGCGCCACGATGGCGTAGGTGGTGGAGCCGGTGCCCCGGCCGAGGCCGTAGTTGACGTTGACGCCCCGCAGGTGATACTCCATCACCATGCTGTTGAAAAACGGCGAGGTGCTCACCAGCAGTACGCCGATCACGGCGTAGGCCACCACCAGCACCGTCTTGCTGCCGGTGCTCACCGTCATGACCACTGCCGCCGCCAGCGTCAGCAGCGACAGCACCAGCGCCAGACGGCGGCTGGTCCACCGGCTGTCCGCGTCCGACAGGGCGGCCAGCGCCGGCTGGAGCAGCAGTGGCAGCACCAGCGCCAGCGACGTGACCACGCCCAGCGTGCTGTTGCTCAGCCCCAGATACAGCAGCAGCACCGGCCCAAAGCCCCAGATGGCCGAGAATCCGGCGAAATAGCTGCCCTGCATGGCGGCGTGATGGATATCCACTTTTCTGGCAAGCTTGTCCATGGCGCTCCTCCGCTGCGAAACATATTAAATAGGTGTGAACATGCTCCAGTCTATCACAAAAGTAAAAACTGTCAAGACCGGAGGTTGTGTTTTGCCGGGAAATAGACTATAATAAGATATTCTGTGAAATCTGACCCCACAAGGAGGCCGACCATGAAACTGATGGTTCTTGACGGCAACAGCATCATCAACCGCGCCTTTTACGGCGTGAAGCCCCTGACCACACGGGACGGGCTGTATACCAACGCCATTTTCGGCTTTCTGAACATGCTCCAGCGCTTCGTGGACGAGGAACAGCCGGAGGCGCTGTGCGTGGCCTTTGACCGGAAGGAGCCCACCTTCCGCCACGAGGCCGACGCCAATTACAAGGCCACCCGCAAGGGCATGCCCGAGGAACTGGCCCAGCAGATGCCGGTGATGAAGCAGGTGCTGTGCGCCATGTCCATCCCCTGCTACGAAATGGTGGGCTACGAGGCCGACGACCTGCTGGGCACCATCTCCCGCCGCTGCGAAAAGCGGGGCTGGGAGTGCGTCATCGTCACCGGCGACCGGGACAGCCTGCAGCTCATCACCGACCGTACCCGCGTGAAGCTGGTGACCTCCCGCATGGGCCAGACCTCCACCACCGACATGACCCCTGCCCTGTTCCGGGAGCAGTACGGCTTCGACCCCATCCATATGATCGACCTGAAGGCCCTGATGGGCGACAGCAGCGACAACATTCCCGGTGTACCGGGCATCGGTGAAAAGACCGCCACGGCGCTGGTGCAGCGCTACGGCAGCATCGACGCGCTGTACGCCGCCATGCCGGACGTAGAAGCCAAGCACGCCGCTCTGCGGAAGCTGGCGGAGGGCGAGGAATCCGCACGCCGCAGCTACTGGCTGGCCACCATCGTCACCGACGCGCCGCTGGAGTTCGACCCGGAGGACGCCCTGCGCCAACCCTACCGGCCGGAGTTGTACGACCTGTTCATGAAGCTGGAATTCACCAAGCTTATCAAGAAATACGACCTGACCCCTGCCGCTCCCACACCGGAACCGGCCGCCCCTGTCCATGACGAGGACTATTCCGTCATGATCGAGGTGCCCCAGACCGATGACGACGCGGCGCGGCTCCTTGCCCAGTGGCGCAGCGTGCCCCACGTGACAGTATACGGACTGGACGATCTTCGGGCGCTGGCGGTGGAATGTGAGATCGACGACCACCACGGCCTGACGGTCATCCTGCGGACTGACCGGTTCGACGGCGACTGGGACGCTTTGCTGCGCGGCCTGTTCTCCGCCGATATCCCCAAGGTGGCCCACAACGTAAAGGACATGACCTACGCCCTGCTGGAGCGCGGCCTGCCTGCCGAGGGCTTTATCTTCGACACAGCGCTGGCTGCCTACCTGCTGGACGCCACCGCCGGAGGATACGACCTCCAGCGGCTGTTTGTGGCCTACTGCGGCGCGGAGCTGCCCGCCCCGGCCCACCTGGCCAGGGACGCCTTCGCCCCACTCAGCGACGCCGCCACGGAGGAAGCCGCCCTGTGCAGCTATACCAGCGCCGTTTCCGCCCTGTATGAGATTTTGCCCGGCAAGCTGGAGGAGCTGAACCTGACGGCGCTGCTCCACGAGATGGAGCTGCCCCTGTGCCGGGTGCTGGCGGAGATGGAGCTGGCGGGCTTCCGCATCGACGAATGCGCGCTGGCTCAGTTCGGCATCGACCTGCATGAGCGTATCGTGAAGCTGGAGCAGTCCATTTACGACATGGCGGGCGAGAAGTTCAACATCAACTCCCCCAGACAGCTGGGGATCATCCTCTTTGACAAATTGCAGCTGCCCCACGGCAAGAAAACGAAAACCGGCTGGTCCACCAACGCCGAGGTGCTGGAGAAGCTGCGGTACGAAGCGCCCATCGTCAGCAGCGTGCTGGAGTACCGGCAGTATACGAAGCTGAAATCCACCTACGCCGACGGTCTGCTGCGGGCGGTGTCGCCAGACAGCCGGGTGCGCACCCGGTTCCAGATGACCGCCACAGCCACAGGCCGTCTCAGCTCCACGGAGCCGAATCTGCAGAACATCCCCACCCGCACCCAACTGGGCAGCGAAATTCGCCGCCTGTTCGTGGCGGAGGAGGGCAATGTGCTGGTGGACGCGGACTACTCCCAGATCGAGCTGCGGCTGCTGGCCCACATGGCGGGCGACGAAGCCATGCAGCAGGCCTTCCTGTCCGGTGCGGACTTCCACACCGTCACGGCAGCCAAGGTGTTCCACGTGCCGGAAGCGGAGGTGACCCACGAGATGCGTTCCCGGGCCAAGGCGGTGAACTTCGGCATCGTGTATGGCATGTCCGCCTTCTCCCTCAGTCAGGATATCCACGTGACGGTGGCGGAAGCCAAGGACTACATGGAGCGCTACTTCGCCACCTACCCCGGCGTGAAGCAGTACATGACCGATATCGTGGCGCTGGCCAAGGAGCAGGGCTATGTGGAAACGCTGTACCACCGCCGCCGGGCGCTGCCGGAAATTCGGTCGTCCAACTTTATCCAGCGCTCCTTCGGTGAGCGGGTGGCGCTGAACATGCCCATTCAGGGCACGGCGGCGGACGTGATGAAGCTGGCCATGATCAGGGTCTATGACCGCCTGCGGCGTGAAAATTTGCAGGCCAAACTCATCATGCAGGTACACGACGAGCTGATCGTGGAGTGTCCGGAAGCGGAGCGGGAAACCGTGGAAACGCTGCTGCGACAGGAGATGGAGCAAGTGGCGGCGTTGTCCGTCCCTCTGATCGCCGAGGCTCACAGCGGTAAAAACTGGCTGGAAGCAAAAGGATAAGGAAAAACTATGGAAAAAATACACATATCGATCGTGCCCATGAACGCCGATCATCTGGACGAGATTGCGGCGCTGGAGCGGGTGTGCTTCTCCCGCCCGTGGTCGCGGAACATGCTGGCCGAGGAGCTAGAGAACCAGTGCGCCGCCTTCCTGACGGCGCTGGATGCCGCCACGGGAAAGGTGGTGGGCTACGCGGGGCTGCTGGTGGCGGCGGACGAGGGCTACATCACCAACGTGGCGGTGTTCCCGGAATACCGCCGTCAGGGCATCGCCGCCAAGCTTTTGAAGGTGTTCTGCGATTTCGCGGCGGGCCGGCATCTGGCGTTCCTGACGCTGGAGGTGCGGCCCAGCAACACCGCCGCCATCGCCCTTTATGAGTCCTTCGGCTTTACGGAGCGGGGACGGCGGCGCAACTACTACGACCTGCCGAAGGAGGACGCCCTCATTCTGACGCGGGACTTTGAGGAGGGGAACGCATGAACATACTGGCTTTTGAATCCTCCTGCGACGAGACCGCCGTGGCGGTGGTGCGGGATGGCCGCCATCTACTGGCCGACGCCATTCTCTCCCAGGCGGACATGCATGCCCTGTACGGCGGCGTGGTGCCGGAGATCGCGTCCCGCAAGCATGTAGAGGCCATCGCCGGACTGACGGATCAGGCGCTGCGCGACGCGGGACTGACAAAGCGGGATATTGACGCGGTGGCCGTCACCTACGCGCCGGGCCTGATCGGTGCGGTGCTGGTGGGCGTCAGCTTCGCCAAATCCGCCGCGTGGGCGCTGGGCGTTCCGCTGATCCCGGTGCACCATGTGCGGGGTCACATCGCCGCCAACTATCTGGCCTTTCCGGAACTGGAGCCGCCGTTTCTGGCGCTGGCCATCTCCGGCGGCAACACGCTGATCGTGGATGTGGCGGACTACACCGACATGCAGGTGCTGGGCGCCACCCGTGACGACGCGGCAGGCGAGTGCTTCGACAAGGCCGCCCGTGTGCTGGGTCTCCCCTACCCCGGCGGCAAGCCCATGGATCAGCTGGCCCAGCAGTCGGCGGGCGGCGTGTACGCCCTGCCCCGTGCCCATGTGGACGGTGCACCGCTGGACATGAGCTTTTCCGGGCTGAAAACCGCCGTGGTGAATCTGGCTCACAACGCCCAGCAGAAAAATGAGCCGCTGGATGAGCCCGCCCTGGCCCGGGACTTCACCCAGGCCGTCAGCGACGAGTTGACGGAGCGCGCGGCGCTGGCGCTGGAGCAGACGGGCCGCAAGGTGCTGGTGGCAGCGGGCGGCGTGGCCGCCAACTCCATCATCCGCGCCGACCTGCAAAGGCTGTGCGAAAAGCGTGGCGTGAAGCTGTATCTCCCCCCGCTGAAATGGTGCGGTGACAACGGCGCCATGATCGGCGCGCAGGGGTATTACGAGTACATGGCTGGCGTCCGGGGTGACATGACCCTTAATGGCTACGCCACCATGGAGCTGGACAAGGTGGTTTTTTGAGGGTATTGCGGATTTCCGCACGTCCAAGCGGCGGCCTGAGGGCAGGCCGCCCTACGCACGTCCACAAAAGCGCTTGACATTAAAAAAGGCTCTGGCCAACGGCCAGAGCCTTTTTTACTCATTCATACACATCCACATACGTGCCGTCTCGGTACACCTGCACGGCGGTGATCCCCTCCAGCGACCGCAGGGACGTGACGATGCCACGCAGCATCTGCTCCACCGTGTCGGCGTCCACCGCGTCCAGCTCCTCCGACGGGAGGTTCAGCTGGCACACGCCGTCCTCCACGCGGGCGGTGATGCCTGTGACCCCCTCTGGGATCAGGGCCTGCAGGCCGTCCTCCGTGGGGCCATCCATCAGCGCCGCGATCACCACGTCCGCCGTGGACTGTCCCTCGTACTGGGGCAGCAGCCGCTCCTCCGGCGTCAGCGTGCCGTCGGCGTCGGGGAAATACAGCTGGGCCGTCAGCATCCGCACCACGTCGTCCATAGAGGTCAGCAGCACGTCACTGGCCAGAAACAGGTTGCTGTCCCGATAGGCCAGCTCCTGCCCGTTGACGGTGATACGCACGGCATATACGCCCTCCAGCTGGGTCAGCGACAGCGCCACGCAGTAGTCGGCGATGGTCAGCGCCATGCCGCTGAGCTGGCCGTAGCTGCCGGAGAAATCCACCCACGCGGTACCGCCCTTTACCTCCACGGAATGCAGCGATGTGCCTGACGGAACAGGGCTCTGGAAGCGCTCCTCCTGACAGCCGCCCATCAGCAGCGCCAGCACGGCTTCCGCCTGTGCCGCCCTGTCCTCCTGGGGCAGCGTGTCCCAATCGACGGTGACGCTGCTGATGGCGTCGCCGCCGGGATGCTCCTCCAGCGGCACGGGATAGTACAGCCGCAGGCCGTCTCCCTCGCCGCTCTGCGCCGCGCCGCAGCCTGCCAGCAGGCACAGCGCCAGCATCAGCGCCGCAAGGCGCGTGATCCCCCGTCTCATTGGCCGTCACCGCCTTCCTTTGCTGCGCGGGGCAGGCGCACCGTGAACACCGTGCCGCCGCCCTGACGGGCCGCGGCGGTGATGCTGCCGCCCCGGTTCTCCACCGTGTCCTTCACGATGGACAACCCCAGTCCCGTACCGCCGATGGCACGGGAGCGCATCTTGTCCACCCGGTAGAACCGCTCGAAAATATGGGGCAGGTCGTCCTCCGGAATGCCGATGCCGTTGTCCTCCACCGTCAGCACCACCCAGTCACCGTCTGTTGCGGCGGCAGCGTGGACGAAGCCGTCGGTGCCGGAGTATTTGATGCCATTGTCCATCAGGTTATAGAGGATCTGATGCACGTCGTCCTCCGTGGCCAGCGCCACCGCCTGAGGCTCCGCCTCGTAGGACAGCGTGACGTTCTTCTCCCGCGCCAGCACCGCCAGCATCCGGGCCACCCGCTCCAGCACCGGCGCTACCGGCACCGGCGTCACCGGCGGCACAGCGCCGCTGTCCAGCCGGGTCAGCCGCAGCAGGTTTTCTGTGATGCGGGTCAGCCGCTCGGCCTCGCGGCCGATGTCGCCCACGAATTCGCGGGTGGTGTCCGCGTCCATATCCCCGGTCTGCAAGATGGAGTCCGTCAGCAGCCGGATGCCCGCCAGCGGCGTTTTCAGCTCGTGGCTGGCGTCGGACACGAACCGCCGCCGGG
>ERZ780178.1791-NODE-1791-length-13210-cov-5.192626_pt1 | contig 13210 bp, 10 predicted proteins | sample MGYA00511018_ERZ780178 | MGnify/ENA primary metagenome ERZ780178 (study PRJEB29588, sample SAMEA2151439) | human gut metagenome | biome: human gut; feature: human-associated habitat; material: faeces | place: Denmark | collected 2008/2010 ...
TTCCCCCCCAAAAAAACGGTTTGGGGAAACACTGTGACGAACGCCTGGCCCAAAAGGAGAATTCCATGAAATCCAAAATCGCCCCTGGCACGTCGGAGCGGCTTCCCTGGCAGATTCTGCTGTTCAGTCTGCCGCTGATGGCCTCCAACGTGCTTCAGGTTCTGTTTAATATGGCGGATATCGCCGTCATCGGCCGGTTTGCCGGCTCGCTGTCCATGGCGGCCGTCGGCTCCACCGCCACCGCCGTAACGCTGTTTACCGGTATTCTCATCGGTGTCGGCGGCGGCATCAACGCCCTCGTCGCCCGGTATTACGGCGCCAGAGATCGACAGGAGCTGCAAAGGACTGTCCATTCCTCGGCCATCATCTGTCTGATCTGCGGCATTCTGCTGCTGATTTTCGGCTTCTTCGGCTCCCGGCCGCTGCTGCGGCTGCTGAACACCAAGCCGGAGCTGCTGGACAAGGCCACGCTTTACATGCAGATCTATTTCTGCGGTATGCCCGCCCTCGCCCTGTATAACTTCGGAAACGCCGTGTACAGCGCCATCGGCAACACCAAAAAGCCGCTGTACTACCTTCTGTTTTCCGGCATCGTCAATGTGGTGCTGAATCTGGTGTTTGTCATTGTGTGCGATCTGGACGTGGCCGGCGTGGCCCTCGCCAGCATTATTTCCCAGTACCTCTCCGCCATTTTCCTCACGGCCGCGCTGTTCCGGAGCCGGGAAGCCTACGGTCTTTCCCCAAAGCTATTACGCCTGCACCGGAAAAATTGCCGGGAGATTCTGACGCTTGGCATTCCCGCAGGCCTGCAAAACGCCATTTTCTACATTGCCAATATGTTCATTCAGGCGGGCGTCAACAGCTTTGACACCGTTATGGTGGCAGGCAATTCCGCCGCCGCCAATGCCGACGGCCTGGTTTACGACGTCATGGCAGCCTTCTACACCGCGTGCAGCAGCTTCATCGGCCTGAACTACGGCGCCGGACGGCGCCGGGAGATCCGGCGCAGCTACCTGATCTGCCTGGGGTATTCCTTCGGCGCGGGCGCCATTCTGGGCTTCTCTCTGGTGGCCTTCGGCCCCGCGTTCCTGACGCTGTTCACCACCGACGCCGCCGTCATCGAGGCGGGCATGAAGCGGCTGACCATTATGGGCTTTTCCTACTGCGTCTCCGCCTTCATGGACAATGCCATCGCCGGCTGCCGGGGGCTGGGAAAGAGCCTTGTGCCCATGATTATCGTCATTTCCGGCTCCTGCATTTTCCGGATCATCTGGGTTCTGACCATATTCGCCTGGTTCAAGACCATCCCGTCGCTGTATCTCGTTTACATTTTCTCCTGGTCGATCACCGCCGCCTTTGAAAACTGGTACTTTTTCCGCTGCTACCGGAAGCTGCCGGCCTAGCACTGGGGAGACGTAAAAAGATTTTCCATCCAATCATGTACACAAGAAGCCGGGAACAGGGTTTTGCCTGTTCCCGGCCACTTTTATTTCAGCAATTTCTCAACCGACGAAACCAGTTCCGCCGCGGTCTCCCGCTTGACGGTGACGGTGGACACGCCGTCCAGTGTCACCAGACAGGAGGTGGAATTGTAGGCGTAGAAGCACAGGGTCACCTCGGAGAAGTTCTCCCGGTCTCTCAGGATACGGAAGGTGATCTCCGGTTCTCCCTCCGGGGTGATGCCGGTGGCATAGCCGCTGGAGGTCATGCCCGACAGGCTGTTCAGGACGGAAGCGAACTTCACTTCCTGCCCATCCAGCTTCCAGACCGTTTCCTCCGTGACGGTGCCTTTATCATCCGTCTTCTCTTCGGTGGTTCTCGTCAGCACGGATTCCTCGCCGTCCACCGTGACGGCGACGCTCTGCACCGTATCCCAGTCCATCAGAATCACGTCGTCGGGCTGTAAATCGGCGTAGGTGGTGTAGCGCAGGGTATCGCTGAGAGCGGCGTCCCGCTGGTAGATCATCTTGGAATCGCTCAGGCGCACGTAGCACTCGCCGCCCTCCGAAGCACTGATTTCCAGCGTATAAGCCGCCTTGCCGCCGTCCAGGACTGTGGCCTTCACCGCCGGGGCGTCCAGGCCGTACTGAGACAGGTCGGACGCGTTGTAGTCCACGCACTCGCTCAGGTTCAGGTTCGTCACCATGTCCAGGAGCGTCTGGGTCAGGTCGTTATCCAGCGCCTTGCCGTCCATGAACCAGACGTAATCGTCGGAATAGGCAAGACCACTGTTCTCCTGACGGGTAATTTCATAACCGCCGTCCGGAAGCTCCACTTTGATGCCGGTAAGCTGGGCGACTTCCGGCAGGGTCTGGTGCTTCAGGACATCATACAGGCCATATTGGAAATTTTCGATAATGTCTTTGTCCACCAGATAGACGTTTCCATCGCCGTTGGAGAAGTACCGCTGGCCGCCCACAGCGGTTTCCAGCCCAATGGAAAGTGTGTGGCTCTGGCCGTCTTCCACCGTGATGACGCACACAGGGATCTCCAGACCGTACTGGTCTAAATTCTCCGGGTTTTCAATGGTTTTGGTGGATTCCACATCTGTGAGGACTTCCAGCATCTTGTCAAGACAGGTTTCGTCCACAGGGAACGCCGCGTCCTGATCGCACACCCAGCCGTCTTCCCCGGCGGTGAAGGAGACCTTTTCGCTGTAGTCCCAGCCGAGGTTCGTCACGTTTTCCGGGGTCAGTGAAAACACCGTCTGCGTTTCGTCCTCCTGATCGGCGGCATTTTTGCTGATGGTTCCCACTATTGCGGTCGCGCCCACCAGCACCGCCAGAACCAGCAGCAGAAGCAGCAGCTTTTTTCCGTTTTTCATCTGCGCTTCCTCCTTATCCAGATGACAATGCCCAGCGTGATGACTGCCGCAGGAATCACACCCACCACCGCAACGGTGAGGGCAGATACCGCCGCGCTGTCCATGGTCAGCGTGTCACTGCTCAGGGATTTTGCGTGGATGGACAGACTGCTCTGCTCCGCCTGACACAGGTATCCCAGCGCATTCAGGAAGAAGTCCTGATTGCCGCCGGAGACCTGCGTGTTGGTCTGGTCGTCCACCAGCGCCGCGGAGGATACCCACACAATGTCGCTGGTAATGCCGTCGTCCACGGTGTCGCTGATGGCGACCGCCAGAGCGAAGGGGCCGTTCACGTCCCCCTCCTCCTTCTCGTAGGTGGTCAGGTCATACCCCGCCGCCTTGGCAAAGGCGGAAGAGGACGTGGTCAGCAGTTTGGTAACGGACAGCGTGTCCCGCAGGTCATCCGCCACCGTCAGGCCCTGAGAAATGGGCAGCAGCACACGGTAGCCGCCGTCGGTCAGGGGCGTGGTGATGGCGTGGGACGCAATGTCCGGCAGCAGGAAATAGGGCGTGCCCCAGACATAATGGCTCTGGTCGCTCTCCACCACGATGCCGTCCACAGTGCTGACACCGTAATCGGCCATCAGTGCTTCCAGATTGGAAAGCTTTTCGTTTTTCGGCGGGTCGGTGATGAGAAACAGATTGCCGCCGTTGCCCAGATATTCCCGCAGCTTGCTCTGCTCGTCTAAGGAAATGTCGCTCTGGGAGGCGTTGATGAGAATGCAGTCCGCGTCTGCGGGGACGGATTCCAGCGTCAGCAGGGACAGCTCTGCCGTCTCAATATTCTGCTGCTTTACGGCCGAGGTAAAGCTGTCGCTCAGGCTGCTCTCCCCGTGGCCGGTGAGCAGGTACACCTTCGGGAGGTTCTCGCTCACCACGTAGTCGATGGCGCTGGTCAGCTCGCTTTCTCCGCAGAAGCTCCAGTTTTCCGTACCGTAGTAGTAATAGCTGGTGTAGTCCATCACGAAAATATCGTTATAGTCCACGTACCGGTATCGCTCCCCGGCCTCCACGATCAGGCTGTTTTCCGTGAAGCTGTCGGTATACTGCTGGGTGAAGGTGGGGAACACGTCCGGGTCCTTCTTCACCACGCGGATCTTGTCGCTGAGGGACTGGTAGCGGCTCAGCAGGGATTCCAGGTAGCTTTCCTCCTGCCCGCTGCGGACGATCCAGTAAACCGTCACCTCGTCCGTCAGGCCGCCCACCAGCTTTTCCGTCTGCTCCGACAGGGTGAACAGCTGATTGGCCGTGGTGTCGAATTTTGTCACACTTGCCGGGAGGGCGGCGGCGAACACATTGACCATCACGGCGATGGCCAGCACAATGGCCGCCGCGGCCACGCTGTAGCCGCCGGCCCGGAACGACCGGGTGGAGAAGGAATCCGCCACCCGCTTCCAGCTGAAATTGGGCTTTTTCATTCACTCCACCTCCGCTTCTCCAGAGACTGTACACTCAAAAACAGGAAAAACCCCGTCACCGACAGGTAATACACAATGGCGGTCACGTCGAACACGCCGTTGACGATGGTATAGAACCGGGCAAACAGGCTCAGCTGGGAAATGATCTGAGGAAACAGCCCCTCAAACCGGCTGGAATCCCAGAGATACGCCCCGATGAGTCCCGCTTCCAGCACCGCCGCCAGAATCAGAGACACGAAGCCGTTTTTCGTCATCAGGTACACAATGCCGCAGGCGATCAGTGCCGTCACCGCCAGCGCCGCGAGGGACGAATAGGCCGTGGAGGACGCGAACCCCGCCAGATCGGACAGGAAATAGTTGACCAGCATCACCACGAAGCACAGCCCCGCCGCCACGGTCTGACTTTCCGTCACGGAGGAAATATACATGCCGATGGCCAGCAGCGCCATGCCAAGGAAGAAAAATCCCACAATAGCGCCGTAGGCCGCGGGCAGATACACATTGCCGTAGGCGGACAGCACCACCGGGTACAGGCAGATGACCGCCATGGGCGCGGCGAACACCACCAGCATGGCGGCGAATTTGCCCAGCACCACCTGCGTCATGGTCAGGGGCAGGGAATAGAGCAGCTGGTCGGTTTTCTGCCGCCGCTCCTCCGCCAGCACCCGCATGGTCAGGATGGGAACAATGATCAGGAACACGAAGCTCATGCTCCCCAGCACATATTCAAAATGCACGGAAGCGGACTGCAAATTGTAGACCATGGTGTAAATGCCCGTGAACAGCAGCAGAAACGCGCTGAACACGTACCCCGTCACCCCCGTAAAATAGGACGAAAGCTCGTGCCGGAATACTGCTCTCATTTGGTTTCCTCCCCCTTCCCGGAATCGGTCAGCTCCATGAAAATGTCCTCAAGGCTCGCCTTCCCGGCGGTCATGCGCAGGATGGCCTTGCCCGCCTTGCTGAATGCGAAGAAAATCTCCCGGCAAACTTCATTTTCCGCCGGAACGTCCAGCTCCAGCGTCACGTCGCAGGCACCATCCTGCCGACGTCTTGCCGTCCGGTTCACAATGTGGGAAACACCGGAGAGAATGCCGGGGATTTCTTTCTCCGCCGCCTCCACAGTCAGCTCCACGGTGCTCTTTCCCGCGAACAGCCGTTCCAGATTTTCCGGAGTGTCGCAGGCCACCAGCTTGCCTTTGGACAGGATCAAAATGGTGGTGCAGACCTGCTGCACCTCCGACAGAATGTGACTGGAAAGAATGACGGTGTGCTCCTTCCCCAGCTGGCGGATCAGTTCCCGTATCTCCGTGATCTGCCGGGGGTCAAGCCCCACGGTAGGCTCGTCCAGAATGATGACCTCCGGGTCGCCCAGCACCGCCTGGGCAATGCCCACCCGCTGGCGGTAGCCTTTGGACAGATTCTTCATCAGCCGGTCGGCAACATCCAGTGTGCCGGTGACGGTCATGACCCTGTTCAGCTCTGCGGGAACGCTTTTTTCCGGGATGCCCTTTGCCCGCGCCACGAAGCGCAGATATTCCTTCGGCGTCCTGTCCAGATACAGCGGCGGCTGCTCGGGCAGATACCCGATGAGCCGTTTGGCCTGGGCGGCGTCCTGAAAAATGTCATAGCCGCCGATGACCACCTCGCCGGAGGTCGCGGCAAGACAGCCCGTCATAATGTTCATGGTCGTGGATTTTCCGGCGCCGTTCGGCCCAAGAAAGCCGTAGATCTGCCCCTTCTCCACGGTGAAGGACAGGTCGGACACGGCAGTATGACTGCCGTAGCGCTTGGTCAGATGCTTTACTTCAATCAACGCGGTTCCTCCTTCTATTGATGAGCTTCATCCGGTGGGCACTGCCCATACTCACACCCGATTATAGTACCGGAAGCTGAAAGGACTCTTAAAAAATTGTTACGTATCTGTGAATAAACGAAGCCGGGACGGCGGTGCCGTCCCGGATATTTATGCCGTGGGCAGCTGGACAAAGAAGGTATTGACCCCGTCCGCGCTTTCCGCCCAGATTTTGCCGCCGTGTTTGGAGACAATGCTGTCCGCGATGGACAGTCCCAGGCCGTAGCTGTGGTTCATGCTTCTGGCCTTGTCCATGCGGTAAAACCGCTTGAAAATGTTCTTTAAATCCTCCTTGGATATGGCGTCCCCGGCGCTTGCCACGGAGAGCAGGCAGTGGCTTCCCTGCCGCCGCAGGATAACCCGCACCGTGGAATCGGCGGAAGCGTACTTGGACGCATTGTCCAGCAGGATGTCCGCCACCTGCTTCAGGTGCTGCTGGCTGCCCTTGACAAAGAGGTTTTCCTCCACATTGCTTTCCAGCGTCAGCCCCTTCTCAAAATACACCGGCTCGAAAGGCAGCAGGGCGTCGCTCACCAGCTCGCTGAAATTCAGGCGGAAAAAAACCATGTTCTGCCCGCCGTTATCCACCCGTGCCAGCTCCAGCAGACTTTCCACCAGTCCCCGCATCTGGTGGGACATGGTCATGATGCTGTCCACGAACCGGCTGCGCGCCTGTTCGTCATACTCCGGCTCCTGCAAAAGCTCCGCGTTGGTCAGAATCACCGTCAGGGGCGTTTTCAGCTCGTGGGAAGCATCCGCCACGAACTGGCGCTGCTGGTTCCACGCCGTCTCCACCGGCTTCACCGCCCATCTGGCCAGCAGGAAGGACAGCCCCAGAAACACGGCGAAGCTCAGCACGCCGATGATCACGCAAGTGTTCGTCAGGCTGCGCATGGTGGTAAGCTCGCTGGACATATCCACAAAGACGATGGTCTGCCCGAAGGGCGTGGTGCGTTTCTGAAAGCGCAGGCTGTAGTCCTTCAGGATACCGGTGTCCTCGCCGGAATTCAACGCCAGGGTGATGATCTGCTGAATGGCCTCCGTGTCCGTCAGGTCATAATAGCCGCCAAAGCTGGCGGACAGCTCGCCCAGGGTATTGACGCTTACATAGAAATAAGGGAGTTGCGCCTGCCTGGGAAATTTCCCCGGGCGGCTGGGATAGGCGCGATCCTCCATGACGCTCTGCATCACCCGGATGCTCTGCTGTTCCAGATCATTGCGGGTAAAGTGGAGCAGCATACCGAGAATCGCCAGCATCATAACGGTGACGATGGCCATATTGATGCAGATGAATTTGACTCTCAGTCGGCGAATCATCCTTCCGCCACCTCCAGACGATACCCCAGACGCCGGACGGCCTCAATGCGCACATTGGAATTGATGGCGCTGAGCTTCTTTCTCAAAAAGCCCACATAGACCTCCACATGGTTTTCCACTGCGTTGGAATCGTAGCCCCACACCCGGGCAAGGATCATTTCCTTCGACAGTATCCGATCCTGCGCCTGAAGCAGAAACCGCATCACGTCAAACTCCCGGGCGGACAGCCGCACGCTTTTCCCGCCGCAGACCAGTGTACAGGTGTCTAAGTCAAGGGAAGTATTGCCGAACACCAACTCGTCCACCTGCTTGCCCTGACGGCGCAGAAGGGCGTTGATGCAGGCCAGTAGCTCCCGGGTGTCGAAGGGCTTGGTCAGATAATAGTCCGCGCCGGAATTCAGGCCGTAGATCCGGTCTTCCACGGCGGACTTTGCCGTCAGCATGAGGATGGACGTGGTGCAGCGCTTGGCGCGCACCTCCCGGGCGACCTGATAGCCGTCCATTTTTGGCATCATCACGTCCAGAATCAGCAGATCGTAAATTCCCAGCTCGGCATATTCCACGCCGGTCTCGCCGTCGTAGGCCACCTCCACCTCAAAGCCCTTCCCTTCCAGAAGGGTCTTGATGGAATCGGCCAGCAGCTTTTCGTCTTCGATTACCAGAATTTTCACATTGCATGCCTCCATAAATTTCGTTTTCATTATAATACCAGATAATCCTGAATTGGAGCTGAAATCCTGTTTGTTAACAGTTCTTTTACAACCTCCCACCGATTTTTTCAGATTCTATTCAGGATCAAGTGCTATTCTGTGGGCAATGAAACATGAAAGGAAGCAAACCATTATGGATGAACAATTCTACGATTCCAGCAACTCTTACGAAAATCCTTCTCAGGAGATCCCCGTCTACACGCCTCCCACGCCGAAGAAGCGGGAGAAGAACAACCGCCTAGGCTTTCGCATCTGCGCGCTGGCGCTGGTGTTCGCCCTGCTGGGCGGCGCTCTGGGCGCGGGCGGCGTCATCTGGTATGAAAGCAGCCGCGGCCAGACCGGCACGGTAAGCAAGAACGAAACCGCCATGCTTCAGGGCATCCGGGAAAAGAGCGTCCTGAACACCGTCACCGTGGACTCCGGCAAGGAAATGACCGCCGCGGAGGTTTACGCCGCCAACGTCAATTCCACCGTCGGCATCACCACCTCCATCACCACCAACTACTGGGGCTTCCAGACCACCTCCGCAGCGGCCGGTTCCGGCTTCATCCTCACCGAGGACGGCTATATCCTGACCAACTATCACGTGGTGGAAAACTCCAACAGCATCACCGTAGCCATGTACAATGGCGACACCTATGACGCGACCCTCATCGGCTACGACGAAAGCAACGACGTGGCCGTCCTGAAGGTGGACGCCGAGGGACTGTCCCCGGTGGTTCTGGGCGACTCCGACAACCTGAACGTGGGCGACAGCGTGGTCGCCATCGGCAACCCTCTGGGCGAGCTGACCTTCTCCCTCACCGCGGGTCTCGTCAGCGCCAAGGACCGGGAGGTCACCCTCTCCAATTCCCTGACCATGGACCTCATTCAGACGGACTGCGCCATCAACTCCGGCAACTCCGGCGGCGCACTGTTTAACCTCTACGGTGAGGTCATCGGCATCACCAACGCCAAGTATTCCAGCTCCTCTTCTTCCTCCACCGCGTCCATCGACAACATCGGCTTCGCCATCCCCATCAACCACGTTCTTTCCATCGTCAAGAGCATCATTGAAAAGGGCTACATCTCCAAGCCCTATGTGGGCGTCAGCGTTTCCGACGTGAACCAGCAGACCCAGCTCTACGGCATCCCCGCCGGCGCGGCCGTTCAGGCCGTTTCCGACGGCTCCCCCGCCGCCGAGGCCGGACTTCAGGCGGGTGACGTCATCACCCGGGTCAACGGCACGGAGATCACCGGCAGCAGCGACCTCGTCAGTCTGGTAAGCGAAGCCGCCATCGGCGACATGCTGACCATGACCGTCTACCGTCAGGGTTCGACCATGGAACTGACCGTCACCGTAGGTGAACAAGTCCAGTCGGCGCTGGCCAACGAGCAGACCCAGCAGGCCGCCTCCGACAGCCAGAGCGGCGGCCGGAACGGCTACCCCTTCGGAGGAAGACGGTAAAGCGGTTGCTTTCAAACGGCATACAAAAAGTCTCTGCCTGACGATGTCGGGCAGAGACTTTTCGTTCTGCAATTATTTCCAGTGATTCAATGTAGGAACCAGCGCTTCCATATGGGCGCGAACCTGCTGCTCCGGCCAGCTTTCGCTTGCCATGTGCTTTGCGCAGAAATCGATCAGCTGTTCCTTGCTGGAATAGGTAAATTCCCCGTCCGCGTAGCACCACTTGCAGTATTCCTCGTTGAAAGAGCCGTCGGTTTCCCGGCTGAGGGTGGAATCCTCCAGCGGCATTCCGCAGCACTGGCAGATCAGCTGTCTGGGAGAACCCAGCAGCGTGTTGATGGAAACGTCGTAGAATTCCGACAGCAGCTTCAACGTTTCCACATTCGGCGTCGTTTCCCCGTTTTCCCAGCGGGACACTGCCTGCCGCGTGACGAAAACCTTTTCCGCCAGCTCGTCCTGAGACAGTCCCTTTTTTGCTCTTAAGTTATACAAAATATCCTTTGTATCCATGAAAAGCACCTCCTTGGCATAACTGTACCACAGGATTCCCACGCTGGCAAGCAACCCGCTGTTGCTGTCTACAGATTTGCAATGACCAGTAGCGCCAGAAACGCGACTGCGGCTACCGTTCCTATGAGCGCCAGAATGTTCAGGATTTTGATGATCTTTTTGCCAAACAGGCGGTACAGCCCAGCAAACACGCCGATTCCGACCACGCCGCCCAATGTGTTCCCGATCAGGTCGGTGATATCGCTCCCGCCGATTGCGAGAACATACTGCATGACCTCGTAAAAAAGGCTTACGCAGAAAATCGGCAAAACCTTTTTCCAGAATCCCCCATCGGGCTTCAGCATGGAAACATAAATGCCGAAGGGCACAAAGGCGGCGACATTCAGCAGAATTTCGGACACGTCTACCCTGTCATTTACGATTCCCGAACCCGCAAAGGGGATAAGATTGACGCTTCTGTAGTTCATGTCCCGCAGGTTGGAAAAATCCATCTGAAGCTTGAACAGTATGATCCATGTCAGCGCCAGCAGATACACCATCAGCAAGACTTTCGTCAGTTTTCTATTTTGTTTCATGGTTGCTCCTATTCTTTTTCAGCAAAAATACCGATTGCACGTCCGGGTTGGATTCACGCAGTCTGCTACCCATTTGTCTGCTCCAGATAGATCAGCAGCACCGCGATATCCGCCGGGCTGACTCCCGAGATTCTGCCCGCCTGACCGATGGACACCGGACGTATGGCGGCGAGCTTTTCCCGCGCTTCCAGCCGCAGGCCGGGGATGGCGGCGTAATCCAGATTTTCCGGGAGAAGGCGAGCCTCTTCCTTCCTGAATTCCTCCACCTGCTTTTCCTGCCGGGTCAGATAGCCCGCGTACTTGATCTGAATTTCCACCTCGTCGGTGACGGCGGGGCTCAGTTCCGGCCGTTCCGGATCAAAGGGAGCGATGTCGGCATAGCTCACCTGGGGGCGGCGCAGAAGGTCGGCCAAACGAGCGGAATTGGCCACGGGGGCAGTCCCCTTCCGTTCCAGCATGGCGTTCAGCTCCTCCGACGCGGGAATGCCGCTGCCCTCCAGCCGCTGCACCTCCCGGCGCACCTGCGCGTATTTTTCCTCCACCGCCTGTACCCGCTCCGGCGGGATCAGGCCGATCTCTCCGCCGATGCGGGTCAGACGCTGGTCGGCGTTGTCCTGACGGTGCAGCAGGCGGTATTCCGACCGGCTGGTCATAATGCGGTAGGGTTCCTCCGTCCCCTTGGTCACCAGATCGTCAATGAGGGTGCCGATGTAGCTGGTGTCCCGGGTGAGGATCAGAGGGAGCCTACCCTGAATTTTCAATGCGGCGTTGATGCCAGCCACCAGTCCCTGCGCGGCGGCTTCCTCGTAGCCGGAGGTGCCGTTGAACTGACCCGCACCGTACAGTCCCCGCACCACCTTGCTTTCCAGCGTGGCTTCCAGACTGGTGGGGTCCACGCAGTCGTACTCGATGGCGTAGGCCGGGCGCATGATCTCGATATTCTCAAAGCCCCTGATGCTACGGTAGAAGGCATTCTGCACATCCTCCGGCAGGCTGCTGGAGGCACCCTGCAGATACATTTCTTCGGTGTTCTCGCCGCAGGGTTCCACAAAAATGGGGTGGCGGTCCTTGCCCGCAAAGCGCACCACCTTGTCCTCGATGGAGGGGCAGTAGCGCGGGCCAACGCCCTCGATCATGCCGCCGTAGAGCGGGCTGCGCTGGATGTTATCCAGAATGATCCTGTGGGTCTCGGGGTTGGTATAGGCGATCCAGCACTCCACCTTGTTGTGCATGGGGGTATCGGTCATAAAGCTGAAGGGCTGCAGCTCATTGTCCGGGTCGCCGGGCTGGCATTCCAGCTTGGAAAAATCGATGCTGCGGCGGTGCACCCGGGCAGGGGTGCCGGTCTTGAACCGGCGCAGCGGCAGCCCGGCAGCCTTCAGGCTGTCGGTCAGGGCGTTAGCGGCGTGCATCCCGTCCGGGCCGGAGGCGTACCACGCATCGCCCACAAAAATTTTGCCGCCAAGGTTCGTGCCGGTGGCAATGACCACGCATTTGGCGCTGTATTCCCCGTTCAGCTGGGTCACAACGCCCTTCACACGGCCATTCTCGGTCTCAATGCTCACCACCTCGGCCTGATGGATGGCAAGGCCGGGCGTGAGTTCCAATGCATGCTTCATATATTCATGGTAGCGCTTGCGGTCGGTCTGCACACGCAGGGCGTGCACCGCCGGGCCTTTGCCCTTGTTGAGCATCCGGCTCTGCAGATAGGTGGCATCTGCAGCAAGGCCCATCACGCCGCCAAGCGCATCCAATTCACGTACCAGCGTGCCTTTTGCCGTGCCGCCAATGCTGGGGTTGCAGGGCATGTTGCCAATGGCATCCAGACTCATGGTAAACACGGCCGTTCTCGCGCCCAGCGTTGCGGCGGCGTGAGCTGCCTCGATGCCGGCATGACCGGCACCGATGACGATAACGTCATAATCTCCTAAGTGGTTCATATACTTTTCCTTGGTTTTCCTCTTATTTTCCCACGCAGAAACGTTCAAACACCTGTTCGATCACAGCTTCCGAGGCGTTCTCACCGGTCAGGTCGCACAGGGCGGCCAGTGCGTCGTCCACACAGACGGAAACGGCATCCAGCCCAAAGCCGCCTGCGGCAGCATCCAGTGCACCGGCCACAGCGTCCCGCGCACGCAGTGCGGCGAAAAGCTGACGCTGGCCGGACAGACTGGCGGCATGGGGGTCGATCTGGCTGGTACCCAGCAGGCGGGCCACCGCAGCGGAGATCACCTTGCGGCTCTCCTCTTCCTGACAGCACACCGGCAGCACCATGGCAAAGCAGGGCGCTATCAACTCTGCGTCAAATTGTGTTGGTTTATCCTCTTTGTTGATAAGTGCAATGGCTGGACGACCCTCACAGCGCTGTGCAAGCGCCAGATCTTCCCGCGTGGGCGGCTCAGAGCCATCGAACACAGCCAAAATCAGGCCTGCCTCCTCCAGCTTTTTCCAGCTGCGGCGGATGCCCTCGGCTTCAATGGCGTCCTCCGTCTCCCGCAGACCGGCGGTATCGAAC
>ERZ780178.1798-NODE-1798-length-13178-cov-3.037110_pt1 | contig 13178 bp, 10 predicted proteins | sample MGYA00511018_ERZ780178 | MGnify/ENA primary metagenome ERZ780178 (study PRJEB29588, sample SAMEA2151439) | human gut metagenome | biome: human gut; feature: human-associated habitat; material: faeces | place: Denmark | collected 2008/2010 ...
ATCTGTACGGCTGGCACCGATGGTCTCGATTTTTTCCCCAAGCAGCTCACTTAAGGTATCGTTTAAAACGCCCTGAATGGTGATTCCATTTGGCTGTGTCTGCCAGCCTGAGTACTTGGTTCCATCATAAGCTACAACAAGTCCTACTCGTTTCATAAAATATATTCCCTCCTGATACAGACATCCCTGCAGTACTTTCTATCCCAAAACAGACATACCGTCCTGCAAAATGCCTGCCTGATCCGGTTACAGTTCCGCTGTGCAAAATGCAACGCTTCGGACCGTTCCATGTCTGAGTACCGGCAGGATTTGGTTACAGTCCCGCCACGCAGAATGCAACACCCACCGCAAGATATGCCACAAGGATCCCATAGGCCGCATAATCTCTTTTTTCATAATGCAGCGGCTTCATCTGGGTTCTGTGCTCTCCACCATGGTAACACCTTGCTTCCATGGCCATTGCCAGATCATTGGCGCGGCGGAACGCCGAAATAAACAGCGGCACAAGAAGGGGTACCATATTTTTCGCCTTCTGGATCAGGTTTCCGTTTTCAAAATCTGCACCTCTGGCGATCTGTGCCTTCATGATCTTATCCGTCTCCTCCAGAAGGATCGGGATAAATCGAAGGGCAATGGACATCATCATGGCGATCTCATGTACCGGCACCCGGATCTTGTTCAGCGGACGAAGCAGTCTCTCCAGACCATCTGTCAGCTGATTCGGCGTGGTAGTCAATGTCATGATGGAAGATCCGATCACAAGGTAAACAAGACGGATCGCCATTCTTCCTGCAAGAACAAGGCCTTCCCTTGTGACCTTGATGATCCCGAAACGCCACAGCACTTCGCCAGGCGTCAGGATGATATTGAACGCAACCGTGATCAGAAGGATCATAACGATGGCCTTCAGACCCTTGAACATGAATTTCACCGGAACCTTGGATATTGCGATCATGGCTACCAGAAATGCTGTTGCCACCGCATATCCGAGAAATGTATGGAACAGGAACACAGAGATCAGAAATCCCAGAGTTCCCAGAAATTTGGTCCGTGGGTCCAGTCTGTGAAGAACGGATTTGGCCGGATAATACTGGCCAATGGTAATATCTCTGATCATTTTTCCGCCCCTCCTTTGTTCAGTAATGGAGAGTTCGCCTGCACAAGTGCTGCAAGGATACTGTCTCTGGCTTCCTCCACCGTTGTGGCATCTGCATCCACATGCAGCCCATGTTCCTTCAGCGCATGCATGATATAAGTGATCTGCGGTGCGGCAAGTCCCATGGTTTCCAGTTCCTTATAATGGGAAAAAACCTTCTTCGGCTCATCATCAAATACAGCTTCTCCGTGATTCATAACAATGAGGCGCTCCACGTATTTCGCAATATCCTCCATGCTGTGGGAAACCAGAACAATGGTTATCCCTCGCACCTTATGAAGCTCTGCGATCTGATCCAGGATATCATCCCTGCCCTTCGGGTCAAGCCCTGCTGTGGGCTCGTCCAGGATCAGGATCTTCGGGTTCATGGCAAGAACCCCTGCAATAGCTACCCTTTTTTTCTGGCCTCCGGAAAGCTCAAAGGGTGATTTCTTGAAATTGGACTCTTTTACTCCAACCTGAGTCAGCGCCTGCTTCGCTTCTTTCTCTGCTTCTTCCCTGGAAAGTCCCTGATTCATAGGTCCGAAACATACATCCGAGATCACATCATTTTCAAACAGCTGATGCTCCGGGTACTGAAACACCAGACCAACCTCGCTGCGGAGCTGTTTCCGGTCATATTTCTCAGCCCACACATCTTCTCCGTTATACAGAACCTGTCCGGATGTAGGCTGTACCAGTGCATTCAGATGCTGGATCAGCGTGGATTTTCCGCTTCCTGTGTGTCCGATGATCCCGATAAACTGGCCGTCCGGGATCACCAGGCTGACATCTTTCAGCGCATGGCTCTCATAGGCTGTCCCGGGGCTGTAGGTATAGGTTACATTTTTTAATTCGATTGACATAATGCGCTCACCAGCTCCTCTGTAGTCAGTATTCCATCCGGAACATCCACGCCGGATTTCTTCAGTTCATATGCAAGAAGTGTTACCTGTGGTACATCCAGTCCATACGCCTTAAGGGTATCCACCTGGGAAAAAATCTCTTTGGGATTTCCCTGCATCACAACATTTCCGCTGTCCATGACATAAACACGGTCAGCATGGATCACTTCCTCCATGTAATGGGTGATCAGAATGACTGTTACCTTTTCCTTACGGTTCAGCTCCCGCACTGCCTCCAGGACTTCCTTTCTTCCGTTAGGATCCAGCATGGCGGTAGGCTCATCCAGAATGATGCACCGCGGGCGCATGGCCATCACGCCTGCAATAGCCACTCTCTGCTTCTGCCCTCCGGAAAGCTTGTTTGGGGACTGATAACGATAGGCTGTCATACCGACTTTTTCCAGGCTGTCATTCACCCGTTTCCAGATATCATCTGTAGGAACTCCCATATTTTCCGGACCAAAGCCTACATCCTCTTCCACAACGGTTCCTATGATCTGGTTATCCGGATTCTGAAATACCATTCCTGCCTTCTGGCGTACCTTCCAGAGTTTGGTCTCTCTGGCGGTATCGATCCCGTCCACCAGCATCGTTCCCTCTGTTGGGATCAGAAGCGCATTCATATGCTTCGCCAGTGTGGATTTTCCAGATCCGTTATGTCCCAGAACTGCCACAAATTCTCCTGCTTTAATGTCCAGGTCCACATCATTGACTGCACGCTGCATGTCTACCACATTGCCGTCATCATCGTATCTCTGATAGTCAAATCCCAGCTTAAGCGCCTTGATAATTCCCATCTTTTCTGCTCTCCTTAATCCTCTGTAGCTGCCGGTTCACCAAGGCCGGTCAACTCATCGATCAGTGCCCATATCTCGTCTCTTCCCTGCTTCGTCTCCGCAGAAAACGGAAGGATCTTTCCCTCTTTCGGAAGGCCCAGTCCGATACGGATCTCCTTCAGGCTTTTTGCCACCTGGCTGCGTTTCAGCTTGTCAAGTTTGGTCGCGATGATCACCGGCTCATATCCGTTGTGACAGATCCAGTCATACATCTGCTTGTCATTGGCGGAAGGCTTGTGGCGGATATCCACCAGGAGAAAAACCGCACGGAGCTCTTTGGAATTATGAAGATAGCCCTCGATCATTTTTCCCCATTTTTCCTTCTCTGCCGCGGAAACCTTGGCATAGCCGTAGCCTGGCAGGTCTACGAGATACATTGCTTCATTGATATTATAAAAATTGATGGTCTGTGTTTTTCCAGGCTGTGCACTGGTCCTTGCCAGGGCCTTGCGGTTCATCAGACCATTGATCAGGGAGGATTTCCCTACATTTGATTTTCCCGCAAAAGCTACCTCCGGCCTTCCTGTGTCCGGGATCTTGCTTGTGATTCCGCAGACAATATCCAGTGATACGTTTTTGATTACCATTCGTTGTTCCTCCCTTTTCTCGGAAAAGCCCTGTCCTGAAAAACAGGGCAGGGTTTTTTCTGTTTTTGTCTATGCAAGAGCTTCACCAAGAACTTCTTTCATATTGTCCACAAACTGGATATTCAGCCCCTGGATGATCTCTTTATCCATCTCCTCAATATCCGGACGGTTTTTCTCCGGAACAAGGACTTCTTTTATCTTTGCGTATTTGGCTGCAAGCAGCTTCTCTTTCAGTCCACCGATCGGAAGCACGCGGCCTCTTAAGGTGATCTCACCGGTCATGGCAAGATCCGCACGCACCGGTTTTTCGATAATTGCGGACAGCATGGCAGTTGCCATGGTTATACCTGCGGACGGGCCGTCTTTTGGAACAGCACCTTCCGGGATATGTACATGCATATCATGTTTCTGGAAAAATTCCGGATCGATCTCATATTGGTCAGAAACCGAACGGATATAGCTGATACCTGCCTGTGCAGATTCCTTCATCACATCTCCAAGCTGTCCGGTGAGAAGCAGCTCGCCTTTTCCGGGCATGATATTGACTTCGATCTGCAGGGTATCACCGCCTACCTGTGTCCATGCAAGACCGCGGGCGATCCCGATCTCATCCTTCTCATTGGCCATTAGATAGTTATATCGTTCTTTGCCAAGGAATCTGGAAATATTTCGGGATGTGACAACTACCTTATCCTTACCCTCTTCCATGATAGCACGTGCAGTTTTTCTGCAGATACGTCCGATGCTTCTCTCCAGAGAACGGACTCCTGCTTCCTTGGTATAATTGTTGATCAGCTTGCCAAGAGCTGCCGGCTGGATCACCAGCTTGCCTTCCGGAATACCGTTGATCTCCATCTGCTTCGGGATCAGATGTTCCCTTGCGATATGTTCCTTCTCATTTTCCGTATATCCCGGGATTTCCATCAGCTCCATACGGTCAAGAAGAGGTCTCGGGATTCCCTGAACATCATTTGCAGTGGCAATAAACAGTACCTCGGAAAGATCCTGGGGAATCTCCACATAGTGATCATTGAACTTACTGTTCTGCTCCGGATCCAGAACCTCCAGAAGTGCTGCGGAGGTATCTCCTTTATAATCGCTGCTGGTCTTGTCGATCTCATCAAGAAGCATCAGCGGGTTGCTGACTCCGGCTTCCTTCAGTGCGACTGTGATCCTTCCTGGCATGGCACCGACGTAAGTCTTTCTGTGGCCACGGATCTCAGCCTCATCACGGACACCTCCAAGACAGATGCGGACGTATTTCTTGTTCATGGCCTCTGCCACAGAACGTGCAATGGAAGTTTTTCCGGTTCCCGGAGGTCCCACCAGACAGAGGATCGGACTCTTTCCCTTGTGGGTCAGCTTACGTACAGCAAGGAATTCCATGATACGTTCTTTGACCTCTTTCAGTCCGTAATGACCCTCTTCCAAAACCTTCCATGCGTTCTCAAGATCCTCGGAATCCTCGGATTTCTTATTCCACGGAAGTGCAAGAACGGTTTCCAGATAGCCTCTCTGCACCGTTGCCTCTGCAGCACTGGCTGCCATTCCTTTAAAACGGCTGATCTCCTTAGAAATCTTCTCTTTTACTTCATCAGATGCATCCAGCTCCTTCAGCTGTTTTTTAAATTCATCGATATCATCAGCAGTATTCTCCTCGCCCAGCTCCTCACGGATGGTTTTCAGCTGTTCCCGGAGGATATACTCTCTCTGATTCTTGTCGATATGGGATTTCACCTTGCGCTGAAGATCTTTGGTGATATGGATCACCTCGATCTCGCTGCCAAGAAGCGCTCCAAGGATCTCATAACGGTCATTCAAAGACACTGCTTCCAGAAGCTTCTGCTTGTTCTGATACGCCATCGGAAGATTTACTGCGATCTGGTCGATAGTTTCCTGCACATCTTCGATGTTCATGATCTGGGTTACCAGATCCTTGCTTACTTTTCCGCTTTCTCTGCAGTATCTCTGAAAAAGCTCCCGGATGCTGCGAAGCATGGCGTCCTTTACCGGTTCCGGGTAATCCTCTTCCTGTGCCGTAACGATCTCGCATTCCACCTTCAGATATGGTTCCTCCTGCTCCAGGCCCAGAACCTCTGCCCTGTCCAGTCCCTCTACCAGAACCCGGTAAAGATCCTGCGGAAGCTTCACCACCTGCTTGATATAAGCGACGGTTCCTACCTGATACAGATCCGTAAGTTCCGGTATTTCCACCTCAGGATCCTTCTGTGTCAGCAGAAAGATCTTCTGGTCATGGAGCATGGCTGCTTCCACGGCACGGATAGATTTCTCCCTGCTCACATCAAAGTGTACGATCATATCCGGAAGGACTGTAGTCCCACGGAGAGCGATCATTGGCAATATATTGACCTGATTTGTCATTTATGTCATTCCCTTCATCAAGCTGTTTCCGGCTTGCCTTTCTTTCTCGAACGGGATGTTTTGCGTCCTGCTTTTTTTGCAGGAGCCTTGGCCTCCCCGTGGATGATCTCCGGCTCTCCGGTTCCCTCCACTGCCTCTTTTGTGACGATACATTTACGGATGGTATCGTCAGAAGGTGTCTTGTACATCAGATCCATCAGGGTATGCTCCATGATGGCACGAAGTCCTCTGGCACCTGTTTTTCTCTCAAGAGATTTCCGGGCAACTGTCTCAAGTGCTTCATCCTGGAACTCAAGCTGCACGCCATCCAGCTCAAAAAGCTTGTCGTACTGTTTTGTGAGGGAATTCTTAGGCTCCTTCAGAATACGGATCAGTGCTTCTTCATCCAGAGAATCCAAGGTTACCACGACCGGAACTCGTCCGATAAACTCCGGGATCAGACCGAATTTAATAAAGTCCTCCGGCATAACCTCCTTCAGAACTTCGCCCACATTGCGGTCTTCCTTCTCGGAAACCTCTGCTCCGAAACCAATGGATTTGGTATCCTGTCTTGCCTCGATGATCTTCTCCAGTCCGTCAAAAGCACCACCGCAAATGAACAGGATGTTTGTCGTATCGATCTGGATAAATTCCTGATGAGGATGCTTTCTTCCTCCCTGAGGAGGTACGCTTGCAACGGTTCCTTCCAGAATTTTCAGAAGTGCCTGCTGTACGCCCTCACCGGACACATCTCTGGTGATGGAGGTATTCTCGGATTTTCTTGTGATCTTATCGATCTCATCGATATAGATGATTCCGTACTGGGCACGCTCAATATCATAATCGGCTGCCTGAATGATCTTCAGAAGAATGTTCTCAACATCCTCGCCAACATAACCTGCCTCTGTGAGAGTAGTGGCATCTGCGATGGCAAAAGGAACATTCAGCAGTCTTGCCAGTGTCTGTGCAAGAAGTGTCTTACCGGAACCTGTAGGACCAAGCATCAGGATATTACTCTTCTGCAGCTCCACGTCCAGGTTTCTTGAAGCAAGAATCCTCTTGTAATGATTGTAAACAGCTACGGAAAGTGCCTTCTTGGCATCATCCTGTCCGATCACATACTCATCCAGGATACTGTGGATCTCTTCCGGTTTCAGAAGGTTGATCCCTGTTTCGTAATCTGCTTCATGATCATACATATTGAATTCTTCTTCCATGATCTCGGAACAGATACCGATACATTCATCACAAATATATGCTCCATCCGGACCTGCGATCAGTTTCCGTACCTGGTCTTCGGTCTTATGGCAAAAGGAGCATCTTACCTTTCCTTCTCTTACTTTATCTGCCATATCTTTTTGTTTCCTTTCTAAGCGTAAATGTCCGTCTCTCGCAGACATTTAAAATTCCTTTTTAAAGCAAGATAAGACTCCTGTGTCTTTACAGGAGTCTTTTCTTACGCATTATTTGTGGATCACAACACCGTCGATCAGGCCGTATGCCTTAGCTTCTTCCGCTGTCATATAGTTGTCACGGTCAGTATCTTTTTCCACAATCTCAAGAGGCTGTCCGGTATTCGCGGAAAGAATTTCGTTCAGCTTCTTTTTGGTTTTTGCGATCTGGTCAGCTACGATCTGGATCTCTGTAGCCTGCCCCTGTGCACCGCCTGATGGCTGATGGATCATGATCGTCGAATTCGGCAGTGCATATCTCTTGCCTTTGGCACCGGAGGACAGGAGGAAAGCTCCCATGCTGGCTGCCATTCCAAGGCAGATCGTAGATACATCGCACTTGATATACTGCATTGTATCATAAATTGCCATTCCGGCAGTTACAGAACCACCCGGGCTGTTAATATAAAGCTGGATATCCTTGGAAGGATCTTCTGCTTCCAGGAAGAGAAGCTGTGCAACGATCAGGTTCGCACTGACATCGTTAACCTCTTCTCCAAGGAAAATGATTCGGTCCTTAAGAAGTCTTGAATAGATATCATAACTTCTTTCTCCTCTGCTGGTCTGCTCAATGACGTAAGGTACTAAACTCATTTTGCCCTCCATTTCCGAGGTTTATTACGCCTCTACAGCTGCATCGGCAACTAATGTAACAGCTTTCTGAACAGCCATATCTTTCTTCATCTGCTCCATCTCGTTCTCACCGATGAGATCTTTTAATTTGTCTGCTTCCATCTTGTACATCTCTGCCATCTTGGAGATCTCTTCGTTAACCTCTTCCTCTGTTGGCTGGATGTTCTCTACCTCAGCGATCTTCTCAAGAACCAGTCTTGTCTGGATTCTCTTAAGAGCCTGTGGCTTCATGTCTTCCATCATCTTCTCAACGCTCTGGCCTGTAAACTGGAAGTACTGCTCCATGGAAAGACCCTGGGACTGCATTCTTCTTGCGAAGTCGTCAAGCATCTGACGTGTCTGAGTCTCGATCATTGCCTCCGGAATATCCATCTGGGCATTCTCGATCACTTTATCTACTGCTGCGTCCTCTTTTGCACGACGAGCATCTTCTGCTTTTTTCTCTGTCAGGTTCTTCTTAACGTCTTCTTTGTACTCAGCAAGTGTATCAAACTCAGATACATCTTTAGCGAAGTCATCGTCAAGCTCCGGAAGCTCTTTCGCTTCGATCTTCTTAACGTCGCACTGGAATACTGCTTCCTTACCAGCGAGCTCTTTTGCCTGATACTCCTCAGGGAATGTTACTTTAACTTCTACATGGTCACCAGTCTTGGCACCGACAAGCTGCTCCTCAAATCCCGGGATGAATGTGTTGGAACCAAGTGTCAGCGGATAATCTGTTCCTTTACCGCCCTCGAATGCCTCTCCGTCTACGAAGCCCTCGAAATCGATAGTTGCTGTATCGCCGTTCTGTGCTGCACGATCCTCAACTGTAATGGTTCTGGAGTTTTTCTCCTGCTCTTTCTTAATCTCAGCCTCAACTTCCTCGTCTGTTACCTCTGTCTCAGACTTCGGAACCTCAAGTCCTTTATAGTCACCAAGAGTTACCTCTGGTTTAGTAGCTACTTCTGCTGTAAAGATAAATGGTTTGCCAGGCTCAACCTGTGTTACATCGATCTTAGGCTGGGAAACGATCTCAAGATCACACTCAGCAAGTGCTTTGCTGTAATGCTCAGGGATCAGAGCGTTTGCAGCGTCCTCAAGGAATACTCCCTTTCCGTACATCTGCTCGATCATTTTTCTTGGAGCTTTTCCTTTACGGAATCCCGGAATAGAAATTCTGCCTTTTGCTTTCTGATATGCATTCTGCATTGCTTTGTCAAGATCCTCGGCGGAAACCTCGATTGTAAGTTTCGCCATGTTTTTCTCCATTTTCTCCACCTGTAAACTCATGTTTCTTGTTCCTCCTTAATCATATCGAGTAAATACCTTATATAAAATAGTTAACACTCGCATTATATATTTACAGTCATTTCTGTAGTATAGCATAACCACTGTAAAAACGCCAGTATTTTTTTCAGTTTTCCATATGCCCCCACAGGGCATTTCTCAGCTGCCCACGTCCTCAATGTTAAAGTAATTTTCTGTCTTTCTTATGTTGTTAAGACAAAATGTAAAAATCCTTTTATAAGTTTTAGGCGTATAATGAACACCATCGTCTGTACCGTCTCCCGTATTGGATACAGTACCATATCCGGTCCGCATCAGATAACTGTAAACATCAATATAGTGGTACTGACTTCCAAGCTCACCGGCAAGACCGCTGTTAAAAGTCCGGACATCCTCACATTTACGATTCTTGGTACTTCCCTTTTCCCCTCCATTGATCGGATTCACAGACATATAATACAGACTGCAGTTTTTCATGGAAAGCTTTGTTCCCAGCTTTTTCATATAAGACACGTACTGTGAGAGTCTATCATTCAGATCCTGTTTTCCGTTAATATCTCTGAGATCATTGATACCATGATTAAACACCACTGCGATCTTTGCGTATTTTTCATTTTTACGACATTTTTCTATTTCTTTCAAAAGAGCCTGTGCGCCCGTTGACTTCAGCCAGCCCAGTTCCGTATTAGAACGGCATACAAAGCTGACATGGCTGTCCACATACTCCTTTCCAAACTGTTCGTACAATACCTTCTGAAGACCATATGTCCTGGAATCTCCCACAAAGATGATCCTTTCATAATTCTCAGGATAATGAAAGCTGTTCCTGACCAGATTCGGTTCCTGATACCGCCAGAATCTCACCGCATAGAGATGCATGGTTCCACTGACTGTGATCACCTGTCCGGCTTCATACCTTGGTGCGGTCTTCTGACCTGCCCTGGTAGACCATCCAAGGAATGTATAATTCTCTTCATTGGCCATCACCGGTAGTTTCAGTTTTCCGCTTGGAGCCTGGATGATCTTGTAGATATCTCCGTCATTCCTGTGCAGGATCAGTTTGGGATTGTTCTTCTTTTTTATCACTGCATAAAACGTTACATTTCTTTTTACAAAATATTTTTTTCCCGGCTTATATCCTGCCTCCGCTCCTCCTTTTTTCAGAGACCATCCTTCTGCCTGATATCCTGCTGGGACCTGCGGCACTTTGGGAATCGTGATCATGGAACCATATTTCTGTTTCTTTTCCAATTTTTTATATATAGCAGAGGAGGCTCCTCCGCCTGACCTGAAAGATACGGAATACACTTTTTTGCAAGCATTCCCGAATGTATCATCCGACCAGTCAAAGCCGGCAGCTGACACCAAATTTCCTGTGGCTGTCATCAGTATAACAAAAAGCGCCACTACCCACAGGACCTGTTTCATCTCTTTTTTCATGCTCTTACATACACCACCGATTCAGCGATCTCTTCTGCCTTTGCGCTTCCCTCCAGCTGTCCGATCAGGGAAAGGCTGAAATCGATGGCTGTTCCAAGGCCTCTGCTGGTAGTTACATTTCCATCTACCACTACAGGCTCCAGAGATGTTCTGGCACTTTTAAGCTGTTCCATAACAGATGGGTACGATGTAGCATTTCTGCCTTTCAGGAATCCAAGTCTCTCGAATATACCTGGTGCCGCACAAATAGCTGCTACCTTGCCACCATTCTGATAGAAATCTGTCAGAAGCTCAGTCAGCGGTTTATATTCCTCCAGATATTTTGTTCCCGGCATTCCTCCCGGAATTACAAGCATATCCGCATCGGAAAAATCACATTCTCCAAAGGTACGGTCTGTAAGAAGATCGATCCCATGAGAGGTTCTGATCTCTTTTGTCTCTTTGATAGATACTGTCTGGATGTCGATCCCGGCTCTTCTCATCAGATCTACCACGGTCAGTCCTTCAATATCTTCAAAACCATCTGCGAAAAAAATATATACTTTACTCATGATCCTGTTCATCCTTTCTTTTATAAAATCCATAAATATTTTCTGTATTCCCCATTCCCTTCCATAATGCTTTTTCCATCTGAAAATGTCAAGAAATTTCAACAGATATGCCATTGCAAATCCTGTTTTTTTCCTGTAGACTGAACATAATATCTTTTCATTTCACAAATCCGGAGGTTTTTTATATGGAGATTGAACGTAAATTTCTGATCCGGAAGGATGACCTTCCGCAGGATCTGGCTTCTTATCCCTGCCACAGGATCGAGCAGGGGTATCTTTGCACTTCCCCTGTCGTCCGCATCCGCCGGCAGGATGATGACTATTTTCTTACTTACAAATCCAAGGGTCTCATGAGCCGTGAAGAATATAATCTTCCGCTCACCGCTGAAGCCTATGAGCATCTGAAGCCTAAAGCAGACGGTATCCTCATTACCAAGGACCGCTATGTGATTCCGGAAAAAGACGGACTTTTTATTGAACTGGATGTGTTCCACGGAGAATACGAGGGAGTTCTTCTGGCTGAGGTGGAATTTCCTACAGAGGAAGCCGCCAATGCCTACACTGCGCCGGACTGGTTCGGAGAAGATGTAACTTATTCCACCAGATATCATAACAGTACCATGAGCCAGGGCTGGCAGAGCGATTACTGTTCACCCCGTTCTCAGTAACATGCTTCGCGATGCACAGAATTTATGCTAATCGCACTTGTATTTCTTATTTCAGGTGCTATAATTAGTAATGCAGGCAGATATAGTTCATCGGTAGAACATCAGCTTCCCAAGCTGAGGAGGCGGGTTCGATTCCCGTTATCTGCTTTCATTGCCAAAGAGGGCACGCAGTCAGGCGTGTCCTTTTTTATAAATTTCAAGGAGGATTTTTGTTTATGAAGATTGGATTTATCGGATGTGGAAATATGGCCTCTGCCATGATCGGCGGTATTCTCCGTCAGGGGATCTTTTCAAAGGACGAGATCATTGTTTCCAACCTTACAGAAGAAGGCAGAGCGCGCAGTGAAAAAACTCTTGGTGTTGTCACCACTCTGGATAACAATGAAATAGTCAGATCTGCAAAAACTGTCGTTCTTGCAGTAAAGCCGCAGTTTTATGAGGAAGTTCTCACAGAGGTCCACGACAGTCTCACGACAGAGCACACCATCATCGGAATCGCTCCCGGCAAGACTCTTGCATGGCTGGAAGAAAAAGCCGGTCTTCCTCTGAAAGTTGTCCGTTTTATGCCTAATACTCCTGCACAGGTTGGGGCCGGAATGACTGCTGTATGTACCAATGACCGGGTTTCGGAAGACGAACTGGCAGAAATCCTTAAGATCACAGACAGCTTTGGCTGTACCGAAGTGATACCGGAGCGTCTGATGGACGCCGCAGGCGCTGTAGGCGGCTGTTCACCGGCTTATGTGTTTATGTTTATCGAAGCCATAGCAGATGCCGCTGTCAGCCAGGGAATGCCTCGTAAACAGGCCTACAAGTTCGCTTCCCAGACTGTTCTTGGCAGTGCAAAAATGGTTCTGGAAACCGGACGTCATCCGGGAGACCTGAAAGACATGGTCTGCTCCCCTGCCGGAACTACCATCGAGGGTGTACGTACCCTGGAGAAGAATGGTTTCCGCAGTGCTGTGTTTGAAGCGCTTACTGCTGCTGCTGAGAAGGGTAAAAAATTATAATTTTTTGAAAGCATCTAACGGTCAGGCAGCCAAATATCCTCCGCCTGATCTGATCAGATTCAGCATTGTTACTGACATGAAAAAACTCCGTGTCATTCTGCCGTCATGCAGACTTCACGGAGTTTTTCTGTCTTATGTCAGCTATAGGATATGATGGGATCTGCAATGCAGCTTCTATTTGCATGCAGGATCATCTCAGCTGTTTTTCTGTCTGCTCATGACTTTACAGAAGTTCGATCAGCGCATCAATATCCTCCATCTTCGTTCCCCAGCTTGTGGCAAAACGGATCACTGTATGATCTTCATCATATTTCTCCCAGAAATCAAACTGA
>ERZ780178.1805-NODE-1805-length-13127-cov-9.812653_pt1 | contig 13127 bp, 17 predicted proteins | sample MGYA00511018_ERZ780178 | MGnify/ENA primary metagenome ERZ780178 (study PRJEB29588, sample SAMEA2151439) | human gut metagenome | biome: human gut; feature: human-associated habitat; material: faeces | place: Denmark | collected 2008/2010 ...
GTTTGTAACCCGCGGCAGCAGCAGAATGCTTTGAATATCTACAACATGCTGCAACCGCGGGTTACAAACCCGCCCCCCAATTAGGCAGATAAACTGAAATTTCGGATTCAGCCTGCCCTTGCCAAATCCAAAAGTTGAATTATTTATTCTTTCGTTTCACATTAAACTTGATGCCTCCTGCCTTGCCAGCGTGGTACGCCATGTCGCTTTTGCCGTCGTGCGTCAGTTTGTACACTTTGAGCATTTCCCCCTCGGCAAACAAGTCGCAGCAGAAAGTATCTCCCACGTTGAGTTGCGCATTACGGCTCCTTGTCACCTCAAACATATTGTTGCCCATACACCGGAACGTACAGTTGCGGTCGGGCAGCCAGCGTACTATTACCTCGTCTCCAACCTGCAATTCATTAGGCAAGCACGCTTTGTTGAAAAACATTTCGCTCTGCGATGCAATCGTATGTCCCCCCTTTACAGAAATACTCCCCCCATTGCAAAAATCTGCGAAATTGTCAAATCCCAAGAATTTAGCGATCACGTTCAGCGTATTTTTGCTGGGTTTGCTTTCCTGATCGTGAATATACCCCCACATGCGTTTGAGTGTGGTAGTACTGATATATTCGTGGCATTCGGCAAGCAGCAGTTCGCTCAGATACGCAAAGTCGTGGTTGCGTTGCATTTTAAGCCTGGTTCTTTCTTCAATGGCGTGTAGCAGTTTATCTTTCATTTTAGCAAAATTTCAGTATTTCTATGGGGCGAAAAAGTAGGAAACTCTCCTGTACCCGTTGCTTGGCGGTGTATTTCTTACCCATTTGTTATGCAAAAGTAGCAATTTATGCGCACAAAAAACATACGAATCTTAAATAGGATAAAAAGGACAATACAGGCTGAGACGGAAGTGTCGTATATTTGCAAACGGATATAGGAATTGGCAAGAAACTTCTATATTGTCATTCCAAAATACTAGGTACAATAACTATATTAAAACAAAAATACTATGGAAGTAAATGTTGTTCAATTCTTCCACCCTGGTGGTGAACATGGTATTGATGATGAAAAAGCCATGGTGAAGCATTGGAATAAAGGTGCACATCAACGCAAGTTCTTAAAAGCCAAAGGACGATATGTAGTAGATCCGAAGCATGGAATATTGTCAGATGTCACACCATTGCTATTCAGAGGTGAATGGGAACCGGACTCTCGCGTGACCTATGTGTTCGATAATGATAGCGATTTGTGGCCGAAATACCAGCATGAACCATTTTTGAAACTTGGTCGCAAGTTCAAAAGCGCTAAGTTGTCTTGCTCTGATATGCTTGATGAGCAAGAAAAAAATGCGGACGAAAAAGGCTATTGCGTGGCAGGCTGCGGTGATGATGCTTGTCAAAATACAGATCCTTTTGTTTTCTCTGATGCCTTTTATTATAGTTTATGCAAACAACTGAAGAAATCAAAAGATAGTGAAGATGGTGAGGTTACTACGTGGTTATCCCAACTCGCCATCGGAAGTCTGATTCTTTTTGGTTCAAAGGTGACAGATGAGAATGGCGAAAATGCATTTGCGCTCGACACGGTGTTTGTGGTCGCAAAATCGTGTCCATATACTATGGAGACCTATAAAGAGAATTTAGATGATTTTGTGCCGCAACACTATGGTTATATAATGGGATTCGATCATATTTTGGGACATTCAACCAAGTTGCCCCTCACGTGCTATAAAGGAGCTACACCAGAAGAACCTGTTGCAGGCATGTACAGTTTTGTGCCTTGTCAGACGGCTGACGTTGAAGGCAAGTCTTTCAGAAGGGTCTTGATAAAAGAAACTGATGGCTTATCTGATTTTATTAACGTGAACAACACGCGCGGTGCAAGGGGTGTAGCACTTGTGTCATTAGAGCGAGCACTAGAGGTGTGGACCCGTGTCTGCGAAATTGTTAAGACTCAAGGTTGCCTTCAAGGTGTAGACTTTAGGTATGAAGTAATATAAATTTATAGGTAAATAATTAGGGCGTTCAGTTCCATGTACTCGTTTTTTGATAACGCTTTAACAACTTAAAGTATTAGTAATCAATAGATTAAACGCAAAATACAAGACAAATTAAGCTATCAAAAAGTCTGATGTGGATTCGCACAAGATTATAGTTTATTTAGTGATTGATTATCAATGATTTAGATTGTTATTACATTGTCTTTGATACTAAAAACAGGAACACAGAACTGGACACCCTAGTAAATAATCCAAACTACAATCAAGAAAATATGTACAACGAACAACTAGAAAATCTTATTGACGCGGCATTAGCCGATGGGGTATTGACCGAAAAAGAAAAGCAAATCCTTTTTAAAAAAGCTCAGGCAATGGACATTGACCTTGATGAGTTTGAAATGGTGCTTGATGCACGCCTTGTGGAATTGAAAAAGAAAGAAGCTCGCGAGGCAGAACAATATCAGATTGAAATGGAAAAGGCCAAAGCTGCACAGAAGAGCGCGCCAAAATCAAATAAATATGGTGACATTAGGAAATGTCCATCGTGCGGTGCAATGGTTGAGTCATTCCAAACTAAATGTTCTGAGTGTGGATACGAGTTTACGAATGTAGAAGCTGTGCACTCTGCACAAAAGCTTTTCGATGCACTGCAAGCTGCAGAAATGAGAAAAGCAGAAAAGATATCTGAGCACAATAAAGAGAAAAATCAACGCCTAGAAGAACTTTCTAAGAGACATAATAGCGCGGGAACTATGACAAAGATCTTCGCAGGTAGATCCTTAAAAGAAAACCAAGACGAAGAAAGAGAAGATTTGATTAGAGAGTTAAATGAAGAGAAAAGCGCCATTGAAAGAGTCGCTATCGATGAGAAGGTAAATATTATTAAGAATTTCCCTATACCCAACACCAAAGAAGATTTGCTTGAATTATTGGCAATGGCGAGCAGCAGTGCTTATGATAATGATGGCGTAATTGGTAGGGAAGAAGAAGTATGGATACAGAAAACAGATCAAATATATCAAAAGATCATAGTCTGTGCAGCCAGTGACGATAAAATATTGGAACAGGCATCCAATATGATATTCTCGCTGATGAAACGTTTGCCAAAGGCTTACAAGAATTTCACGTCAATACCTTCTAATCTGAAAGGAAAATATATCGATGAACTTAATGCAGACAAAAGCCGGAAAAAGGAAGAAAAGCAAAAGATACTGCTCAAGGAAGGGGGTATAAGTGCTGCTTGTATATTATTGGGACTTTTGTTGTTTCTCATAGGGTGTGCACAAAGTGGAACAGCCTTTTTTATAGGCTTAATTCTACTATGTGTTGGAATTTTCTTTTACAAAAAATGTAAGAGAGATATGCGAGAAGTTGATAATAGTTTTATTTAACCCTATAATAAAAAAAATATGGGACTATTTGGATTTGGCAGTAAAGGAAAGTCGGGCGGATTGATGAATATTATCCGCTGTGACGAGCCTGATTATTTGGTGTGGAAATGGCGTCCGGAAGGACAAGCGGCCAATACGACATCGAGGGAAAATTCCATTAGATATGGTAGCAGTCTCAGAGTAAAGGATGGTGAAGTAGCAGTATTTGTCTACAAACAGAAAAACGGAACTATGCAAGACTTCATCGTAGGTCCATATGACGATACGATAAAGACTGCGAATTTCCCTGTTTTGTCGGGCATAGTAGGTTTGGCCTTTGGTGGAAGTTCACCATTTCAAGCAGAGGTATATTTTATCAATCTAGCAGGAATCATACAGGTAAAGTTTGCCGTGCCTTACTTTGATGTATATGACCCTCGTTTCCTTGACTTTGCAGTGCCCATGGCCGCAAGGGGGACAATAACCTTCCAACTAGAAGACTATAAGGCTTTTATCAAACTACATCGTCTGATTGACTTCGACCTTGAGATGTTTAAGAAACAAATCAAGGATATGGTAACGAAGTATGTAAAAGGATTTATTACAAATGTGCCTTCTAGTCATCAGATACCTGTGCTTCAGATAGAGCGCAAAGTGATGGATATCAGCGACATGATACAAAACAAATTGCAGCCAATATTCGCTGATGACTTTGGCGTAAAGCTCAAACGATTTGACCTCTCCACGATTGAACCTGACAAGGAAAGCGATGGCTATGAAGAATTACGTCGTCTTACAGCTGGCCAACAAGCTAAGACCATTGAAGCTCAGACGGATGTCAACATTAAGAACTTGCAAGACACGCAACGTATCAATGCTCAGAACATGGAAGATTCGCTGCGCATACAACGAGAGGAAAGCCAACGAGCACAACGACTGCAGACGGAGAGCAACTTTATGGGTGCTCACGCACTTGACCAACAGACATCTGTGCTTAAAACGGGAGCACAAAGCCTTGGACAAATGGGCAATATGAGTACTGACACCGGTGGAGGAATGAATCCCGCAGGCATGATGACTGGTATGGCCATGGGAGGCGCTATGGGACAGCAAATGGCTGGCATGATGAATCAGATGGGCAATGCCATCAACGGACAGATGAACACGCCTCCACCTCCTCCTACGATGCAGTACTATGTGTCGGTCAATGGTCAACAAGCCGGACCTTTCAATGCTGCACAGTTGCAACAGATGGCTCAACAAGGACAACTCACACCGCAAACATACGTGTGGAAACAAGGTATGGCTGGATGGGAAACAGCAGGCAATGTGGCAGAACTCACAAGTCTGTTCCAAACGCCTCAAACTCCACCCCCTCCCCCCATTCCATAAACAAATTATGCTATGATCAACGATAACAACTCCTTCAGTACGATAGACCGACTTGTGGAATTTGGTATGGGTTTGGCTGTGGCACAGCAAATGGTGAATACCATGAACCATTGCATCGGCAATATGCAAATAGCAGGTACAGGTAATGCTTTAGGACAAGCTACATCTCTGGTGAATAAATCTTATTATCTCATAGTAAATAATGCGGTGGCAGGACCTTTTTCAGAAAAAGAGCTTTATGTCTTAGCTAAATCTCACACACTCAAATCCGAAAGTCTTTTGTGGTACACAGGTATGAGCGGATGGACATTTGCCAAAAACATTCCTGAGGTAATGAAAATAGTATTATTCAACTCCTAAGACTGTTCACATTCGATGAAAGCAAATATAGTACGTATTCTATCAGCCGTAGGCATTGGAGTCCTAATTGCTTGGGGCATAAGTGCTCTTTCACAAGATCCAACGAATTTATTACCCTTAGGTGTAGTAGTTGGTATTGAATCTATCTTATTGTGGATAGGATTCGTGGGAATCGACTTCAATGAATATCCACGCTCAGGAATAATGGTTAGGATCGCATGCTTGCTTGGATTCATTGTTCTATTAATATTGAATACAATCTATGCATTTTGCGGAATAAATACTTCGTTCTACGTGCTTAACGGCATTATTTCATTAGTTCTCTTAATCATAATAACGGGAGCATACAATACCAAACAATAACAATCACTAAAACATTACAACATGGGATTATTCGGTACTTTACTCGACATGGTTGGACTCGGATTCCTGGGCGATGCAGCAGATTCTGTAAGTTCAAGTGCTGCCAATGCCTTGAAAGACAAAGCCATTGACATGGGCAAAGAAAAGGCATCAGAGTTTACAACAGAAAAAGCTAAAAGTTACGTAAAAGACAAAGCTGTAGACTATGCAAGAGATAAGGCTGCTGGCTACGTAAAGGACAAGGCTAAAGACAAAGCAAAACGCGTCGCAAAAAAAAATGGTTTGCTCAAACGATTACTCTCCTAAAATAGAATGCCAGACAATACAAGATGATGTCCTATATAAAACAACTTTGCAAGAGAATAACCACGAACAAGTGGTTTGAAATAACTATTATCGCTGTAATTCTCGTCAACTCGGTATTGATCGGTGTTGAAACATACACAAAGAATCATACAATTGAGACCATTCAGCATATCATATTAGGCATCTTTACTGTAGAAATAATATTGCGATACATAGCCGCTGATGGAATTAAAGATTTCTTTACTAATGGCTGGAATGTCTTTGACCTATCACTTGTGCTAATTGGATACATACCTGAATCGCTGATGCCTAATGCGTCAATGATGATGGCAGTGAGAGTGCTACGTGTATTTAGAGTTCTCCGACTATTACGCACTTCAAAAGAGCTGAAGATTATCATCACAGTGTTGATGCGTTCATTCAGTGCCATGTTCTACAATGTAATATTGTTTGTAATATTCGTATATCTCTACGCAATTATAGGAGTTAGTTTATTCAAACTGCCTAATCCAGACACTCTGAATGGCGAAGAAAGGGTAAGATATGAACAGTTCGTGGAGGTTGCCCCTAATGCTCCAAGCAACTCGCCCGATCCTTTTGGAACACTAGACGAGGCTATGTTTACTCTTTTCCGCGAGTTGACAGGAGAAGACTGGACAGACCTTCGATACAACCACATTACAGCCTCTGAATATGGTGTAATAGATGTAAGTCCCACCACAATCAACGTTTACCACATATCATGGTTTGTTCTAGCAGCATTCTTACTGCTTAACCTTGTGACAGGTGCTATCATCAACAACTATCAGACCGTAATGGATGAAAGCAAACAGAAAGCAAATAAAAATAAACAAATTACACAATCTTGACTATATACATTATGGGTATTATCGACGATTCTCTTGTCGGCAGTGCTATTGGCGTTGCCGAAGATAAACTTCAAGGCTTCGAGCAGCCTTCGGAGAAGAAGGAAAATGGATGTCTTCGGTTCTTTATATCCTTCATTTGGGGTCTTATAACGTTCGTAGCTTCTTTGGTAGCATTCCTTGCTATGATTGTGGGCAGTATGAAATCATTCTTCCATGAGCCTGGAGGAAAAGTCTTGAGCTTACTTGCCATAGGGCTCTGCTTCCTAATGTTCCTAATCACATTTATCATCCCTTACCTCCGCAAAAAAGGAACGTTCACTCGTTGGTGTGGCATTTGCGCTTTAGGTGATGCTATTTGGTGGATTTACATTCTGGCCTCAGGGTTACATTCTGACCTATAGGTCAAAAGTCATACACAAATTATTAACAAAAAACGTCTTGAAACATCATGAGCATTAATGAAGAATCACCGGCAGATGCCACGGGTATTGCAGAAGATGGTAAGCAACATGGAGGAAGAGTCATAAATGGATGTCTCTATTTTTTCGTATCTTGTATTCTGGCCTGTTTCACAATATTACCACTCTTGACCGCATTGTTCTTTACAATCTTAGGGCCTTTACTTTCAAAGGTCAGAACTTTGGAAGCGCAAGAAGCTTATTCTAATTATCTATTATTCATCAACAGCTCTGAGTTCCTACCTTATTGTCTCACTTATGTGATTATCGGTGTCGTTGTCGCCCTTATAACCTTCATAACTCCTTACCTACGCAAGAAGGGGTCGTTCACGTTTTGCTGTGGCATTATTGCTATAGTAGATATCGTTTGGTGGCTCTGCATCTTGCTCTCATCAATTATCTAACAAATTATTAGCACATGAAAACATTACAACTCTCAGCGATTGCATTTGCAGTCATTCTCCTTGTAGCTTGTGGCTCAAAAAAAACATCTAACTCAGACAACGGTATCGACACTTCTTTCGCAACGGAAACAGCAGACGAAAGTAATTCGTATTCATCAGATAGCAATGAAAGTTCGTATGATGCAAGCAATTCGTCAGCAGATGACTTTTCAACCTCTAGTTCTGAAGATTCGGAAGAAAGCAGTTCGTCAAGTTCCTCTAACGAGAATTGGGATTCAATACTCGACACATATAGTGAATACGTAGACAAATACGTATCTCTTGCAAAGAAAGCCAAAAACGATGACGACTTTTCTATGTCAGAAGCCACAGAGATGATGGAGAAGGCTAACGAACTCAACAGTAAGTTGGAAAATGCAAAGGACGACATGTCGATGAAGCAATGGGCTCGCTACATGAAAATTTCCGCAAAGATGGCAAAAGTAGCACTTTAAAATCGCAACAATGAAACGTAATATGCGATTGTTTTGTATGCTCATCATGTGTATGCTATCCATATTTTCCTACGCTCAAAAGCCCGCCTCATGGTTGTGCCTTGTCGATGATGAGATCTCGACCATTAGCTTTGATGCAAATAACATCACACGTGATCAACGGGGCAATTATGTGGTGTGGGTCGAAACAGAATTTCATACATTGGAATGGCAACAATACATGACACGTACAGCTCGCTCTAAGTCTCGTGTGGTACGGACAAAAACAAAGGCCGTATTTAACGACATTTTCAGCGATGCACTCGTACGCGATGTCTACTGCTATGATCGAAATAATCGTAAGGTAGCTCACCGCAACGAGTCTTCGAGAGGGTGGGCCCCCGTCAATGCAAGCGATCCCGTGGGTATCGTGGGAGAGTTCCTTTCCGACAACATTCATCGTGTGCTCGCTGGCAACGAAGATTAATTGTTACAAAATAGTGCAGGCTTGGGATTCGGAGCGCGATTTTTCTCCAAGTTCATAGTCCCCTATCGCTTCTGTTCCTTGTCTGCTCTTTTATGTTCCAACTCTGTAGTAAGCACAAACGGAGCATTGCTACTAATAAAAAGTCACTTCAACAAAATTCTAAAACCCTATTTTCTATGAAAAAGATTCTCCCCTTGGCAATGTTTGCCATCATTCTTTCCTTGGGTTCTTGCTCAAAGTCGCCTGGCGATGCTGCTATTGATATTCTTGAATCGTACACTTCGAAGATAGAAAAGGTTTCGACTGAGGAAGAACTCGAGAAATTACAGAAAGAGTTTACTGCAGACTGGGCTGCACTTGAAGCAAAGTACTCTAAAGAAAAACTGGAAAGTGTGGATAAAGATGAAGAAAAAGTCAAGAAGCTAAAAGAAGCGACTTCCAAACTAGCCGAAGTAGCAGCTAAGAAAAAGGCTGAACTTGATGGATCGAATAGTTCCAACGACGAATGATTAAGTTGATATGTATGTCCCCGAGGCATATGCTTAGCCATAGTGCCTTGGGGACTGTATCCTTAAGAATGAATACAAGACTTGTAGTTATGAAAAAATCTCTGCTTAAGTTCACATCCCTCGCGACACTTGGTGTTGCAGTATGCTACTTCGTCGCAAGGATAAAGAATCGAAAGAAAAAGGAAAACCTTCGTGGTGCATGGGCATAATGCCTACGCTAAGAAAGAACAAAGTAAAGAACGTAAGTTTTACAATCCCCAACTACAAAATATCCCAATCATTATGAAACTTAAAACCTTACTTTTATCCTCGCTCGTACTTCTACTAGCAGCATGTAGCAAGGATTCTGCACAGCTTACTTGTGCGTCTGTTGATGGCTATCAAAGCGAAGCAATCACTGTTTCGGAAGAACCCTTCACGCTCGAACAGAGTGGAGATGGGGAAACTCGCACGCTTTCCATCACGGTAAAGATGACAGCCAATGAACACATCAGTGGTATTACTGAACTCGATCCGAACAATATCACCCTCGACGACAAATTCGGCGTAAAGATTGTAAGCAAGGATATAAGTCAGACACTAAAGATTGATTCTGACTCTGCTAAAACAGCCTTTATCAACCTTTTGAAGGCCAAGAAGGGCACAGAGGCCAACATTAAGTTTAGTGCAAAGGTCACCAAGGACGATGCTAAGAAGTTGCTCAACAATGCCGAGCAATTCTCCATCACCGAATTGAACGTTGACTTAGAGAATATCACCTTGAGCGGTAACATCGGCAAATACCCTGTATGTATGACCATCAATGTGGAACATGGAGGTAGAATAACTGGTGCCTATTATTATAAACGTATGGGCCCCGGAGCACTGCTCTATTTCAAGTCTGATTATAGTTCATATTCACCTAAGGAAATCCCAGAATTCGACATAAACGGAAACAACACTGGTACTTTTGAAGGAACGTTCAAGGACGACGTGTTCAGCGGAAAGTTTACCACGCGTGGCAATACCTATATATATAGTCTGCGTTCCGATGCTTCGGTCGAACCTATTGATCTCTCGGCTGTTCCCTTCGATAGCTTTGAACTGCCCCAAACAGATTCTAGCTCATCAGATTCGAACGATATCGATAGCGCCGATTCCGATGTCAGTTCAAGCATAGGTTCGACAGATATAGACGATTTGCTCGATTCTTACGAACGCTGCATTGACAAGTGTATTACCATTATGAAGAAGGCAAAGAATAACGATCCTACGGCCCTTGCTGATTATGCGGAATATGTCTCTGAGATGCAAGACTATGCCAAGAAACTCGAAAACGTAAAGGGTGACTTATCAACCGCCCAAATGCAACGTTTTACACGTCTTTTAACAAAGGCTGCTCGTGCTGCGCAGCAATAGCTATTTTTAAGGTCTGATGGGTCCGTGTGCTATGTGTAGTGTACGGGCTCGTTTATTGGTATACTATCAAATCTTCTAATAGTCATGAAACTATATCATATAGGCATGGTCGTGCTCCTCTGTTCATTAGTGATCGGAGCGTGCAACCTCCGTGCACAACACAATAGTTCTACACGGGAACAGGGTCTATTTCCTCAAACTTCTGATGTTCAGCAGCAATCCTCATCAACATCTGACCAAACTCCCGACAGCCTCACTAATGATTCTGTCGACCAACAACCTCGTGCTCATTATCGCGAAGTGTCTCATCCTACCCCTAACTTTGACCCTTCCCGCACCAACGAAGTGCAGGGCGTAATCCTTCACCACACTGCCGAACCTACTATAGAGCGCTCCTTGTGGGTGCTTACTGGTAGCAAAAAGGGCGTCGGTACCCATTGCGTCATCGATACCGATGGTACGCGCTACATCATGTGCGATCCTACCGTGGTGACCTATCATGCCGGCTATTCGCGTCTAGATGGCCGTGAAGGATGCAATGGGTTTACAATCGGCATTGAATTTCAGGGAAATACATTAGAACGTCCGCTCACGCAAGATCAGATTAGCAGTGCTATTGAATACCTAAAACCTATTATCGCTCATTACCACATTCCCCTTACCCATATCGTCACCCATGAGATGGTGCGTAAGAATTATATGGAGCACCATCCCCAAAAACGCATCGCAGGCAAAGTGGATATCACTCAGAAGGAATATCGTCGCTTCATGAAACAACTCTATCACGCCTACGGAAAGACGTTCTAATTGCCACATATACTATCATCGATAGTAAACAATTTTATATGTTAACATTCATATTGATGGTAGTAGCAGGCATCGTGCTGTTTGTGGTATTGGGCGTATTGGGTTGGCTGGGGACAGCAATAGATGCTGTGTTCAGTTTGCTGACGGAGGGGGTTGGTAATTGCTTTGGGTGTGTGATAGAATTGGTGCTCATGTTGGTGGTGCTGGGCCTTATTATATCGGCCATTAGCTTGATATTGTGATGGCTGACAGTCCGTATGGCAGGTATCAGAAATTTGTGGAATGAATCGCCCATAAATTGCGGAATAGTTGATGATGGGCTTTGATGTTTTTTCGTAAGTATCCCGTATAAGCCGTGTTGTACAAAAACAAATAAGCCTAAGTCGTGGTAGATTGACTTAGGTTTATTTGTTATAAGGTTGTTAAGTGTCAGTATCGTGGTAAACATTTCATAGAATAACCGTTGGAGGAATTTTTGGTTGACGGGTTAACAAATTGACAGGTTAACAAGTAAGTATGCCATGCACTGCTTATTATGTTAAGCTGAATGGCAGGAAGTCTGAAAAGACTATGCAAACTTACCTGTTAACCCGTTAACAAGTCAACTTGTTTACTAATTCCGCCAACGCGTTATAATACGCTTTGTATTATAGGGCAGTTCTAAAAATCCCTGTTTCAGAATTATTAGAACCGCCCATAATCAGAATAACCGCAGTCTGATAAAGTCCTAAAGTGTAAAAGCACAAACAGGTACTTTGGCGTTTACCGGACGACGGCAATATCTTAAGAAATCACATTGTCCTTATTTACTGCAATCAAGAAATCTTGATATTTCCGCCTCAGAGCAATGCGTTAGTTGTGCAATGCTTTGTACGGACATGCCTTGCTGCAACATGGCCTGCACCATTGATTTTAGCATCGTTTCTTTTTCTTTTAGTTGGCCATCTTTTTCTTTTAGTTGAGTTGCTTGCTCGTTGAGGCGCGATTCTTGTTCGTTAAGTTGGGTTGCTTGCTCGTTGAGGCGCGATTCTTGTTCGTTAAGTTGAGTTGCTTGCTCGTTGAGACGCGATTCTTGTTCGTTAAGTCGTTTGTCGCGTTGCATGATGGCCGTGTCGCGGTCTTCAATAGCTTTGAAATACTCATCTTCGACGTTCATGTCTTGTCGCATTTCAGAGTCGGCTGCAGCGGCAGTCAGACGATGAATGATGTGCATCATGTCGGCATCGTCGGTGTAAGGTGTTTCGTCTATGTTGAGTACCTGGTTGTCAAGTTCGTCCTTTTTGGTTTGGTCAAAAATGCTGAGCACCTTATCAAGTTTATTGTTCACTTGTCCACGCAACAAGGGAATTTGTACAATAATGCTGTTGTGTATAAGGCTTTCAACAAAAGGCTCCTTTTCGCTGTCTTTTAGTTCCTTCCCATTGTAGTCGTAGGCTTTATGATTGACATAAATGACAGGCTCTTCAATTTTTCCTACACGATGCCCCAGCAGGTATACGGCAATCATAGGATAAGCATAGCCTTTGCGTGAGTCGGGTTTGATATTACGTTGCGAGTTGTATTGTGCTCCGAGGTACTGTCGGAAACGTAATGTCTCAGTGTCGAGCCACGTTTTTTGAAGTTCAATAAGTACGAGTTGCTCTTCGCCATTATCTTCACGAATTTGCGCGGCAAAATCGATGCGAAACATCGAGAGTGAGTCACGCGTGGTGTTGCTATATTCATGCGGACGAATGGTGACAGCCAACACTTCTTTTTTCAAAAGTGCTGAAAGAATGGTTTTTGCCACACGTTCATCTTCCATCATGAATTTGAACACTGAGTCGTATATTGGGTTTGCTACATGTACGATCATAAGCTGCTATTTTTATTTACTTGCAAAGATAGTGCAAGGCGAGTGCAATGCAAAATGAAAGTCGATAAACTTTCATTTTCATGGCCGAGCCGCAG
>ERZ780178.1814-NODE-1814-length-13079-cov-2.794687_pt1 | contig 13079 bp, 15 predicted proteins | sample MGYA00511018_ERZ780178 | MGnify/ENA primary metagenome ERZ780178 (study PRJEB29588, sample SAMEA2151439) | human gut metagenome | biome: human gut; feature: human-associated habitat; material: faeces | place: Denmark | collected 2008/2010 ...
TCTGCCAATTCCGCCATACCCGCATATTTTGTTGACTAAACTATTATACCGTATTCTGAGGAAAAATCAAGCCCAAACAGAGAAAAACCCGGAAAGAGTTTCTCTCCGGGTAATTTCTCTTGAGCAAATTACTTATGCCTTCTTCTGCTCTGCGAGCGCTTCTTCCAGTGCGAGCGCGAGCTGATCCGGGCAGGAGGTGTTCTTAAAGCCGCACTTGATGCCCTTGCAGCGCTTTACGTATTCGTCAACGGTCATACCGACCGCAAGCGCTGCCACGCCCTGCGTATTGCCGTTACAGCCGCCATCGAATTTCACGGAGCGGATAACGTCGCCGTCGAGCTCTACATGAATGCCTCTGGAACATACACCTTTCGGTGTGAAATCATACTTCATTTTGCATTTCCCTTTCATTCAGAAAATAATTTATCAAATTCGGATTCGGCCGTCGTGAACGTGCCGACCGGATTTTTCTTTGTCGTGTAAAAGCCGTGATAATCCGTGCCGCCGGTGACGGCAAGGTCATACTTTTCAGCTAAGCGCAACATTTCGCTTTATCCTCCTCCGTGTTGCGCGGATGATAAACTTCAATGCCGCGGATGCGGTGGTTTCTGCACAGCTCGCGCAGAAGATCCATGCTGTGGTATTCACTCGGGTGCGCCAAGACCGCGATGCCCTCTGCGGCGTCAACCGCATCCATCACGGTATCGATGTCGGGATAATCCACCTTCTCGTAGGCGATGCCCGTTTTGGAATCATAGAGCTTCTTAAAAACCTCGCCGAACATCTCACTCGCGTAGCCGGCGTCCATTAACGCCTGCAAAACGTGCTGCTTGTAGATATTCGTCGAGCCCTCCGCGCGGCGCAGAATCATCTCGCGCGGAATCGCATACAGGCGGCAGACTTTATCAACGGAGCGTAGCATCGCCGCATGGCGGCTGTCCGTCGTTTTTTGCAGCAGCGGCAGCAACACTTCGGGCTTCTTCGGCTTATAGCACAGGATATGCGCTTTGCCGTGACGCTTCGGGTCTGCAGCAGAAATTTCCACGCCGGGAATCACCGTCACGCCCGCTCCCCGCCCAAGCTCCAACGCGCATTCGCAGCCCGCCATGGTATCGTGGTCGGTGAGCGCGAACGTCGTCACGCCGCGGAGCGCAGCAAGCTGTATAAGCTCCTCAAGCGGCGTGGAGCCGTCCGAATATCTTGTGTGGCAGTGCAGGTCAATAGACATTGGTTTTCTCCTTTCGCGGCTTTTCCGGCGGACGCGTCAGCAGCTTTTCGGCTGTGAAGCGCCGGAACCCGAAGTTGAATAAACACAGGTCGATCCCAACGATGATCGCTGTCAAAACCAAAAGTGCAATACTGTTCAAGCGATACAGGCCCATAATCTGCCCGATGAAAATGAGCAAAATCGGCAGCACGATATAGCCGGAAATTTGAATGGATTCCGCTGTGGAGCGTGCTTTCACGGTCAGCATCGCAGCAAACGTAACGCCCAGCACCGTGATGGCCGGCGAGAGCAAAAACACCAGAACGAACCATGAAAGGTCAAAGAAAAACGGTGCTTTCAAAACCGTATCGCCGATAGCCGTGGCGACAAAGAACAGAATAAACGAAACCGCCGTGACAAGCCCGGAAGCCAAAACACTGCTTGCCGCCTTCACCTGCAAAAAGCGGCGCACGCTGAACGGCGCAAACAGAAGCGTTTCCATTGTGCCGTGTGCCCGCTCGCCCGCAAACGTGTACGAAGCCGTAATGATTGCCGATAAAAGCGGAATGAGCATAAACAGCATCGGCGAGATAAACGCCGTGAAAATGTAGAACATCTGCGCGCGCTCGTCCGTCCCCTGCGGAATGTTATCGAGCAGGTTTTTAAACTGCTCCACACCGGAGGATTCCGGTGAGACCATAGCGGAAACGAACAGGAACAAAAGCGGGAACGCCACCGCAAAAACGAGCGGCAGTGCGATGAGCAACGTCAAGATCAGCCTGCGGCGGCACAAAGCGGAAAGGTCCTTCATCATGAGTGCACGTTCCGCTTTGGAAAACAGCTTATAAAACAGCTTCTTCATGCGGTGTCTCCTCTCCCGGCTTTTTCACAAACGCGTAATAAACATCCTGCAATGTGGGCGTACGCACGGATGCTTCGTAAATGCCGACATTCTCCCGCACAAGCCCGGAAATAAGCTCCGGCATATCGGCTTCGGATTCGATTGGCTTTTCCCACGCGCCATCATGCAGTGTGAAGTCCTCCGGCATCTTCTGCGTGTCGCTCACGCGAATCACCGCCATAGGCGTCAATTCGGAAGCGGCCGTAAGCATCGAAAGGTCGCCGCTCGCCCGTAAAAAGCCGTGCTCCAGCACCGCAAAGCTTGTGCAGATCTCCTCCGCGCTTTCAAGATGATCGGTGCAAAGCAGCACCGTGGAGCCGGTTTCCTTTGCGTAATCCGAAAGTGTACGCAGCACCATTGCGTCCGATACCGCTTGCTCGTCGCCGGGCAAACCGTCCGAAAACACGATCTGCGGGCGATGCACAAGCGCACGCGCCAGCGATAGTCGGCGGCACATCTCTGTGGAAAACGTGTAGACCTTGCGGTCGCGCGCGTTCCAAAGGTCAAGCTTCTTCAAAAGCTGCGCCGCATGTGTACGGGCTTGCTCCTTGCGCATGCCATACATGGAAGCGAACATCAGCAGGTTTTCCAGAGCGCTCATGCTGCCAATACAGGCCGCCGTATCGGTAACGATACCGCTTTTCGCGCGCAGTTTGCGACTCTCTTTCACAGAAGAAAGTCCCAGCACTGTGCTGTCGCCGAGCGTCGGGCGCACAAGACCCGTTAAAAGGCGCAGCAGCGTCGTTTTGCCGGATCTCTCCGGGCCGAGGCAGCCGACGATCTCCCCGGCTTCCACTTCAAGGTCCACGCCATTTATCGCAATGATGTCGCCGTATTTTTTCGTTAAATTTGCAGTTTGTATCGCGATCATCTGCTCACCGCCTCTCAGCGCACATCGGAGGTGCCTTTTTCGCGCAGATAGGTTGATTCCAAATCAGCCATGTGCAGCTTCACGGCGAGCGGATAGCGGTCAAATGCCAGGCTGATGGCAAAGCTGCCGCCCTTCGCCGCGTCGTCAAAGCCACCCATGTGCCAGCGGATTGCCATGGCTTCCACAGGCTTTAGACGCATAAAACGCTCGATGAGGTAAACGGATTTTTCACCGTGACCGAACGGGAATGCATCGTCCACCGTGTAAAACGGACGCTTCTCCCACTGCCCGGTCTCGTCATTTTTCACGTTGCGCGTGGAGGTCTTATAAAACTGCGATTTGCACACGTCGTGCAGCAGCGCACATATCGCAAAGCTTTCTTCACTGTCGCCCTCGTCAAACCAACGCTCGCGCATCGCCTTGTAGACATTCAGGCTGTGCATCACAAGGCCGCTTTCGCAGGCACAGTGGAACTTTGTGCTTGCCGGCGCGGTGTAAAAATCGGTGGTATCCAGCCACGCCAAAAGCTTCTGCGAGCCCTCGCGCGTGATGTTCTGTGTATAAATGGAGATAAATTCCTCTCTGTACGGATTCGACATGCTTGTCCTCCCGTAGATAAATTTCAAACTCTGCGTATAGTATAACACAGAAATCACGTGTTTTCAAACAGTTTCGCGGTTTGTAAAGAAAAAGAAAGGTCATCGCAGCAAATGCCGAAATGACCCTTCCGGTAAATCAATGATTGCCCGCGCAGCCGTGCTTATCTTCCCCGCAGCTATGGCTGCCGCAGTCATGACCGCCCTCGTGGTGATGGTGTGCACAGACGGTATCCGGGTTATAGAGCAGTGTGCCGTTCAGCAGCGAATTGACCGCCGCGTCCGCGCTGCCGGAAACACCGGGATACAACTCGATGCCCGCTTCTGCAAGCGCCGTGCGCGCACCGCCGCCGATGCCGCCGCAGATGAGCGCATTCACGCCGTGTTGCTTCAAAAAGCCAGCCAGTGCACCGTGGCCGCTGCCATTTGTGGGCGCGACCTCTGCATTTTTAACTTCGCCGTTCTCAATCTCATAGATCTTAAACGCTTCGGAATGGCCGAAATGCTGGAAAACCAGTCCGTTCTGATACGTTACCGCGATTTTCATGTTCATGCTTCCTTTCGAATCAAATATTCTATTTTCTGCTACGTGCAGAATATGCTCCGCCTGCGGCTGCGCCGCGTTTCGGCATTTGTCATATTCCGCACGGCTGCACCCGCCATGCTGCGGTGTGCAGGGCAACTGCTCTGCGGAAAACGCCATGCGAGAGAGCTGGCTGCTGAGTTCTTTAAGCGCCGCGCGATTGACGGTATAGTGCATGAAATAACCGCACTTTTCGCCGAAAATGAGCCCCGCTTCACGCAGAACTTTTAAATGCTGTGAAACCGCCGCTTCCGAAATATCCAGCTGTCTTGCCAGTGCGCGCACGCAACAGTTGCGGCGCAGCAAAAGGCGCAGCAGCAAAAGGCGGTTTTCATCTGCCAGTGCTTTGAACATCATAGCTGTTGACCCCATAGCGTCCTCCTGATTAAGTATTTGCTAAATTAAATTATAGCACGAATTTTAATTAAGTCAATACTAAATTAAATTTTCGCCTGTAAAAAAGCAGCACACCGAAACGATGCGCTGCCAAAAACTTTTATGTACGGTCATTCAACAGAACGGAAGCCCTTGCCGATGATCTCGCTCGTATTCGTGATGAACATAAATGCCTTTTTATCGACGGAACGGACATACGCGCGGAGCTTCACAGCTTCACCGCGTCTGCACGCAACCATGACGACCTTGCAACCCTCATGCGAATACGCGCCTGTGGCATCCACAATGGTCGAACTGCGGTTCATCTTGTGAATGATGTAATCGCAAATCTCCTCCGGGTGCGTGGTGACAATGGAGAAATATTTGCAGAGGTTAATACCTTCAATCACGGAATCGACCATGAACGCCTTGATAGCAAGACCGAGCAGCGAAAACAGGCCTGTGCGGATATCGAATACAAACATCGCGGAAAACGCGATGAGCGTATCGCTGACGAGCAGCGCTTTGCCGATATCAAGACTCGTGTACTTTTTGAGGATCATCGCAACAATATCCGTGCCGCCGCTCGAAGCGTTGCAGTTAAAGAGGATCGCCGAGCCGACCGCCGGCAGCATCATACCGTAGCACAGCTCGAGGAACGGCTGGTCGGTAAGCGGCTTAGAAAGCGGAACGAGCTTTTCAAGCAGCCACGTCAAAAACGAAAGCAGCATGCTGCAATACACGGTAAGCACACCAAAACCGCGTCCTAAAATGATAAAACCGACGATGAGCAAGATGATATTGATAATCCACATGATACCCGCTGTGGAGAACGACGGAAAAATATGACCGAGCAGAATAGAGATACCGCTCACGCCGCCGGTGGAAAAATTATTCGGAAATTTAAAGAAATAAGTGCCGATGGCAAAAACAAAGGTGCCGAACGTGATGAGCATAAACGTCTTTAAATTCTGTTTTGTAAGCTTTTCCTTAACATTTTGAATCGGGTTATTCATACTGCGCCAACTTTCCTCATTACAGGCGAAGCGCCTGTTTTTAATCCGTTTGAGATTTTAACACAGCAAACACCAAAATTCAACAGGAAAGCATACAAATGAATAATTGATTTTCCCCCCGTCATTTTTTGCAAGTTGCGTCTTTCAAAACTTGCTTTACATATGTTTCGAGCGCGTTTTGATACGCCGGAAAACGTTCCCGAAGGGAAGCGGCAAACGCCACGGACTGTACGAAATCGCAGAATTTGTCATACGGCAGAAATTTGTAATCGATCGTTTCATTCGCCTGCAGCGTGATTGGGATATCCGCACTTTCAACCGTTGCGGCATACACGTAAAACACCGTTGGGCCATGCGTCAGACGCAGCAAAAAGTTATGATGCAAAAAGGAGAGCGGCCGAAACCGTTCTCCTTCTGTGCTTTTTAAAATCAAATCAGGCTGCGGATGTAATCTGCCGCCTTGCGGATATCGCCCTCGGGGTCGTCGCCGACTTCACGTTCGATCGTCAGGAAGCCCTTATAGCCGATGTCGTTCAGCGCCTTGAAGTACGCCGGGAAATCTACGTCGCCTTCGCCGAGCGGAAGCTCAATGAAGGAAGCGTCGTTCAGCATGTCGGATTCCTCCATGCCGTACAGGATCTCCGGGCTGACATAATGCAGACGCTTGCCGTCTTTTGCATGTGTGTGCACAATGTAATCCTTCAGCGTGTAGACCGCCTGCACCGGGTCGTCGCCCGTGACCATAACAAAGTTTGCCGGATCAAGGTTGACGGAAACACCCTTGGAATGGAGGCCGTCAAGGAACCCCTTCAGCGTCGTTGCAATCTCCGGGCCGGTCTCCACAGCGAAGTGTGCCTGCATGGAGTCTGCATACGCCGCAAGCTGGCCGCAAGCATCCTGCATGATTGCATAGCGCGGGTGGCTCGGGTCGTTCGGTACAACGCCGATATGCGTTGTAATCACATCGGTCTCGAGGTCCTTTGCAAGGTCTACGATGCGTTTGGATTTTTCAATGAGCTCCGGGTTCAGCTTCGGGTCGTTGAAGCCGTGGCCGAGGTCGCCGCACAGCGCAGAGATCGTCAGGCCGTGATCCTTCACGCGCTTCAAGAATTCGCGGCGTGCTTCTGCGTTCATATTCTCGGGCGCCATTTCGCCTTTTGTTGCGTAAACCTGAATGCCGGTCGCGCCGACTGCAACAGCTTTATCGAGAGCCGTGAGCGTATCGGTGCGGAAGCCGTCCATCAGAACGCCGATAGAAAAGGGATACATAAGCAATTTCCTTTCTTAATGCACAGGGAGCTTAGCCCAGCGTGATCTCTTTGTGCTGCTCGGAGGAATCGTAAATCGCCTGCATCATCTGTGCCGTAATGATAACGGTGTCGATGTGAGACGGCAGCTTCTTGCCGGTCTTGATGCAGTCGATGAATGCGTCAATCTCGTTCTGGAAGTGGTCGCGCATCTTAAAGACAGGCTTATACTCCGTGAGTGCACCGTATTCGGAGCTGTAAACGGTGAAATCCTTGCCGTACTGGAGACGGATGCCACCCTTATCGCCCATGAAGTCGATGTAGCACTCGTTTTCGCCGATGTTCTGCGCCCAAGCGCCGTGCAGAGAGATGACCGGGCCTTCGGTGCGGATCATGCCGACAACGGAGTCGTCCACGTCGTAGGTGCCGTCGTACTTCGGGGGACCTGCCCACATGTCGGTGTATGCGTAGCCCTTCATGTCCTTGCCAAGCTCGCAGAAGGCTTCACCCGTAACGGTCTTAACCTTCGGGTCGCCGCAGCAGTACATAACGATATCAAGGTAATGTACACCCCAGTCAATCAGAGCACCGCCACCTGCAATCGCCTTTGTGGTAAACGCGCCGCCGAGGCCCGGAATGGAACGGTGTGCACGGAAGCTGGCATGTACATGGTAGATATCGCCGAGCTTGCCGTCGTCGATATACTTTTTGATGAGGTTCACGCTGTCATTGAAGCGGTTAACAACGCCGATATTGAGCACCTTGCCGGTCTCGTGCTGAATCTTCTGCATCTCAAGGGCTTCCTTGTAGGTTCTTGCAGCCGGCTTCTCGCACAAAACGTTCTTGCCTGCGCGCAATGCGTCAATGGAAATAGTCGGGTGAACATTGTTCGGGGTGCAGACGGAAACAGCTTCAACTTCCGGGTCTGCCAGGACGTCGTGATAATCCACAACAGCGGTGCCGCAGCCGTACTTTTCAACGGCAGCCTGTGCGCGCTCCGGGATGATGTCGCAGAAATACTTGATTTCTGCCTCCGGGTTGTTCATGTAAGACGGGATGTGTGCTGCATTTGCGATCGTACCGCAACCAATAACGGCAATTTTCATTGGAATACAACTCCTTTAAGAATTTTCTGCGGGCTGCGGAAGGTTCTTTTTATCCTCCTCGGCCCATTTTTTATATTCACGCGGCGCCATGCCCACATATTTTTTGTAGGCGCGGCTGAACGCATGGATCGATTTGAAGCCCATCAGTTCGGCGACTTTTGTAACGGAATATCCCTGGCGAAGATACTCGTTTGATTTTTCAAAGCGCCGCTTTGTGTGATAGGATTTCAGGCTTTCGCCCGTAAACGCAGAGAACTTCTGCGCAATATGGGTATAACTGTACCCAAACTCCGCACTGAGCGCGCTGAGATTTTCCATGGACTCAAGGTGTACATCAATGTAATTGATGACATCGTAGACGAGCTTTTCATCAGAATTATTGCTGCCGCTCAGTAAGTAGTTTTTGTAGAACTTTCGGCTGAAAATGCGGTATACGCCGCAGATGATCTCCTGCATGTACGCTTCAATCAAAAGGTTCGAGAGTACGTCGTCCGAAATGAATTCGGAAAGCACGCGCATGAACGTGTCCTGTAAGCTGACCGCGTTATGAAACTGCACCTGCTCGTTCGTATCAAAAAAACTCTTAAGCTGTGCAATCTTCTCATTTACGATCGGCTCCACAAAATCAAAGCCGAGATAAAAGAAACGCAGCGGTTCGATCTCCGCCGAGATGATGTTGTGCATCTGTCCCTTGCGCACAAGGAGCAGGTCACCCTTCTGCATGGTGTACACCGTATCATCTACATAAAATGCACCGGTGCCGGAAAGCACGTATGTAATCTCATAAACCGCCTGCTCGTGCTCAAAGGTCTGGTAACCTGCTTCGCAGCTTAAGTCCCCAATCTGATACAGAACATATGGCCCGTACAGCATATCCATACCGGCGTATGTATTATCGAAGTGAAATTTTGCCCGATTGACCGGCATTGTGGTATCGCCTCTGTGTTTACGCCCTTATTATAATGAAAGAGCGCAGGAATGTATTTGATATTTTTTGCAAATCAGATGGTAAAAAACACAACTTTACCAGAAAATCAGCTTTTCTTCGCCTCTTTTTCAATGGCATCGAGCTCCCGGCACAAATGGCCGAACAATTCGCCGCTCACAACATTTTCGGTCTCGCCCGTCATGTTAAGCGTCACACGGTCCAAAAAAGAGGAAAACGCTTCAAGCTCCTCTTCCGAAAAGCCCTGAAACGCCACCGCGTCGATCTGGTCTAACCGCTCGCGGCACATGGCACAGACCCTTTGCCCTTCTTCAGAGATATAAAGCCGCTTGCAGCGCAGGTTTTCTGCATCCACTTCTTTTGTGAGATACCCCGCCTTCTGCAAGCGCTTTGTAGAGAGTGCAATGGAGGCCGGGCTGACGCGCAGATGGTCTGCCACCTGCACCTGTGTGCACCCGGGATTTGCCGCAATGTAATCCAGTACAGGCATCTGGCCGAAATACAGGCCATGCTCCTGCGCCCCACGCCGATGTGCAAGCTGCTGCACAAGCTCCAGCTTATGTAACTTTCTCATCAGTTCATGCAATTCCATAGCCGCACTCCTCATACACCTCTTTGATATTATTATAACCCCGCTGTTAAATTTGTCAACCCATAGTGCCGTTTTCCCGTGCACTTCGGTTCAATATTCTCCTTTACACGGACGCTTTATTGTGCTATACTGTTAGCATCTTGATTACAACAATTTGGAAGGGGTCTTAAAAATGAATGAAACGATTCAGGTTTTGATGAACCGCAAGTCCGTCCGCGTTTTTGAGGATAAAGAGATCACACCCGAAATCAAAGATATTATCCTCGCCGCTGCCATGCGCGCACCGACCGGCGGCAACTGCATGCCGTACTCCATCATTGACGTGACGGATCAGTCCATTAAGGATAAGCTTGCCGAAACCTGTGATCATCAGCCGTTCATTGCACAGGCGAAAATGGTACTCATTTTCTGTGCAGATTACCACCGTTGGTACAGAAAGTTCAAAATGGCGGGCTGCGAGGACATTCCCGCGCCGGAGCTCAGCAACATGGTGCTTGCAACGGAAGATGCCGTCATCGCCGCACACACAGCCTGCATCGCCGCGGAAAGCCTCGGCATCGGCTCCTGCTATATCGGCGACATTGTGGAGAACTTCGAGATTCACAAAGAGCTTTTAAACCTGCCCCCGCAGGTCGCGCCGCTTTGCATGCTGGTCTTCGGCTATCCCACCCAGCAGCAAAAGGAAAGAAAGCAGACAACTCGTTTTGCAAAGAGCTCCATCGTGTTTGAGAACCGGTATCGTGAGCTTTCTGAAGAAGAGCTGCTCGAAATGATGCCAAACGACCGCACAAAGGCGTTCTATAACCGCAAATATGTTTCCGATTTTGCGCAGGAAATGGTGCGTTCCACAAAAGAGATCTACAAAAACTGGAATTCCAAGGAATAAGCCATGCTGCACATCGGTTGTCATCTTTCTGCCTCTAAGGGCTACTACGCCATGGGCAAAACGGCACTTTCCATCGGCGCGGATACGTTCCAGTTCTTCACGCGAAACCCGCGCGGCAGCCGCGCAAAGCCGCTTGATCTGAACGACGCACAGAAGCTAAACGAGTTGGCGGCGGAAAACCACTTTGCCGCGCTGCTCGCCCACGCGCCATATACAATCAATCCCTGCTCCGCAAACGAAGACACCCGCACATTCGCCCGCGAAACGATGCAGGATGATTTGAAGCGTCTGGAAGCCACACCGCACAATCTCTATAACTTCCACCCCGGCAGCCACGTTGGACAAGGCATCGAGACCGGCGTCACACAGATCAGCGAAACGCTGAACGCTATTTTATCTCCCGAACAGACCACCACGGTTTTACTCGAGACCATGGCGGGCAAGGGCACGGAAGTCGGCTCTCATTTTGAGGAACTCCGTAAAATTCTGGACCGCGTAACGCTTTCCGACCACATGGGCGTGTGCCTCGATACCTGCCACGTGTTCGATGCCGGGTATGACATTGTAAACGACCTCGACGGTGTGTTGACAGAGTTTGACCGCGTGATTGGGCTTAACCGCCTGAAAGCGGTACACATTAACGACAGCATCTTCGGGCTTTCCTCTCACAAAGACCGCCACGCAAAGATCGGCGAGGGCAAGATTGGCACGGAAGCGTTCCGCCGCATCATCAACCACCCTGTCCTGCGCCGCCTCCCCTTTTATCTCGAAACTCCAAACGAACTCCCCGGCTACAAAGCCGAAATTGAACTTTTGAGAGCGATGGTTGAGAGAAACTAAATAAGCTTATATTTTAATTTAAAAGCAAAAAGAACACAAATCGTTTTAAACTAACTGCTCACGATTTGTGTTCTTTCTTTATGTCGTTCTTCTATTCCCCTTTCTGCCATTACATTTTGAACATAGCGCCTGCAAATTAGAAGCAACCGTTTTTCCGCCTTTTGAAATCGGAATAATATGGTCGATTTGGAGTCCTACTCCATCCGGCATGTACTTTCCGCAATTTTGACATGTATTCGCCCTTAACGCGCGCAGTGCATTTCACTGCGAAGCAATTTCACAATAACCGCAAGTTATTATTTCACTCGCCGTAAGGCGAATTTCACTGAAAAAGGTCTTTGTCAAAATGACAAAGACCTTTTTTCTGGTGGAGATGGCGGGAATCGAACCCGCGTCCGAAAACCGGTTACCGGGGCTTTCTACGAGTGTAGCGGCTCTTTTGACATTCCCTCCGCGCACCGCCGAACAGCAGGCTTTGCGCATCAGTAGCCTTTAGATCATGACGGGCTTAAAGGCGTGGGCCCGTTCACGTGCACCGCTAAGTGACGCTCTTATCCCGTCCGCGGTCCTACGGGTAAGAACGGCTGCTTAATTAAGCAGCAACAGCAACTGTATTGTTGTCGTTTAATTTTAAGTTTGCGGATTTTATAGCGGTTCCGCACCGCTACTCGCTTACCAGGGCTTCCAGTCCCCGTCGAAACCTTTACATCCCCATATAAAAAGCGATATTGCTACCGCTTTTATCTGTTTTTCTCTTTCAGCGCACGCTGAATATCGCGTTGGGCATCACGCGCGGCCATATCGGCACGCTTATCGTAGAGCTTTTTGCCCTTGCACAGACCGACCTGCACCTTCACCCGCGAACCCTTAAAGTACACGGAAAGCGGAATGAGCGAATAACCGACGGTTTTGGAAAGGCCAAAAAGCCGCATGATCTCGCGCTTGTGCATGAGCAAACGGCGCACCCGCATGGGGTCGCGGTTAAAGATGTTGCCCTGCTCATACGGGCTGATATGGCAGCCGTTTAAGAGCATTTCACCGTCCACAACAGAGCACCACGCGTCCTTTAAGTTGCATCTGCCCTGCCGCAGCGATTTCACCTCTGTGCCGCAAAGCTCAATGCCCGCTTCAAGGGTCTCCTCCACAAAGTAGTCGTGGTAGGCCTTTTTGTTCTGGGCAATCGTTTTAAATTCTGTTTTTGCCACTTGGCCTGCCTCCTTCTGCTTTGTGTGTGATTTACTATACACCTCTTTCGCGGTTTTGTCAACGCGAAATCGATTTTACAGCTCCTGTCTGCCCTCAATGGCGCGGGAAAGCGTCACTTCATCGGCATATTCGAGGTCGCCGCCGACCGGGATGCCGTACGCAAGACGCGTTACGCGGATACCGAGCGGCTTTAACAGGCGCGAAATGTACATGGCGGTCGCTTCGCCCTCAACGGTCGGGTTCGTCGCCATGATGACCTCCTGCACGGTGCCGTCCTGCACGCGGCGCAAAAGTTCTTTTATTTTGAGCTGATCCGGCCCGATGCCGCCAAGCGGCGAAATGGCACCGTGCAGCACGTGATAGGTCGCGTGGAACTCATTTGTGCGCTCCAGTGCGAACACGTCGCGCGGGTCTTCCACCACGCAGATAACCGAGCGGTCTCGGCTTTCATCGCGGCACACGGGGCAAAGGTCGCCGTCCGTCAAATTGCAGCACACGGAGCAGTAATGGATCTGCTCATGCGCGTCGATGATCGCCTGCGCAAAGCTTTCGGCATCCGCTTTATCGCCATACAGGAGCGAGTAGATACTTTGACCGGCGATGGCGTGGAGATGATGCCGTTCCACAATATTTTCAACGAGTGGTATGCGGCGCAGACCTCCAAGAAAATCCGTGCGGTATGGCAGTCAAAAGCAGATAACGGCAAA
>ERZ780178.1821-NODE-1821-length-13022-cov-8.352356_pt1 | contig 13022 bp, 15 predicted proteins | sample MGYA00511018_ERZ780178 | MGnify/ENA primary metagenome ERZ780178 (study PRJEB29588, sample SAMEA2151439) | human gut metagenome | biome: human gut; feature: human-associated habitat; material: faeces | place: Denmark | collected 2008/2010 ...
GGGCGAAAAATTTTTTTTCGCCCCGCCGGACGTGTTTTGTCCGATTTTTTCGTATACGCTATGACGATATCGTTATCCGTTCTGTGAAAACACGATAAATTATCCGATACTCCCATTTTTTGAGAGTTCATTTCAAAACTTAGATACTATAATGGTATCTATGGAAAATTTTACCAAAGTCGAATCGTTAAGCGACAAAGAAAATAAGATTAAAACTTTGATAAAATCGGGGGATAAAGATTACGAAGCCGCCTTTAACTTTATACGTAAAATGTATAAAATAAACAGCAGCAGAGGTAAGTCCAACCATTACAATATTTTCAAATCGATTTATATCGACGAACAGAATTTATCTGCATGGCAACTTGCCAATCTATGCCACGTGGCGGAAAGTACCCTTTACAGGTTACGCAACGATATAATAGATTTTTTCTATGCATATCTGAAAAACGAAGAAATATCGGAGGGGATCGCAGTTACAGAAGTATAAAATTTATGGATGCAGAAGACGTGATTATCTATCTTATTGACCTGGTGACTGAATATTTAGACGAATTGAATACGTGTGAGCCCAGCGAATTTACCCGCGGCGAAAAGACGGCGTACGTAGAAACGCTTGAAATTTTACAATACTGGAAAGTCGCGAAAGCCCACGGACTGGATTACAAAATAGAAGATAAATACAAAATTTAACATCTAGCCGAATCGATAAATTCAAGGCGGCGTATTTTTCGCTCGCAACGGAATTTTTCGGGTCGGCTTGTATGCCAGACAAGCGAGCCGCCCGTTTCGGGCGGCTCGCTACGATTTTTCAATATAATTTATCCGTCGTTTCCGTCGGAATTTTTATAAGCGAATATACGACGTAAACCGCTACGGGCAAAGCGACGACGAGAGTGATAATCGCCGTAAGCCAACCGCCCCAACCGCCCGTGCCGAGCCGCTCTACGAGCGTTCCCGTAAAATTAAACGTGGCGTGCAACAAAACGCAGAACGCGATATTCCCCGTTTTTAACAGAACGAACGAACAAAGTCCGCCGATTAAAAACGAATAACCTATCTGCATAGCAACCGAGCCGAAGCCCGCGCCCGCAAACAAATTAAGCAGATGCACGAGCGCGAATATCGCCGACGAAACTATGACCGACAGAAAAATTTTGACCGACGTTTGTCTGCGTTTCTCTAAAATAGCGGGGAAAAGTATCGCTCTGAACAACAATTCTTCGAAAATTCCCGTCGCGAGACATTCGGCGGCGAAAAGCAAAAAGCGGTAACCTTCGCCGTAAATTATTTCGGCGTCGCCCGAAATCAAGCCTATAAGCGGCGGATTACAGATTACGGCGGCAAAGCAAGGCAGAACGGACAAAACCGCGAAACCCGACGGTTTATTAAACACCTTATAACCAAGCGTCGGCAACAGACACGCGATCGCAACGCCGCCGACCAAGCGGGTTATAACCGAATCTATCATTTCGGAATCGGGCGGAGACGATCTTCTGCCCGAAAACGCGAACTCGTAAACCACGCCGATAACGGCGAATATTATAGCCGTAACGAAAAGAACGCGGCGTTTTTTTTCGCTTAAATTACTCATTGTTCTTCCGTTTCTCTATCAATTTCTTCTTTTTCACGCTTAAACGCGTCCGTCGCAAAACAAAACGCGAATACTACGGCAAGCGCGAACAGCGTTCCGCCGACCACGTCGGTAAACCAATGCGCCGAAGAAAGAAGTCTGCCGACCGCCGAAACCGCCGCGAGAACCCCCAAAAGGCACGCGAGCGAAATTTTAAGTTTTTGCTTTTTCACCCGCAAAAGAATTTCTACGAGCGACAACCCGAAAATTCCTACCGAAAGCATGGTGTGCGACGACGGGAACGACGCTTCCGGCGAAGTCTGCCCGTCTAAAAGTACGGGGCGATAATTGATTTTTATCACTTCGAATAAAAAGTAACAAATTGCAAGGAGCAACAGCGCAACCGCTAAAAAATAGATATCGTCGTCGACCTTTTTAAGGCTCTTGCGTTTAATCGCCTGATATACACCGAACCCGACGAAGAAAACGGCGATAAGGATAGCGAGATATCCGAGATAATTCGTTATCGAATACCAACGGTCGTTCAACTTTCCGCCGAATGCGTCGAAAACGGCTTTGTTAAGCGTGTAAAGCCCGATTTCTTTACCGAGCCACACGCCGACGTCTGCCGTTTTAAGCAAAATTATTAAAATCAAGAACGCGGCGAAACATACCGCCGACAACGTCAGACATAATTTTTTCTTCATAAAAACTCCTTTACGAATATTATACGCAATATCGCTTTTAAGGTCAACCGAGCGAATAAATGATATCCGAACGAAGATTTCGTTATATAACGATTACCGTAATTATAGCATTTACGTGCAAAAAGCGCAAGCGAAAGTCAAAAAAACGACTAAAAATCGGAAAAAATAAAAATTTTACGAGAAAATCGCAAAATGACTTGAAAAAGTTTTTCTCATATGTTACAATGCTGTCGTATGGTGGAGGCGACAAAAGTTGCCCCTTACGGAGGAAATACATGAATAAAAGCGAATTTATCAGAGCATACGCCGACAATTTAGGCGTAACCATCAAGGACGCGGAAAAGAATTTTAACGCGTTTATCGACACGTTGACCGAAAGCCTTCAGAAAGGCGAGTACGTTCACATTTCGGGTTTTGCGACTTTCGACGTGAAAGACAAAAACGCGCGCGACGGCGTAAATCCGTTGACGGGGGAAAAAGTGTTAATCGAAGCGTGTAAAGCGCCGGTTATCAAATTCAGCAAGACCTACAAAGAATTATTCAACAAATAAAAATCCACTTACGATTAAAGCCGAAACTCAGGAAAAAATCTTGCATTTCGGCTTTTTATTTTGTGTATTAACTCCGCGGAAAACCACCCTTCCGGGAGATGTTTCGCTTACGCTCAACATGACACACTTGCCATTGCGAGACCCCTTGCGGGTCGTGGCAATTCCCGTAATAAAGGTCGGAGCGTCTCGTATGAATTATACGAGCCTCGGAATGACGCCGTATTAAGCCTGCCGCTGCGAAAAGTCAAAACGACTGCCGCAATTTTCGGTTCAGATAAATTGTAAAAGGTCTACGAGAATCGCAAAGCCGAGCAATAATACTAAACCCACACCGTGTATTACCGCCTCTACCTTTCGGTTGACGGGCTTTTTGAATATCCATTCTATAAGGCAGAACACTATTCTTGCGCCGTCAAGAGCAGGCACGGGCAACAGGTTGAACACCGCCAAGTTTACGCCTATAAACGCCGTTATTTCGAGCGCGAAATAGAATCCGTAACTTATAAGTTGACTTGCCGTCTTTATGGTGGTTATAGTTCCGCCGACGGCGTTAATACCTATTTTACCCGTCAGAAGTTCGCCTAAACTCCTTAAAAGCGTGCCGGCAATCTTGAACGAATAGACGAAAGAACGACCTATCGTCTTAAAAAATCCGAGCCTCGCGAAGTCCGAAACGACGTAATATTCTCTGCCGCCGAAAGTAACGCCGAGATAATTTTCGATAACTCCTATAGAAATTTCTTCTTCGCCGTTCCACCCCGCGGAGAAATCGATTTCCGTCGCAATCGGAGCGGTCGCCCCTTGCGTAAAGAAGTATATCTTACCCGCATTATTCTTAATATAATCGGTCAGTTCGTCGACAGAAGAAACCAAAGTTGCCGTCTTATAGTCGTTTTCAACGCCGACCTTAAACAAATACGACGCTTCCGAAAAGAATTTATCCTTTCCGCTTTCGGTCGGTTCGAACGATATAGCCGAACCGAAGCCTAATGCGGCGTAAGTTTTCGATACGTCGAGCAGATTTTTACATTCTACGTCGCTGCGCAGAACGACGGTTTTGAATTTAGTGTTCTTACTTACCTTATCGCCGTCTTTTTTAGCGACTTCGACCACGACCTTTTCGCCCTTCTTACTATGATTCAAGGCGGTAATCAGGTCGGTAGTCATATAAATGCCCGTCTTTTTGCCGTTTTTGGTAATCGACAGAATATAATCGCCGTTTTCGAGCGAGTCGCCGACGTAGTATTCGCTTCCGACGGGATAGTAGTTGTCGGCGTATTTCGCGCCCATAACCTGCTGACCGTACACGCCGAACGAAAAAATAATGACGAGCAAGGCAAGCAGATAGTTCATCGTCGCGCCCGCGAGCAAAACGAGTATTCTCTGCCACGGTTTCTTTTTAGAAAAAGCGTTTTCGTCCGCCGTTTCGCCGTCTTCGCCTTCGAACGCGCAGAATCCGCCGAGCGGCAGAAGCCTTATAGAAAAATCCTCGCCGCTTTTGAGTTTCTTTTTGAATATCGCGGGCCCCATTCCGATCGCAAACTCATTTATTTTGAATTTGAAAATCTTGCCCACGAAGTAATGCCCCGCTTCGTGAACGGTTATCATTACGAGCAGAATAAGCACGGCTACTGCGATATAGCCTACATTTTTAAGTACCGCCGGAGCGGATAGAAGATTATACAACGAGCACCTCGATTTCGTTTATTGTAAGTTTGTAGTTACTTTGCGCGGGCGGATATTATTTCGGCGGCAACCGCGCGGGAACGCAAATCCGTCGCTACGAGATTTTCGTAAGTCGGCGTAAGTCGTTCGGTTTTGCTTAAAACCTCTTCGATTACCGCGTTTATATCGTAAAACCCGATTTTATCCCGCAAATAGGCGGCAACCGCCGTTTCGTTCGCCGCGTTCATCGCGCAGGGGAAATTTTCGCCCGACTTATACGATTCTATCGCTAAACCGAAACACGGAAATTTATCTTCGTCTATCTTGCCGAAATGCAGCGTTCTGTCTTCAAAAGACAAAAACGGCACGTTCGTCGGGTAACGGTCGGGGTAAGTGAGCGCGAGTTGTATGGGGATTTCCATAGACGGAAAGCCGAGTTGCGCCATTACCGCCCCGTCGCAAAATTCGACCATGGAGTGAATTATGCTTTCGGGGTGTATAACCGCCGTAACTTTTTCTAACGGGGCGTTATACAGCCTGCACGCCTCGATGACTTCCAAGCCCTTATTGAGCATGGTGGCGCAATCGACGGTAATCTTTTTGCCCATAGCCCAGTTAGGGTGTTTAAGCGCGTCGCCCGCCTTTAAGTTCTTTATCGTTTCTTTATCGAAATCTCTGAACGCGCCGCCCGATGCGGTGAGTATTATTTTATTGAACGGTCTGTCCTTTTCAAAGCCCAAGCACTGAAAAACCGCCGAATGTTCGCTGTCTACGGGGATAATATTCACGCCCTTTTCTTTGGCGAGTTTCATTACGATTTCGCCGCCCGCGACGAGCGATTCTTTATTCGCGAGCGCGACCGTCTTGCCCGCGTTTATCGCTTCGAGCGTCGGCGCAAGCCCCGCAAACCCGCTTATAGCGACGAATACCACGTCGCAATCGGGAGTGATAGCGTGCCTGAACGCGTTTTCGCCCGTATAAAGATTTACGCCCGCAGGCAACTCTTTAATTCCGACAGCCTTCCGGGAGTCGGCAAGAGCGACCGTTTCGGGGCGCAATTCCGTTATCTGCTTTGACAAAACGTCGACCGACGAATTTGCCGCGAGCGATACTATTCTGAACTTTTCTTTATATCGGCGGACGGTATTCACTACCTGTCTGCCGATAGACCCGGTAGAACCGAGCAATGCTATTTTAATCATTTTTACCGTTTTACGCCCGATTGCCGAAAACCGGCAAACGCCGTATAATCACCGTTATATATTATTAAACGATCGCGGGAATTATAACGCAGAAGATAAGCGCGGCTACCGGAGATACGAACGACAACCCGTCTATTCTGTCCATCATTCCGCCGTGCCCCGGGAAAAGTTTACCCATATCTTTTATACCGAGTTTGCGTTTGATTACGCTTTCCGCCAGATCGCCCAATTCGGTAAGCGCGGCGAAAAGCGCGCCCGCGACTATAAATATAATTACGTCCGCCCAGAGCGCGCCGACCGTGAAAGCCTCGCCCGCCAGAACGCCCGCAGAGTATAACCAATTACTGAAAAAATATACGGCAACGCCGCCTATCGCGCCGCCGACGATACCGCCGATTGCCCCGCTAATCGTCTTATTCGGGGATATATCGGGGCAAAGTTTTTTACCGCGAAGCGCACTCCCCACGAAATACGCCATAGTGTCGCAAAGCGGCGAAACGGCGAAAACGAGCAATAACGCTTCGAAACTCATAAGATTTACCGCGACGAGCGGCAATATAAGCCCCGTCGGATAAAATACGGACAGCATCGTAAGCCCGACGCTTTCGAGAGTGGCGTCCTTAAACGCGAACACCGACAACGCTACGGTGAGCATACCGTATATGGCGATTACGACAAACGCGTAAGTCGCGCCGCAAAACGTCGCTATCGGGAAGACGATTATCGGAAATATAAGCGCGATTATCTTTTCGATAAACAACATTTTTACGTCCATCGCCCGAACGACTTCGAACGTTCCGACTATCGCCATAAGCGCGAGTACCGCGTCGAACAAAACTTCGCCCGCGGTTAAAACTCCGCCTTCCAAAACCGTGATTTCCGTCGTCCAGAAAATTCTCGACGCGAACATTCCTATGAGTACGGCGAAAATGCCCATACCCGTAATTATTCTTTTAAGCATTAGTGATATTCCCAAATCTTCTTTTTCTGCCCGCAAACCAATCGAGAGCCTTTTTGAGTTCTTCGGTCTTAAAGTCGGGCCAGAGAACGTCGGTAAAATAAAGTTCCGCGTAAGCGCATTGCCACAGGAAGAAATTGCTGAGCCTCGATTCGCCGCTCGTTCTTACGACGAGGTCGATATCGGGCAGCCCCGTGGTGTATAAACGCCCCGCGAGATTTTCCTCCGTTATCGGTTCGCCCGTTTCTGATAAGAGTTTAGCCGCACGGACGATTTCCGCCCTGCCGCCGTAATTTATCGCTATATTGAGTGTTTTTCCGACGAAGCGTTCGGTGTTTTTCATAACCGAAATCGAGCGGTTACGCAATTTTTCGCTTATTTCGGACAAATCGCCCGAAATTATAAGGCGAATACGCTCGTTTACGAGTTTATTTTCGTACCTGCGTAAAAATTTTTCGAGGAGGTCGAAAATAGTATCGATCTCCTCTTTCGGTCTTGACCAATTTTCGGTTGAAAAAGCGTACAGACTTACCGCTTCCACGCCTTCGTCAAAACACGCCGAAACGACTTCTTCGATGACGTCCGCTCCTTTTTTATGTCCGTAACTCCTGCTTTTCCCCCGTAACTTCGCCCATCTGCCGTTACCGTCCATTATGAAGCCGATATGGCGCGGGACTTTCTTTTCTTCCGCCATTATACGGTCATCAATTCCTTTTCTTTTTCAGAGGTAGCCTTTTCGACTTCACCCATAGCGGAAGCGACCAATTTTTCGATCTGCGCTTCGTAATCGGCGTATTCGTCGTCGGTCATCTCTTTGTTTTTATTCATTTTCTTGAATACGTCGAGATAATCTCTGCGGATATTTCTTACGGCGACTTTTGCGTCTTCGCTCATCTTTTTGACCTGCTTGACGATGTCTTTTCTTCTTTCTTCCGTCAGAACGGGAAAAACGAGCCTTATGACGTTACCGTCGTTGGTAGGATTGATGCCGATATCCGAAACCTGAATGGCTTTCTCTATCTCTTTAAGAAGAGATTTATCCCACGGGGATATTACCAGACATTGACCGTCCTGCACGGCGATATTGCCCACCTGATTTATGGGCGACGGCGTACCGTAATAGTCTACCCTGATTTTATCGAGTACGTGAGGGTTAGCCCTGCCCGCTCTTACCTGCGTAAGGTCGGAGCGGAATACGTCGGAAGTCTTTTCGAATTTTTCTTCGGCTTCCATAACGAGAGTTTCGACTTTTTCTATATCGAGTGCCATTTATATTTCCTCCTGAAATCGCCGTAGCGATTATATTTTCTTTAATTTACTTTATTCATTACTCCGCGAAAAACCGCCCTTCCGGGGACTCATCCGTCGGCTGCGCCGCCACCTTCTCTGCAAGAGAAGGCAAGAATAGTACGTCATTGCGTCAATGGCGGGGTTAATATACGACGGTACCGTCGGATTCCGCGAAAACGGCGTTTACTATCGAATTTTCGTCCAAGTTACCGAAAGCGTGTATTTTAAGTCCGTTTTCTTTGCACATGACGATCGCCGACGTATCGAGCGCGCGAAGCCCTTTTTCGACGTATTCGTCGTAAGTGAGCGTATCGAATTTTTTTGCGTTCGGGTTTGTCTTCGGATCGCTGTCGTAAATACCGTCGATATTCTTTGCGAGAAGAAGTACTTCCGCCTGAATTTCGCAGGCTTTAAGCGACGCGCCCGTATCGGTAGTGAAAAACGGACTGCCCGTTCCGCCGCCGAATATCACGACTTTGCCTTCGCTTAAATACCTTTTTGCGGTCTTTACGTTATACGGTTCGCCGATTTTGTCTATCGCGAGCGCAGTCATCACTCTGTTATCCACGCCCTGACGATCGAGCGCGTCGGAAAGCGCGAGAGCGTTGATGACCGTGGCAAGCATACCCATATAGTCCGCCGACGTCCTGTCCATTTCGTCGCCTTCTCTGCCGCGCCAGAAATTTCCGCCGCCGACGACTATTCCGACTTCGACGCCCGCCTTATTAAGGGTCGCTATCTGTTTCGCGGTCGCCGCGAGCGCGGACGAAGAAAAACCGTGGCGTTTGTCGCCCGCAAGGCTTTCGCCGCTTATTTTAAGTAAAATTCTTTTATATTTCGGTTTCATAACGATTATAAAAAAGGCTGTATGCAAGGTTTATCTTGCGTACAGCCCCGTTTTGATTATTTACGCATCGCGTCTACTTGAGCCTGTACCTCGTCGGCAAGGTTTTCTTCTTTCTTCTGAAGACCTTCGCCCATTTCGTAACGAACGAATCTTCTTACCGAAATCTTTTCGCCGATTTGCGCGGTCGCTTCGATAACGAGTTGTTCGACCGTCTTGGACGGATCTTTGACGAACTTCTGGCAAAGCAGGCAGTTTTCGTCGTAGAAAGTCTTGATTCTGCCTTCGACCATCTTTTCGACGATCTTTTCGGGCTTGCCTTCTTCGAGAGCCTGCGCTTTAAGTATAGCCTTTTCTTTTTCGATTACGTCTGCGGGAACTTCTTCCTTGGTAACGTAAGTGGGAGCGGCTGCCGCGATCTGAAGCGCGATATCGTGAACGAGTTCCTTGAACTTATCGCCCTGCGCGACGAAGTCGGTTTCGCAGTTTACTTCGAGAAGTACGCCTACTCTTCCGCCCATGTGGATGTAACTGTCGACGATACCTTCGGCTGCGATTCTGCCCGCTTTCTTCGCTGCTTTCGCAATACCCTTTTCTCTTAAATAGTCAACGGCTTTTTCCATGTCGCCGTTACATTCTACGAGCGCGTTCTTGCAATCCATCATTCCCGCGCCGGTTCTCTCTCTCAACGTCTTTACGTCGTTAGCGGTGTAATTCATAGTAAAAATCTCCTGAAATTATAAAGTGTTAAGCCGGCGATTACGCGTTTTCGGCGTTTTCTTCCGGATCGCCCGCTTCCGCGGCTTCGGCAAGTTCTACGGCGGGAGTTTCTTCTTCGTCGACAACGTTACGTCTTACGGCGTCTTCGCCCTGCTTGGCTTCGATAACCGCGTCGGCGATAATGGAAGCGATAAGTTTAACCGCCCTGATAGCGTCGTCGTTACCCGAAATAACGTAATCTACGAGATCGGGATCGCAGTTGGTGTCGGTAATGGCGACTACGGGAATATTGAGTTTTCTCGCTTCTTTAACCGCGTTGAGTTCGCAGTTGGGATCGACGACGAACATTACGCCCGGAAGCGCTTTCATATCTCTGATACCGCCGAGGTTGTAGAGAAGTTTATCTCTTTCGGCTTTAAGTCCCAAAACTTCTTTCTTGGGAAGAAGGTCGAATTCGCCCGTCTTTTCCATATTGTCGAGTTTGTTGAGTCTGTCGATTCTCGTTCTGATCGTCTTGAAGTTGGTAAGCGTACCGCCGAGCCATCTCGAATTGACGTAGAACATACCGCATCTTTCGGCTTCCTGCTGGATAGCCTCCTGAGCCTGTTTCTTGGTGCCGACGAAAAGTACGGTCTTGCCGTTCTTTACGGAATCGACGACGAACTTATACGCTTCTTCGATAAGGTCGACCGTAATCTGAAGGTCGATGATATGAATACCGTTTCTTTCGCCGTAGATGTACTTTTTCATCTTGGGGTTCCATCTTCTCGTCTGGTGGCCGAAATGTACGCCCGCTTCGAGAAGTTGCTTCATAGAAGTTACTGCCATAATTTGTCCTCCGTTATTCCTCCCCGAATTTTTCGTATAAGCCCTTACAACCCCGCGACCTGAAAATTTTATTTTCGCCGAGGCACGAAAAGAGCAAAACTCGGGTGTGAATTTTATAGCCATATCATTTTATCATATTTATATGGGAATTGCAAACGTTTTGCGGGCGTTTACGACCTTAAACCCGAATTTTTTCGCATTTCACCGCCGAAAAACGGCTATTCTACCGCGGGTAGAGAGATTTTCGGCTTTTATACCGACCGATTACCGTCGGTAGAGCGATTTTTACGTTTTCCACCGCGGCGACGGGTAAGTATAGAGTTTTTAAGACGCGTCGTAGGTTGAAAAAGAAACGTATGCGGCGTATAATATCTTCGTAATCCCCGTCGCGATTATCCCGCGGCGCCGAAAAAACACCGACAAAGTTAAAATATACAGAGGTAAATCATTGAGAAAATTCATTTTAAGCGCGGACGCGGGCTGCGACCTTCCGTCCGAACTTACGAAAAAATACGACGTTAAAATATTGCCCATCAACTTTTTGGTCGACGGCGAAGAATATTCGTCCGACGACGGCAGAATGTCTATGCCGCTGCTTTTCGAAAAAATGAGAGCGGGCGCGAAAACCGCCACGTTCCAGCCGAATCCGACGTCGGCGGAAGAATACTTCGAAAACCTTTTAAGTTGCGGGTACGACGTTCTTCACTTATCGATGTCGCATCAGATGAGCGGCACTTACGAAACGCTCGAAAAACTTTCGCAGACGATCAACGCGAAAAGCCGGAATAAACTTTACATAGTCGATACGCTTTCGCAGGGCGCGGGATTCGGTCTGATTGCGATCATGACGGCGCAAAAATCGGACGAAGCCGATTGGGACGCCGCATCGGCAAAAGAGTACGCCGAAAATTTAAGGCTTAACGTATCGCACGAATTTACCGTCGACTCTCTTACTTTTATCGCGAACGGCGGGCGAATATCCCGTCATCTGGCGGCAATCGGCAATCTTCTGAAAATAAAACCCGTTCTCGGCGTAGACGACGACGGAAAGATTATCGTCCGTAGAAAAATTATAGGCAGAAAGCGCGCGCTCGACGATATTGCGGCAAGAGTTACGGGTAACTACTCCGATTTGTCCGATACTATATTCGTCAGCGAAAGCGACTGCAAAGAGGACGCCGAATATCTGAAAGCGAAAATCAACGACAAATTGCCGTCGGCAAAAGTCGAAATACTGCCGCTGGGTTCCGTAATGGTATGTCATTGCGGCCCCGGCGTGGTTGCGGTTTTCTATACCGCGACTTCGAGAAAATAAAGAATAAGGAGTTTTTATTACATGAAAAAATTTATATTAAGCGCGGATGCCGGCTGCGATTTAACCCCCGAACTCTGTAAGCAATACGACGTAACCGTACTTCCGCTCCGCTATATGGTCGGCGGAATCGAATATTCTTCGGACGACGGCAAGATGCCCGCCGAAAAAATATGCGAACGCATGCTCGCAGGCGATAAAACTTCGACTTCGCAGGCGAACCCCGAAGAAGCCGAAAAATATATGCGTTCTCTTCTCGCAAGCGGCAAAGACGTACTGCATCTTACGATGTCGAGCGCGATGAGCGGAACTTACGAAACTATGCGTAAGATAGCCGAAAAACTGAACGAAGAGTTTGAAAATAAGATATACGTCGTCGATTCTCTCTGTCAATGCGGCGGTTACGGGCTTCTTCTGATACTCGTAGCCGATAAAGCGGAAGAAGAAAACCTCGACGCCGAAAGCGCGAAAAATTACGCCGAGGCGATGCGTCTTCATATACTGCACAATTTTTCGGTAGATTCGCTGACTTATCTCGCGCGCGGCGGAAGAGTTCCGTCCTATCTTGCCACGATAGGCAATCTGATAAAGTTAAAGCCCGTTTTGCACGTGGACGATTCGGGCAAAATAGTAATACTGAAAAAGATCATCGGCAGAAGGCGCGCGCTCGACGACATCGCGGCGAGATTTGCCGCGACCTACAACGGCTCGTCCGAAAAAGTCATAATCTGTCAGGCGGTATGCCCTGACGACGCCGAGTACGTAAAAAACAAGATAATCGCCTTATATCCCGACTTAAACGTAACGATATTGCCGCTCGGACCGATCATAGTGTCGCATAGCGGACCGGGAACTCTCGCTCTTTTCTTTACGGCGGATTCCCGCATGGAATAATAAGCGCGCACGTATATTTTCACATAAAGAGAGCGGGCGGAAGCAAAATTTTGCGTCCGCCCGCCATTTATTTATATAATTTTCAAGTCGTAAATTTAGCGGCACTCAACTTGTTTCCCGTGCCTGCATTAGACGGCGCGAGAATAGTATTCTACCTTATAAAACGGATATCAAAAAGCGCGTCAACAAAAAGGTAGAATCGGTAATACACGGCGTAGGTTTGATGTTATTGCTCGGCTTTGCGATTCTCGTAGACGTTTTGCAATTTATTTAGCGTATATAATCAAGTCTTTGCGAGGGAGCGTAGCGACCGCGGCAATCCCGAAGATCGGAGTATGTCCGCCTATGCCAGACAAGAATAATACGAACCTTGGTCTAACGCCGAATAGCAGTAAGCGAACCCCCCTCGGCAGGTCGCCCCCTCTCCGGCACGCTTTGCGCGCCACCTCTCCCGCTTCAACGGGAGAGCATACTCCCG